>Ga0105049_10002092_pt1 | contig 23609 bp, 19 predicted proteins | sample MAT06_FD_78087 | JGI IMG/M metagenome (GOLD analysis project Ga0105049, IMG submission 78087) | Freshwater microbial communities from Lake Fryxell liftoff mats and glacier meltwater in Antarctica - MAT-06 | ecosystem: Environmental > Aquatic > Freshwater > Ice > Liftoff microbial mat | place...
AGATGAAAACTGGGTGATTGCAGGCCGCCAGAATTTTCCGCCGCTAGTTTTCAGTTTCAGGAAAGTTGAAAATCCGTTGAGCGACAATGATTATGGTTTGCAGCGGAATCCGGCTTTTAAGTTAAGCTGGTATGAGGCTGTTGAGAAGTGGCGGAGGGGAATATTCTGAATTCGTCTCAACCTTAGAAAATATTTACCAGGGCTGACTCTTATTTAAATATTCGATCTTTGAAACCAATTCGAGTGCAATAAATAACGATGAAATACTACGATAAAAAACCAAAAATCGACGAGGGAGAAATGATTTTCGGAATGCATCCTGTTCTGGAAGCATTGAAATCAGGTGCTGACGTTGATAAGGTGCTTTTGCAGACGGGCCTTCGTTCGCCACAACTTGCAGAATTGAGGCGACTGCTGGAGGAACAGGAAATTCCGTCGCAGCTGGTTCCACAGGAAAAGCTTAACCGCATGACACGCTCCAATCATCAGGGTGTTATCGGCTATATTTCACCGGTAAGCTTTCAACCATTGGAAGAAGTGCTTCAACAGGTTTTCGAATCGGGGAAAGATCCCTTTTTACTTGTGCTTGATCGTATAACCGACGTGAGGAATTTCGGGGCAATTTGCCGGACTGCAGAATGTGCAGGAATCAATGCTGTGATTGTTCCGTCAAGGGGCAGTGCAAGAATCGGTGGCGATGCTTTAAAAACTTCTGCAGGCGCGCTGATGAATCTGCCGGTTTGCCGTTCGCCGAACTTAAAAGAAACATTGGATTACCTCAAAAATTCAGGGATTTCTCTTCTTGCCTGCACAGAAAAAACGGAAACAGACCTTTACACTGCAGAATTAGCCGGACCGGTTTGCATTGTAATGGGTTCTGAAGAAGATGGTATAAGTCCTGAATATTTAAAGAAGTGCGATAAAAAAGTAAAGATCCCTATGTTTGGAAAAACGGGGTCGTTGAACGTGAGTGTGGCTGCGGCTGTGGTGATTTATGAGGTTGTACGGCAGAGAGAGAGTTAGGAGAATAGAGGCTAGATAAAGAGGCTAGATAAAGAGGCTAGATAAACAGGCTAGATAAACAGGCTAGATAAAGAGGCTAGATAAAGAGGCGCAAAATATTGCGCCTATACTATTTTTAAGATTAATCTTTTATGTGGGAGGTTGTGCCAAGGCTGCAGATAGAAGCCGCCTAAAAAATATTGCCAACCCTTAAAAGTCACCTCTCTTCGGTAAACCCAACATTAAGATTTGCCGCCGGCAGAATGATCAGGCATCGCAGAACTCCGTTTCCAGTTCTTGTCGCCCTTGATATCTGACTTTTCAGAGGTTACCAAATTACATCGGATCGTCCGGTATCAAACTCATAACTACGCCCAACAATTAAAAAAACACCCTGTTTAAAAAAGACCGGGATGCTGCAGCAAACCGCAATTTCACCACTCAGGCACTTTGTCCAGCCGCCAGGGCTTCTTTCTGGTACATCTGCCAGAAGAATATTGGAAGAAAGATCAGGGCACGGATTAAAATTCCACAAAGCATAAGGATATTCGCCCCAGGAAAATAAAAGAGTTTAAACAATGCACCGGTCGACAGTGCGATACCGCCAGTAATTCCTGCAAAGATTCTTATTTTCTCATTTAACTTCAGGTATTTATAATTACGCGCAGCAATGGTTATCATTAAAAACATTGTTAGCAAAAGGAAAGCGTTTGAAATTCCAATTACCTGGTTGGCTGCAGGCCAATGCAAAATTTTAAATAATATTCCGATCATAAATAATGAAGCAGAACAACAACCGGTTAAATAAAGCAGCTTTTTCATTGTGAGTTGTTTATTGATGGTTAGTAAAAAAATTGTTTCTTCTTCTATTTCAGAAAATCCCGTTGGTGCGAGATCTTCAAAACATTTCTTCAGCGCCAGGCTGAATTCCATCCCACTCTCTATTTCCTCTTCAATCCTGCAGCAGCAATGATCCAGCAGCTCCGTGCGTAAATCGGGAAGCTGAACCGCTTGGTTGATCAGTTTGCGAAGGTGATCCTCCTGCTGTTCAGTGAGCGATTCCATAAAACGGGGTTGAAGCAGGAATGATTAACTGCCGGATCGTTTCCATAAAATTTTGAAGTTCAGAAACCTGCTCTTCCCGTTTTGATTTGCCGGTTTCCGTAAGCATGTAGTAGATCCGAGTGCGTTTCCCCAGGCTTAATTCCTCTGTTGTAACAAATCCATCAGCCTGCAGTCTGTGCAACGCCGGATAAAGTGACCCTTCTTTTATCAGGATTTTGCCCTCCGTTCTTTCCTTTACCTCGCGCGTAATTTCGTAGCCGTACATCTTTCCCCGCTCCTTGAGCAATGCAAGTACAATTGTGCTTAAAGTTCCTTTTAACAATTCTTTTGAATACATAGAGCTAATATACATCGGGTTTCTATGCATTAACTCTCTATGCAAAATTTTATTGCGTTACTTATAGAAAAAAAAAGCGGTTGAGAGACAGAGTCAGATCGTTCTTTTTAAAAAAGAACTAGTGATACTGATATAATTTTTGAGTTTTATATTGAAGTGAATTTGTTTTTGATCCAGCCCATGTTGATTTTATTTACGGTTGGATGGTATGTGTATTATAGTGTTTAACGACACGGATCTTTTGTGGATATGCGTGATGAGACAAACCATTGTAAAAAATGCACTTTCGCGTTTAATTGCTTCGCTGACTAGATCCAATATCCCCGGTTAAACTGGTTTTCAAACCCCGGCGGTGTCTTCAATGCCTTTCTCCAGGCTACCTTAGTTTAGTTGTACCGCCAGGCTATCGGTTATCGGGACAGCATTCAACTAATCAATTTTTAAGACACTCTTTTTGGCACCTTTAAAAAAAATGTTATCCAGGCTAACAATACATAAAAACGTATTCATTCCCTTCGTGATGCCCGCGACTTTTTAATTTTGATGTTCAACAATGAGAGATGGGTTTTTAGCGGTTCCCATTAATCTTAAAAATGTTTAAAATTTCAAACAAACATTCTTAGCCTCCGTAAAAAACTTTATAGCCTCCCAGCCGCCTTCCCGCCCAACTCCACTCTGCTTCACACCGCCAAAAGGAGTTCTTAAATCCCTAAGCATCCAGCAATTAACCCAAACAATTCCCATTTGTAATCGGCGCGCTACATTATGCGCTGTATTTAAATTCGTCGTCCATACCGAAGAAGCCAATCCGTAAGGAGTGCAATTCGCTGCCTCTATTGCCTCATCTTCATTATTAAAAGGCATTAATGTAACCACAGGACCAAATATCTCTTCCTGGTTGGTTCTGCATTGTTGCGATAATCCTTCAATTACAGTTGGTTCCATATAGTAGCCGTTTTCCAGTCCTTCCGGCTTCAATTGATTTCCTCCTGTTAAAAGAATTCCGCCTTCGCCTCTCGCAATTTCCACATAAGAAAGCACCTTTTCCATGTGACCTTTTGAAACAATTGCACCGATATCAATTCCATCCTTCATCGGATCGCCGACTTTCAATTCCTTTACTCTTTTAATAAAAGCATCTTTAAAACGGACGTAAATTGACGCCTCGATTATTATCCTTGACCCACACAGGCAGATCTGGCCCTGATTCGAGAAAGCTGCTCTAACAGTCTCTTTCACTGTATTTTCAAAATCACAATCCGCAAAAACAAGGGTCGGGTTTTTACCGCCCAATTCCAGCGATAACTTTTTAAACTGAGGTGCAGCAACACGCGCTATTTCAGCACCCGTTTTTGTTCCGCCCGTAAACGAAATTGCTGAAACGTCCTTATGCGCAATCATTGCAGATCCGGCTTTGGGTCCAAGTCCATGCACGATATTAAAAACACCGGCAGGAAATCCAGCTTCAACGCATAGTTCCGACAAAAGAAAAGCAGTCATCGGAGTGATTTCCGAAGGCTTTGCCACAACTGTATTTCCGGCAGCAATAGCAGGTGCAATTTTCCATGTAAATAAATACAACGGCAAATTCCAGGGCGAAATGCAGACGCACACACCTAACGGCTGTCGTAATGTGTAATTCAAAGATTGATCTTCCACTGCATGCGTCTCTGTGGAAGTATGAAGAATTGCTGTTGCAAAGAAACGAATGTTGCTAATCGCCCTTGGAATATCAATTGTTCTGGAAACCGACAATGGCTTTCCATTATCAATGGATTCTGCCAGTGCAAGCTTTTCCTGGTCGCGCTCCATCAATGACACAAGCTTTAACATAAGCTCCGATCGCTTTTGCGCGCTGGTTAACGACCACTCTGGAAAAGCTATTTTTGCCCCTGCTACCGCCTGGTCAACATCAGAACTATCACTATCGGGAATCAGACTGTAAACGCTGCCGTTTGCAGGATTAATATTATCTATTGTACCACCGGAAATTGCCGGTTGATGTTTTCCGTTGATATAATTCTGAATTGTGATCATTTAATGCGACTGTTTATCAAAAATACAAATTGATTCTCGTAATAATTCATGATGATTTCGCTAAAGCCGGAAAGACTTTCCGCGAAAAGCAGCTTCAATGGGGAAGGCAAAATTATCTATTCCCGTTAACAGGCCGCCCTTTCCATTGCAGGTCGGCTTTATTTCTGAACACCCACAAATGAAGCATAAATAGAGGATACATAAACCGAAAAATGACCCAGTGATCTAACCGGAACTTCTCCCCAAAACCACGCAGGATTCCAAACACCATAATAGCCTCAACAATTAAAAACAACCAGAAAACCATCATCCCGAAAAACATAGATATAATTATTGCTAAAACCGGAATGTAAAGCCAGCAAATGACACCAAAAGAGATTAGCCGTTTTATAAAATGATCAACATGCGCCGTTTTCGAAATCCAACGCTCACGCTGTTCCAACCATGATTTCCAGCTATTTACGCCCTGAGTAAACACAAGCGAGCCGGGCGTAGAAATAATCTCAATTCCGGATCTGTCGTACTTCCATAGATCATTCATAAATAAAACATCATCTCCCGAAGTAACTGTCGAATGAGACGCGTAGCCATTTACCATTTTCCAGGAAATCTTACTAAAAAGCAGGTTTGCGCCACTGCATAAAATCGGAACCCTCCAACCACAGGTACCTGCCGAAATTGCCAACAGGCATACGCTTTCATATCGTTGAATAATCCGGAGAAAAAGATTGCCTGCCGGTTTTGTAAGCACCGGTCCTATTATCATCCGTGCTGTAGATGTAGCCCGTTTACGCATTTCATTTACCCATTCGGGACCAAAGCTGCAATCTGCATCGCTTGTTAATATCCAGGCGTTTTTGCTTTCATTAATTCCAAATGTTATGGCAGCCTTTTTCGAACCTTCTATCTCCGCCAGGAGCCGCATCACCTTTATTTCCGGGCGAATAAAAATTCCTTCCTCAATGCCCCCGTCATCAGAACCATCATCAATCAGCAATATCTCATCTCCATTTATAAGTTTAACCGCATTTAATGATTGAAGCAATCCGGGAAGATTCTGCCTTTCGTTTCGAAAAGGAATGACCACCGAAATCGCTTGTTGAGATATCTTCTGCTTCTGTCTTCTCCCCGATTTCCTCACCCCAAAAGCCATCCACGTAAAGACAGCAAGCGGTACCAATGAAGCGAAAAGAATAACCAGGAACACCGCCGGAAATTAGGCCATTTTCCTTTGTGATTCCGAATCTGCAAGGATTTTAAAGGAAGACTCAATCGTTAACCGGAAGTACCGGAAGTTTTTTACAAAACCTACCAACTTACAGTATAACTTGCCCCTGTGATAAAGGATAAGATCATTCTTGGAATTGACCCTGGGACAAATGTTATGGGATACGGGCTTATTCATGTGAAAGGGACACAGGCCACACTGTTGAAATTCGGCGTTCTTAACATGTCCAAAGAGAACGATCATGGAATCAAGCTAAAAATGATCTTCGAGCATGTTCTTGACCTGATTGATACTTACAAAGCGGATGAACTTGCTGCCGAAGCTCCGTTCTTTGGAAAAAATGTACAGTCGATGCTCAAGCTCGGTCGAGCCCAGGGCGTGGCCTTAGCGGCGGCTTTATACAGGAACGTTCCCATTTTTGAGTATTCACCTAGAAAGATCAAGCAGAGCATTACAGGAAAAGGAGCGGCTTCGAAAGAGCAGGTTGCGGCAATGATCCAGCGCCTTCTAATAATTCCTGACGCCGATATGCCTAAATACATGGATGCAACAGATGGCCTGGCAGCAGCAGTTTGCCACCATTTTCAGCATCGTAACGGCGTAATTGTGAGCAATGAAAAAGGCGTTTCCGGCTGGAAGGCATTTGCGGCTCAGAATCCTGACAGGGTAAAAATATAATTTTTATTTGGGCAATGGCCGCGCTACTCGCCGGTATCTTCCTGGCCCGCCGCGGCGGATCCAGCAAGGATACCCTGGCAGTATCGCTATTGCTCACCGGAACAATGGTCATTAAGGCAATAGGGACATGACGTGCTTGCTTCAGTGCAATTATAAAGGCAGTACGGACATGACGTGTCATGTCCCAGTACGGAAATGACGTGCTTGCCCCAATGCAATTATAAAGGCAGTACGGACATGACGTGTCATGTCCCAGTACGGAAATGACGTGCTTGCCCCAATGCAATTATAAAGGCAGTACGGAAATGACGTGTCATGTCCCAGCCAGCAACCTCAGGAAACCGAAAACCGGGAAATTATAAAGCGCCAATAATCCTTTCCTGAACCAATTTCAGCTCTTCATCCGCAGCCTTGCTCTTCTCCCTGGAAAAATTCATATCTCCGACCTTATTGATCGGGATCAGGTGAACATGTGCATGAGGTACTTCAAGGCCAACCACACTAATCCCAACTTTTACACAGGGAACAGCTTTCTTCAGCGCAATGCCGATCTTCTGCGAAAATTCAAAAAGCCCCTTGTAGACTTCAGGATCAAGGTCGAAAATGTTATCAACCTCTTGCTTTGGAATAACCAGAGTATGGCCTTCAGCCAATGGAAAAACATCGAGAAATGCAAAGTAATTTTCGTCCTCTGCGATCTTAAAAGCGGGAATTTCTCCCTGAATAATTCGTGTAAAAATGGAAGCCATTAGCGGCCAACCTCAAGGATCTCGAGCTGCACCTTACCAGATGGCACGGTTGCTTCAACCTTGTCGCCCACACTCTTCCCAAGCAAAGCTTTAGCAATGGGAGAATTTACCGAGATCTTCCCTGTTTTAAGATCGGCCTCGTTTTCGGCTACTAACGTATACGACATAACCGCATTATTTCCGGTATTCTTGATCTTTACCTTTGAAAGTATCAGCACCTTGGATGCATCGAGCTTCGATTCGTCGATGATACGGGCGTTTGCTACCATGTCCTTCACCTTAGAAATCTTCAACTCAAGAAGGCCCTGCGCCTCTTTAGCTGCATCGTATTCTGCATTCTCCGACAAGTCTCCTTTATCCCTGGCTTCAGCAATCTGCTGCGATATCGATGGGCGTTCAACAGTCACTAAATGGGCAAGCTCAGCGTTCAGCCTACGCAACCCCTCTTCTGTCAGGTAAATATTTGACGACATAACTTCTTATTTAATTCTGCTTAATGATAAAACGGAAAGACCCTTCATTAAGAAGAGTCTTTCCGTTTCAGCAGCTAAAGTACAAAAGCTGCCGGAATTTAACAAACTAAACTATTTCAGATTAATTCTAGCTCCTATGCAATGAACGCCAGTAAAAGGGTTGCTTGCACGATACGAATAATCAAGAGCGAACGTACTTCCTGATGTCTTACTTAGTGGATACTCGACAGAAAAGCCTGCTGTAGCACCAGTTAACGCATTAGTTCTTGTCTGAACAACAGTTGCATTTGCGGAGCTTAGCTCATACTGGTAGCCGCCGCGGATCATGAACATTTTATTGAACGCATATTCAAGACCGCCCTGAAGCTGATCTTTTGAGAAAGAATTTGAGCAGAAATTCGCTGCTGCCGTAAGCTGATGCTTCTCAGCGAGTGCGAAAATATAGGCTCCACCGATATTTAGAAGTGAAGGAAGCTCAAAAGCCTCATTCCTCTGCTGAATTGTAAGAGTAGCAGAACTTGTTGGCAAAGATCCTCTGAATGAAAGTCCATCCCCGGCGAAACGCATCCTTGGTCCCACATTTTTCAGGGAAATTCCAAAACGGATATTCTCCTTTTTGCCGGTTATGTACTGAATCCCTGCATCCAGACTCACACCCCCTGATTTAACATCCGAAATGCTCTGTGAAATCACGCGCAGTGTAAGTCCGCCATAGATACTGTTCGAAAACTCCTTCGCGTACGACAACCCTATGTTAGTAAGGTTTGGTGAGAATGTTCCGATTCCGCCTTCAGGCTGATCAACTGTTGTAACGTCGATATCTCCGAAATTCATTGTCATAATGCTAAGACCGATCGTTCCTGTTTTATCCTTTCCTACCGCCTGGGTCAATCCAAAAGCGTTAATGTTGATGCCTGTGCCGCCGAGCCAGTTTGTACGGGCAAACAACATCTCTGTCTTCTTGGTAAAAGCCGTCCCTGCAACATTGAGGAATTGTGCTTCTAGCCCTCTTACCATTGATGTGTTTGAGCCTGCCCATCCAGAACTGCGGGCAAATGGATTTATCAGTAGCTCTGTTGAGCCGGCTTGTCCTACCCGGTCTTCATTTCCAGCCCTGGACACAGAAACCGACATCAGGAGAACTGCGAAAAGTGTTAATAAGCTATAGTGCTGCTTCATATTTTCAGTAATTTTTATTAACCCTTTGGATTAGAAAGTGTCAAGATCGATTGGACGCATTACACCGAAGAATTTGATAATTTTTTCACCAACTCCTGGAACTTCAACATGTATCAGGTAAATACCGCTCGAAACAGTAACTCCCGCCTGATTTTTCAGATTCCAGTCAAGAGACGTAAGCGGATCGCCTTTGTCGAAGGTTCTCACAAGCATACCACCAACTGTGTAAATTCTTATCTTACAATCCTGAGGAAGGTTAGTGATCTTTACCCTATTGTCCAGCTGGCTGGTTTCGTATGCAGAGTAAGCATAGTAAGGGTTAGGAACAATATTAATCAGATCAAGCGCCGAAGTTGCTGCTCCAACATCTCCGGTTCTGGCATAAAGGTCGGCCGTGTTAAACGAGTACATAGGCCTGTTGGCATTTTGGGGATCAGGCTCTGTTTCGGTTGCATTATAATCCAACGCATAAGGCTTGTTAACCCGTAAGCGGATTTTAACGTCATTGGTAAGGAATTGCTGGTTGGCAACACCTACAGGAATTGAAGTCCAGATACAATCCCTGTAAACATTCCGTTTTGCAGGGGCGGTTTGAAGGGTAAGCCTTTGACGGATAAAAACACCTTCGTCGTAGCGGGGAACATCATCAGCACCGTTTCTGGCATGATTAAATACATAGATGAAATGCTTGCCTCCCAAAAGATTCTGAATATTCCCGTTGCTGAATTCAATAGTTCTGGAGCTCGGATTCCAGCGCATGTCGCGACCGTTATCTTCAGTAAGTCGCGATGATTCTCCGAAAGCCATGTTCAGACGTTCGCCGGTTTCAACATTGATGGCATAGCCAGGGAACCAGCCCATTCCCGTTCCATCACCGTCGGGCAGCCCCTCTTTGTTAACAGATGCAGCAGCGCGCAAATCAAGCTTCTCCGCTCCGCCTTCGGAAAAATTCTCGTCATCGGTAGTTTCAACAACAGGGCAACGGGTCCATTTACTTTTATCAAGAGTAATGATGATGTCAACACTCGCAACTCTTTGAAGGTTATTAGCAACCTGGATAGCATTTGCGGTAGAATATGCAGGGCCATCATTGTATCTTGAAGTAAGGATAAACGGAGCCCAGGTTCCACCCAGCACTTTTTCGTAAAACTGGCCAGGATCCACGCCTAAGATGTCGCCGCAATCCGGATTATCGGTGCTGCTCTCCTGAAGTCCGGATCTAATCCAGTTGGTTGCATTTGCGCAACCTTCGCCGTCGGTAACGAAATTAAGCCACTGCCGGGTATTATCGCTGAAAACTATAGAACCCTCAACGAAACCGTTTCCGTCTTCAACGTCGACTCCAGGATTAACAACCTGCTCAACCTGCACAGAAAACCCCCATTTTGTGATAATCTGTTCAATTTTTGGATTGGCTGTAGTATCAGAATACACGGTATCGTTCCCAAGGGCAAGCTTCCATTTAGGATTATCATTGATTTCGCCCAGAAGGAATGAAAAATCGCCATTTGGCACTGCCACAGGATTCACGATAGTGATTTTGGCCGGACCGGCGTTTCTCTCGTAAACCGGGTTTTTAACCCAGTAAGGGGCTGCAAGGATTTCGGCAACCGTCCCTTCGGTAAGGTCAAGTACGTTTCCACCGTTTCCTTGCCCTTCAATGCGGGTAAGGCTTGGAGTGTCGCCATATTTAGATTGAATTACCATTCCACCTGCCTGAGGAGAATTGATGTGCGGTATTGCTACGTACTTTTCAAGAACTGCAGAACCACAGGTACGTCGTCCGGCAAGGAACGTCTGACCGAAAGCAAGATTAGTCACAAGATCCTCAGCAACTGAATACGACAATACGAGGAAATAGTATTTCTTATGGTTTACAAGAGTTGAGTTACCTGTTGCAAAAAGGTCATTAGTAATACGAAAGCTGTTTCTAAGCCCACTATTTGACCCGTTTACCTCTATCTCCGGCACGTTTTCACCCATATCATTGTCAAATGGACGGTTAACAACCATACTGATTTCATCCTTTATATCCACCTGCGCAACAATACGCGCACGGTTTACATCCTTTAGGTCACTTACTGTAACAGTTAGATCTTTAAGTTGGTAGATCATGTATCCCTGAAACTTATAGTTTACATCACCAAACCCCGGTATTGCGGTATTATCAGTATAATTAACAATGTTATTGGTACACTCATTTTTCAATAAAAGAATCACTTCTTTATCGAGCTCAACAACATCTACAGGCGGGGCATCCGGACCGTTAATAATTGAAAAGCAGTTATCAAACAATGCCTGAGCGTCATCGTCAACCCGGCGCATCACCTCAACAGAAGCAAGACGACCGCCGGAAGATGCTCTTCCCCAGACAACACCAAAAGTTACTTTATTTACACCACCTGGAGCAAGCTCAAAAGGCCCTGCCGACTGAAGGATACGGAAATCTGAAGGAGGAACAGACCCGAATTGATCGATTGACCATGGCTCCAGTTGAGCAGATCCTTCAAGGCAGTTATCTTGTGTACCAGTTACCATATACCCAATACCCTGGGGATCGGTATCACCTGGGAACATATAGCTATACCCCTGGAGGCCCGGGCCATAACCATTGCCTCCGTACTGCATCACGGTTCCATCCTTCCAGATACCGCGCAGATAGTTGTACACGTGCTGGCCAGTTGAAGGGTCATTTGCATAGTTTGGTCCAGTAGAAGTAAAGTAAATAAAGCGCGCCATTCCAATACGCTCATTATCAACGATAGAGTCACCGTAGCCTAATCCATTCTTTGCTCTTGCCTTTACTCTGCCCTCCCAGTTTCCGGTTAAATCGCATGCATCTCCGGGACCATCAAGCCCATCAGGATCTTCAAAAGGCCCTTCAAAAAAATCAATACCAACAGCAGGTGGATTTTCTCCATAACCATTAACGGTTTCGTCCAATTCATCTCCGTTGTATACGTAGCCCAAACCACGGCCAACGTCACATGCAGCATAGTCATCCGCATAGAAACCAATATCAGGATCAGTCCATACCCCGAAGTACGTTTCCATTACGGTAAAAGTTGAACGGTTAATGATCTCGTAATTGTAAAAAGTCATATTGTTCAAGGCATTGTTGGTTGCAAAAGCAAAAGCTTGTGCCCTTATTTCAAGTCCTATAGGAAAACCGGAAGTTTCGGTGTGAATGTTACCATTATCATTAAACACCCACCAAAGAGTCTCATCGCCGTATAACCTGGCATCGCAACCAAGCTCTCCGCTAACGTCATAACCTGGAAATTCTATTGCAATTCCGGCAGTATCTCTCAACTCAGGCTCATAAACGCCGTTTCCATTACCGTCGATGAAGGGAGCCAACTGGGGATCAAAACCGGTGGAGTTTCCAATTCCATTACCTGGCCAGTTCTCGATAACATCTGTCATTTCTCCTCCAAGCACAAAGCTTTCTACTTCCTGGCGGGTCACCTTAAACATTTCATCGTAAAGGGTGCAGACATCAGAGTTCGTTGACGCACCTTCCAGCTGAAGCGGTCCCGGCCAGAAATCCTGTCCGTCCCGGTACATCATAGCAGCTGCCTTTAGGTTACCTCCGTTGTCCAATCCTCCAATCCAAAGCGAACCGGCAAAAAGTGATGATACGCTTGGCTCGGTGCTTCCAGGCTCAAGCTTTGGAATTTCGTAACGGGCACTACCGTTAAGATCCCACCACATATCACCGGACGTGTAAATTGTAGTCCTTACGTTATTGAGGTCAAGGTCCGCTCTTCCGGAACCTGGAGCGCAGGCTGCGGCTGTTGACTTGTGCTGACCTTTTGTACCCGGGTCTTTACTTCCGGATTTCATTAATGGATATTCCCTCGCCTGGATAAACCCAGCCTGCGCAAGAATAATAATGGAGAAAAGTATGCGAGCTTTCATGGCTACTTTTTTTGATACATCAGAAATTGAAAATTGCACCTAAACGCATGATGCGCGGACGGGCATAGTTGTCAGGACTATTAACCTTTGCAGCGTACAGGTCTTCGAAAGAACTGCGTGACACCTGACTGTTAATATTACTCTGTGAGGTTGCAGCGGTAAGGTAACCGTCGTCATTCGCGTTCCCAGTTGCACGGTAAACTCCTACAATATTTTTGCTATTAAGAACATTTTGAACGAAGAAATAAATCTGTAGATCTGCAGATTTGCGCTTCTCGTCGGTCTTTTTACCATACTTGATGGTAATAGTGCGGTCAAGTCTGGCATTGATCCTGAACTGAAATGGCAACCTGGAACCGTTGATTGTTCCGTCAAGAACCGGCGCACCGGCATTGCCCATCGAAGCATCCTGAGTGTAGAAGGATGAACGGCTGTAGGGCGTACCTGAATTTGCGATCATCACCACATTCAGACCTGAGTTCTGAAGAATGTTTTTTCCCGCGATGCGTGGACCGTTGTAGAGCTTGCCTTCATCGTAACGGAAGTCAAAAGTAGTTTGAATCTGATGACGCGTATCGAAGCTTAGCGGCAAGGTGGTGCGTAGATTCGGTTGTCCTGAACGGATAAGATTAAGTCCTGTTGACGCGCTAGAACCGGTTCCATCAGCAAACTGAAGTGTGTAGTTTGCAGTAAGACGAACATTTCCGGTACGACGAAGGTCGTAGGCGAGCGAAAGACCTTTTACCGTTCCAAAGTCGATGTTACCGAACGTCCTGTAGTTTACAGGATAAGCAAAGGTTACCGGAATTACCTGGATAAGATTGCGCAACTCCCGGTAGAATGCACTGATGGTAAGCGCTGAGCTGCTAGTTAACGCCTGCTTGAAACCAACTTCGTAGTCGATAGTCCTTTGCGGCTTAAGATCGGGGTTGTTAAGAACACCGATATTAGGATTGGTAATAAAAAGATAATCAAGAGGATCGAAGCGTATGCCAGAAGTTGGGCGCTGAGTGAGCACATCGTAGTGAGCAAAGAACTGGGCCACATCTGATATTGGGAACTGGAATGCTATACGAGGCATTACATTCACCTGAGGCTTATAGTCCCTGAATGCACCTGAATTAACGATATCGTTATCAGGATCAAGTAAGGCAGGAGTAGCCAGGCCGGTAGCGGAACCTTGTGAAAGTGCAGTAGGGTTAACAAGCTCCGCTCCAGTGGCGCTATACCATGTTATTCCATCACGGTAACCGAGGATATTGGTGATATCGCTTAGATCGGTATTTTTTGCATCTCTTACATAGACTACGAAATCATCGCCTATGTTGGAAGGACGCTGATTTTCTGCCTGAGAATAATCAAATTCACCAGCTTTGCGGGTTTCAAACAGAGAGAATGGATCTTTAAGAACGCTCTGGTTCGCATCGAACCTGTCAACACGAACACCGATATTGAAGATAAGGTCGCGGAACGCAAATTTGTCCTGAATATAAGCTGCCATATAAATAGGAGTAAATGCTCCGACCTCACGTTTCAGATTCCCGTTCTCGTCTTTGGCTGTGAAGAAATCATCCAGGGACTTACGTCCTTTGATCATATTACCATAGGCATCATAACCATTGAAACTTACGAGCTGACTGTTACCGCCGCCGTTCAGCAATTCATCAGGGCTAAACATTGTAAGTTGAAACTGCGACGGATCCAGGTTATTTACATCGATCCAATCGGTTCCGGTTGCAGAAAGATCAAGCGATTCACGAAGATTCTTATCGAAGAATGCCTGGTTGGTTGCATCGTAAGCACGATTGTAGGAAATAGTATCGGTAAACTGTCCGGATTCGTTAAAAGAAGCAATCGGGTTGTTAAGATCAAGCTGAGCAATATGCCTGTTGGTCAATTGATTTGCGATCGTCCACAAACCTGCCGGAGCAACGTTGTAGCTGCGGTCAGTCCTTTGTTCGTACTCGAAACCAATACCGATCTCGTGACCTTTTATGTCGGCAGAAGCACTTCCTACAATACGGTACTGCTCATTCTGCCCCTTCGCGTTTCCATTGTAAACCGAGCCTGCTCCGTTATAAAGGTTGTAAACATCGCTTGGTCCGTTTCCGTTAAGTAAACCACCGCCCTGGGCAACCTGGTTCTGGTTCTGGAAATAGTCCTCAGAAACACCATTCGCAATACTATTATAGTACTGAGAATTGTAATTAGCCATTAATGGATTCTGAGTTCCGGGAGTAAATGTATAAAGTGTGTCCCTGAAACTGTTCTGGACAAATCCCCAAAGGAGTACACCATCAACTGTATCACTTGAGAATTCATAGGAAGGAGTTTGAAAGGTTTTGAATTTCCCAACGTAACCGTAGTCAAAAAGGTTGTCTTTATGCTGATCGCTGAATGCTTCGAAAGTGGTACGGGTATAATCTGCCTGAATTGAGTAGAACACATTCTTTATGGTAGAAGCGCTAGCCTCATCATTATTCCCAAGTCGCTGAGTAAGCCTCAAATAAGCACGGGAAGTCTGATCAATTTCGCGGCCGTTGTTAGCAGCATTAAACATTGTATTGTTAAAGCTGTAAAGCATGTAGTTGCTGTAATCGTAAGTTCCACCAAGGGTAAGATTGGTCTGACTGTTAAGCTTAAAATCCACTTTACCGGAAAAAGTTGCCCTTCTTGACTCAGCATTCTCCTTGCGTTTTATCACTTCAAAATCAGTAGCCCTGAGAAACTGAGCATTCCTAACTGTCCCTGCGCCAAGCGGCCCGGGACGAAGCGGATTGTCAGAAATTTCTTTGAGCTTATCTTTTTTAAGGCGGGTAATTCCGACAGCAGAAGGATCGCTGTCGGCTTCAGAAAGTAGCTCAGAAGAAAAGAAGAAACCAATGATTGGCTTTTTAGTGCCGTCGGCCAGCTTCTTTGATGCAATAGGGCCGGTGACGTTAAATCCTAAAAGCCCGTACCCGAAACCATCAACAGATTTTACAAATTCAAGTCCCCCATTTAATTGTGGTGAAGGACCTCTGGTCGTAATACTGATAATACCTCCGGTTGCGTCTCCATACATTGCAGGAACACCTCCGGTGATAATCTGGATCTGCTCGATACCCTGCTGCGGGATTGCAACACTTCCGCGCACTTTGATACCGTCTATAATATAGAAGGTAGCGTCGTCTCTGGAACCTCTAACATTAATGGCATCGCCCTCATCACCCTGGGTAACCCCGGCAGTGGTGGCTGCAACCGAATTGATATTTCTGGTGGGAAGGGCGTAAATCTCTTCTTTGGTAACCGTTTTACCCTGGTAATCCTCAATAAGAGGAACGTCATATTCAACAACGGTGAAGGTTTTTATCTCAACCACTGAGGATTCCATCTTTACATCTACTGTAGAGATCTTTCCTGCGGATATTACCACTCCGGTAGTCGCAACGGGTTTGTATCCCACGTAGCTGGCTTTTACAGTGTAGCTGCCTGGGTCAATCGGCTTGATTGTGTATTCACCGTCAATGTTGGTCTGACTGGCACCCATCTGGATACCGCCATTTTCCACAATTACGCTGGCAAAAGGAATGGTCTCGCCGGTTGTAGCATCTTTAACCACCCCTTTTAATGTACCGGATCCGGATTGAGCCAGAGCAGCAATTGAGATTGAAAGAATACCAAGAAGCGTCAGGTAAAGATTTCTTACCATACTCTACAATTTATAAGGTCCACGTTTTTTTTAAAAGGTTGCTAAGATAGAAATAGAATGAATGTAGCAAAACAATTCGTTAATTTTGTTAAAGCCTTATGGGTCAGGATAAAATGATGTATTCCCCGCCAATTTTTCTTTTTTTTTCTTCTTCTTAGTTGTTTCAGTTCTTCGCAATCATTCGCAAAAGGAGTGATTTTGAGTCTTGTTAAAAAAGAAGTCTCCTGTCTTCAGCAACCTTGTAGTACAAATTTGCACTAACGGCTCCGGTCCAACAAAAACATAAATAGATGCTTGTCGGCCGATTATTGAGCGGATGAAGGATAGCATAGCAACCATGCCCTAGCTAATCTTTTGATAATAAAACATTTAATGATTTTTGTCACGGAAACAGGTAATGTTCGCTTCTATATTCATTCTTCTCCAGCAAACTTCGCAGGTTACCGGGTCTGTCAATGATTTACCTGCGCAGCGATTCATTCATCGTTCAAAATTTTATGAATAAAGGGAAATAATCGGGTAGTTCAGGAAGGCTCTCAAGCGAAGTTCGGATAGCAACGAAGAATTGGAAACTAATAGCAAAAAGGGTTTTCCTGGCAGGATAGGTGCGACATTAACCAATGACATTTATTCATAATCAAGTGAATTTTAATACCTGCGTTTCCTCCTGTTAAGCTTGTCCGACTTCTTCTTTGCCGCTTTCATCCTTTTCTGAGTCGCCTTATCCTGTATTCCCAGATGTCGCTTCCTGAGGTTAGCCTCAGCCTTTTTCTGGCGTTCGATCTGCTTTTCTTTTTTCTTACGCAGTTCATTCTTAACTTCTTTGCTGCTTTTTATTTTCTCTTGTGCCGGAAGGTCATGATTAGCAAGAAAAAATAGTGCAATTGTTATTAAGCAAAAACGGATAGCTCTATTGAAGGAACGTTTCATACCTGTTTTCATTTTACAAATATCCATGAAAGACGATGTGGTGATTATTATTTTAATTCCTTTTATACAAGTATCTTTGTTAACGGCGTTAAGTTCCCATATTGCGGTTAAACACAAAAATTCAGGTTTCGTTCTAAAATGTCAAAGATAATTTCTGCTGTTTTCTTCATGATCCTTATCAATTGCGGATGCAAAAAAGAAAACATTAATCAACAGTTGGGGATACCTTATGTGGACGTTGACCAGTATATACTTCTAAATAATCCACAAAACATAGGATTAAATGCCGTGGGCGGAGTGCTTTTTCAGCAGGGCGGTTCCCGAGGAATCGTCATCTACCATCGTGCTTATGAGGAATACGTGGCGTTTGACCGACACTGCACATGGCAGCCAGAAAATTTCTGCACAATTTCTTCGGATTCTTCGACGACAGTAATTCTCAATTGCGAATGCTGCAGCTCAAGATTTTCCTTGATCGACGGCAGCGTATTAAGCGGGCCGGCAATCAATTCGCTGCTACAATACAATGCGCAGTTGACAGATGCTGCGACACTTCACGTTTACAATTAGGGCACATTTCCAAATCTGTTTGCGGTTGTGCGCTTGTACGGGAATGAATTGAGATGGCCGTGCAAACACAATGAAGAAACAGTCTAACGATATCCAAAAAAAATCCCCGGCATCGTCGAGACGCCGGGGATGTCCATAAAAACTAACTCGAGATTAATATCTGTAGTATTCTGGTTTGTAAGGACCTTTCACATCCACGCCAATGTATTCGGCCTGGTGATTTGAAAGTGTTTCCAGCTCAGCACCTAATTTTCCAAGGTGAAGGGCAGCAACTTTTTCATCAAGGTGCTTAGGCAATGTGTATACTTTGTTTTCGTACTGTTCTGAACGTAACCAGAGCTCAAGCTGAGCAAGTGTTTGGTTAGTGAATGAATTCGACATTACAAAAGATGGGTGGCCGGTTGCACATCCAAGGTTCACAAGACGCCCTTCAGCAAGAACAATAATGTCTTTTCCTTCAATCGTGTATTTATCAACCTGAGGCTTTATTTCGTCTTTCGAATCTCCATAAGCTCCGTTCAACCATGCCATATCGATTTCTGTATCGAAGTGACCAATATTACAAACAATCGCATTGTGCTTCATTGCACGGAAGTGACGCTCTGTAACGATATTCATATTTCCGGTAGCTGTAACAATGATGTCTGCACTTCCTACAACACTATCCATTTTCTGAACCTGATATCCATCCATGCAGGCCTGAAGCGCGCAGATAGGATCGATTTCGGTAACGATCACACGAACACCTTGAGAGCTTAGTGATAAGGCAGAACCTTTTCCAACATCACCGTAACCTGCAACAATTGCAACTTTACCGGCAAGCATTACATCTGTAGCACGACGGATTGCATCAACAAGTGATTCGCGGCAGCCGTATTTGTTATCGAATTTTGATTTGGTAACAGAATCATTAACGTTGATCGCAGGAATCGGAAGAGTTCCGTTTTTCACGCGTTCGTACAGACGATGCACTCCTGTAGTTGTTTCTTCAGAAAGTCCTTTGATCGCAGCAGTAAGCTCAGGATATTTATCTAGAACAAGGTTGGTAAGATCTCCGCCATCATCAAGGATCATATTTAATGGCTGGTGGTCCTCGCCAAAGAATAAAGTTTGCTCAATACACCAGTCAAACTCTTCCGCATTCTGACCTTTCCAGGCATAAACCTGAATTCCGGCAGCAGCAATAGCAGCAGCAGCATGATCCTGAGTAGAGAAGATGTTACAAGATGACCATGTAACTTCAGCCCCAAGGGCAACCAGCGTTTCAATAAGAACAGCAGTTTGAATCGTCATGTGAAGACAACCGGCGATGCGTGCCCCTTTTAATGGCTGGCTCGGGCCAAACTCCTCACGAAGGGCCATTAGACCCGGCATTTCAACTTCGGCAAGCTTTATTTCTTTCCGCCCCCAGGCAGCTAAAGAAATGTCTTTTACTTTGAATGGGATGTACTTATCCACAGCAACATTATTTTCCATTTGATTATCATTTATTTTAAAGGTGCAAATATAATTAATAAATAAATGTGGATAACCAATAATTGTTTACGGTAAATTAACAAATTTTTAGAATATCATTGAATCTTCTAATTGTGAGCCTGCGTAAAAATCCAAGTCAATTTGTCAGTCATTCTCCGGCGGCATAATTCCTGACAGCGCAGGCGGAAATTTTTTGTTTCTTTACAAAATTCATAAAACGACATGTTTAATCCAGACGAATTCCGCAAATACGCCATAAAACACAGGGGCATCAGCTCTGCAACCCTACACAATTACACTTCAGTTACCGGAGATTATATTTCTCCAACGATCATCGAAGAACGCCAGCTGAACGTAGCTCAGATGGACGTTTTTTCACGTCTTATGATGGATCGCATTATATTCCTCGGTGTAGGAATCAATGATTATGTGGCTAATATCGTTCAGGCGCAGCTGCTTTTTCTTGAAAGCGTTGACGCCAAAAAAGATATACAGATATATATGAATACTCCGGGCGGTTCTGTTTATGCTGGTTTGGGTATTTACGATACCATGCAATACATCGCGCCAGATGTGGCTACAATCTGCACGGGAATGGCAGCTTCAATGGGAGCTGTTTTACTTTGTGCAGGAGCCGATAAAAAACGTACCGCATTGCCGCATGCACGCGTCATGATCCATCAACCAATGGGTGGTGCTCAAGGACAGGCATCTGACATCGAGATAACTGCGCGTGAAATCCAGAAACTTAAAAAAGAGCTTTACGACATAATAGCCAAACATTCCAACCAGCCATTTGATCGCGTTGAAAAGGACAGCGACCGTGATTACTGGATGACTGCTGAAGAAGCAAAAGAATACGGAATGATTGATGAAATTCTGACAAGGAAGAAATAAACTGAATGGAAAGAATCAAGGAAAAATGCTCATTCTGCAGCCGCAGTAAAAAGGAAACTGCGATATTAATCGCGGGGCTTGATGCTTTTATTTGTGATGTTTGCGTGATCCAGGCTCATCAGATTGTTTCTGAAGAGCTGGCGGAAAGGCAGAACTCCAGCATCAAGCAGGAAGTTAACCTACTGAAGCCGGTTGACATCAAAGCACATCTTGATGAATATGTGATCGGGCAGGATGAAGCAAAAAAGGTTCTTTCCGTTGCGGTTTATAATCATTACAAACGTCTTACTCAGAAGAATTTTAAGAAGGATGATGATATCGAGATCGAAAAATCCAATATCATTCTTGTGGGAGAAACCGGAACAGGCAAGACATTACTTGCGAGGACGATTTCCAAGATCCTGAATGTTCCTTTCTGCATTGCAGATGCAACCGTATTAACGGAGGCAGGATATGTGGGCGAAGATGTGGAAAGTATTCTCGCACGGCTTCTCCAGGCGGCAGATTACAATGCAGAAGCGGCTCAGCGAGGAATTGTGTTCATTGACGAGGTCGATAAGATTGCACGTAAAAGTGATAATCCTTCGATCACCCGCGACGTTTCCGGTGAAGGTGTTCAGCAAGGATTATTGAAGCTGCTTGAGGGTGCAACGGTAAATGTTCCACCTCAGGGAGGAAGAAAACATCCGGAGCAGAAAATGATTGCGGTGGATACCAGGAACATCCTTTTTATCTGTGGGGGCGCTTTCGATGGAATTGATAAAAAGATTGCGAGAAGGATGCAAAGCCAGACGATCGGGTACACATCAGCTAAAGAAGGTGATTCGATCGATAAGGATAATATGCTTCAGTATATCAACTCAACGGATCTTAAAGCTTTCGGATTGATTCCCGAGTTGATAGGAAGGTTGCCGGTGCTAAGTCATCTCGATCCGTTGGATGAAGAATCATTGAAGCGTATTCTTACCGAACCGAGAAACGCATTGATGAAGCAATATCAGAAATTGTTTGCGATTGATGGGGTTGCGTTAAAATATGAGCCTGCAGTTCTTGATTTTATCGTTAGCAAAGCGATTGAATTTAAGCTCGGCGCAAGAGGATTGCGCTCGATCTGTGAAAGTATTATGACGGATCTGATGTTCGAGCTTCCATCTGAGCAAGATGTAAAATCATTTACGATAACTCTTGAGTACGCCAAAAGCAAATTTGATAAGCTGAAATTGTCGCGATTGAAAGCAGCTTAATTAATTAGTGTCTGTCCACAGAGTCGGGAGTCTGAACTATAGAGGCTTCTGGTTAGGCGCACGACGGCTGAAAAAGCACAGTTTACTTTTGTAAATGAGCATTTTTCGGACTAGTGCAACGACATCAGGAGACTCTATAGACAGACTCTAATAAGCAATATTTGCCGTCCCGATGCTATGGCAGCAGATCATGTTGCTTATGTTTGAAAAGCCCGTTGAGAGTTGATCTGAACGGGCTTTTTCAATTTTAGTTGGCAGTTTATGGGGTCATTTAAGTAGATACAATAAAAAAGGCCTTGTTCTGCGGGATCAGAAAGGGGCTTTCCATATTAAGGGAACCTTAACTTTTGGGATTATTTCCCGCAATTACATTCCGGAGAAAAAAGCACCTGGGCTCCAGGGACAAGTTCAGTTATTTCGTCGCGTTCGGTGGGACTTAGAATGATAGCCCGCATATCCAGCCATTTCAGCTTTTCCAGCTTCGACAGGTTTGGAGGCAAAACAGTTAGTTCGTTACCCCAGATTTGAAGAAATTCAAGATTAGCAAGATTTCCGATTTCTTTCGGTAAAGACGCGATCTTGTTTAATCCAAAGTCAAGGTACCGCAGCGATTTTAACTCGCCAACCTGCTGACTTACACTCGTTAGCCGGTTTCTTTCAAGCACCAGGAATTCCAGCTTCTGGAGCTTGTTGATTTCTGATGGAATCAATACGATCCGATTGTTACCAAGATCCAACTCTCTAAGATTTCTGAACAGAAAAACATCCTGGGGAATTTCTGTATAGCCTCGTCTTCTTAACTTAAGTCTAAAAACGGAATCCGGTTGCTGTTTTGCCTTTTCCAGATCTGTAAAAACCTTTCCTTCCGCTTTGTATGAAGGCTGGGCGACAACTTCGGGCAAAAATCCGCCGAAAATTGTAAGCAAGGTGAGCAAAGAAACCAGCGTTTTTATCATACAGCTCCTAACAGGTTCAATGTTGATTTCTTGTCATTAGCAATCTGGGCTTTGAGCTGATCGATACCGTTGAATTTCTTTTCGCCACGAATACGATCATAGAGTTCTACTTTAATTTCCTTTCCATACAAATCGCCGCTGAAATCAATGATATGCACTTCTATTTTCAAAACACCTTCATTGCTAACAGTTGGCCGGTACCCGATGTTTAACATTCCATTCCAGGTCGCACCTTCGGCTATTACTTTCACAGCGTAAACGCCATTTCCCGGAATTAATTTGCTCTCACCGGGAATTTCCAGATTTGCTGTTGGAAATCCAATCTGACGGCCCATCTGCGCTCCTTTTACCACGGTGCCTGAAAACCGGTACGGGTAGCCTAAGTAAAGATTGGCCGTTTTTATATCACCCTCCTGCAATGCCTGTCGGATGCGCGTAGAACTGATCGCTACGTGATCAATATCTTTGGCAGGAATCTCTTCGACATCGAAGCCAAAAAACTCCCCTGATCGGTTGAGGTTCTCAAAGGAACCTTCCCTGTTTTTACCGAAATGATGATCGTAGCCTACCACTAACTTTTTTGTTCCTGAGCCTCTTACGAGTATCTCTTCAATAAAGGTTGCCGAATCCTTTTCGGAAAATGCCTTATCAAATGGAATTATAAGAAGATAGTCGATTCCTTCCTGCTCAAGTAATCTAATTTTTTCTTCAAGACTGTTGAGTAATCTAAGGGACGCATCTTCGGGATGCAGCACCAATCGCGGATGTGGATGAAATGTGATAACAACTGATTGTCCGCCAGAGCGGCCTGCAATTTCGTTGAGCCTCTTTAAAATAGTTCTGTGCCCCAGGTGAACTCCATCGAAAGTCCCGATGGTAACGACAGGAAGAGACAATTTCGGAAAAGAAGATAGATCGTAATAAACCTGCACGAGAAGCTGTTGAGGGCGGCAAAGTACATAAATTCCTGTTTATCCAGGGTCGTTTGAGTGCTGATTCCCGCATCATAATAAGTGCTGGAAACGCGATATAGAGTCTGTCTATAGAGTCTCCTGATGTCGTTGCACTATTCTGAAAAATGCTCATTTACAAAAGTAAACTGCGCTTTTTCGGCCGTCGTGCGCCTAATCAGAAGCCTTTATAGTTCAGACTCCTGACTCTATGGACAGACACTAT
>Ga0105049_10002094_pt1 | contig 23608 bp, 22 predicted proteins | sample MAT06_FD_78087 | JGI IMG/M metagenome (GOLD analysis project Ga0105049, IMG submission 78087) | Freshwater microbial communities from Lake Fryxell liftoff mats and glacier meltwater in Antarctica - MAT-06 | ecosystem: Environmental > Aquatic > Freshwater > Ice > Liftoff microbial mat | place...
ATGGGATTCCAGTTCTGCCAGCTCCCCCTCACAGTCATCCACGATCGGGAAGAACTGATCGACGATGAAGTCCATGAGGGCATAGATCACATAGCCGGGCCCGCGGTTGAGCATACTGGCATCGGCCTCGCAGCGGGTGCGAACCCCGACATGGGAGCGAAGCGAGCCATGGCGGACGGAAACGAGATACCGTGGCCCGGCGAAGATGTGCGTTTCACCGAACTCGACGCGGTCCTCTTCCGCGATAAGCCTTGCGGTCCGCAGTACCAGAAAGAGGGCGTCGCCGTAGTGTTCGAGCTTGGGCCGTTGATGGGCCTTGTGAGCATCTTCGATCGCGAGATCGTGGAGGCCGAACGCCGCCTGGACGGTGCGAAGCGTCTCCTCACTCGGCTCGTAAAGGCCCACCCACAAGAAGAGGTCAGGATTCTCGTAAGCCTTCGCGAGGTCCGGGATGGCCACGTCCTTGATGCGGACGCCAGCCCGGTACGCCGCGGAGTTCATGACGCCGGGCGCGACGCAGGTAAGAACGGTATCCGGAAGAGGCTCATTCACCATGGAGTGCGTGCCACTGAGGAGAGATGGGGAAAGTCTATTAGAATAGAGCTTTATGAACGACATCAGCCCCGCAGTGGAACGCGCCGTCGACAAGGCGAGTGAACGAGCCAGCCCGACCCCGTTGCGTCTGGCGCACTTGCTCCTCGCGCTGCTCGAAGACGACGAGGGCCGCCCGGCCATGCTCTTTGAGTCCAGGGGCTTAACGCTCGAGCCCCTGCGGCGCGGGCTTGAAGAGACGCTCGCCGAAAGCCCGCCCGCACCTTCCGTGCGGTTGCTGTATCACGCCGCTCGCGAGTGGTCCGTGGAACATCGTGCGGATCCGAACATCCTCAGCGATGCGTTCCTCTTCGCGGTTCTCAAAGCCGATCCTGCGATCCCGGCGTACCTGTTGTCGCTGGGGGTCACGCTTCCAGTCGAGTGGCAAAGGCCGAGTGACCAAGCCGAAGCTGCGAGTGTCGAGTGGGACGCATCAAGTGCCGTAACGCCAGCGGCGAGCCCTCATGCCGACATCTCAGTCTCCGAATTCCCAGTGACAAGTGATGAGCCCGCTGCTGACGCTTCACGCCCTGCCGTCCTGGCCGCGCCCAGCCCTCCGCACTCTGCGATTGTCAGCGAGGCCCGCGTGGTGGACGCGAACCTGAATCGCGCTCGCGAATCGCTCCGGGTGCTCGACGACTACTGTCGCTTCGTGCTGGGCGACCGCTTCCTCACCGAACGCTTCAAGGGTCTTCGACATCGACTCGCGGAACTCACCGCTCGGCTGCCCGCCCGCTTGCTCCTGGCATCGCGAGACACGCTCGCCGACGTGGGCACGACGTTGACCGCGGCCGGGGAGTATCAGCGTTCCTCGGCGGCGAGCGTGGCGGAGGTGAACCTCAAGCGGCTCCAGGAATCGCTCCGAAGCGTCGAGGAGTTCGGCAAGGTCCTCGACTCGGAGTTCGCACGCGGAATCGAGCCGCTGCGATACGAGGCCTACACACTGGAGCGAGCCGTCGTCCGCGGGGCCCAGGCTCGCGATCGGCTCGCGGGAGCGCGGCTGTACGTCCTTCTCTCGGGAACTGGCGGCAGGCACGACCTCGAGCACCTCATCACGGCCTCGGCTGCGGGAGGCGTGGACGTGGTCCAGCTTCGCGAGAAGCGACTGGATGACCGCACCCTGCTGGATCGGGCCCGTGCCGTGCGCCGCTGGACACGCGAGGCCGGGGTGCTCTTCATCGTCAACGATCGGCCCGACATCGCCCTGCTTGCGGAAGCCGACGGCGTCCACCTCGGGCAGGAGGATCTCTCGGTTTGCGAAGCTCGCCGTATCCTTGGCCCCGAAGCGCTCGTTGGCGTCAGCACGCACTCGATCGAGCAGCTTCGCCAGGCCGTGCTTGACGGCACGGACTACCTTGGCATCGGGCCGACGTTCCCCTCTTCGACGAAGCACTTCGATCACTTCCCCGGGCTGGAGTTCGTGGCCGCGGCGACGGCGGAAACCTCCCTGCCCGCGTTCGCGCTCGGCGGCATCGGTCCGAGCACGATCGAAAGCGTCACCGCCGCCGGCGCCAGGCGTGTCGCCGTTTCCGCCGCGATCACGGAAGCCGAAGATCCCGAAGCCATGGCACGTTGCCTACGGCGATCGCTGGAGGGGCAAACGGATCTGTAGGTCAGTTCGAGACTTCCGGTCGCGGGGGGCGGGGGAGATGCAATTTCCGGGCCTTCTCCTTTCCTCCCCATGGTAACAATTCGGGTGATTCGGGAGGATTGGAGGCTTATCGGCAATCTGGGTAGTCTAAAATTCCCTGGCAGGATATGGTGCAGTCTGTCGGAACCATCCGATAGGTAGGAAGCACCGACACGGCGGAGTCAGGGAATGGACCACCTTCAGGATGTTCTTGAACTGCTTCGTCGAAAGGGCCTGCTCAAAGGTCGACTGCGGGGGGTGCTTCACATCGCGATTGGCCGCACGCTCTCGACCCCCGAAGGCCATGCGATCTCTCGTGGAATGACCTGGCGAGAGCTTGCCAACCTGCTACGCGATCTTCGTTTCGATCCGGCCATGGTGAGCGAACTCGGCCTCGATCCGGAGACGCTTTCACCGCGTGATCGCCTCAAATTCTGGTACTCCGCGATCGGTCTTGCGAAGGTGGATTCCCCGGCGGCCTTCGCGGAAGCGGAGAAAGTGGCGGCCTCGCTGAAGCCCTTCGATGTGATCGTGGGTCCGCCCCCTTCCATGGCGAGCAAGGCCACGATGCCCACGGTGCTGCCAACACCGATCGTGGAGAATCCGCCGCCACCGCCGAAGCCCGCCAAGTCCCAAAAGTGAGTTGGCAGCTAACGTCTTATCGTGCTCGTCGCAGGAAGAGGCCGTACACCAGTGCCCCGATCCCGATGAACACCATCCCCACCACGGCCTCGGAGCGCTGGTGCGGCGTGGCGAACATATTCGACAGCACCGCGGCCATGATAAGCACATACACGATCGGCACGACGGGGTACCCCCAACAGCGATAAGCCCGGTTCTCCGCGGTCGGCGGGATCTTCCAGCGGAACACAAAGATCGATGCCACCGAGAGCGTCTCGAAAACGACCGCGCCGAAGACGCAGAAGTCGGTGATCACATCGAAGGGCGACTTCTTGTCCGGCAGGTTCACATCGAGTACCCCGCCGAACAGGCTCAGTGTCGGCAGTCGATTCTGCGTGAGCACTCCCACCAAGATCAGCATCAGGCTGGCCCAAAGGGAGAGCACGATTCCCGCGACCATGGGTGTGTTGAATCGCTGGTGAAGCGTGCTCAGTCGCCGTGGGGCGAGGCCGTCCTTGCCCATGGCGTAAAGCAGACGCGGGCCGACGAGCAGATTGCCGTTGAGAGCGCCGAAGACCGAGACGAGCAGCATGCCAGACGCGACCACGCCACCGACGGGGCCCAGCAAACGCAGGCAGAACTCCGTGGCGACGGGCGTGTTGTTCAGGCCGGCCATCTCGATTCGTGGAATCACGAGGTAGTACGCGAAGTTCGCTCCGCAGTACAGCACGATCAGGGCCAACACACCCCCGATGAGGGCCAGTGGAATGTTCCGCTGCGGCTCGCGAACTTCCTCCGCCACGGGGGTGATGTTCATCCAGCCGTGATACGCCCAGAGCACGCCGACGAGGGCCGCACCGTATCGCCCCCAGTCGATTGCCGAGAAGCCGGAGGGCAGAATCGGCGAGAGTCGGCGAAACTCCGGCGGGTTCGCGGGGGCGTTCACGAGCGCCAGCACCGCGATCGGCAAGCCGATGATGAGGAGCAGCGAGGCGATCTTCACCGTGGTGATGGCGACCTGCATGCTGCCGCCGAGTCGGGTGCCGCGAGCGTTCAGCATCGTGAGAACGCCGATGACGCCGATCGTGATGGCCTGGCGTGTCCAGAACGTCAGGACTTCCTGGCCGTCCGTGGTGAGCGCCTGGCGCAGGATGTCGTGAAGGGACTCGGTGAACATGGTGCCAAGGGCTGCGATCGATGCGGCCCGGATGATCCAGAAATCGACCCAGCCCCAGAGAAAGCCCGCGCAACGACCGTACGCTTCGCGAAGGAAGACGTAGCTGCCGCCGGCCCGTGGGAAGAGGACCGCGACCTCCGCGATGGCGAGCGAGCCGAGCAGCGCGAGAACGCCGCCGAGCACCCAGACGCTGATGGCGAGCCCGAACTCGGGCACGTTCTCGGCGACGTTCTTCCCCTTCTTGAAGACACCGGACCCGATGACGGTGCCGATGACGATGGCGATCGCCATCCAGGGCCCGAGGACGCGGACGAGATGCGGAGACGGGTGGGAGTTCATGGAAGGCGTGAGTTCTCGGTCGGTGGGTTCGCGGTCCCTGAGTTGTATCACGACTCGCGACCCGTCGCGACGGAGATTCCCTGGAAATGTGGGCCATGGGCCTGACTCGTGGCCCCGTCGCTTGCTGCTCACGGATTCGCTGTTGAAAGACGCCCATCGCCGTGGGCGGGAGGTTCAAGTCTGGACGGTGAACGATCCCCGGCAGATGGCCTGGCAGATCAAGCAAGGCGTGGACAACATCCTGACCTCCGATCCTGATCTTCTTATCCAGGTTCGCGACGACTGGGAACGACTCACGGGCCCGGAACGGCTGCTGTTGTCCTCTCGCCTGCTCCTGGGCCTGCATCCCTGAAGCGAATCGCTCAGGATTCGAGCAACCCCGCCCCGAATTCCTCTCCCGGCGTCGCGTCGGGAACCTGCGTCGTCGCAGTCGCGGAGATTGCCAGCTTCGCCGCTTCCTCACCCTCGACAACGTCCGCGGAGGCGTGGACTCGCTGAATTGTTTCTTCCGTGCTCGTCGGGTCCACGGCCCGGCAGGTCTCCGTGAGGCGATCGCCGATCGACTTGAGCCTCGCCTTCCACTCCTGAGGTTCCAGCCCCGCGGGCGTGAGTTGCTCGAACTCTTGGAGCAGCAAGATCAATCGCAGCAGGTGTCGGAAAATGATCCCTTCCTGCTTGGTGAGATCGCGAGTCGTGACGTACGTATTGAAGTTGCCTCCATAGCGAAGGATGTCCCCCGCGGCCCAGACGGCCTGCGTGTTCAGATCGGCGATCTCGGGGTAGGTCGCATCGAAGAGCATCCGCAGCTTCTCGGCCAGCGTTGGCGGACGGTCCTCGAAAGGATCGGGCTCGAACGCTTCCTCGTCGTCCTCCGTGGGCGTGGCGGCGTCCGGCTTGGCGACCATCAGGCCGCGGGCGATGAGGTCCGGGTCGAGCGTTTTCGACGCGAGCGGGCCCACGGGCATCTCGAAGGGGACACGCACGAACTTCAGCAGCGGCCGGGGAAGCTCGAGCACGCTCTCGAGCGCTTGCAGGAGTTCGTCCTCATCCGCCTGGCCGAGGTGATTGATCAGGAATGCGCCGTAAAGCGGATGCACCGCCCGGAAGACGAGGAGCTTCTCCATCGCCTCCGTCGGCGTCGCGGTGATCGGCTGGTATTCCGGGACCACCTCGCGAGCAACGGTGCTGGCGGCGCTTTCGAGCCCCTTGATCGCGGGCGGGAGTGCGGGGGGCGGAGGTGCCGAAGAACTCTTCGCCTCGGCCGTGGGTGGTTCCGGTTCGAGTTTGATGTAACCCTTGTCGTGCAGCGTCACCAGCATGCGGTTCAACTGCTTCATCCCCGCCTCGACGCGAGGCTGATCGAGCAGCCGTTTCCGCACCACGGTGCGAATCCGATCGACCTCCGGCGACACCTTCAGCAGATACGCGAGCAATCGCCAGGGCAGGGGCCCCTTGCTGTAAAGCCTTGCGGGCGGGGCGGCCTTGAGTCGTTCAAAGTCCCCTTCACCCCAATACTTCTTCGTCGTGTTTCGGCTCGGCTTCTTCCGCAGCATGTCCTTCTTCTTTTTCAGAAGCTGCGGATCCTTTGTCGTTTCTGGGATCTGGTCGTACTGCTGCTTCCAGCGAAGGATGCGGACATCGTCCTCGTGAGCGTAAGCGTAGACGTGCCCCTCGGTGTCGAACTGTGGCCGACCGGCCCGGCCGAAGATCTGATGGGCAGTGCTCGGGTCGATGACCTTTTCCTTGCCGAACGGACCCTTCACCAGGCTCGAGAGCACGACGGAGCGTGCGGGCAGGTTGATGCCCGCGGCCAGTGTCTCCGTGCAGAGCGCGACGGAGAGCCGCTTCTTTTCGAAGAGATCCTCGACCACTCGCCGATACTTCGGCAGCAGCCCCGCATGGTGGACGCCGACGCCGCGGCGGAGCATCTGTTTGAGCTTCGGGCCGACGCCGTGAGGCCATTCGAGGGCGTCGACTTCCTTGTTCACCGCACTCTTTTGGGCCGGGCTCATCAGGTCGAGCCCCTTGAGTTGCTCGGCCACGCTCCAGCATTCGTCGCGGTTGAAACAGAAGACCAGCGCCGGCGTCTTCCGCGAGGCATCGTCCCCCTTGGCCATCTCTACCAGCAACTCGTTGAGGAAGTTGTCCGGCACCCAGTGATACGTCAGAGGCACCTTCCGTTCCCGGCCTTCCACGAGTTCCAGCGTCCGCCCATGGCAGCGGCTCAGCCAGTGGAGGAACTCCATCGAGTTGCCGACGGTCGCCGACAACAACAGCAGGCGGACATGCTTCGGCAGCATGTTCAGCGACAGTTCCCAGACGATGCCCCGCTCGGGGTCCGCGAAGCTGTGGAACTCGTCCATCACCACGGCGGAGGTGTGGGTGAATTCAAATCCATCCGGATGCAACAGGCGGTTGAGGAGAATTTCCGCGACGACGACCAGCACCCGCGCCTTCGGGTTCACACGTCGATTGCCCGTGACGAGCCCCACATCCTGCGCGCGAAAGCCCCAGCGGACCGCGGCGGCCTGCATCTCCACGAACTTCTGCTCGCACAGGGCGATCAGAGGCGTGGTGTAGTACGCAATCGTGTTGGAGTGGAGAGCCTCGAAGAGTGCCGCCTGGGCGATCAGCGTCTTGCCGGTGCCTGTGGGGGCGCAGACGAGCACGCCTTGCTCTGCGGTGAACCACGCCAGCAGAGCTTCCTCCTGCACGGGATACGGCGGGTAAGGAAGCTGATCGAGGTAGTTCGTGGCGACTTCGTCACGGGTCATGGGGATGTCTGCATCAGGAAGGTCACTCGCCCCGGGTCGCGGCGGATAATGAGATCGCCTTACACAAGAGGCGTCCGTCCCGCCGAGGCAAGTTCCATCTGGCGGCGGAGGTCCGCGAAGTAGGCCGTCAGCTCGTCAGCGTCCTTGACCTTCCCGCTCGAGCACGCTTTCGACGAGCAGCCTCCGCCAGTGCTGCACGAGGTGCAACCGCCGCCGCCGGAACCGCAGCCGGGTTTGCCGCAGCCCTCGGGTTCCGCGGGCGAGCCGGCCGTTCGAGCGAGATCGAGGAATCGAACGATAAGGCCGAAGGTGGCGGAAAGTTCCTCAAGCAGCGGCCCGGCGTCGCAATCGCTCCAGGCCAGACCGTGAAGGATCGCGGTGCGTCCGTCGAGGGAGACCTCGGCGTCCACCGCTTCCATGGGCAGGCCGAGTCGCTCGACACGCGACCGCGCGAGGGCGAGCAACTCAAGTGCCCGCAAGCCGGCAGCGTCATGTGCGGAGTCATCGTCGATCGTTACGGCTCGATTCAGCTCCCCATCGGCAGAGACGTTCGCGAATCGGGCCTGAGGTTCGCAAAGCACGACGCCAATCTCGCAGCCCCGCGGGCCGGAGATCACGACGCGATCCCCGCGTGCATGGAACTCATGACCCGGGGTCGTGAATCGACCGAGGTAGGCGGGCTTGCCATACTGTACGAGGAAGTCGCCAGGCATCACGCCGCCGTTTCTTCGAAGCCGAGGAACTCTCGCATATGGCGATCGTATTCCTTGAGGCCGTGCTCGGAACTGAGGTCGAGGCGAAGCTCGTTGATGACCTTGATGCTGAGATCCTTGAACCACAACTGCCAGCAGGCCGAGCAGACCTTCGCATGAATGAACAGGCCGATGTCGTCAGGGATGGGCGGCTTCGCTAGCGGCTTCGCGCGCTTGCCTTCCATGCAGCCTGGCCGCTGGCAGCGGAAGCCGGTCTCGGGCCCGTCGTCCGTCGAGGCAGCTTGTTGTTGCTGTTGAGGAACGGGGGCTCCATGCTTCGCCAGCAGCGTGCCCATCGCGTCGCGAGGCATCTTGTCGCCGCGATCGTTCGCCACGTGCCAGCCGCGAGTCAGCACTTCGATCGCCTTGTCCTTCTCCCCCATTTTGAGCAAGCAGTCCCCCAGCAACTGGAAGACCTTGGAGAACTCCGGGCTGAGTTCGAGCGTTCTCTCGAAGGACTTGGTGGCCTCGGCAAGTTCGCCCGCTTCCATGAGAAGCTGACCCAGACGGAAGTGGCCGAGTTCGTTGTCGGCATCGTCCGTCGCCATCTTGCGGAACTGAGCAATTCTCTCTTGAAGCTGACTCATCGTGGGGGCCTCGATTAAGGGGACTGTCATTATCTTATCAGGTTGGCCGATTCGCAGGTCAGGGCGCCGGATAGATCGTCACGGGCAGGTCGTACGTGAAGACGCGATTGCCAACGCGATCGGTGGCCTTGATCTTCACGCTGAACTTCCCGGGCCGGTTCATGAAGAGGGGGAACTGACGAACGAAGCCCGAATCTTCCTCCTTGATGCCGCTGTCGACTTTGTCCTTCAGCGGCTCAGGCATCGTCGGCTGATTCTTGTCGTCGAGGGCCTGGAACTCGATCTCGACGATTGGCTGTTTGGTCTTCGGATCCCGTGTGAAGCCGACGATGACGAAGTTCACGACAATCAGCTGGCCCACGAACCCCGAGGTTGGGGCGGGAATCCGGCGTTCCTCGTCGTAGAAGGTGTTCACACCGACGATTCCGAAGTCCTTCTTGAGCACGTCGAACTTTTGAAGAATGGTCGCACTCGATTTGTTCGACAGATCCGTGACCGTGATCTTGCAGGAGAAGTTTCCCGGGTCCTGGTCGGCCCCCACGGTCACGAACGCTCGAGCCGGAATCTTGCTGCCTCGCAGCGGAGCGAACTCGGCGATCTCGCGCGGATCCTGCTTCAGCACCTGCTTGCCCAGGGCGTTCGTCACTTCCAGGCTCATGGTGTAGCGAACCGCTCCCAAGGGATCGATGGTAACGCCATCAATGTCGAAGGCGATGAAGAGAATGTCGCCCGGCAAGACCTGGCCGTTCGGCCGGGTGCCGCCAAGTTCGCCGATGGTGAGGCGAGTGTTCGTGATTTGAAGACCCGTCTGGGCAGGAGCGGCCGCCAGCACGGCAGCCACGGCGAGGGAGCACCACATGGCGAGTTCCTTCGAGTTGATAGAGGGACATCCGTTGCTCAACGGTTCATTGTGCCCGACGTTGACGGCTTCGACCAGACAGGGAACGAGTGGAATGAGGGAATGGCCGAATCTGACTCTTTTACCGGCCAGGGACTTCTCCAAAAAATCGCAGCGGAGCCCTTGTTCGCCAGGGCTGCGGTGTATGATGTAGACGGCTCGACGGATGTCGTGCAACCGTGGCACGACGGGCAAGAGGCTGACGTCTTCTGGGCTGGTAGCCGGAGGGCGAAGGCGTGGTCCCGCAGAAAAGGAGGTGGTCCTTTGAGTCTTTACCAGGATCAAGAGGGCCGGCTGGATTGACGGCCATGTTTACGGGTGGTCCGTCAACTGGCTGCCCTGATTATCGGACCCCGGGGGCGTATCTCTCCCGGGGTTCACTTCATTCCCGGGCGAACGAATCATCGTGCTTCATTCGCTCAGCATCTGGGACATTTCCTCGATCCGTTTCCATCGCTCCTCGCTGACTGGCATGACCGACAGGCGGGAAATGCGAATCAGCTCCCAATCGGCGAAGGTTCCCTCGGCCTTGATCGCAGCCAGCGTGACTGGTGTTTTCAGCTTGCGAATCGGCTTCACCGGAATCACGACCTGCTTGCCCTTTTCATCGTCGGCCGCGGGCTTCGGGTCGCCGGCCGCCTGCATGACGCCGACGATCGCCTTTTCGTCCCCGGTGTGATAGAAGAAGACGCGATCGCCCTTCTTCACGGCCCGCAAATGCTTCTGGGCCAGTGCGTTGGCGACGCCGTCCCAGTCCGTGGCGCGATCGGTGACGAGGTTCGCGTAGCTATAGCAATCGGGTTCGGACTTGAAGAGCCAAAGGGCCATGAGGGTTCCTCGCAAGGTGGGAATCTCGATGTTGTATCAAGCCAGCAGCGCCCAACCGTAGACGACGGTGAATCCCTCGGAAGACAACACAGCAACCGCTTAGCCGCTATGCGAAGACTCCGCGTCGCGGCTCAACCTGGCGGCGATGTCGTGCGTTCGCTTACCGCACGCTGGCGGCGGCGATGCCTTCGCTCGGCTTGTGATCGATGTGCTTCAGCACCAGTTCCGAGGCGAGCTTGTGCATGAACTCCATCTTGAAGCGATCCAGCGGGATCGCACTCGCGTCGCGAACCATGCCTTGCGGATAAGTGAACGGATGCACGTACGTGTAAAACTTATCCTTGCTGCGTCGAGTGCAATCGTACACATCCACGTTGACATCGGCGCGGCCCTGGTACACCTGATTGGCGCTGCCGGGCTCGTAAATCTGAAGTGCGGAGAGTGTGATATCCAGCACGTAGTCCGCACCAAGCTGCCGGCCGAGATCGCCCGGGTTCATGTAACGGGATTCGGGATGCGAGGCCTGGAACTTGTCCACCGTGGCGGCGGGCACGATCTTGACACGCTCCTTGGAACCGTTGGCCAGGTACAGTTCGGGGAACTTCTTGGTGATCAGCGTTGCGATCTGGCGGTCCACCCCGGCGAAAGCCATCGGTGAGTTTCCGGGGATGCTGCAAAGGACGATCAGCTTCACTTCTTCTTTCGCTTCGCCGTTGGTGGCGAGGTGCGGCCGCAACGGCATCTCCGTGGGGATCTTGCCCTCATCCCGCAGCAGGAAGGCGGTGGTGGTGATCGGATTGCAGCCGATCGCGATCACCGCGAAGAATGTGCCCCACACCGCCACGTAAGCCCATTTGGCACGAGCGTTCATCCGTGAACCCCCCCCACAGAAAATCGGATCTCGGAATGCGGGACTCGCGATTATCGGCTCACGAGTACTAACCCCCACCGCACCATCATCAGCACGAGAAAGACGCCTACGATCGAAGTCGCAATCAGGTCGCCTCGGCCACGCGGGATGAAGAAGATTCGCCCCCGCAAGCCGCTCAACAGAGCCCAGGGCAGCAGCAGGGCCCAGAGCAACGCGATCAGCGTTCCGACCCAGTTCGCTCGCAGCGAGGCCCCCACGTCCCCCCGGACGAGAAGAGCGAAGCTTGTCGACATCCCGCAGGACGGGCACGGCTTGCCAGTCCACGCCAGGAAGTTGCACTCGGGCACACCCAGTTGCGTGTGCGTGGCCATCGTTCGCGGTCGCCCAGCCTCGTCATAAGGCTGGATCCAGGTCGCGATCCCGAAGATCGTGGCGAGAAGGATCGCGACGATGATCAGTACGACTCGAACATACCAGCGGCGCCCCCCGCCATCGGGCGAGTCGTTGGGCGATGCCGGCTTCGCGACACGATCGGCATTCAAGGGCGGCACGGATAGCCTCGCGGGAAAGTAAGGTCAAGGCGAAGTCCGGTATAACAGAAATCAGCCTCGTTATTCTACCCGGATGGGACCCTCTTGTGGCTGGCATGATTGATGTCGTCCGACGGTTCGCCGGAAGCCGCGGTTTGCTCGATTCGCCGGGAATCGTGGCGGTCTCCGGCGGGCCGGACAGCGTGGCACTGATGCGGTCGCTTCATGAGGTGGGATGTGGTTCGCTGACGCTGGCTCACGTCAACCATCGCCTTCGCGGTGAAGAATCGGATGCGGACGAACTCTTCGTTCGCGACCTGGCGACTCAACTCGGATGCGATGTTCGCGCCCTGTCCCTCGATACTCAGGCCGACATCGCAACCCGAGGCGAGAACCTCGAAGCGGGAGCCAGGCGGATCCGCTACGAATGGTTCGAATCGCTGGCGGGCGAGCTCGGCGCAACATGGATCGCCACCGGCCACACCGCGGACGACCAGGCCGAAACGCTGCTGCACCGCCTCATCCGTGGCACCGGCCTCCAGGGCCTCCGCGGCATCGCTGAGACGCGGGATGTGTCCCATTATTGCATCGTTCGGCCGCTGTTGAACGTCTCACGAGCGGATGTCATCGCGTATCTTGCGTCGCACTCGCAGGAGTTCCGTACGGATTCCTCGAACGCGGATCGCCGCTTCACCCGCAACCGGATTCGCCACGAACTGATGCCAATGCTGACGTCGATGAACCCGGAGGTCGTCGCGAGCCTCGGTGAACTGGCGGCGCAGTCGGCCGCGGCGTTCGAGGTTGTCGAGGCCGCCGCCGCGGAATTGCTGGCGAATGCCGAGAAGCCGCAGGCCGGGCGAATGCGGATCTTCGATGCGGAGCGGCTGGCGAAGGGGTCCGCGTTCCTGGTATGCGAAGCCTTCCGGGCCGTGTGGGCTCGCGAGGCCTGGCCGATGGGCGGGATGACGGCCGAGCACTGGAAGCGGCTGGCGGCGATCGTTCACGGCGACTCGCCAGCGGTGGATTTCCCGGGCGGAGTGCGGGTTCGGAGGGTCGGGCGGGTGGTGCAAGTGGAGCGGGAATCATAGAAAAGCCAAGGCGGGGGCGTGAGTCTCCCGGTCGATGTGTCAAGCGCCACCTCGGGGGACTCACGTCCCCCCCTCGCTTTGAGGAAATCATGCTGCGTCCGATTCGCCGTGCGTTGCTCAGTGTGTCCGACAAGACGGGGCTCGTGGACTTTGCCCGCGAGCTTCACACCCAGTACGGCGTCGAACTCATCGCCACCGGCGGCACGAAGAAGGCCCTCGCCGACGCCGGCCTGCCGGTGAAGGACGTGAGCGACCTGACCGGTTTTCCCGAGATCCTCGACGGCCGGGTGAAGACGCTACACCCTGCGATTTTCGCAGGCCTGCTCGCGAAGCGGGACCGCCAGGAGCACATGTGGACGCTCCGCGATGCCGGCCTGCTGGAGATCGACCTGGTGGTGTGCAATCTCTACCCCTTCGAGCAGACCGTCGCGAAGCCGGGGGTGACTGAAGCCGAGGCCACCGAGAACATCGACATCGGCGGGCCCTGCATGGTGCGGGCGGCAGCAAAGAACTTCGAGAGCGTGGCGGTGGTGGTGGATCCGGAGCAATACACCGAAATTCTCTCGAGCCTCGAAGCGAACCAGGGGCAACTTGCACGAGATCACCGAAAGCAACTTGCCCTGATCGCCTTCGCCAAGATCACCGATTACGACACCTCGATCTGGGAGTATTTCACCAACCTCATCCGCGCGGATAGCGACGAGGACGACGAAGCCTGGTCCGAGGAATTCGATCCCGAGTTCGATCTCAAGCAATCACTTCGATACGGGGAGAACCCGCATCAGAAGGCCGCATTCTATACCGAGCCGGAACTCACGCGGCCCTGCATCGCCACCGCCGAGCAACTGCACGGCAAGGAACTGAGCTACAACAACATCCTTGACCTCGACAGCGCCCTGAACCTCGCTCGCGAGTTCACATCGCCCGCGGCAGTCGTCGTGAAGCACAGCAACCCCTGCGGCGCCGCGACGGCGTCGACCCTCGCCGTGGCCATCAACGCGGCGTGGGAAGGCGATCCCATCTCCGCGTTCGGCGGCATCCTTGCCTTCAACCAGACGGTCGATGCGGACACGGCCCGGGCCCTCATGAGCGGCGAACGCTTCGTCGAGTGCATCATCGCTCCGGACTATGAACCGCAAGCCCTCGACGCCCTCAAGGGCTGGAAAAAAAACATCCGCCTGTTGAAGACCGGCCCGCTCTCCGGCTTCCCGCAAGGCCTCGACTATCGCCGAGTCGATGGCGGCCTGCTCGTGCAGACTCGCGACGTCGGGGCGGACGACCCGGCCACCTGGAAGATCGTCACCAAGCGGCAGCCGAGCGAGGCCGAACGCAAGGCCCTGGAGTTCGCCTGGCTCGTCTGCAAGCATGTGAAGAGCAACGCCATCGTCCTTGGTCAGGGGACGCAGATCGTCGGCGTCGGAGCCGGGCAGATGTCGCGGATCGACTCGACGAAGATCGCCATTCGCAAGGCCGGGGATCGCGTCAAGGGGAGCGTGCTCGCGTCGGATGCATTCTTCCCGTTTCGGGACAACGTCGATGTCGCCGCGTCGATGGGGATCGCCGCGATGGTGCAGCCCGGAGGCAGCCAGCGTGACGCCGAGAGCATCGCCGCCTGTGACGAACATGGCCTCGCGATGCTGTTCACAGGCGTCCGCCACTTCCGCCATTGAATTGATCTGGCGAACCCGAAGCGTGAGCGACGGGGCGGCCCGCGCGGCAGGCTTGCGGGGCCATGTCGGTAGGAAAAACGCCCTGGGCTGCGGTGGTCTCGGAAAGTGACCGCACATGTCCCAGGCCCGGCGCTTACGCTTCGGGTTCGCCGGGATTGCTAACCCTCGTAGGTAAGGACTCATGGAACAGGCTTCTCACGATTTCCTTCGCTGCATTCTGGAGACGCCGTCGCCCTCCGGGTTCGAGCAGGCGGTTCAGCGAGTCGTTCGCGACTGGGCGCTCGGCTTCGCGCACGAAGTTCGCACCGATCGCCATGGCAATGTCTTCGCGGCTCGCTTCCCCGAAGGCCGGCCGGCGGATGCCCCGCGCATCATGCTCGCGGGGCACTGCGATCAGATCGCGCTGATGGTGCAGTACATCGATGCGGAAGGCTTCCTGTACATCCAACCGATCGGCGGCTGGGACATGCAGGTGCTGCTCGGCCAGTTCCTCACGGTGTGGACGAAGAGCGGCCCCCTCACCGGCGTGGTCGCAAGGCGAGCGATTCACTTGCTCAACCCGGACGACCGCAAGAAGGTGCCGGAGTTCCAGGACGTGTGGGTGGACATCGGCGCGAAGAACAAGGAGGAAGCCGAGAGCCTTGTGCGCCCTGGCGATCCGCTGACCTTCGCCCTGGGCTATCGGCCGATGCGGAACGACCTCGCCGCCAGCCCGGCGATGGACGACAAGGTGGGCCTTTGGGTGGTGATGGAAGCCCTGAAGCTGCTGCAAGGGCGAGCTTTGCAGGCGTCCGTTCACAGTGTCTCGACGGTGGCGGAAGAGATCGGCCTTCGCGGCGCGACCACGGCGACTTATGCGGTGAATCCGACGGTCGGAATCGCGGTGGATGTCTGCCATGCGACCGATACGCCGGGCAACGACAAGAAGACGCAAGGAGAAATCAAGTGTGGCGGCGGCCCGGTCGTCTTCCGCGGCCCGAACATAAGCCCGCGCGTCTTTGATCTCCTTGAAGCGACGGCCGCGACGCACGCAATCCCCATCCAGATTCGTGGCGTTCCCCGCGCCACCGGGACGGACGCAAACGCCATGCAGATCAGCCGTGAAGGCACGGCCTGCGGGCTCATCGGCATTCCGAACCGTTACATGCACAGCCCCGTGGAGGTGGTGCACCTCGAAGACCTGACGAACTCGGCCAGGCTTCTCGCCGAGTTCTGTGCCGCCGTCACCGCGGAGACGGACTGGATTCCGTGATGTCCGACCTTAACCCTGAAGATCTGTTCGAGGCCATCGACCGCCTGCTCGCGGGGCTGCTGGAGCGTGCCGGCGTCACCCAGCCGCCGGTCGATGCGGTCTCCGTCGCGGGCGATCATCTCGGGATTCCGATCGAGATCGTCGAGCCCGAACTCGATGAGCAGGGGCGGCCGAAGCAGGCTCGGCGCCGCGAGTCGGCCAGCATCGCTTTGACCGAAGGAATGACGCTTGAACAGCAGAACGCCGTCGCGGCGAACGGCATCGCGCGATCGCTGCTGCCCGAGGTGCTTCGCAAGCTGGAGATTCCGGGCGGGGCCGAGAGCAAGAACGCGGTCAATCACATTCGCGGGCTCGTCGTGCCCCGGCTGCTGGTTCCCACAAAACTGCTGCGGGCGGAGCTGCGTCATTGCGGCTATGATGTGCTGGAACTTCAGCGACGCTTCGTGACCGCCTCGGTGGAAGTCGTGGCCCAGCGATTGCTCGATCTGGACGAGCCCTGTGCGATCACGATGGCGGACGACGGCATTGTCGCATTTCGGAAGGCGAATCGCTTCGCGATCAATCGCAGGCTGCTGCCGGCGGAGCAGGAGTGCCTCGACCGCGTGATGCAGTCCGATGGGCCGGAGCGAGTTCGGTCGGAGACATGGACGATCATGGGCTGGCCGGTGCCGGACCGACCTTTTCGACGAGTTGTGATGCGTTCTGTCCCGGATGAGGTATAATAGCGTCACCTTCCCGGCGGTTGCAGTTGCAGCCGCCGGATGGCTTTTTTGACGCACCCCCCGAACGGGTCGGTGTTTTCCGATCCCATCGCGACCTGAACGTCGGCGAATTCCTCATTCGCATGACCGCGATATTGATGTGCAGGAGCGCCAGGCCATGGCACTAGACCGCATCCCCATGACGCGGGAAGGCTACGACGAGCGGAAGGCGAAGCTCGATCACATGCGTCACACCGAGATGAACGAGGTGACCATGCGCGTGGCCACCGCGCGCGAGATGGGCGATCTGAGCGAGAATGCCGAGTATCACGCGGCTCGCGAGGACCAGGGCATCCTGCAAGCCAAGATCAACCAGCTGGCGGACGCCGTCAGCCGGGCGGTGATCGTGGACCGATCCGCTTTGCCCAAGGATATCGTGGCGTTTGGTAGCCGAGTGAAGGTCTTCGATTTTGACATGGACGAAGAGGAATTCTTTGAACTTGTCGGACCGGGGCAAGAAAACCCGGATAAGGGGCGTATTCTCACCAGCAGCCCCATCGGCCAGGGGCTCATCGGCCGCAAAAAGGGCGAGGAAGTGGTGATTCAGGTGCCCCGTGGCACGCTCAAGTTCAAGATACTCGAGATCTCCATCGCGGAAGGCATTTAGGTCGATGCAAACATCAAACTCCCGGATTCTTTTGATTACTCCTTGACGCGGTGGTAATTTGGGCGAAGGCTGTGGTGGTAGCCGTTGGACGATCTCATTTGGCGATCGCCCGACGTGCTGGAGGTGGTCATGTCCGACCCCCGCATGCAGAGTATGCACCTCGAAAGCCAGCCAAGGCGCGAGCAGTTCCGCACTGCCCGACAGCTTCTGGAGAAGGCTTGCGGCGTGAAGACCGCCAAGACCGAGGGTCGCGGGGGTGAACCGGACGAGGCTCTCGACTCGCCCACGATTGCCGCTCCTGCCTGCGAACTTCCCGTCCCGCCGAAAGTGGTTCTGACCTTCTATTTGAAGGACGGGACGAACGTTTATCCCTTGCAGATTGGCATGAACAGCATCGGTCGCCTGCCGGATAATGACGTCGTTATTCGTGATGAATCCGTCAGTCGCCGTCACTGTGCGATCGTGGTTCACACCGATTTTCGCTGTGAGGTGCACGACGTGGCCTCGAAGAATGGAACGATTTTGAACGGCGTCAAGATCGCCGGCCCCACTCGGATGCAGTCGGGGGATCAGATTCATCTCTGCACGAAGAAGCTCATGTTTGTCATCAGCGAAGCCGCCCCCGCGGCCGTCTGATCGGAAGGGTAGTTGCCCTTGCTTTCCGTCCGTGACGGCCAGATCTCTTGAACTCCCTTCCTTAATTCCTTTAGCCCACTATGGACGGGCCGCACTGTGCGGTAAGATGACCAGACTTCAAGGGGGCTGGCTCGTCCCCCCTGATCTCCCGAACCAACCCTGGTTTAGCCTCTCGGCATACGCACATGGCAAACGCGATCTTCCCCTGCCCGTTTTGCGGTCGACGCATGGGCGTCAATCGCGACCTGCTCGGACGACAAGTTCGTTGTCCGCACTGCAAGCAGGTGATCCAGGCCCCTGCGACGGAAGGAGGCCTCGCCACTTCCCCGTCCGCGAAGATGGCGCCTGCCCCTGCGGCCGCCCCGCCGCCTCCGCAACCGCGGATCGAGACGCCTGCGGTTCCAACACCGGCACCGCAACCTTCGGTTCGAGACGATCGAAGCCTGCCCGCATTCTCCAAGCCGGCTCGTGAGTCGCACGACAGCATTTTGGGCGACCCCGAGGAGTCCGAGGACGAAATCTTTTCCTCTCGGTCGAAGGCGAACCGCATGCCGCCTCCGGACTTCTCGGGGTTCGTGCCTCGCCTTCCCGGCTCGGGCATTCCTCCGCAGATGGCGCCGAGGTTCATGCCGACCGGCGCGTCGCTAACGGACTTTGTTCCGCCGGCGCCGCTTCCTGTACAGGGGATGGAGAATCCGTTCGCAGCGTTTTCGCCTCAGCCGCTGATGCCGCCGGCTTTCAGTCCGGCTGGCACGTTGCCTAGCCCCAGTGACAGCGAACGTTTCGCTCCGATGGACGAGCCGAAGTCCGCGACGGGTCTTGATGCGACGAACCTGGCCGCGCACCTGCCCCGCCCGCAGTTTCAGGCCCCGCCACCCGATGCGAAGGGAACCGCATCGCCGACGTGGTTCACTCCATCGCAGTCGTCGGTTCGTCCGCCGATGCTACCGAGCAGCGTACCAGGCGCTCCGTTCCAGGGTGCGGCGATGCCTCCCGGCTTTCCCCTGCCGGGTTTCCCGCAGCCCGGCCCCATGGGCCTGATTCCCCCGACGACACCGTACTCGCCGGCGGCTCCGGCTTCTCCTCAAGCGCCTACGTCCAGTAATCCATGGTCGGCGTACGACCTTTCCGCGACGGCGGCTCCGTCGCTGCCCAGCCCGCCGGCCGCCGCGCCGCCGAGTGCTCCGCCAGCAGTCTCGCAGCCAGCGCCTGCGACTCCAGCGTTCCCGGGGTTGCCTTCTTCGACAGGCCCGATGACGCCCGCCGCCGCACTCCCAGTTGCGCCACCGTTTCTCACTCCCGCTTTCTCTGCCGCCCCGGAATCGTCAGCGCCTTCGGCGACGGCTCCGTCGAGTGCGTCGTTGCGGGCCGAGGCCGCGGCCGCCTATCAGCCTCGACCAGCGACCATTCGACCCCCGGGGAAAAAAGGCGTCTCGGGCATCCTCTTCGGCCTGATGTTGGTCTACGCGCTCGCGGCGACAGGCGCGGCTGTGTACGCCTTCTTTTTCCACGCACCCTCGACGGACGTCAAAATCGGGGCCGATCTCTCCACGATTCCGGACGTCATCGGCGAGCATCCCCCGGCGGAACGCAAGAAGGTGGGGAAACTCACCATGCCACTCGATGGCCCCTTGCCCGATAACCTCAAGGTGGGATTGAACAAAACCGTTCGCATCGGCCAGTTGGAAGTGACCCCTCTGGGCGTGGAGCAGAAGCTCATCCGCGTTTTCCAGCGTATCGGCAGTGGGGGCAACTACGCGCCCATCCAGCTAGGCAGCACGCCGACCCTTGTCCTCCGGTTGCGTCTCAAGAATACGTCGAACGATATTGTCTTCTATCCCACCGATCCCGCCTTCAATCGCCGAATGAACCGAGATCCGAAGCTCAAGGAACCGCCTCCTGCGACCGGCCTGGTCTTCGGAGCCAAGCGGTTCTGGGGCGGTCCGACGAAGTGGCCCTTCGCGAACCCGGGATCGACCAGCGACGTGACCGGTGAATACGTGGAAGGCCAGGAGAACGACAGCAAGCCTCTGGCCCCAGGCGAGAACCGCGATGTCCTGATCGTGGCTGACAAGGCCGATCCGCAGATGATGAAGACGTTCAAATCGTTCTCCGGCCCGATCCTGTGGCGAGTTCAGCTTCGCCGCGGCCTGGAGAACATCGACGGCAAGGACGTGCCCCTGACCGCGATCGTGGGGGTGGAATTCGAGCCGCGGGATGTGCAAATCAAGGGTTAAGGCGTACGGGTATCAATCAAGGTAAGCCCTCGTTGCGAAGCGTGATCCGCTTCAGTCGATTCCAATCACTGGCAAGCCACCGGCGGGACGCCCTGGGAATTGAGGTCCATTTGGATCTCAATTCCGCCTATTACACCCGGGATTTCGCATCAACCAACTGAAAAAATCATATGAAGCTTGCTCAGACACTCATCACCGCCCTGCTGCTCGCTCCGGTGCTCGCACTCGCCGCCGAGAAGCCCTCACTCTTGCCTCCGAAGCACATCGGCCCACCGTTGCCGGAACACGCAGTCACGAATCGCGTGTTCACCGGCATCCCGAGCATGGCCGTGGCTCCGAAGGGACGCCTCTGGGCTACTTGGTATGCGGGGGCGACAGGGGCCGAAGATTTGAACAACTACGTCGTCCTCGCCACGAGCGGCGATGGCGGTGCGACTTGGTCGGAAGTGCTCACCATTGATCCTGATGGCAGGGGCCCCGTGCGGAGCTTCGATCCCGAGCTGTGGGTTTCCCCGGATGGCCGTTTGTTTGCCTTTTGGGCGCAGATGGAAACGTTTTCAACTCCGCGGCTCGACTATGCCGGAAAAGGCCGCCACGATGCCGAACTGGGCGTGTGGTGCATGGAGACGAGCGAACCTGATGCCGCACAGCCGAAGTGGAGCACACCGCGTCGCATCGCGGACGGTGTGATGATGTGCAAGCCGCTCACACTTACCACGGGCGAATGGGTGCTGCCCATCTCGGCGTGGCGATGGCACGACAACAGCGCGCAGATGATCGTCTCCACCGACACGGGCAAGACATGGACGTTGCGCGGCGCGTGCCATGTGCCCGTGGCGGACCGTATTTTCGATGAGCACATGTTCATCGAACGAAAGGATGGCTCGCTCTGGTTGCTGGTGCGCACGAAGTATGGCATTGGCGAGAGCGTCTCGACGGATCGCGGCAAGACCTGGCCGGAGTTGAAGCCCTCGGCGATTGTCCACCCGACTTCGCGGTTCTTCATCCGTCGGCTCGCTTCGGGAAATCTGCTCCTCGTCAAACACGGCCCCCTCGACAAGAAAACGAGCCGGTCTCATCTGATGGCCCATATCTCCAAGGACGACGGGAAAACCTGGGAAGGCGGCCTAATGCTCGATGAGCGACTCGGCGTTTCCTATCCTGACGGTCAGCAGACGCCCGACGGACTCATTCGCATCATCTACGACTACAATCGCACCATCCACTGGAACATCCTCATGGCCACCTTCCGTGAAGAAGACGCCACCGCGGGCAAAGCCGTGAGCGATGCCGTGCGCCTGAGCCAGGTCGTGCGCAAATACAGTGTTGGCCAGAAGAAAGTCAACCCGCCGCCAAGCCAGTGAATGCCAACAACGCGGCTGCGTCATCAGCCGTTCCCGATATTGCGAGCGAAATGATGTCATGGTCCGCACCTCGGCCGACGCTCGCCAGCGTTGGCTGATGGCAAGACTGCTGAGACAGCCTTGCTGCAATGCTTCACTGGCTTTGTCATCTCGTATGACTTAACGAAGGGAAGTAAAAGTAAGTGCCATTGGGCGCCTCGCCGGTGTGGAATCGATACACCGGCGAGGCGTGTGCCACAGTCCAGACAGAAAAGTTCCGTTCTGCAACCACCTTCTGCTTAACCAATCTTCTCCGGCACCGAGAACGGGGCCCGGTAGTTCCGCGTCAGCAGGGCGTTCGCCTCGGCGTCGCCGACGAACTTCTCCGACGAGCCATCGAACGTGAGCTTGCGACCGACGCGAATCTGCGTCGTGTCAAGCTTCACGTCGTTGGCTTTGAGGTGCTCCGCCATGCGGGAGAGCGTCTCGGAGGCGAAGTCGTTGCCCTTCACAGCCTGGTTCTTCACATCGAATGCCTCATCCTTGCCGAGCCGTTGCGAGATGTTGGCCAGGTGGCCCAGGCCGCTGGAGATGTGGCCGACTTCGATGTCCGCGTTCAGTTGCTCGATCTTTCGGCTCCTCATGCAGTTGATGAAGTTGCCGAAGTGGTTGCCTTCGGGGGAAGTGCCGTCGACCGCGATCTTCTTGAGGGCCTCGCCCTTGGTGGCGTCGCCCTTGGGGAAGAACTTGCCGCCGGCCACGACGCCCTGTTCGAAGTGCAGGATGTTGCCGACCTTCTGACCGTAGAGGTCTGGCGTGTTGAGGCCGCGGACTTCAAAGATCAGAAGCGTGTCGCCGTAGTCCATGACGGACATCTGCGTGTTGGGCGTCTCGCCCTGGTCCTTGTAGCCGAGCCGACCGCCAAGGCTGATGACGCTGCGGGGCCACTTGGCGTTCGGGATCATCCAGCGTGCGATGTCCATCTGGTGCACGCCCTGGTTGCCGATGTCGCCGTTGCCGAAGTCCCAGAACCAGTGCCAGTTGTAGGGCACGAGGTTGGCATGGTGTGGGCGAACCTGCACCGGCCCGAGCCAGAGGTTGAAGTCGAGTTCCGCCGGAGCGGGCGACTCGGGCTTCTCGCCGATGCTCTTGCGGGACTTGTAGCAGAGCCCGCGGGAAACGAGCAGCTTGCCGTACTGCCCGGACTTCGCGATCGCTGCGACTTCCGGCCAAACCTTGTTGGCGCGGGACTGGGTGCCATGCTGCACGATGCGGTTGTACTTGCGAGCCGCATCGACCGCGACGCGGCCTTCGTGGATGTTATGGCTCATCGGCTTTTCGACGTACACATCCTTCCCGGCCTGGCAGGCCCAGATCGTCATGAGCGAGTGCCAGTGGTTCGGCGTGGCGATCGAGATCGCGTCCAGATCCTTGTCTTCCAGGGCCTTCCGCACGTCGACAACCGTCTTTGGGGCGGCTTTGCCCTTCTTGGTGATCGTGTCGATGTGCTTCTTGTAAGTGCGGGTATCGGGGTCGATGAGGTACGCGATCTCGACGCCTGGCAGGCCGACATAGCTGCCGACGTGAGCCGAGCCACGGCCATTGAGGCCAGCGCAACCGACGCGAATCGTGTCGTTGGAGCCGATGATGCGGCCATACGACAGTGCGGGCAGCATCGCCACCGCAGCGGTCGCAGCCGTACCTTTCAGGAAGGTGCGACGAGACAGATTTTGCATGAGTGAAACCTCAAACAAGAAGGGGAAGCGAGGCGGGGTGACCGTCGACCTCTCAACCATAACCTCCTCACCGATCCGAGGCAAACGCATTCGCTTTCCGATTCCGTGCAAAGGTGTAGCCAAACCCCTCGCGATTCCCCACGATAACTGCTCCCGCCAACTTCGGAGGTTCTTCCGATGCGACGACTGTTTCTGATCGTGATCCTCGTTTCCCCGAATCCTCTGTTTTCTGCGGAGGCGGACATCCCGGCGGCTCTGCGCGCCATCAAGGCCGTGAGCCGTGAGGGCCAGGGGAACGACGCCGCGGCTTCTGGTTGGGCCACGCTCGCGAAATCCGGTGGGGCGGCGTTGTTCCCCACGCTCGAAGCAATGAAGGACGCGAACGACACGGCTGCGAACTGGTTGATGACCGCGATCGACGCCATCGCACAAAGCGAAGCGACGGCCGGCCGCAAGCTCCCCGCGGAGAAGCTCGAGGCGTTCATCAAGGATTCGACTCAAAGCCCCCGAGCACGTCGGCTGGCGTTCGAGTGGCTTGTCAAGGAAAACCCGACGCGCCGCGATTCGCTGCTCGCCAGCTTCGTCGATGATCCAAGCCTCGAACTTCGCCGCGACGCGATCGCCCTCGGCATCGAGCAGACGGAGAAGCCCAGCGAAGGCAGCCGGCCGACGTCGCTCCA
>Ga0105049_10002096_pt1 | contig 23607 bp, 12 predicted proteins | sample MAT06_FD_78087 | JGI IMG/M metagenome (GOLD analysis project Ga0105049, IMG submission 78087) | Freshwater microbial communities from Lake Fryxell liftoff mats and glacier meltwater in Antarctica - MAT-06 | ecosystem: Environmental > Aquatic > Freshwater > Ice > Liftoff microbial mat | place...
AAGAGCGGCGCGGGCTGGTTCATGGGGAGGCCTAAGTGGGGCAGCGGAATGCGACGGGGGCGTCTGGCGAAGGGCGGCACGGTAGAATCCCGAGCGGGAGCGGCAAGCGCGCCGGGCTGTCTATCCCGCGACCGATACCAAACCTTGCCAGTCACCACCCACCACGTGGAACCATCCTCAGGTTGCTCACCGCTTCCTAGAGCAGAGGCTTCCCGACCATGATCCGTGCCCTGGTGCTCAGTTGTGTAGTCGTGTCCGCCATCATCGCGGAGGAATCGGTACCGCCGGTTTCGACCACGCCACCCAATGCCTCATCCGTGCCGGTCCCGCCCAGCCCATCGTCCGCGCCCGGCATCCGCATCTGGCCGGACCCACGCTTCACCCACTGGCCACCGCTCGTCTACCGTGATGAACCGCGCAATGTCGCCTTCGCCTTGCCGGTGAAAAAAGGCGGCGCTGCGGGAACCATCGCCTGGGAAAATCAGACGCCGTTGCCCTTCACGCTGCCGAACGACGCGGAGAGCATCAGTGGTTTGCTGCCCTTGCCATCCGCCATCGGCGATCACCGCGCGACGGTGGCGATCGAGAGCGGTTCATTTCCCATCGTCTTGCGCTTGTGCGATGCGCGTGAGTCCTGGCCCATCACCGGCCTGAACAACGGTTTCCCGGTCGATGCCGACGGACGAGCGGTGGTGCTGCAGGATCGCCGTCGCGGCACGCGTGAGGAACGGGTGTGGTCGTTCCTTGACGGTGGCGAGGTCCGTCCCGCCGGACGCGCGGTGCTGATCGGCGATGCGTTGGAGGCGCTCGGTTCACGGGTGTGGGATGGCCTTGATGCCGATGCGCGACCGGCGTCTGACGAACGGTATCCGCATCATGCCGTGCTGGTGGCGTTGGCGGCGATCCTAGGTGATGGCTCTGGCGAGCCACGTCAGCGTCTGCCACGCACCATCGTGTGGTCGCCAGGCAACCAGACGCTGCACGGCGGCGCTTGGACTGCAGAAGAGGAACGAGTGCTTGGAGTGATCCGTACCCGCTGCGAACGGATCGGAGTCATGCCCCGCTTGGTGTTGGCGTTGCCGCCGTTGCCGGTCGAGGCGCACCTGCAGGCGCGGGCGGCGGAGCGGCGCGACCTGCTCCTGCGTTCGGCGAACCGCCTCGGCTGGGTGGTGGTGGATCTTGCCCGCGCCGCCGGTGCGCCGGAGGAAGCCAACCGGGTGGCGCCGCAGGTGTTCACCGCCTATCCCTTGGCACCGGCGCAGGAACGCATGCGCGCGGTATTGCGGGAAGCGCTGACCCGCTGATGCCTGCTGATGCCCGCTGACGCGCTCGGGTGCGTGCATTCGGGTCTGATCGACGGTGCTGGTGCCCTCTTGTGCCGCGCTTAACGCGTGCTTAGCATCCGCGCCCATGCGCAAAATCCTCCTTTCGATGTCCGTCGCCTCCGTCCTCGTCTTTATCGGCTGCGAAGAGCGTCAGTCGATGAAGGTGACTCAGGACAAGCAGGGCCATGCCTACATCCCCGAAGGCGCCGGCCCTGGCGGTGGACTCACCAACGTGCGTGTCGCCGGTGAAGGCGAGATCTACTACACCACCGGTCCCAAAGACACGCTGACCTCGGTGGGCAAGAAGTTCAACACCACCCTGAGCTGGCTGATCAAGCGCAACGACCTGAAGGATGCCGAGAAGTACAAGGATGGCGTCCCACCTGGCACCAACCTGATCGTGCCGGATCCCAACGCTAAGCGTTGAGCTGAGCGCTGAAGCTGAAGGAAGCACTGTGCGTCCGGACCGGGTTCTCCTCGCGACCGGTAATCAGAAAAAGCTGAAAGAATTACGCGAGATCCTGACCCCGGTCAGGATCTCGGTCGTTGCGCCGGTCGACATCGGCTACGACCCGGACGTAGATGAGACCGGCACGACCTTTGAAGCCAATGCGATCCTCAAGGCCGAAGCTGGGTTGAAGGCCACGGGCATGTGGACGCTGGCGGACGATTCCGGCATCGAGGCACGTGCGCTCGATTGGCGTCCAGGCGTCTACAGTGCGCGCTACGCCGGCACGCCGTGCGATGATGAAGCCAACAATCGAAAGCTGATCGCCGAACTCGCACCGCACACCGACAAGTATGTGCAGTACCGCTGCGTCATCGCCCTCGCCCGTCCTGGGCAGCCGTCGCTGACGTGGTCCGGCGTTTTTTCTGGTGAGCATATCGCGACCCGCCGTGGGGCCGGTGGTTTCGGCTACGACCCTTACGTCCTGGTGCCGGATCTTGGTGTCACGGTGGCAGAGATGGCTGCGACGGACAAACATGCGCGTAGTCATCGTGGGCAGGCATTGCGCGGATTCCTGGCGTGGTTGGAGGAGTCCGGATCGCGGGCGTAAACGCCCGTTCCGGATCTGACCGTCAGCCCATGCGTACCCGCGCCCGTCTCCTGATCGGTTTCGTCGCCGTCCACCTCGTGCTGACGGTGGTCATGGGCGTCATCGCCTGGATGTGGCTCGACCGTTCGATGCGGGCGCAGGCGCAGGACTCTGCGCGTTCGGTTGGTCGCGTGCTGGCGCAGGGAGGTTTCCCACTCACCGATGAAGTGATGGAGAAAATGCGGGCGCTGACCGGCTACGAGTTCCGTGTACTGCCAGCGTTGTCGCCGCCACGTCCAGGTACGGTGCAAGTGGCAGAGGTCGGCAAGGTGGTCGAGGTCGATTACCGTTCGCGAGCGTACCTGGATGCGTCGCGTGCGGTGTTCATCGGTACGCTGACCATGATCATCGCTGGTTCGGCGGCGTTCTGGATGGTGGCATGGTGGCTCGCTGGGCAGTTCGCCCGACCGGTAGAACGCTTGGCCGGCGCAGCACGCCGGATCGGCGAAGGCGATCTTGAGCGCGTGGTGGAACTGGTCGGCTCAGGCGAGCTGCGCTCATTGGCGCATGAACTGGAACAGATGCGCCGACGCCTCAACGAACTCGATCGCCAGCATCGTCAGGACGAACGTCTCGCGACGCTCGGCACTTTCACTGCCACCATCGCTCATGAAGTGCGCAATCCGCTGTCCGCCGTGCGGTTGACGGTGCAGATGTTGGCGAAGCGCATGGGCGACGATGCCGGTGTGCAGATGATCATGGAGGAATTGGAGCGACTCGACCTGATCGTCGATGAGCTACTGGCGTTCTCCAAGGGCATGTACGTCAGCCTGCAAGCCTGCCGGTTGCGGGCAGTGGCGGACGATGTCACGCGTCTGCTGCGACGTCAGGCGGAACACGCCGGAGTGCTGATCGACATCAGTGGTGATGCGCAGGTGTCCGCTGATCCGGCACGCCTGCGGCAATTGTTGATGAATTTGCTGCTCAACGCCATCCAGGCGGTCCAAGGCCACGACACCGGCGATGCCGACGGACGAGTGGCGATCGCTATCACGGCGGATGGTTTCACCGTCACCGACAATGGACCGGGAGTCACTCCCGATCTGGCGGCGCGGTTGTTCGAACCGTTCACCACCAACCGTGCCGCCGGCACCGGCCTGGGATTGCACTTGGCCAAGGCTATCGCCGAGGCGCACGGTGCGCAGATCCGCCTTGATCAGCAGCATCATCCCGGAGCGCGGTTCGTACTCAGCGGTCTGGCGCCGGCTTCCGGCTGAACCTCGTCAGAACGGTGGCTCGTCGTGTCCGTTCGCGGGACGACCAGCACTCCGTTTCGCCGGCGCACCAGTGGTGACGGGCTCGTGGGCGTCGGCGCCTTCGGCAGAGGGCGCTCCGCCCTTGGCCTTCGGCGGGCCGATGAACTGCACGTTGTCGACCACCACCTTCAGGCGTTGGCGGTTCTTGCCTTCCTTGTCTTGCCAGTTGTCGAGTTTGAGCCGGCCTTCGACGTAGGCGGCGCTGCCTTTGGCCAGGTACTGTCCGATCAGTTCGGCGGTGCGGCCCCAGGCTTCGCAATCGACGAAGGTGCTCTCCTCTTTGATCTCGCCTTCGGCGCTCTTGTAGCGGCGATTGATCGCGAGGGAGAAGTGCGCCACCACCTTTTTGGTGTTGGTGTTGGTGTTGGTGTTGGTGTTGGTGTTGCTGTTGCTGTTGCTGTTGCTGTCGCTCGCGATGGTGCGCAGCTCCGGGTCACGGGTGAGGTGGCCGGCGAGAATCACGGTGTTCACATTCAGCATGGCGGGTCCCCCAGGGTTATAATGGACCCTATAGGCGACCCAGACATCCGTGGCAAGGACAATTCAGACCCATCGATAAAAGCGTGGGATCTACCGTCCCAACTCGAACCGCAGCGCGGCTTCCAGGTCCGCGAACCGCCAACGATGTCCAAGGGCGCTCAGTCTGGCCGGTGCGGCCCTGGTGCCGGATAGCAGCAGGCTTCTGCCCATCTCGCCGAACAGCAGCGAGACCACGAAGCCAGGAAGTGGAACGAAAGCGGGTCGCCGCAAGACCCGACCGATGGTGGCGGCGAATTCGCGTTGCCGCAGCGTCTGTGGTGCGACCGCGTTGACGATGCCATGCAGTCGCTCGTCCATCACTGCGCGATGCAGCACGTCGATCAAATCGTCGCGGTGAATCCAGCTCTGCCATTGCTGGCCATCGCCGATCGGTCCGCCGGCACCACAACGAAAAGCGGGCAACATTTTGGCGAGCGCGCCACCGGCGGCAGAGATCACCATGCCGATACGCAGGTGGACGACGCGCAGACCGGCTGCACGTGCGGGTTCGGCGGCGGCTTCCCAATCCCGGCACACCCCGGCAAGGAAGTCATCGCCAAAGGGGGCGGATTCATCGCGCGCAGCATCATCACTATGCGTGCCGTAGGCGCCGATGCCGGAGGCGACCACCAGCACCGGAGGCGGCATCGGCAACGCCGCGAGCGTGCGCGCAATCAGGCTGGTGCCCTGGACGCGGCTGTCGCGGATACGTTGTTTTGCTGCGGCATTCCAGCGTTGGGCGACGTTTTCACCCGCGAGGTGGATCACCGCATCAACCCCAGCAAGTGCAGCGGCATCGATGGTTCCCGCGGCGGGATTCCAGCGGATGTCGGCGTGCTGTCCTGGACCAGCGCGTCCGATGGTGCGAACACGATGTCCACCAGTGGTGAGGAATGGCACCAACGCCGAGCCGACCATGCCGCTGGCGCCGGTGATCGCGATGGTCAGCGGCTTGGACGGGTGCTCCGCGTGCCGACGAAGGTCATCACGTGTACGCGCATGACGGAAGGCGAACATGCGCGCCAGATCACGTCGCACCGACCCGGCCAGCAAGCTGGCGGGAAATCCCAGGTCGTAGTCGATGTGATCGGTAAGGGTGCATCCATCAGCATTCGCCACGAAGCGATGCTGATGGATCCATTGCCGCAATGGCCCCGTTTCCATCACGTCGGTAAACGATTCCCCAGGACGGCAATCCTGATGGCGCGCGACCCATCGACGACGCAGGGGGCCGGCGGGAATCGACAACTCTACACGTCCACCATCAGCGACGATGGAGTCAGTCCCGGGTGCCGGTTGCTGACTGACGACGCGCACGCTTTGCCACGGCGGAAGCAGACGCTGCAATGCGCCTGAGCGAGCGTGCCAAGCAAAGGCATCAGCTGCAGAAACAGGCAAGGCAGTCGTGAACTCGGTGGCTGGCATGCCGCTATGCTAGCCAGCACCCCAGGCCCGCGTCCACCGTAGGCTTACACTTCCACGCACGTGACGATGAAGACGTCGGCGGCATGGTGCGGGTCCAGGGGCGGCAGAGCCCCTGGCGGGCGTAGCGGGCAGCGCCAGCGAACAACAATCCCCCGAGTGCGCTTGCGCGCGCGAGCGGGGACGAGGCTTGGTTCTGCATAGCAGGACACGCCGCGACGGCGTCGCTTCAGCGCTCCGCTGAAGCGCAAGCCGTCGCTAACGCTGCCAGCGTAAACCCGTTAGCTGGTCTCCGCCGATGATTAACGGGATGCCATCAGGATTCAGCGCCAGGTTGAGCATCTTGCGGATGCCATGCTGTTCTCCACGGACGCTGGTCACCAGCGTCGGGGTTTCGCCCGCGATGTTGAAGACCTGGAGATCACCACGTTTGTAGTCGATGCAATACAACCGTCCGCGCCGATCACAGCCCATGCCGGTGATGCGCGTGAACTGTCCGGGGCCGGTACCGCGTCCGCCGAAATTGCCGACGTGACGTACCTGATTGGTCGCGTGGTCGATGGCGAAACGTTTGACCAGCGAGCCTTCTTCGTCATAGACGAACAGCGACGATCCGTCGGTGCTGACGGCGATCAGCCGTGGAGCACGCAGCATGTCTGGCGCATCGCCGCGCTCGTAACGACCGATGCGACATTGGAACACGCCCTGCGCGTCGAACACCGACACCCGGTGTAGGCCGATGTCGAGCACATAGGTGCGGCCGGCCTGATCCATCGCCACTGACAGAGGACTATCGAACTGGCCATCGTTCTTGCCTCGTCCACCGAACACCAGGCTGGTGCCGCGGGTCAGATCGAAACGCGTGACTTGCATGGTCTCTTCATCCAGCACCGACACGGCGGAGCCGTCCGGATGCGCGGCGAGAGCCAACGGCGCTTCAAAGGTACCACCTTTGGCCAATGCTTTGCCGAGGGTGCCCTGACGCCAACCCTCGGCATCAAGCACCACCACCCGGCGCTGATCGGTATCGATGGCATAGATGCGGTTCGCACCATCAGCGGCATACGCTCGCCAGGTCCAGGTACGGGCGTGACGGATGGTGAGTTGTTTCCCGTCCGACGAATGGCGTGCGATCATTTCACGTGCGGGGTAGGCGACGTAGATGTCGCCGGTGCTGTCGACCGTGAGATCTCCTGGGACGCCCAGGCTTTCGTCCGGCAACGCGCTCACCGCACTGGGCAAGGTCTGGAGCACTTGGCCCTTGGGGTCGAGCACTCGGATCTCACCGCCAGTGCCAAGGACGTAGACCCGTCCATTGAGGGCGGCGACGCCGACCGGACGGCTTGCTCGATCCAGTGGCCAGGTGATCAGTGGCTGGGGCTCGGAGCCGAACACCACCAGCGACGGCGTGCCGCTATCAAGCGCATAGAGCAATTTTCCATCGCTGGCTAATCGAGTCAGCAGATCCCAACCGCCAGTGCCGCTGCGTTGGTGCGTCCGCACGCGCACGCCCTGTTGGTTGATCACTAGCACGCCGCCCGAGCGCATGTCGGCGACCGCCCACGACCCATCGGCCAGTGCGACCACATCGGTGGGGCGTTGGAACCCTGGGATGCTGAGCTGCTGGCGACCATCGCGATCAAATACCAGCAGTGACGGCTGACTGCTGTCGAGCACCGCGATGCTGATGGGCGTGGTGGTCACTGCGACCGGGCGCGGTGGCACCGGTGTCGGCAGGAACCGTCCGCCACTCAGCCAACCGTCGGCGTTGCGACTGACGATGGCTTCATCGACATCGACCAGCCACCAGGAACCGTCGACATCGCGACCTAGGCGTTGGACGTGGCGTTCGTCGGCGAAATTCGCGCGCAGGAACGGCACCAGGGTGCCGTCTGCTCCGGCCGGCGGCTCGGTTGCGGCGAGCGGCAGAGTGAGATGACGTTCGCTGCCGACCGCCGCGACGTGCAGCGTGACGGCTCCTGGCTGCGCTGGCGCAGTCCACTCGATCTCAGGACGGCGGGTCGAGCGCGCCGACAGTCGACCGCTGCGACCGTTTGGTCCTTCGAGCCACCACAACCAGGTCGAGGATTTCAGCAACGCATCGCCCGCGGGAATGGTGATGCGCAGGGTGGTTTGTATCGGCGTGCTGAGTGCGGCGGGTTTTGTCGGTGGCGCGGGGGCTGGCTTCACTACGGGCTTTGCCGGCGCTTCGATGACTGGTGGTGGTAGCACTGGTTTTGCCGGTGCTTCGACCAGCACGGGTTTGGGTACCGGTGCTTCGACGATTGGAGGGACCACGGGTTTCGCTGGTGGTGGCGTTGGAATCTGCGGTGGCGGAGTCACCGCAGCGAGGACCACCGGTGCCGCTGGCGGCGTTACCGCGGGCGGTGGTTCGATTGGTTTTGCCGGTGGTGGCGTGGTCACCACGACCGGTGGCACGATGGCGGCCGCGATGGGTTCGATGGGTTTCGCTGGTGGCGGTGTCACCACGGGTGTTGGTGGAGCGACGGCGACTAGCAGCGGCGGAGTGGTCGTCGTCGGTGGCGTGACGGTCGCTGGCGGCGGTGTCGGATCGTTGGCTGCCACGGTGACCGCTGTGGTGGAGGTGGTGGTGGAGGCTGTGGTGGAGGCTGGACGCAGCAGCACAGCGAGAGCCAGGATCACCGCCGCAATGATCACCGCCGCGGCCAAGGTCAGCTTGCGCGTCGTCGCTGCCGCTGCAGTAGCAGTGGCCGAGCGTTTCGTGCCGCCGGGCAGCAGCGGGTGTTCACCGCGGCTGATGCGCTCCAGATCCTCCAGCAGCGCCTTGGCCGTCTGGTAGCGGTCCTTGGCGTCCTTTGCCAGACACGTGAGCACCACCGTCTGGTAGGGCTCGGTCACCGCCGGATTATGGATCTTCGGTGGTTTCGGTACCGCGTGAATGTGCTGGTAGATTACCGAGGTCGCGTCGCCACCGGTGAACGGCAGCTTGCCAGTGAGCATCTCGTAGAACATCACGCCGAGCGCGTAGAGATCGGTGCGTTGATCGCACACTTCGCCGCGACCCTGCTCCGGACTGAAATAATTGACCGTGCCCATGATCGTGCCGGTCTGGGTCAGGCCGTGCGCTTCGCTAGCGAACCTCACTAGGCCGAAGTCCATCAGCTTGACCATGCCCGCACTGGTGAGCATGTAGTTGGCCGGCTTGATGTCGCGGTGGACAATGTTGTGTTCGCCGAGCGCGACCAAACTGCGCGTCGCCTGGATGATCAGGCCAAGACACTCCGGCGGCGTCGGGCGCCAGCCGTCCTTCAGTTTACGCGAAAGGTCGGTGCCTTCGACGTACTCCATGGCGAAGAAGTCCATGTCGCCGTGGGTGCCGGAAAAATAGACCTGTACCACGTGTGGCGAATTGATGCGCGCGGCGGCACGTGCTTCGAGCAGAAAGCGTTTGCGGAAATCTTCGTTCTGCGCCAAGTGTCCGATCAGCACCTTGATCGCCACCGGACGATCGAGGCTGACTTGGCGTCCGGCATAGACAGCACCCATGCCGCCGCGACCAAGCAGTTTTCCAACTTGGAAGTCACCCCACTGGTCACCTTCGTGCGAGCCGGTGGTCGACTGCGTTGGCCGTGCTGGACCATCGACATGGAGCGCCGTGGCAGCAGTGGCGGAGAGCCCGCCGGGTCCGGCGATCTGCGTCGGCGCGCTGCTCGAAGCGTGTGCCGGAATGGTGGCACGGGTGTCCGACATGCCGGCACGGGCAGGCCCGGTGGCAGGATTCGCGCGAGTGGCATCACCGTCCGGCGACAACTCACCAGGCTTCAGCGTCGGAGCGTCGCTGCGGCTCGGGACGGTCGGTCTGGTTGGTTCGTCCGCGGACGTGGTCATGGCGCGGCCCCTGCTTCGTGGGCGCGAGTCTGGGATGGGTCACCGGGGGTCAACCGTGTACAAGGTCGGCATGTGCGTCGCCGTGGGCAAATCGCGGGTTTTTTTACGGATTCGTCACGTTCGGCCGGCCTGATCCGGCGCTGGGAATGCCCTGCTGGTCGTGGCGGTAGAAGCATCCGTGAGGTACAGTTGTTGACAGCCGACGTAGGTGGGACGCCTGCGATACGGAACCCGATGGTGGACGCCCCACGCTGCTCCTGCGGCCGGTCGGCGAAGGTTAAATACCGTGCTCGCACCGCTAGTCGGACGCGATCCGGGACCTCCACGGATTCCGCGCCCTCGGTGCGCACCCGCAGACCCACCACCCATGTCGCTCCCCACAACATCAACCGCTTGGTTGTCCGGGTTGCTGCCGGCCATGGCCTTGGCCATCGGGCTAGCGCAACCGCTGAACGCGGCGATCGCTGGTGTTCCTGAGGAACCGCGTCCAGGCACGCTTCCAGGAGCGTGGATGACCTGGAGCAATGATTCCTTCGGTGGTGAGTTGGGACAGAACACGGATGACTTCCGTACCAACGCCTTCAGCGGGGGCGTACGCGTGGGCGAGTCGTGGGTAGTGGCGTTCGACTACAGCATGCTGACTCATCTGGCGATTCTAGGTGACGAGCAGCGCAGTGACGAATTAACCATGACCCTTGGTTACCGCCATGAGTTCACGGCGTTACCACGCGCCTGGGCCGCGGCGGGTGCCGGACTGCGTCTGGCTGGCAACTTGGGTGGTGAAAGCGCGCAGAATCGTTGGCACGACCTTTGGGGGTATGACCGCGTCAGCGTGCCATACGAAGATGGTGGCAGCGCTGGTGTGGCCTACGTTGCTGCTGGTTGGTCCTACATTCCCGAATTGTCGTTGGTCGATTTTCTTGATCAGCGTGTGGGCATCCATGTCTCTAGCGCGGGACTTGCCAGCACGGGCGGTGAATTCCATGGCCAAGCGTCGCTGCAACTCGCGGCGACCGGTCGGGACGCCGCGTTTTGGTTCGGGGTGCGTGGACTGCTCAACGGCGGAACGACCATCACCGATACTGCCGGGTATGTCGCCGACCACGAAGAGGGGACCTGGCTGGTCTTCGGCACCAGCGCGGGAGCTTGGTCGTTCGAAGGCGGAACCAACGTTGCTACCGAAGCCACCGTCGGTCGCATCGGCTTTATGTGGCGACGCGGTCAAGGTGAGGGTCCGGCACAAGTCGCCGAAATCGAAGGCATCCTTGGTCTTTACGAGGGATACTCGCTCGGCCTGCAGTACCGTTGGCGCCCGCACTGGCTCGACCAACTTAGCGGCGGACGTGCCGCGATGATGGTCGACTACCGCTTTGGCCAATACCCTGGGGTCGAATGGTATGGCAACAATGTGGTAGTGCGGCAGCCCTTGCTGGGCATCGACCTGGCCTGGGCACCACCACGCGGCGGCTTCCAGTTGTCGCCGTTTGTCTACCTCGCGGCGGGTGTGCGTGAAGAAACCGTCGAGATCACGCTGCCCGGTGCCCGGTTTCCCGAAGACAATGCGGTGCGCGCGGTGATCCAGACGGGTGTCGGTTTGCGCTGTTACTGGGGCATGCTGCCAATTGGTGACCGCACAGCGCGGTATGGCCTCAGCGTGGTCTACGATGTGTGGCAGCCGCTCGGTGACGCGACCGTCAATAATGGAGTGGAAACCGGCACGTACCAAGAACGCCACGGCGCCGCAGGTTTTCGTTTGGCTTCAACAGTGGCGTGGTGAAGCGGAGAGCTGCGAGCTTGTAGTTTCCAGTTCGCCCGTCACCGCCGCCGTAGGGAATCCGTCAGCGGTTTCGCCACCGGCGCATTTATCGGAAACGGGCCACTGGTGTTCTCGCCCGGATGTTTCACCCGCAGTGCCACCGCACAGAAGTCGTCAGCGGGTGGACCATCAGAACGCCCTTTGGCCTCCTCCAGCACCTTCGCCACCATCATGTTGCAGGGCATCTCTAGGTGGCTGGCGAAGCCGCCCATCACGCTGAGACGTCCGGCATTGAGATCACGTGGATTGTGCGCCTTGGCCACGCCATTGCTGAACATCGCCACGATGTCGCCGAGTTGCAGTTGCAGCGACATCGGGCGCAGGCTGCTGCGGAACTGCTGGCCGCTGGTCACGCCAAGGCGTTCGCCCTGAGTGTGGATCTGCTGCAGGGTGATCTCACGTCGGGCGTTGATCAGCACCGCCGGATGGAAGCCAACATTCAAACACGTCAGGCTGTTGAATGGCAGGTTGAGCACGCCGGCGAACAGGCCGATGGAGCAGCCGTGCACCAGATCCACGCGCAGTTCATCGTTGAGGTTGGCGAAGAAGTCGAGCAGGTCGGCACGCTGCGCAGCGAGCCGGCGCATGGTGCGCATCGCCTGAGCCACCACCAGCGCGGCGCCTGGACCTTCGCCCTGCAGTTCGCCCATCACCAGCATGATGCGATCACGGTCAATGCTGATGAAGTCGTAGAAGCTCCGCGGGATGGCGGAGTACGACTCGTATTGCAGGACGATCTGGTAGTTATCGAGTCGCGGCGGCTTGTTCAGCATCTTGAGAAAGTTTTTCTTCACCGACTGGAAATCGGTCTTCGCCTTCAAGTTGCGGTACTCGCCGGTTTCCTGCTGCTGCAGCAGCCGTGCATCGGGGCCATTAGCGATCAGCACGTCGAGGCGAAACTTCTCCAGCATCTTGCCCGACTGGGCCTCTTCACATTTGCCCAGCGTGCGCGCGAGGTCGTCGATGGTGTTGGCAGTGATGCGGTTGTCTTCCAAGCGCACACCGGAAATCCATTGGCCGGTGTAGGGATTCAGCCACAGGCCCAGTTTGAAAATGCGCAGGTGTTCGATGAACTCCAGGTTCAAGCGCAGGTAATGCAGCCAGCGCAAGTACAGCAGATCCTTCAGCGGCTTTGGTTTGAGCTGCAACCACGGCTTGGTCGCGGCCAGGTGGCGGGGCGCGACCTCCTGATGACCAAAGGGGGCCGATATCACTTGGCCGGTGTAGGGATCAATCCATCCCAGACCGTCCATCGTCACGACGCGGAACGCGGCGTCCTTGTTCAGTGATTGCATCAACCAGTCGGGGAGGCGGATGTTGTCGGGACGATTCATGGCCGGGACCTCTGGACTTTGGCGATTAGGGTAAACCTCGGGAAGCTCTCCGGCAAACCCTAGGCGGCGCTGCGGTCAGCAGCGAGTGCCATACTGGATGCACCACTCAGGTGGCAGATCGTCCCAGCAGGCGACGGACGAACCCACCAACCCGGGCCGGCCAGTCGCGGTACATGAAGGGCTTTTCAAAGAGCAGGAACAGTACCCAGCACACCCCGACGATCAGGCCGCCCAGCACGACGATCTGGAGCCACAGGTTGACCCACCAGATATCGGTGACCTGAAGCGGGAAGGTCAGGTGCTTGAGCGCCGACTTCAGGAACGGGTGGTAAAGGTAGATCGTATAACACATGCCACCGATCAGCGGCACCGGCCCCCAGGTGATCAGGGCCCGGGTGATGCGTCCACGCAGCATGGCCATGTAGGCCAGCAGCACGACGAACGGCAGCAGCGGGGCATTCCAGGCGGCTTTGTTCGCCAACAACCACGATAGCGCGCACCACGCCGCGACGGCGATGAGATCGTTGCGTAGGCTGCGGGTGTGCATGGTGGCTTGATTGCGGCAGTACCACGCCGCCAACAGGATACCGGCGAGGAAATACTGCACCTGGCCGACGATGGTACGCTCGATCAGCGGGTAGCTGTGCATCAGGTACCAAGCGGCCAACCCGGTTGCGGCGATCAAGCCTGCCAACGCTCCTTCGCGTATCCGGGCGGGCAGGGCCAGCACACTGACCAGCAGCGGTGCCAGCAGGTAGAACTGCGCCTCGATCTCCAGCGACCAGGTGACGAAATTGATGGTGCTCATCTCGCCGTAGATCAGGTTGTGGCTATAGGTGATGCTGGCGAGGTAATGTGGCAGCAGTTCAACCAGCGACTGGTGTTTGATCACCACCAGCAGTCCTAGGCAGATGGTCAGGTTGATCAGCAGCGGTGGTTCGATACGCGTCAACCGGCGGATGTAATAGACCTTCAGCTCCGGGCGTTCGCGGCCTTCATAATAATGGCGCACGAATGGCAGCCCCAGGATGAAGCCGCTGATGACGAAAAAAAGCTGCACGCCGAAGTTGAGCGTGTGGATCCAGGTCGACAGCAGGCTTCCCTCATCACGAAAGGGGAAATCGGCTCCGCGTACTTTCGCATATTCGCCCGCCAGGTGGTAGATCAGCACCCAGGCGATGGCGATGAAGCGCAGCCCGTCGATCTCGGGCAGAAAGGTCCCACCGGAAGTGACCCGGCGGCCAAGCGCGGCGATGCGTCCAAGGACAGAGGTAGGAGCAGGCTCAAGCGTGGCTGGAGAAGACATCGTGCACAGGAGATCGTGAGAAACATCTTGGGGTCAAGGGTCGAACCGCGCACAGGCCTGGGATTGACCCCGCGGATGACCTCACGTGTTGCTCGCTATGACGACGTACGTGGATGGAGAGCGGAAAAGCCATTGTCCGTCGGTGCGGTTCCGGCACAGCATCACCCCTGAGGCAGGCATCCCATGCGCACCCGACTGCGGCTTCTGATGATTTTCGGAGTACTGCTAACATTGGGCGGGCTGTTACCGATCCAGGCCTTAGAGGTCTCCGGCGTTCGTCTGCCCACCACCGCACGTGTCGGCGAGCAGGACCTGGCTTTGCGCGGCGCCGACCTGCTGCGCTGGAAGTGGTTCGTGAAGATCTACGTCGCTGCGCTCTACCTCCCGCCCCAGTTGGCGCGCGCCCAGGCGCTGGATGATGGACCACGACGCATCGCCTTCCATTACCGGCGCGGCTTTACCGCCGAACAACTGGTCGAGGCCACCAATGGTACCATCAACCGCGGACTCGATCCGCTGGTGGCCAAGGCGATCACTCCGGAACTCACCGCGTTCAACGCCCTCTACCGTGAGGTGAAGGAGGGCGACATTATGGTGATCGACTACCAGCCAGCCCTCGGCACCACCATGGCGCTGAATGGTGCCATGCTGGGAACTGTTCAGGGAGCCGTCTTTGCCCGCGCGTTGTTCGCCATCTGGATTGGCGATCAGGCGGTGGACGAGGATCTGAAGCAGGCGCTGCTCGGCGCTCCGTGACCCGGCGGCGTGTTCAGCGTGCCGCCCGCACGATGTCGACCTGGACCTGATGTTCGAGGCCGTCGTCACGCAAAGGGATGACTCCATCGAGTTGTTCAAGACCATCGACCACGACTCGGCTGGTGTCGCCGACGGTGATCTGGATGCGATAGAGGCTGCGACCGTAGCGGTAGCGCAGGGCGAACCCGTTCCAGCTTGCCGGTATGCGCGGGACGATCCGCAGTTGGTCGCTGGTACGCTCGATCCCCAGCAGGGTTTCAATCAGCAGGCGGTACATCCAGCCAGCGGAGCCGGTGTACCACGACCAGCCGCCACGGCCCGCATGCGGCGCCACGCCGTAGACGTCCGCCGGGATGACGTAGGGCTCGACGCGCCACACCGCGATATCAGATGCAGTCGCGCCGTGGCGGATCGGATCGATCAGGCGCAGCAGTTCCCAAGCGCGCTCATGGTCACCCATTAGCGCGGTGGCCATCACCACCCACACCGCGGCGTGGGTATACTGGCCGCCATTTTCCCGCACGCCGGGCAAGTAGCCCTTGATGTAGCCGGGGTCGATCGTTGATCGATCAAAGGGGGGATCGAACAGGCGGATGATGCCCGCGGTCGGATCGACCAAATGGCGTGCCACCGACTCCATCGCCGTGCGCGTGCGGGTCGCGTCACCCAGCGCGGTGAAGACCGCCCAGCTCTGGGGCAGGGAATCGATGCGGCATTCCGGTGATTCCGCAGAACCAAGCACTTGGCCGTCATCGTTCCAGGCGCGGCGATACCAAGCGCCATCCCAGGCGTGTTCTTCGATCGCGTTGCGGAGATGATGCGCAGATGCATCACATTCGCCGGCGAAGGTGCGGTCACCGTGCGCATGTGCGACCGCGCCGTAATGGTGCAGCACTTGGTGGAGGAAGAATCCCAGCCACACGCTTTCGCCGATGCCTTTGGCACCGACCAGATTCATGCCGTCGTTCCAGTCGCCGCCGCCCATCAGCGGCAGACCATGGCTGCCGAAACGCAGTGCTCGACGAATGGCGCGGCAGTTGTGCTCATGCAGCGTGCCGGATTCGTCGCCGGGTTGCGGCTGATCGTACCAGCTTTCCTCGCCATCCCGCAGCGCACGTCCGTCGAGGAACGGCACGACCTCGTCGAGCACGCTGGAGTCACCGGTAACGGACAGGTAACGCGCGGTGGCGAACGGCAGCCACAAGAGATCGTCGCTGATGCGCGTGCGCACGCCGCGGTTGTTGCCCGGATGCCACCAATGCAGCACATCACCTTCGCGGAATTGATGCGCCGCGGCACGCAGCAAATGCGCGCGTACCTGCGCCGGATCCGTGTGCACCAGCGCCATCGCGTCCTGCAGTTGATCACGGAAACCGTAGGCACCACCCGACTGGTAGAAGCCGCTGCGCGCCCACATCCGGCAGGCGATCACCTGGTACATCAACCAGCCATTGGTCAGCAGATCGACGGATGGTTCCGGCGTTTCTACCTGCACCGTGCCGAGCAGTCGACGCCACTGGGCCTGCACCGCTTCCAGTGCGCTGGCCACGACCGCGCGTCCACTCAGGCGCTGTACCAGTGCCGCGATCGCCTCATTCGAATCGCCAGCACCGAGCAAGAACACCACTTCGCGTTCGGCACCTTCCGGCAGTTCGAGTGGCACCATCAACGCACCACAGGGATCCAACCCAGGGCCGGTACGGCCGGATAGGCGCGTGCGTGCCAGCGCGGCCGGTTGGCGCAGGCTGCCACAGCGACCGATGAATTCTCCGCGATCAGCAGTGACCGTGCGCAGGGTTTCACTGACGGCGAAGAAGCCGAGTCGCTCTGGCCGATCGACCGCGTAGTGGTTGCGCACGATGAGCGCACCGCTGCGTTTGTCGATTTCACTGACGGTGTACGGCGCCGCACGGTCACGTTGTTCGCCGAGCACCCATTCGACGTAGCCGGTGGCGGTCAAACGTCGTGGGCGACGTGTGGTATTACGTAAGCGCAAACGGCAGATCTTGACTGGCGCGTCGTGCGCCACGAACACCGTCAACTCGCTGACGATGCCGGCTTCCTGATGCTCGAACACGCTGTAGCCGAAACCGTGGCGGACGGTGTAGCTGCCTTGACGCACCGGCCACGGCGTTGGCGACCAGATGCGCCCGCTGTCTTCATCACGCAGATAAAGCGCCTCACCGCAGCCATCTCCAACCGCATCACCCGACCACGGCGTCAGCCGGCGTTCATGGCAGTTGCCATCCCAGGTGTAGGCCGCGCCGGATTCGCTGATTACCGTGCCGAAGTGTTCGTTGGCGATGACGTTGACCCAGGGGGCCGGTGTCACTTGGCCATCAGCCAGGGTGATGACGTATTCGCGGCCATCGGCGCTAAAGCCGCCGTAGCCATTGAACATCCGCAGATCGGACGGCACGCGCCTGGTGGCGGCAGGATCGTCGCCGGGACCACGAGCGGGGACCAGTCGCGGCGGAGGTGGCTCGATCTTGGGCCGACGTTCGACGATCTGCGCGAGATTGCCGCTGGCATCACTGATGACCACGCGCGCGACGGTCTGGAACAAGGTGCGGTCTTCATCCGACATCTGATCGGCACGACGGACGAAGATGCCGCCCGGTTTGTCGAGCATGCCAGCGCCGACGCCGGCAGCGATCAAGCCGACGATGCGTTCGGCCACCGCTTGGCGGTAGACCGAATGGTCCTCGTTCCAAATCACCAGATCGACGGCCAGCCCTTTGAGGCGCCAGTAGGTATGGGCATTAACCAGTTGTTTGACCAGGTCGAGGCGCGCCGGATCGGTCAGACGCAGCAGCACAATCGGCAGATCACCGCTGATGCCGAAGCCCCACAGGCCGGACTGGCCATGGCGGTTGGCGGCGAGCAGGTTGGACGCGGCGCGCCGCAGCGGAGTGGCGAACACCACCGAGCTGGCAAGGCGACCGTAGAGCTGCGCTTCGGCTTCGCTCGCGCCGAGCTGACCAAGCACCACCTGACTGTGCGTCCCACCCAGGCCGCTGATACGATCAGCCAGGCGACGATCGCGGTAACGTGCCGCCAGATCGACCGCACCGGCTTCATCATCGGCGGCTCCGAAAATGAGGTCGATGATCGCAGTGTCGCCGGGTTGCAGCACCACCGTACGACGGAGCGAAACGATGGGGTCGAGCACGGCGCCACTGTTGCCCGCGAGTGGGCCGGATTGTTCCAATGCCAGCGGCGCGGCAGCAGAGCGATTGCGCCCGATGAAGCTTTCACGCCCCGAGTCGAACGAGCCGGTGCCGACCTCGTTGCCGCGCACAGTCGCCAAATGGACGAACCACGGCGGATGTTCGCCGGCACTGCGTGGACGACGCCAGCACAGCAGAGCGCCCTTGTCGGCGTCATAACGCGTCTGGACGAACAGCTTGCTGAAGGCCGGATGTGCGGCGTCAGTATCCGCCGGAGCAAGCACACATTCGGCGTAGCTGGTCAGTTCGATGATGCGGGACTGACGTGAGCGATTGATGAGCGTCACGCGGCGCAGCTCGACGTCGTCTTCTGGTGACACGGCAATCTCGGTGCGGCTCTCAATGTCGTGGTCGACGCGTTTGAATTCGGCACGGCCCTGAAGGAACACCGCCTCATAGGACGTCGGCGGCGCGCCGATCGGTTGCCACGCTGCCGACCATGTGATTCCACGCTCGATATCGCGTAGGTAGATGAACGTGCCATGCGCATCGCGCGTGGCGTCTTCGCGCCAGCGGGTCAGCGCCGCGCCTTTGAAGCGGCTGACGCCACCGCCAGCATCGGTCACCAGCACGTGGTAACGACCGTTCGACAGCAGGTGGACCTCTGGCTGGCTCGCTGTCGGATTGGTGAACACCCGCATGGTCGCTTCGAGCGAAGCGGTGGAAACCCGATCTACCCCGGCTTCGGCGGCGTGCGGGTAAACCACCGGTACGGACTTGGGGATGCGTTCCTGGAGCAGCAGTTCGGTGGCCTTGAACAACGGATCCGCCAGAAAGCGCCGCTGCATCGGCCGATCGCACAACACCGCGTCGAGCGCCAGCAAGGCCATACCTTGGTGATGGACCATGAACGAACGCACCGCCGCGCCGGTGGTGCCGTGTGGCATGCGTGCCGGAGTGAAATCAACCGCTTCGTAGAAACCGTACTGGCCTTCGTGGCCGAGCAGCGCCAGACGCTGGAGATTGGCACACGCTTGCGCCGGCATGACCATCAGCGCCATCGCGCTGGCATACGGCGCGATCACCAAGTCGTCAGCCAGACCACGCTTGAGTCCCAGGCCCGGCACACCGAACGCGCGGTATTGATAGTTCATCTGCGCGTCGGTGAGATTGTAGCCGGACTCGCTGATACCCCACGGCACGCCACGGCTGCGAGCGTAGTCGATCTGTCGACGCACGACGGCGCGGCAGGTCTGATCGAGCAACGTGCCATTGTAGGTCGGCATCACCAGACCAGGCATCAGGTATTCGAACATCGAACCGGCCCACGACAGCAGCGCGGGTTCGGCACGCGTCGAGGTCAGCAGCCGACCCAGGGTGAACCAGTGATCCTGTGGCACCTGTCCCTGGGCGATGGCGACGAAACTGCCGAGACGGGCCTCGCTGGCGAGCAGGTCGTAGTAGCTGCCGTCCAATTTGTTGTCGACGACATTGTAGCCGATGGAGAAGAGATCGCGTCCCTTGTCGAAGAGGAAACCCCACTCCATCTCGGCTAGTTTGCCGGCCTGCTCTGCCATCACGACCAAGCGGCGACGGAAGCCTTCGGCGCGATCGGCGGCGACGCTCACCTGCATACGCAGGCTGGCGATCCAGCCGATGGCGATCTTCGCCGCGGGTTCGCTACGTTGGCCGTACTCATCAAGGAACCAGTCGAGCTGCGGCAACAACGAGCTGTGGAAGCCAGCGATCTCCTCCAGCGTCAGCGATTGGTCAAGACGCGCGAGCGCGGTGCGCAGCACGTCGAGGTGTTTGCCCTCATCGACCGGCAGTTCAAATATGATGTCGGGCACCGGCGGCAGACGTGACCACGGTGCAATGGCTTCCAGGTGATCGCGATGGTCGCGGCATTCCTGCTCGAACGCACCGGCCCACCAGCGCAGTTCGTCATCGCTGGCGGTGGCGACGTTGGTGACGAAATCACTGGCGACGGTGATACAGCGCGCCAACAGGGCGAGACACGCGCTGAGACCATCCGGTGGCAAGCGCAGGTCGCGTTCAAGATCGGCCCACAACTTCTGGAACTCGCCAAGGCGGCCCATCCAGCCTTGAGTCGAGCCACCGCTGCGTGCTTGTGCCACGGTGGCGTGTTCGACCACCAAGCCGAACGTGTGGCGCAGGCCGACGAACAGGCTGGTACGCAGCACCGGTCCTTCGAGTGGTTCGAGCAGGCCCTGGCGGAGCACCAGCAGATGGCCGGCAAGATTGCCACTGTCGACCATCGAGACATAGAACGGCACGATCGCCTTGGCGGTGCGCGTGTCGTACCAGTTGTAGAAGTGTCCGCGGTAACGTTCCAACTTGACCATCACCGCGAGTGCCTGCTCGACCCGATCCATCACGCGCGGTAAAGGTGCATATCCCAGGTCGTAGGCGGCAAGATTGGCCAACAGTCCGAGTCCCATGTTGGTCGGCGAGGTGCGGTGCGCGACGGTACCAAGCGGATATTCCTGGTAGTTGTCGGGTGGCAGCCAGTGCTCATCGGCGTTGACGAAGGTTTCGTAATAACGCCAGGTCTTGCGCGAGATGCGACCCAGGAACTGTCGGCGGCGTGGATCCAATTCGTCACGGCGCGCAGCGAGCGGTCGACTGATGAACCACGCCACCGTCGGTGACAACAGCCATACGACCAACAACGGCAGCGCATCGTAGAGATGCAGCGGGCCCTCCGTCGCGATGCAGGCGAAGCCCACCAACGCCAGTACTGGTGCACTCCACATCGCTAGGTGAACGCCGATCAAACCGCTGGCGGTATTTCGTTCGGCGTCGCTCGCGGTGGTCCATTCGAGCAGACGTTTGCGACTGACCAACATGCGCCACAGCGTGCGCAGGATGGCCTCCAACGTGACCACGGTCTCGTAGGGCAGGAACACCAAACCCAGCAGCACCTGGACCAGTTGTCCGAGGGTGGCATCGCGCTGCAGTCGCAGGTGCATCAGCAGCGGAATGTCGGCGGGTTTGCGCAACACGCCGGTGATGGCTCCGAGCGCCACCGGCGCGATCACCAAGGCCAACACCAGCGGCACCAGAATGCCATTGTCTGGCAATGCCAGCCAGGCGGTAAGCAGCAGGCCGAGCAGTGCCGGAGCGACCAAGCCACGGCGCAGATTATCGAACAGCTTCCAGCGCGCGAGCAGACTGAGTGGATTACGTACTCGTTTACCGCTCGCGGTCGGCACAAGCGGCATCAACCACGGCAACAACTGCCAGTCGCCACGGGCCCAGCGTTGACGCCGGCTGACGTCGGCGCCGTAACGCGAGGGATGGTCTTCGAACACCAGCACGTCACTGACCAGGCCCGCGCGCGACAAGCTGCCTTCGATTAGATCGTGCGAGAGAATGTGATTATCAGGGAACCGCCCGCCGAGCGCACGCTGGAACGCCACCGGATCATAGATGCCCTTGCCGACGAAAGAGCCTTCGCCGAAGAGATCCTGATAGACATCGGACACCGCGCGGCTGTACGGATCGATGCCGGGTTCACCAGAGAACAGGTGGGCGAACCACGATTTTCCCGCGCTTGGCAGGTTGATCGCCGCCCGCGGCTGAAGGATGGCATAGCCATCGGTGATGCGGCCATCGTCGGGCGAAAAACACGCGCGGTTGAGCGGATGCGCCAACGTGCCCACCAGTTCACGCGCCGCGTCGCGTGGCAACTGGGTGTCGGTATCAAGGGTGATGACGTAGCGGTACTGCGACAGCCGTGATGGTTCGCCGGTGACAACGCTGAAACGCGCACGGTCGCCGTGCAGCAGCAGTTCATTGAGATCCTCCAGCTTGCCGCGTTTACGCTCCCACCCCATCCATGCACCTTCGCCGGCATTCCACTTCCGTGGACGGTGCAGGAGTTGGAACAGATGCGGACGCACGTGGGCGTACTTCTCGTTCAATTCCTCGATGCCGCGCACGGCCTGATTGATCAGCGCCTTATCACTCGGCAGGTGTTCGGTCTTGGCGTCACCGAAGTCGGTCAGCAGGGCGAAATCGAGATGGGGATCCGGATTGGCAAGGTAACGAACCTCAATTCCATCGAGCAGCGATTCGACATCGCTCGGTTTGCGCATAAGCGTCGGGATCACCACCAGCGTGCGGTAATCAGCTGGGATGCCGCGGTCAAAGTCGATACGCGCCAACGAGCGCGGTCTAATCAGCATGGTGACCAGCCAGTTGACGATGGTCACGGCGCATTGGCTGGCGGTGATCGCCACCAGGACCAACAACGCGATGAGCGCCCAGAGCGGAATGTCGCTAAGATACAGCCACCAACCCGCCAGCGCGGTGGTGGCGCCAACCAGCAGAGCGATGCCGCCCAGGTAACTGGTCAGCGGCCAGCGGCGCAGCAGGACAGTGATGGCTTTCAGCGGTCCTCGACGGACGCGCACTGCGCGTTCCAGTTCCGGCAGCCCGCGATCGATCAGGAAGTAGCCGATGTGCGATTCACGATGTGTCGGGCCGAGCTGGTCGGCGCGCGCACGGGCCAGAGCCAAAGCTTGTGCTGCGACCGCGCTTTCGCGTTGACGACTCTGCTTGGCGACCTCTTCGATCACGTGGCGGTACTGGTCACGCGTTGCGAAATCCATGCGCACGTACACGCCCGCAGGATCCTCACCCAGCGTACGCTCCACGCGGCTCGCACCTTCGACGAAGTCACGCCAAGGAATCGCGGACATCGAACGCAGGCTAGTGATGCCGTTGCCCATCGACACCTGATCGAAGGCTTGCGCCTGGTTCTCGGTGCGCACCACCTGCTCGTTGGTGGTGCCGGCCTCGCCCAGGCGCTGCTCCAACCACGTGAGCGCCACCGCCAGCACGGGGTTGAGGCCCTGCAGACGGCGCGTCAGTTCAGCGACGAAAGGCGGCGACAGCGCGGTGCCCGTACGAGTCGCGGCGGACAACTCCGCCAATACCAGCACCAAGTCACTGGGATGTTTGTCCGCCACGTCGATGAGCCGGCTGGCCCAGTGGCCGGCTTCTTCGCGTTCGGCCAGCACCTGCGCCAGACGTTCGGCGACCTGACGCAGGTCCTCGATCAGCGCCAAACGCAGCATGATCGGGATGGCCCACAGTTCACCGAGCGTAAGATCCGTGACTTCTTGCCAGGCACCGACAAAGGTGGTGACGCTTTCGGCGTCGACCCGCGCATCGATGTGAGCGATCAGTTCGGTGGCGATGAGGTACGCGCGTGGATAGTCGCGGTGGACGCCTTCATCCAGTCGCGGCAGTTCGCGGCTGTATCCACGCGGCAGGTGGCGCCGGGCGGTGCGGATCTGCTCTTCGATCAGGTAATGGTTGTCGAGCAGCCAGTCCGCTGCCGGCGGCAGACGCCGTCCGGCTTTGGCGGCGGCGACCACCACCGCGTACGCCCGCGCGAGGCGCTGCTCGTTGGTTTGGAGACGCTTGAGCAGCGGATCGCCGCTGGCACGCACGTACACCTGATGACGCGCTGCCAGCGAGCGCGCGTGGGCCGCCAGTTCGTCGAGGCTGAACACCTCACCGCGACTGGCGGGCTGGTCCTGGATGTCGCCGCTGCGCCTGGGCATGCCACCGAGCAGGCGGCGGAACACGGTCGTGGGCGGCGTGGACAATCAGCGACTCCCGCAGAAGCGCGGCAGAATGTCGACGGACAACGTCGGGGGAAGGGGGATGGGGGATGGGGGGAAGGCGGGAGAAGGCGGGAGG
>Ga0105049_10002097_pt1 | contig 23595 bp, 20 predicted proteins | sample MAT06_FD_78087 | JGI IMG/M metagenome (GOLD analysis project Ga0105049, IMG submission 78087) | Freshwater microbial communities from Lake Fryxell liftoff mats and glacier meltwater in Antarctica - MAT-06 | ecosystem: Environmental > Aquatic > Freshwater > Ice > Liftoff microbial mat | place...
CCGGCGCGACGTGACCGTCGTCCACACCGGCCTCGGCCTGGAAGCCGCCGCGACCGCGACCGCCGCGCTCCTCGCCGGGCCGCGGCCCGCGTGGGTGCTCAGCGGTGGCTTCGCCGGCGCGCTCGATCCCCGCCTGCGGCTCGGCGACCTGTTGGTGGCGGAAAACTTTACGTCTCCCCCGCTCCTCGCCCGCGCCGCCGGGCTCGAACGCGGCCAGCTCGTGAGCCGCCCGCGGCCGGCCGAACTCGTGGCCGAAAAAGCCGCGCTCTTCCGCGAGACCGGCGCCCTCGCCGTGGACATGGAGACCGCCGCGATCGCCGCCGCCTGCGCGCGCGCCGGCGTGCCGCTGCTCGCCCTGCGCGCGATCAGCGATCCCGCTCACGAGCCGCTGCCCGCGCCGCTCGCCGAGTGGTTTGACCTGGCACGGCAGCGTCCGCGTCCGCGCCGATTGCTCGCCTACCTCTGGCGGCGGCCCTCCGCGATTCGCCCGTTCGTCCGCTTCGTGCGCGGCCTGCCGGTGGCCCGCCGGGCGCTCACCGCGGCGCTGCTCCGCGCCATCGCCTGATCCTGCACCCGCGGCCTTACTTCTTCAGCGCAAACTGCCCGGGCAAAGGCGGCGGCGCGACTCGCGTTGCCGCGGGCTTTCTTTCCTCCGGCACATTCAGCCGGAAGCCGCTCGGGCCTTCGTCGCTCGCCCCGATGTCCTTGCGGGCGATGTCGAGCGCGCGGCGGATCGCGGACTTGTTCACGCTATAAGTCGCCGCCGTCTCCTCGGTGATCTTCCCCTCCTTGAAGAGCCCGACGAGATCCTGCTCGAAGCTGTGCCACCCATTCTGGAAGCCCGCCTCTACGATCTCGTGAAAGCTCCGCAGTTCGCCTTCCCCCAGGAGGATCGCCTCCCGCGTGCGCATGCTGTTGCCCATGATCTCCGAGACCATCACCCGCCCGCCGCCCACCTTCGGCGCGAGCCGCTGGCTCACCACGTAGCGCAGCGTATCCGCGAGCCGCTGCCGGATCTGCTCCTCCTCGTGGTGCGAAAACATCCCGATCACCCGGTTCACCGACTGCGCCGCGCTGATCGTGTGCAGCGTGGAAAAGACGACGTGCCCCGTCTCCGCCGCCGTGAGCGCGATCTCCATGGTGTCGCGGTCGCGGATTTCCCCGACGAGGATGGCCTTCGGCGCCTGGCGCAGGGCGGCCCGCAAACCGATCGGGAAATCCGAAAAGTCCCGCCCGAATTCGCGCTGGCTGAAGGTCGCCTTCGCATGCGGGTGCAGAAACTCGATCGGATCCTCGAGCGTCACCACATGCATCTCCTGCGTCTGGTTCAGTTCATTGAGCATCGCCGCGAGCGTCGTGGTTTTGCCGCTCCCGGTCGCTCCGGTCACAAAGATGAGCCCGGTCTTTTCCCGGATCATCTCGCGGAAGATGGGCGGCAACCCGAGCGCGTCGAGCGAGGGGATCTTCGTGCTCAGCTTGCGCATCACGATCGCGTGATGCCCGTTCTGGCGGAAGATGTTCACCCGGAAACGCGCCAGGTCCGGCACCGGGTAGCTGGTGTCGCAGGAGCCGGTGTTCTTGAGATCGGCGATCAGGCGCTCGTTGCCGGCCATGAGTTTGCCGGCGATCGCCTCGACGTGCGGCGGCAGCAGCGTCGGCGAAAAGCTCGGAACTGCCACACCCATGAGTTTCCCGTGCATCTCCACCTGCGGCGGGCGCCCGACCACAAAAAGCAAATCCGAGACGCCCTCGCCGGCCGCGAGCATCTGCCGGATCACGTCGTCAAAGGCGATCGTCTGCGGCACCGCGCGCCCGGCCGGCATCGCGGCGGCGGGCGACTGCACGACGGAGCGCGGCGGGATCGCGGAGGCGGTGATGGTGGGACGGGGCGCGGCGGCGTTGGGCGTTGGAAGGGACATGGCAGGCCGCGAACGAGGGCAGCTTGCATGCCACTGGCGGAGATCGGCGACCCGCCGCTCCGGCGCCGCTACATCCGCACAAAGGTGTGCAGGCTCATCGCCAGAAACGCGAAGAGCACGATGACCGCGATGATCCACCAGAGCACCGGCACACCCGTCCGGCGCGGCCCCTGGCCGAACTCCTCACCGAGAAACTTGTCGTAATCGAACTCGTCCTCTTCCTCCGGCAGATCGAGACCGTCGGCGTGGCGATCGGAACTCCAGCCCGACTTGTCGCACGCCCCGCACTCGGGACAGGCCTTCGCATTCGGCGGCACCTCCTCCCCACAGACCGGACAGATGAAGGGTCCGCGCGCCATCCTGTTTAGTACACGTCGCGCTTGTAGCGCTTCGTCTTCTTCATCTCCTCGACGTACTCCGCCGCCTGCTCCGGCGTCTTGCCGCCGTGCCGCTCGACGATGCGCAGCAGCTCCGCATGCACGTCGCCCGCCATCCGTTCCTTGTCCCCGCAGACGAAAAATTCCGCGCCTTCCTCCAGCCACCGCCAGACCTCGGCGCCGTGCTCCGCGAGCCGGTGCTGGACGTACACCTTCTCCGCCTGATCGCGCGAGAAAGCCGTGTCGAGCCGCAGAAAACCCTCCTGCACCCAGTGCGTGAATTGCGCCTCGTAGAGGAAGTCCGTCGCCCGGCGCTGCTCGCCGAAGAAGAGCCAGTTCCGCCCCGGCGCTCCGAGCGCCTGGCGTTCCTCGAGATAAGCGCGGAAAGGCGCCACGCCGGTGCCCGGGCCGACCATCACGATCGGCGTCCCGCCGCTCACCGGCAGGCCAAAGTGCTTCTGCTGATTCTGCACCCACACGCCCGCGGTGACCCCCTCGCTCCAACGATCCGCGACAAAGGTCGAGCACACCCCTTTGCGCTGCCGCCCGCGAATCGTGTATCCGACCGTGGCCACGGTGAGATGCACCTCGGCGGGATGCGCCTGGAGGCTCGAGGCGATGGAGTACAGGCGCGGCTTCAGCTTGCCGAGCAGCTTCACAAACTCCTCCGGCGCAAACGCGACCGCGGGAAACTCGTGGAGCACCTCCACGTAATCGTGCGCTTCGTTTTTCCCCTGGAGATAGCGGCGCAGCTCGTCTGCCCGCTCCGGCGCGAGCAGCGCCTGCAACTCCCCTGCGCCACGCGCCGCGACGGCCTCGACAAACTTGCGGTCGGCAAAGGTGATGGCGTAATCCGCGAGCAGCGCGTCGCCGAGCGGCTTGGGCTGGCCATCGCGTCCGGGCACCGGCTCGTCCCCTTTCGCCCGCAGGGCCGCGATCAGCTCCGCGACCAGGGCGGGGCAATTCATCGGCATGACCCCGAGCGCGTCGCCGGCGAGATAGCTCATGCCCGACTCGCCGAGCGCGATCTCGAGATGCCGCGTGTCCTTTTCCGAACCCGGCCCCGTGAGCCGCATCCCCACCCGGCGCCGGGCGGGATGCGGATGCTTGAAGCTGTAGGCCGGCGCGGCGGGCGATTCCGTGGACATGGGTGCCCACGATACGGACGCACCCGCGAGGCAGGCAAGCCCCACCCTCCGCTGGCCCGCGAGCAGGCCGTCAGGCCGCGCGCTCCAGGCGCGGCAGCAGCAGGTCGAAACGCTCCGCAAAGAACTCCGCCGCACGCCCGGCCGCGTCTTCCACGGCGCAGGGCGCGCCGGATTCCCGGGCGAGGCTGGTCATCTCCACCCCCGCGATTCCGCAGGGGGTGATGCGGGAAAAGGCCGCGAGTTCGCCACCGACATTGAGCGCAAAGCCATGCATCGCCACCCAGCGCCGCACCCCGACCCCGATCGACGCCAGCTTGCGCTCCCCCACCCACACCCCGGTGAGCCCTTCGCGCCGCTGGGCGCCGACGCCGTAGCTGGCGCACAGCTCGATGAGGCTGTCCTCGAGCGCGCGCAGATAGCGGTGCAGATCCTGGCCGCGCCGCCGCAAGTCGATCAGCGGATACCCCACGAGCTGCCCCGGCCCGTGATAGGTCGCCTGCCCGCCGCGATTCGTCTTCACCACGGGATGCGGCAGCCGCGTTTCGTCGCCGAGGCTGGATTGATCCGGCGTGCGGCCGATCGTAAAGACGGGCTCATGTTCGAGCAGCAGGAGTTCATCCCCGGCGCTGGCGTCGGCGATCTTGCGGGCGACGATTTCCTCCTGCAGTGCGAACGCCGCCTCGTAGGCCACACGCCCGAGCCAGCGCGTCCTCATATCCGCTCCAGCACGGCCGCGCCGCGACCCGCCGTCTCCGCCACCTGAAAATGCGTGAGCCCCACGGCGAGCGCGTCGGCGGCATCGGCGGATGGCGTCTCGGTGAGCCCGAGCAGCGCGCGGATCATAAAGGCGACCTGCTCCTTCTGCGCCCCGCCGCGTCCGACCACGGCCTGCTTCACCCGCCGCGGCGCGTATTCGTACACCGCAAGTCCGCGCCCCGCCGCCGCGAGCAGCGCCGCGCCGCGGGCCGCGCCGAGCGTGATCGCCGTGCGATAGCTCTGCACGAAGATCACGGCTTCAAAGGCCGCGCACTCCGGCTGATGCCGCGCGATGAGATCGACCACGCGTTCGTGGATCGCCACGAGACAACCCGATGGGAGCAGCGACGCCGCGTTCTTGATGGTGCCAAACTCCAGCGCCCGCGTGTGCCCGCCAGACTTCTCCAGCACGGCATAGCCGGTGCCGCGGAGCGAAGGATCAATGGCGAGAACACGCATGACAGAGCCGGTGCGTAGCGCGCCCCGCGGAGAATGTGGAGCCCGCATTGTGGGGCGCTTCTTTTCCCGCCCGGCCGCTCACTGGACCACGCCCGGCAGAGCCCGCACCCCGAGCACCACCGCGGCCAGCGCCAGCAGCCCGCCGAGCGCATAGAGGATGCGCAGCCCGAGCTGCGCCCGCCGGAGCCGCCGCAGTTCCGCATAGCGTTCATCGAGCTCGACCTTCTGCCGGTCGAGGATGCCCCGGAGGATGTCGTTGCCGTCTTGCAATGCCGATTGGGAACCCTTCTCCGCCTGCTTCACCGCGGCGTCCCGTTGCTGGCGCATCAGTTCAAACTGCGCGCGCCACTCCGCCTCGGATTTCGTGAGCCGCTGCCCATCGGCCTGGGCGTCGGTGAGCAGCCGCGACACCCGCTGGCTCCCGGCCTCCAATTCCGCGAGCCGGCTCCGCAGGGCGGCGAGTTCGCGGCCGGATTCCGTCTCGAGCAGCTCGCGCTGCGCCTGCGTGGCCTGCGCCCGCAATTCGTCGCAGCGCCGTTGGATGCCGATCGCGTCCTCGATCGCCGCCGCGAGCTTGTCCTGCGCGAGCGCCAGTGCCTGCTCCAGCTTCGGCGCACGGAGCGCCACCGCCTCGCTCTCCGCGAGCCGGGCGCGGGTCTCGTCGAGGCTCCGGCGCTGCCGCGCATCCGCCTCCTGGAGCCGGAGCAGCCCGGCCCGCGCCGCCGCGAGCGCCTGCTCATCCGCGGCGCGCCGGGTCTGCCCCGCGGCCGCGTCGGTCTCCAGAGCCCGCACCCGCTCCCGGGCCAGCTCGAGGTCGTCGGTCATGTGCTGTCGCGTCGCGTGCGCCTCAGCCGCCGCAGCCTGCAGCTTGTGCCGCTCCTCCTCGGCGAGCCGCACCTGCTCCTGGAGGCGCGTCACCTCGCCACGGCTGCGCCGCAGTTCGTTCTCGAGCGGCTCCATCCGCGAATCCAGATCGGGAAAAGTCGCGCGCCCCGTGCCACTGCGCCGCCCGGCGGCCACGGCCACCGACTCGCGATCGACGAGCTTGCCGCCGTCGGGAATGACCAGCGGCGTCGCACACCCGGGACACGCCGTCTCCAGCCCGGCGGCGGACGCATCGACCACGATCCGCTGCCCGCAGCGCGTGCATTCAAATCGAATGTCGGGAGTTCGTGTGTCCATTGGCGGCCGTGAAAAACGAACCGCGTTGTCTATGCCCCGCAGCGCCCTCCGGTCAAAGATCAATTGGCGCCCGCCGCAGGTCGCGCTCGTGCAGCCAGACAAAGAGCACCGGCGTGACGATGAGGATGTGCAGCAGGCTGCTGATGCTGCCGCCGACGACTGGGGTGGCCAGCGGCTGCATCACTTCGGCGCCGGTCCGGTCCATCCAGAAGACCGGCAGCAGACTCGCGAGCGTGGTCGCGACGGTCATCACCTTCGGCCGGAGGCGCAGCCGCGCGCCGTCCTTCACGGCCTGGATGAGGTCCTCGTAGTTGAAGTCCGCCCCGCGCGCCTGCTGCCGCTGGTGGAGCATCTCCTCGAGATACACGACCATCACCACGCCAGTCTGGATCGCGATGCCAAAGAGCGCGATGTAGCCGACGCCCACGGCCGCGGTGAAGGGAAAGCCAAGGGCGTATTGGAGGAAAACGCTCCCGCTCAAGGCAAAGGGCACCGCGAGGATGACGTGCGCCGCTTCCCGGGCGGAGCCATACACGATGTAGAGCAGCACAAAGATGATCCCGAGCGCGGCCGGCACGACCAGCCCCATGGTCCGCATGAAGGCGATCTGATTTTCAAACTCGCCCGAGTACTCCACGGTCATCCCGGGCCCGAGGTGCGGCTCGATCTCTCGGGCGACGCGCTCCTTCACCTCCTCGACGAAGCTGCCGAGATCGCGCCCCTGCACATTCGCCTGCACAAAGACGCGCAAGCGGCCGTTCTCGCTGGCGATCTCATTCGGGCCGGTGACACGCCGGATCTCCGCGAGCTGGCCCAGCGGCACCGCGCCGGCGGGTCCGCGCGCCGGCGCGCCCTCCATGGCGCGCTCGACCGGCAGCGGGATGAGCAGATCGCCCAGCCGCGTGAGGTCGTCGCGCTCGCTGCGCTGCAGCCGGACCTGGATCGCGTAGCGTTCGCGCCCCTCGATGACCGTACTCACCGGCACGCCGCCCAAGCCGACCTCGACCACGCGCAGCACGTCCTCCATGGCCAGCCCGTAGCGCGCGATGGTCGCGCGGCTCGGTACGATCTCGATGTAGGGCTTGCCGACCACGCGCGAGACGGCGACGCCGGTCGCCCCGGGCACGTTGCGGACGAGCCGTTCGACTTCAAACGCCTGGCGTTGCAGGGCCTCCAGATTGTCGCCGAGGATCTTCACCCCGAGCTGCGCGCGGATGCCGGTGGAGATCATGAGCAGGCGGTTTTCGATCGGCTGGAGGAAACCGCCAGGCACAAAGCCCGGCACGACGCTGAGCCGCGCGGCCATCTCGGCCTTCAGTTTTTCGAGCGTCATGCCCGGTCGCCACTGGGCCTTGGGCTTGAGCGTGATCGTCGTCTCGATCATCTCCACCGGCGCGGGATCGGTGGCGGTGTCGGCCCGCCCGAGCTTGCCCGCGGCGAGCGCGACCTCCGGGAAGCTGGCGAAGACTTCATCCTGCCACGCCATCACGCGCCGGATCTCGCCGAGCGCCGTGGCGGGGGAAAGCACGGGCATGAAAAGCAGGCTGCCTTCGTTGAGCTTCGGCATGTGCTCGCGGCCGAGGCCGGTGACGAGCCGCTGCAGCACCGGCACGCTCCCGAGCCGGGCGACGAGCGCTTTCGGCAGCCCCCAGAACATGACCTGCGAGAGCGCGAGCAGCGCGCCCGCACCGGCGAGCACCGTCCGGCGATGCCGCAGCGCCCAGTTCAGCGCCGGATCGTAGAGGCGAAGGAGGAAGCGCATCACGTAGTTCCGCTCCTCGCGGTGAAAGGGCCCGCGAATGAGCAGGCTGCAGAGCACCGGCACGGCGCTCATCGCGAGCACCGTGGAACCGACGAGCGCAAAGGTCTTGGTAAAGGCGAGCGGGTGGAAAAGTTTCCCGTCCTGCCCCTGGAGCGCGAAGACCGGCAGGAACGAAAGGAGGATGATCGCCATGGCAAAAAAGATCGGGCGCCCGACCTGTCGCGAAGCCGCGAGCGTGCAGGCCATCGTCTCCTCCCGGGTGAGCCGCCGCTGCACCCGGCCCTCCTCGGTCTCACAATGGCGGATCACATTCTCGGTGATCACGATCCCCGCATCCACCAGCACCCCGATCGCGATCACGAGGCCGGAGAGGCTCATGATATTCGAGGAGATGCCGAAGACCTCCATGAGCAGGAAGGAGATGAGGATGCTCGCCGGCAGCGGGAAGGTGACGATGAGGATGCTGCGGAAGTGAAAGAGGAAGAGCAGATGCGCGAGCGTCACGAGGAGGATTTCCTCGATCAGCGCATGCTTCAGCGTGGCGATGGTCCGGTCGATGAGTTCGCTGCGGTCGTAAAAGGGCTGGATCGAGACGCCCGTCGGCAGCGTGGCCGAGAGCTGGGCGATCTTGCGCTTCACCGCCCCGATCACCGCCCGGGCATTTTCCCCGGAGCGCATGACCACCGTGCCGCCGACCACTTCGCGCCCGTTCACATCGAGCGCGCCGCGCCGAAAGTCGCCGCCGATTTCGATCCGCGCCACGTCGCGCAGGTACACCGGAGTGCCCTGCTCGCGCCCGAGCACGATCGTCTCGAGGTCCGCCGCGTCCTTCACCAGCCCGAGCCCGCGGACCACGAATTCCTGGCCGTTTTCCTCCACCGTCTTGCCGCCGATGTTGAGGTTCGCCTTGCGCAGCGCGTCCATCACCGCGGTCAGCGGCAGGCCGCGATCGCGGAGCTTCGCCGAGGAGACTTCGACCTGATACTGCTTCACGAAGCCGCCGATGCTCCCGACCTCGGCGACGCCGGCCACGGAGTTGAGCTGGTAGCGGATGAACCAATCCTGCACCCCGCGCAGATAGGCCAGATCGTAGCCGCCCTGCGGGGCCTGCGCGGGATCGACGGCGAGGTAGTACTGATAGACCCAGCCGAGGCCGGTCGCGTCGGGGCCGAGCTTGGGCACCACGCCTTCCGGCAGATTGCCGCCGAGGTAGTTCAGGCGCTCCAGCACGCGCTGCCGCGCCACAAACGGATCGGTGCTGTCCTGGAAGATGACGGTGACCAGCGAGAAGCCAAACATGCTCGTGGCCCGGACCGTGCGCACCCCGCCGAGCCCCTGCAGATTCACGGTGAGCGGATACGTCACCTGATCCTCGACCTCCTGGGGCGAGCGGCCCACCCAGTCGGCAAAGACGATCACCTGATTCTCCGTGAGATCGGGGATGGCATCGACCGGCGTGCGCAGCAGCGCGCGCGCGCCGAGCCCGACCAGCGCGAGGGTGAAACACGCGACGAGGAAGCGATGGCCCAACGACCACTCGATGAAGCGATGGATCATGGCGCGGTGGGCGGCGCGGGCTTGGGGAGATACTTTGCCGGCTCGGCATCGAAGTCCTTCTGGCACGCCTTGCAGCAGAGCCGCACCTCCAGCCCTTCGTAGCGAAAGACGAAGGGCTGCCCCATCGAACCGAGGATTTCGCCGGAGACCGGACAGCGCGCCGCCGTCGCAGGCGCCGCGCCCGGGGGCGCCGGCGGCTCATCGGCGCCGTGCATCAATTGCGCCTGCCCATCGAGCAACACGCCGCCCCGCACCACCACTTTGTCGCCCTCGGCCAGCCCGCTCGTCACCTCCAGATCGGTGTCGCCTTCCCGCCCGAGCGTGATCCGTTGCAGGCGGAAGGCGCCCTCGCCGACATCGACGAAGACGCGCGGCAATCCGCCCGGCCAGAGCACCGCCGAGCGCGGCACGACCAGCCCCTCGGGCGCGGCGAGCTCCACGCGGCCTTCGGCAAAGAGCCGGTGCAGGAAGGTCCGGCGCATGCGGCCATTTTCCTCGTGGAGCGGATTGTCGAGCTCCACGCGGACCCTGGCCGTGCGCGTGATCGCGTCGAGATTCGGATCGATAAAGGTGATCGGCGCGCGAAAGACGCGGCCCGGATGCGACGGCGTGCGAATCTCCACCATCAGGCCGAGCTGGAGCCACGGCAGATCGCGCTCGTAGGCTTCAAACTGGAACCACATCTTCCGAAAATCGGCGATCTCGAGCATCTTCTCCCCCGCCTCGACCCACTTGCCCTCAAAGACCTCGCGCGCCACCACCGTGCCGCTCACCGGAGCGAGGATTGGCACGGTGAGACTCTTCGGATCCCGCTTCGGCAGCTCGGCGATCTGGCCTTCGGTGAGCCCGAGCTGACGCAGCTTCTGCGTCGCCGCCTGGCGCAGCCCCGGCTCGCCACCGGATTGCTGATGCTCGTTGATCGCCCCGAGCAGTTCCCGGCTGAAAAACTCGGCCAGCGGCTCGCCTTCCTCGACCTCCGCTCCGACGAAATTTGGATACAGCTTGTCCACGCGCCCCTTGATCGTCGCCGCGAGGTACCGGTGCCGCGTGGCGTCATCGTCCATCACCCCGGCGACGTGCAGGGTGCGCACGAGTGGTTTTTTTTCCACCGGCCCGGTCGCGATCCCCGCGACCCGCGCACTCCCGGCGGACAGCATCACCACATCCGGCGCCGCCGCCCCGGGGGCCTGACTCTGTTCGTACACGGGGGCCAGATCCATCCCGCAGATCGTACACTGGCCGGGCTGGTCACTCTTGATCCACGGGTGCATGGGGCTCTGGTAGAAAAGCGGCCGACGCTCGCCCGCGACCGCCCCCGGCGGAGCGGAGCCGGGTCCGCGGCGACCGGCGAACCAGCCGCCCACCGCGCCGAGCGCGACGAGCAGGAAGGGGAGGAAAAAACGTTTCATCGCAGGCTCACCCGGCGCACGCGCCGCCCGGCGGAATCGCGGGCGGCGCGGCGCATGGGTGCGGTTACTTCTTCGGCGCGGCGTCTTTCACCATCTTGGTGAATTTCGCGGGCTCCTTTTCGAAGTCTGCCTTGCAGTCCTTGCAGCAGAGCCACACGTCGGTGCCGTCGTGGGTGATCTTGTAGGCCTTCATGCCGCCCTGGCCGTAGGTTTCGCCCGAGACCGGGCATTTCTTCAGTGGGTAGTCTTTGGGCACGCCGCTCTCGGCGTGGACGGCGGCGATGCCGCCCAGCAGGACGGCGACGGTGAGGAGGCGATGGATGATGGATTTCATATGGATGTGTTTTTGTTTTGGTGTTTTGGAAATGCCTGCGTGGTGGTCCCCGATCGGCGCGCAGGCCACGCGCGACCGGAGGGATCGGGACGCGCGGGTGCGCGGCCCGAAAGGGGTCCGAAGGACGACGGCTGCCACCCGCGAGTGCGGGTGGCGCGCGCCGTCAGGCCACGTGCGGCGGCGCGTGGCTGAGCAGGCTCCGCTGGAGCACGGATTCCGCGAAGGAGACGGCTCGTGGCGGGTCGTGATCGAAGATCTCCACCGCCGGGGCCGCGCGACGCGGCTCCGCGAGCCAGTGGAGGACGACGAAAAGCTGGAGCTGGTACTGCGCGGGGTCGTACTTCACCGCGACCTGATCCGCCAGGGAGGCCTTCGCGGTCTGGCAGCACTGCATCGCCTGCGGGCCCGGCGCCTGGTCCGCCGGCGTCGGGTCGGCCTGGTGGCAGGCCGGCACCGCCGCCTTCACCGACGCCACCGGGCGCAACCGGCTCAGCGCGCAGTGATTCGTGAGCGTGAGCCACGCGAGCAGCATCGTCGCGACGAGGATGCCGCGGAGGATGGTGGAGTGGCGGAGCTGCTTCACGGGGCCAGAGCAACGGTCCGAACGCGTCGCGTCGCAAACGGAATCTCCGTTCACCCTTTCACCCGCGCCGGCAGCGTGCAGACCACCTCGCAACCGCCGCCCGGGCTCGCCGCGATGGTCACGCTCGCGCCGATGAGTTCCGCCCGATGACGCACAAACTGCAAGCCGAGTCCGGTGGCGCGGCGCTTGGGGACGAAAGCGCGGCCATCGTTCACCACCCGCAGCACCGAGACCCCGCGGCTCGCGGTGAGCTCGATCGAGATCCGCGTGGGTGAGGCATGCCGCACGGCATTGTGTACCGCCTCCTGCGCGATGCGGTAGAGGTGAATGGCCGCCGCCTCGGCAAAGCGAAACGACGGGCGGTGGCGCACCGTGCATTCCACCCGGGACACGGCCTGGGTCGTCGCGGCGAGATCCTTCAGCGAGAGGAGCAGGCCGCCCTGCTCCAGTACGACCGGGTAAAAGCCCTTGGCCAGATCGCGCGTCGAACTCACCGCCTGGCGCAGGTGCTCACCCAGCTTTTCGAGCGTCTCCGCCTTGGGGTGGCGTTCGGCGCGCAACTGGCGCTCCAGCACCGCCGTCATGAGCCCCACGCCGGCGAGTTGCTGGCCGAGATCGTCGTGCAGCGCCTCGCCCAGCCGGCGCTGCTCCCGCTCGGCCACGGCGATCAGGTCGCACTGCAGCTTGCGCCGCTCGGCGATCTCCTCCCGCAGCTCGCGATTCGCCCGGGCGAGCGCTGCGGTGCGCTCCTCCACGAGTTGCTCGAGCTGCTGCGTGAGCCGTCGGGCCTCGCGCTCCGCGGCCTGCCGCTCGGTCACGTCGTTGAAGATCGCGTAGGTCAGGCGATCGCCCAGGGCAAAGGTGATTTCGAGATCCTTCACCGTGCCGTCCCGACACCGAAAGCGGTACACCCGGACCGGCGAATGGCGCAACTCGCCTCGGTCCACGCGCTCGATGTCCGCCGCCCAACTGGCCTCGACCTCGCGCCGATACTCCGCATCCGGGTAGGCCCGGCGAAACCAGACGTCGAGCCGCGGCACCTCCTGGAGCCGATAGCCGACGATCTCGGTGAGCCGCGGATTTAAGAACGTGATCCGGCCCCGGGCATCGTAGGCGCCGAGCCCAAACGGGGAGTTTTCCGCGACGTGACGGAACTTCGCCTCGCTCTCGCGCAGCGCCTCCAGCACCCGCCGCTGCTCGGTGATGTCAAAAAAAGTGACCACCGCCGCGGCGGTCTCGCGTTTCCCCTGGCGGATCGGCGCGGCATTCGCCCGGATGATCCCGCGGCTGCCATCCCCGCGCTCAATGATCAGCTCCTCGCCTTTCACCGTCTCGCCCCGGAGAACGGCCCGGGCCAGCGGATACTCGGCCGGGGGCAGCGCCGATCCATCCGCACGCAGGATCTTCCACGCGGCGTAGTCCGGCACCGCCTCGGCGTGGCGAAAAGGATGCCGGAAGATGCGCGCCGATTCCTTGTTGCCGAAGAGGGTCCGCCCGCTCGGCGATTCCACGATGATCGCGCCCACCGGCATCTGCTCGAGGATCGTGGCCAGATAGCGCCGCTCCCGCTCGCGCTCGGCGAGCAGCCAGGCGCTATCCGCATTGGCGCGAAAGAGCGCAGATCGCTCCTTAAACGCGACATTCGCCGCGACCACGCGACCGCGGGCGTCCTTGATCGGATGCCAGTGCGCGAGCCACGAGTGTTCCTCGCCCGGCATGGTGGAGGTGTCGCCGCGAAACTCGATGTCGAGGATCGGCTGGCCGGTGCGCACGAGCTGGCGGAAGATCTTCCGGGACTGCACCGCGGTCGCCGGGCTCACTTCCTCCACGGTCTTGCCCAGAAACGCCGCCGCCGACTGGCCGCTGAAGGAAAGGAAGTAACGATTGACCCGGCGAAAGCGCAGCTCGCGGTCGAGCACGCAGAGGCCGATGGGCGCCTCGTCGTAGAGCCGGTCCGCCTGAAGCAAAGCCTCGTCGAGCGGCGCGGCGCGTTTCTTGGAGGCTCCAGTCCGACCCACGGTTCGTTCGGTTACAAGCCCGGCGGCTTCGGCTTGATCGGCGGCAGGTAGCTCTGCGCCGCCTGCACCTTCAGCTTGCGTTTGAAGACCTTTTCTCCCGCGGTCACGTAGAGCGTGTCCTGGCCCGGCCCGCCGATCGCCACATTCGTCGCGCGGCCGTTCGGCGTGGGCAGGATCACATTCACCCGCCCGGCCTGGTCGCAGACCTGCACCCCGAGCCGCGAGGCGACGTAGAGCCGGCCGGCGGCGTCCACTTCCATCCCATCCGCACCGGAGTCGTCGCTGCCATCTGGCTCGTGCAGCCAGTAGTAGCGCTGCTTGTGGCGCAGGGAACCGTCCGGCTGGATCTGGTAGCTCCACACCCAGTGGCTGCGCGATTCGGCGACGTAGAGCAGCGATTGATCCGGGCTCGCCGTCACCCCATTGGCAAACTTCAGTCCCGAATCGACCACCCGCTTCGCGCCATCCGGTTTGATGAGCCAGACTTTGCTCGGCTGCTTCGGGTCCGCACTCGGTTCGGTGACGTAGAGATTCCCGTTGTTCAGCGCCACGAGGTCGTTCGCCTTCAGTCCGCTCGCGACTTCCGTGGCCTGCCCCCCGGCATCGTAGCTCAGGATTTTCTCCACCCCGGTCGCCGCGACGTAGAGGCGTCCGTCGCGGCCAAAGGCCATGCCATTGGCCCGCTGCGAGTCGGCGACAAACTCGGAAATCTTCCCGTCAGCCGCGATCCGGTAGGTTTTCGAATTGGGGATGTCGTTGAAGAACACCTCACCCTGCGCATTCACGGCCGCGCCCTCGGTGAATTTGCCGCCTTCCCACACCTGCACCCAGTCCTCCCCGGGAATCAGAATCTCCTGGAGCATGCGATTCTGCGATGCGCCCGCCTTCACCGGCTCCGGCCAGCCTTTCCACAGGAACCGCATGGCATCGGGGAAAACGGCGGTGCCGTGTTTGCCATTGTGCCCGCCGTCGCCCCACACGCTCCAGTGTTCGTAGCCGGCAAAAGTCAGCGCGCGATCCAGCATCTGATTCGCCATCCACCAATCGCCCGCATAGATGTTCAGATCGTTCGCGCCATCGACCTGAAAGACTCGCAGCGCCCTCGGCTCATACTTGCGGATCAGCCCCGGGAAACGGTCCGCGCCGCGCAGGCTCACAAAGGTGCCGACATTACTGAAGACCCGGGAGAAGGCGTCCGGGCGCTCCCACGCCGCATTGAAGGCACAGATCGCGCCGGAACTCGAACCTCCGATCGCCCGATCCGCCGCCGCCCGGCTGAGGAGGATCTTGCGCCCATCGGAGGTCGTCCTTTTCTCCACCTCCGGGAGCAGCTCCTCGATCAAAAAACGCGCGTAGTCGGGGCCGAGGCCGTCGTATTCCAGGCTGCGATTGAAGCGGTCGAGCGCCTTGCTCTCATCGAGCGCCTTCACCCGGCCGTGCATCACGAAGACGCCGATGAGCACCGGGATTTCGCCTTTCGCGAGCAGGTGATCGAAGACCGTGTCGGCCTTCCACTGGAGGCCATCCTGATTCACGTAGAGGCACGCGGGCTTGGTCCCGTCGTATTGCCGCGGCACATACACCGTCACCGCCCGTGTGGTTCCGGGAAAGACCGCGGAGCGGTCGAAGTCGAACTTGATCAGCTCGCCCTTGGGCACGTCGTCGCGCGGCGTGGCTTCGGGCGGCAGTGGATATTCCGTCTGCGCATGGAGCGCGAAGAGCGGCAGCAGGAGGAGGGAGGCGAGGAAACGCATGGGGGCGGGAGAGAGGGAGCGGGAAGAACGCTGGGAATTCAATCCCCAACATCCGATTCCCCGAAGAGCGTGGGGGGGAATGTCCAAGGACCAATGACCAATGACCAACGAATCCCCAAGGGCAAAATCCCAATCCACGGTGAACCTCGCGGGGCCTCACCGAACTCGGGAGTTGTCGCTTCCTTGGACATTGGCCCTTCGTCATTCGTCATTCGTCATTCCCCTTCCCCGCTGCCTTTCGATCTTGGAAGTCGGCCGGGGAATGTTGGATGTTGCGCGTCCATATGCGCCTCCCTCCCCTGCTCCTCTCGCTCGCGCTCTGCGCCCTGCCCGTCCGTGCCGCCGAGGATTTCCTCCCCGGCGTGACCCGCATCGTTTTCCTCGGCGATAGCATCACCTACTCCGGCCAGTACGTGGACACCTTCGAGGCCTTCCTCTTCACGCAATTCCCGAAGCGCGGCTTTGAAGTCGTCGATTGCGGACTGCCCAGCGAGACGGTCTCGGGCCTCTCGGAGATCGGCCACGCCGGGGGAAAATTTCCGCGCCCCGATCTGCACGAGCGACTCGACCGCGTGCTCGCCAAGATGAAGCCGCAACTGATCTTCGCCTGCTACGGCATGAACGACGGCATCTACAAACCCTACGACGACCTTCGCGCCCTGCGCTACCAGGAGGGCCTCCGCAAGCTGCGCGAAAAAGCCCGGGCCGCCGGCGCCGAAGTCATCCATCTCACCCCGCCGGTCTTCGACCCGGTGCCGATCAGCGGTCGCGTCGCACCCGCCGGGCAGGAATCGGCCAGCGCGCCGTACGAAGGCTACGACGAGGTGCTCACCCGCTACAGCGCCTGGCTGCTCGAGCAGCGCGCCGCGGGCTGGCGCGTCATCGACCTCCACACCCCCATGCAGGCCGCAATCCGCGCCGGGCGCGAGCGCGATCCGGGCTTCACCTTTGCCCGCGACGGCGTCCACGCCGATGCCGCCGGCCATGCGCTCATCGCCGCGACGCTACTCGCCGCGCTCGATCCCTCGCGGGCGGAAAAGTTTCGCGCCACCTCGATCGCACCCGATCTCCTCGCGCTCATCCGCCGCCGCGGCCGGCTGCTCGCCGACGCCTGGCTGAAGGACACCGGCCACCTCCGCCCCGGCACTGCCGAGCGCGCGCTCCCGCTCGCCGAGGCGCAGACGCAAGCCGCGGGACTCGAAGGCCAGATCCGCGACCGGATCGCCGCCCCGTGAGCGAAAAGCCGCCGCGCCGCCCGCGCTACTCGGGCAGAAATCCGCGCACCTTTGCGGAGAAGTACAAGGAGCACGATCCCACGCGCTACACCGCGGATGTGGAGAAAGTCCTCGCCAGCGGGAAGACGCCCGCGGGCACGCATCGCCCGATCATGGTCCGCGAAATCCTCGAGGTGCTCGCCGTGCCGCCGGGCGCCACGGTCGTGGACTGCACCCTCGGCTACGGCGGCCACGCGACCGCACTGCTCCAGGCCGTGCAGCCGGGCGGACGCGTCATCGCGCTCGACATCGATCCGCTCGATCTCCCGCGCACCGAAGCCCGCCTGCGCGCGCTCGGCTTTCCCGCCGAGTCGCTGCTCGTGCAGCGGATGAACTTCGCCGGCCTCGCGCCCCTCCTCGCCACCGCCGCCCCGGGCGGCGTCGCGGCCATCCTCGCCGATCTCGGCGTCTCCTCCATGCAGCTCGACAATCCCGCCCGCGGCTTCACCTTCAAAGCCGAGGGCCCGCTCGACCTGCGGATGAATCCTGAGCGCGGCCAGCCCGCCTCCGCGTGGCTCGGAAAAGTGAACGCCACGCAACTCGAACGCGCGCTCCGCGAAAACAGCGACGAACCCCACGCCGCGCTCCTCGCCCCGGCGCTCCTGCGCGCCCCGCTCCCGACCACCACCGCCCTCGCCGCCGTGGTGCGCCAGACGCTCGGCCCGGGGGACGCGATCGAGGATTCCGTGCGCCGCGTCTTCCAGGCCCTTCGCATCGCGGTGAATGACGAGTTCGGCGCCCTCGACGCCTTCCTCCGCACGCTCCCCCAGTGCCTCCAGCCGGGTGGTCGCGTCGCCATCCTCACCTTTCACTCCGGCGAAGACCGCCGGGTAAAGCAGGCCTTTAGAGCCGGCCAGCGCGACGGCCTCTACGCCGGGATCGCGCCCGACCCACAGCGACCCTCCGCCGCCGAAGTCCGCGCCAACCCGCGCTCGAGCAGCGCAAAACTCCGCTGGGCCATCCGCGCGCCCGGTGAGGTTGGATAAGTCCAGCCGCAGCGCGAAGTGCGCCTTCCACCAATCGCGGGCCGCTTTTCCCGACCGCCCTTACTGGGTGTTGTCTTCCGCCGCGTGGAGTGCCTGATCTGCTTGCCGTGGACCGCGCGGTCGGCGTAGTAGGTAGCGTTCCATGCCGTTCCTGCCGAGGCGTTCGGCGACCTTGTTGAACCTTTGTAATTTTTCCCGGCACCTGATTTCCCAGCCCACGACTATCGGGTCACCGAACGCCATGCACCGATGTCAGAAATCGCTGTCCGCTCTTTTTTAACAGAAGCCTGGAGGGGTGGCAGAGTGGTCTAATGCGCCGGTCTTGAAAACCGGAGAGCCGCAAGGCTCCGTGGGTTCGAATCCCACCCCCTCCGCCATCTCCCCCGCCCCATGCCGCTCTCTCCCGCGCTTTCCCGCACCGAACTCCGGCGCAAGGTGCTGGCCGGGGTCGGCCTCATCTTTCTTTTCCTCGCGGTCATCGCTTTCGTGAGCTTTCGCAGCACGGATCGCCATCTCCTCGCCGCGCGGGCCATGGAGCAGACGCGCCAGGTGCTGGAGGTGGAGGAACGCGCCCGGCGCAGCCTCGCCGAACTCGAAAATCTCCGGCTGCGCTTTCTCGTCATCCCTTCGGAGTCGCTGATCGCGGAATACGAAGCCGCGCGCGACGCGGTGCAGGTCAACTTCGGCGACCTCGCCAAATCCGTGGTCGAGGACGAGCCGCAGAGCGAGCGTCTCGCGTCGCTCCATGAGCCCTTGCAGAATTTCTTTGCCCTCCAGCAGGTGGAAATGAACGCCCGCATCGAGGCCGGGCCGACGCCCGTGAAAGAGCTCATCGACCGGGGTTTGATCGCGAAATTCACCCAGCGCATCGACCGCACCTTCACGGAGTTTGAAACGACGCAGAACCAGCGGGTGCGCGAGCGGACCGAGGAAGCGGATCGTTTCGCCGGGCAGAATCGCACGGTCATCATCATCAGCACCGCCCTCACCTTCATCGCCCTCTGGCAGGCCGCGGCGATGATTCTCCGCGACTTTGCCAAGCGCCGGCGGGCGGAGGAGGCGATGGCCGATGAACACAATCTCTTCAGCGCGATCATCGACACCATCCCGGCCCATGTCTTCGTCAAGGACGTGAAGGGGCGCTACGTCTTTGAAAATGCCGCGCACCGGCGCTCCCTCGGCATCGCCGACGAAAGCGCCATCGAGCGCACGGCCGCAGCCGAGCACGCGGCGGATGAGGCCGGCGAACCCTTCAGCGAAGAAGACCGCCGGATCGTCGAGACGGGCCAGGCGATGCTGAACCGCGAGGTGCCGGTGACGCGGGCAGGCGCGGTCGAGGAGTGGCTCGAGACGACGAAGATCCCGCTGCGGGAGGCCGACGGCACGATCGTTGGCCTCATCGGGGTGAGTTCCGACATCTCCGCGCGCAAGCGGCAGGAGGTGGAGCTGCAGCACTCCGCCGAGCAGTTGAAGCGCTCGAATGAAGAGCTGCAAAACTTTGCCAACGTGGCCTCGCACGACCTGCAGGAGCCGCTGCGGAAGATTCAGGCCTTCGGCGACCGGCTGCGCGTAAAGTGCGCGCCCCAACTCGGCGATGCGGGGCTCGACTATCTGGAGCGCATGGAAAGCGCGGCGCGCCGCATGCAGAGCCTCATCCAGGATCTGCTGAAGCTCTCCCGGGTCGTGACGCAGGCGCAGCCCTTTGAGCGCTGCGACCTCCAGAAGATCCTGCGCGATGCGCTCTCAGATCTCGAAGTGGCCCTGGAGAAATCCGAGGCGCGGATCAGCATCGGCCCCTTGCCGGCCGTGGATGGCGACCCGGTCCAGCTCTGGCAACTTTTTCAAAATCTGGTGAACAACTCGGTGAAGTTCCGGCGGCCCGGCGTACCGCCGGAGATCCGCATCACCGGGCGCGTCTTCGCCGCCCCGGCCGATCTCATCGCCGGCGCCGCCGCGGGCGATCCCGTGGCCGAGATCACCGTGCAGGACAATGGCATCGGGTTTGAAGAAAAGTTCGCCGAACAGATTTTCGTCGTCTTTCAGCGCCTCCACTCGCGCGACGAATATCCGGGCACCGGGATCGGCCTCGCGGTCTGCCGGAAGATCACCGATCGCCATGCCGGTCGGATCGTGGCCAAAAGTCGGCCGGGCGGCGGCGCAATCTTTCTCGTGACATTGCCCGTGCAACAACCTTCGCTCAAGAATCATGAATAACGAAGCCATGCCGATCACGATCCTGATGGCCGATGATGATTCGGACGATCGTCGCTTGACGCAGGAGGCCCTGAGCGAAAGCCGCCTCATGAACCAGATGGTCTTCGTCGAGAATGGCGAAGAACTCATGGACTATCTCCGCCATGAAGGAAAGTACGCGCCGCCCCAGGCGCCCGCCCGCCCGGGGCTCATCCTCCTGGATCTCAATATGCCGCGCAAAGACGGGCGCTCGGTGCTGAAGGAGCTCAAGAACGATCCCGAACTGCGAACCATTCCCGTGGTCGTGCTCACGACCTCCAAGGCCGACGAGGATGTGTACAAGAGCTACGATCTCGGCGTGAATAGCTACATCGTGAAGCCCGTGACCTTTGAGGCGCTCGTGGACATCCTGCAGACTCTGGAAAAGTACTGGTTTCAGATCGTGCTCCTCCCCCCGGCGAAGGAGTAGGGCGGCCCCGCGCATCCTACGGCGCGGCTCGCCCCAGGCATCCCCTGCTCCATCCTCGATGCTCAATCCCACGCAGCTTGCCGCTCTCCGGCAGGACTACGCCCAGCGCGGGCTGCGCCGCGCGGAGCTGGACCCCGATCCCGTCCGGCAGTTCAACGTCTGGCTGGACGAAGCCGTCCGCGCGGAATTGCTCGAGCCAAATGCCATGATCCTCGCCACCGTGGATGCCGCCGCCCAGCCGTGGACGCGCACCGTACTGCTGAAAGTCTGCGACGAGCGCGGCTTTACCTTTTTCACAAACTACGCCGGCACCAAAGCACGCCACCTCGCGGCCAATGCGCGCGCCGCCGTCACCTTCTGGTGGGGCGCGCTCGAGCGGCAGGTGCATGTGACCGGCACCGTGGGCAAAATCCCGCGCGCGGAGAGTGCGCGCTACTTTCACACCCGCCCGCGCGCCAGCCAGCTCGGTGCCTGGGCCTCGGAGCAGAGCGTCGTGCTCCGCGACCGCGCCCAGCTCGAGCAGCAGTTTCAGGCCGTGCAGGACCGGTTTGGCGCGGGCGACATTCCGCTGCCGGAGCAGTGGGGCGGCTACTGCCTGGCCCCGGAGACCGTGGAATTCTGGCAGGGCCGCCGGAGCCGCTTGCACGATCGCCTGCGCTTCTCGCGGCAGGCCGTGGGCGGCTGGAAAATCGAGCGCCTCGCGCCGTAGCTCGCGCCCCGCGGCCTCAACGCGCCGTCTGCTGCACTCGCGCGAGTTCACTCTCGGCGCGGTGCAGTTCGCCTTTCGAACTGAGCCCGTGGCGGACCAGCACCCGGCGCCGCGCGACGTTCGTCTCCGCCAGCGCGCGTTCCAGCTTCTGCCACTGGGCCCCGGCCTCGCTGCACAGGGTCTCCGCCGTCTGGAGCGCCGCGGCGGCGCTCTCGATCAGCGCGGCCTCCGCGGGCCGCGCCTTCAGCTCCGCGAGCTGCGCCCGGAGCAGGCCCACGTGGACCTGCTCGTGGCGCAGATTTGCCTGCGAGGCCTGCCGGCTCGCGCGCTCGGCCTCGACCTTGGAGAGCACCCCGGCGCGTTGCAGCCGCGCCCAGCGGTCGGCGCGCGATTTCGCGGCATCGCGTTCCCGCCGCGCCCGCGTGAGCGCGGTCTCATCGGGCGCCGGGCCGGGCAGTTCCGCGGCTTCGAGCACGAGCGGTGGCGCGGTGAAGAGTTCCGCCGCCGATGCTCCGTCCGCTGGGCCATCCTTTTGCGGCAGGGTCTGCGCAGCGGCAGATGCCGCGCAGCAGAGCAGCGCCGCAGTGAAAGCAGGGACACGCACAGGCCGACCGTAGCGGATGGGTGGCCGATGCTCAATGCCCACCACGGCTGGGAGCACCCCTATTTCTTCACGCCCTTTTCCGCGACCGGTGGCCGTGCCGTGAAGTGCCCGGTCGCCTGGGTTTTCCGCCGGAGGATTTTGTCGCCATTCGTCACGTAGAGATACGCCAGCCCGGGGCCGCTGAACGCGCAACTCGTCAGCGGCTTCTCCGGCTGCGGCTTGGCCAGCACGCCGCACATCCGACCCGTGGGATCGAAGACCTGCACGCCGAGAAAGCTCGTGATGTAGTAACGACCGGCCGCGTCCGTGGTCATGCCATCGCCGCCGGACGCCGCTTTGAAGGGCGGCGGTTTGGCGCCTTCAAATTTCCCGTCGGGATCGATCGGCATGCGCATCGGCATCGAGGGCGTCTTGGCGCTCAGCGACCCGTCCGCCTCGATGCGGAAGGTCCAGGTGCTTTCGCCCCCCATGTCGCTCACCGCCAGCGTCCCCTGATCCGGCGACAGCGCGATTCCGTTGGGCTTGGTGATCCCGGTGTCCGCGACGCGCTTCTCCTTCGTCTTCACATCGAGGAAGGTGACCTGCTTCTTCCCCGTCTCGGTAAAATAGAGGTGCCCGCGATGCGACAGCGCGAGGTCATTTGGCTGCACGTCCTCGGTCAGCACCTCCACCTGTTTCGTCGCGAGGTCGATGGCGATCACGCGTTTCTTCGCACCCTGGCAGCAGTACAGCCGGCCATCGGGTCCGAGCTTCATCCCGCTCACGGATTCATCGGAAAGCTTCGTCTTCGTGCCATCGAGCGCGATCTTGTAAATGCCCGCCTGTTCGCCGCGCATGTCGCAGAAGAGGAAATTCCCCTCGGCATCCGTCATCGGACCGTCGGCAAAGCCCAGCCCTTCCGCGACCACCTTCCAGTCTTCCCCATCGATGAGCAGCGTGCTGAGCGCCATATCCTGAGCGTGGAGCGTGGCGAGGGAGGTGAGGGCGAGGAGTGGGAGGAGGCGCATGGGAGGAGGAGCTTCAAGATTGAAGAGCCAGATTCCAAGCAAGGAGAAGGGGCGCCCTCGCCCCGAGTCTCAGAGCCTCGGGGCGGGAGCGCCCCTACTCCTTGCGTTCCCGCTCGATTTCGGGATGTGGAAAGATCCGCCGGTGCAGATCGTAGATCCGCTGTAACTCGGCGATCGGCTCCGGGTGATCGTCCACCCGCAGATCGCGGTAGCGATCGTTCAGCCCCGCGTAACCCCAGCCCTCGCGCACCACGAGCAGCGCCGCGCTTTGCATCCCGCGTTTGTCGCCGCCCGCAGCCTGCCCGGCGGCGAGTGCGTCGAGCAACCGCTGGCTGAGTTCTTTCCCGCTCTCCGCGGATTTTTCAAAGCTCTCCGCCATCGCCGTCACGACGCCTTCACCCGCGAGGATGTTGCCCTGCACCGCGTAGTTTTTCCCGATGCGTCCGCCGGCCCAGGCACGGCACTCCGGGCCGGTGAAGGTCGCCGCCCGGCCATCCGCGCTCACCATTCCGACCTGGCGCACGTCGCGATCTTCATCCGGTAAAGTGAGTCGCTCGATCGCATCTTCCGGCGAAATGCCGGCGGCGAGCAATCTCAGTCCTGCGGGTCCGTAGGTGGTGTTTCCCAGCGCCTGAGTAGCCACGGCGCCGACGCCGGCCTTCGCCCACGGCACCACCGCGCCCACGGCCAGAAAGCGCGACTGCACCGCGACCCCGATTTCACCCGTGCGCGGATCGACCGCCACGATCGAAAAGGTCGCGACGAGCGGCATTCCCCCCGTTCGATGTTCGATGTTCGACGTTCGATGTTCGATGTTCCCAGTTCGGTGTTCGCTGTTCCCCGCCCCGCCCGCCGCCACCGATCTCGCGGTCAAAACATCGAACTTCGAACATCGAACTTCGAACTTCGAACGTTCCTCACACGCGAGAGCCGCGACGATCGCGACGATGGCGACGATGGCGCCCCAGGATCTCACTGCGCCGGAGCCGGTGCCGGCTTCGCGGGCTTCGCCGCCGGAGCCGGTTTGTCATCCATCCACCTCGTCAGATCCGCAGCCTCGAGCGGCACCTTCGCGCCCTTCGCCGGCACCTCGCG
>Ga0105049_10002101_pt1 | contig 23579 bp, 31 predicted proteins | sample MAT06_FD_78087 | JGI IMG/M metagenome (GOLD analysis project Ga0105049, IMG submission 78087) | Freshwater microbial communities from Lake Fryxell liftoff mats and glacier meltwater in Antarctica - MAT-06 | ecosystem: Environmental > Aquatic > Freshwater > Ice > Liftoff microbial mat | place...
AGTCATTAATAATCACGATCACAAAGGAGATACATCATGATCACCTTGGGAGTCATTCTCCTCATTATCGGGTTGATTGCAGGCATTTCAATCCTGAAAACCATTGGCGTGATTCTTCTCGTCATTGGAGCGGTTCTCACGATCTTCGGAGCCTTGGGTCGTGGCATTGGTGGTCGAACCACCTACTACTGACCGTCCAATAATGAATGTGTTCTGAAATTTTGAAGATTCATTCAGACTCTGTACATAAGGTCAATACAAAAGGAGATGCAAAGAATATGAATAGCGATCAAGCAAAAGGCAAGATGAAAGAAGCAGCCGGTGTCATCACTGACGATGACAAGCTAAAGAACGAAGGTAAAGCCGACCAAATGGTGGGCGACGCCAAAGACGCGATTCATAACGTGGCTGACAACATCGAAGAGGGCATCGACAACATCAAAGGCAAAATCCACAAGGACTAACGAGCCTAGGTGGATCCTTGGTGAGGATCCACCTAGCGATCAGTAGGTCTACGAGTTCCTTGATCTATGTCGTCTAGGCCCCATACTCGGTTACCGTCGGGTGCGAGCCCTTGGAGTATGAGATTGCGCGCAAGGGGTATCTGGTGGGAAGCGCTTTCTAAAATATGCATCTGATATCCCGCGGTGTTGACAAAGCAGATTAAGTCGCCTACTGCCACACCGAGTGGAAAACTCAGACGTCGCATTGTGAGTAGTTCATCTTCAACGCAGTAAGCGCCAACCAAGAAACCCTCGATGAGGGGAGTGGGCTCCCGTGGGCCTGCGTGCGGAACCAGTATCGGGTCAAGGAGAAAGTCCTCCGCGGCTGAGCGACACTGAGTCCGGTTCATTGCGAGTAGGACGAGCCAGGTGCCATCACCCCGGTCCTTTCGTGCTTCTACCCGGGCGACCGTCAGGCCGCATCCGTCCAACAATGAACGGCCCGGTTCCACGTGAAGGCGTAGATTCATTGATTGTAATTTGTCGGCGATGCTGAAAATATCGCTACTGCCTGCTTCGCCAGTGTGACATTCTTGGTTGCAGTCTTCTTGATTGTCGCCTTCTATCTTTCCGGCTAGTACCTGGGTGAGCCACTCACCTCGGACCGGGGACTGCCACATGGGGTAGACCGCTGGTGCACCACTGACTTGCCCGTCAGTGACGTGCAGGCCAAGGCCGCGTCCCTTCCAAGTCAGCGGTGCCTTGTTCAACAGACCCTCGCCGTGTTGCTCCCAAAATTCTGTCCAGGGTTCGGGTGCGTTGAGGTAGGACATAGGAATCCCACCACCGATATCGATGAACTCCGTTGTGTGCCCATGGGCTCGCGCGACTTCAACGAGATGGATTGCTTCACGGATCGCTTCGACGCGGTCGTCGGCTGCGTACCCGTGCTGGTGGGTGTGTACGCCTTGAATTTCAGCTCCGTCAAGTTCGCCGTTGTTGATGAGATCAGTCCACGTGCGTAATGACTCCCCAAACCGAGACGAAGTAGTGCTGCCCACACGCAAGCGAAGCACGGCTCGAGGGCGGATACCACTTTCCCCAGCGAGCTGGATCAGCAACGACAACTCGTCCTTGCTGTCAATTGAGATTGCTACCCCGCTTTCAAGTGCGAGTTTTAGCAATGATCGAGGTTTTACCGCCGCGGTGAGGATTATTAGATTGGGATCGATATCTCGCGCGAGCACCTGTGCCAGCTCGACCTCCGAAGAGACGTCTATGCCGTGCCCGGCACTGACCGCGGCGTCGACCAAAGCAAGGGCCTTATTAGCTTTGCGCGCAAAGAACACCCGCACTTCAACGCCTACGCGCTGCCCGGCCTCGACAAGTTCTGCGGCGTGTCCGGCCAGAGGGGAGGGGTCGATGAAGTTAATTGGTGACCTGTGCGTGTCGATTAACGACTCCAGTGTTTGTGGGTCACTCATGAGTTGGCGTTGCCATTCCATGAGACGGCCTGGCAGTGGCACTATGCCTTGACAACCCTCGCGCAGCTCAGTCATTAATCCTCCATTTTTTCTCGCTGGTATTGATGCCCAATACCCGGCGGGCCCATTGGTCTAGTTCAGGGTGAAGGGAGCGCACCAGAGTGTCATTGCCCACCACTACATCTTCAGTGATCCGTCCAACAGCGGCAAACCCGGCCAACCATTGACCGTCCGCATTTATTGCGGTGGCATCGTGATCAACCCGGGCGCCGCGCCCGTGCTTTGCCGGAGCCAACAGCCCATTGGACGTCAGCTGGGCAATGAGCGGATCCTCAATGTCCTTGATCCCGGGGGGCGCGAGCACCGCATCTACGACAAGGCTCGCCCCTTTATCTGCGGCCAAGTGCTCAATGGGTGCCGTGGAGTTTATGACCTGTACTTGTTCCTCATCCATCAATGCCAACAATGTGGCAGCACTGACCGGTGGTGGGCCGAAGGCGAGCCGTTCTAGCTCTCCCGACCAGCGGTGAAAATCAGCCCAGCCCAGCGGCGGTCCGTTCAGGTGCGCCAGCATTCGTTGGCGCGCGACCAACGCGGGGTAGAGCAATCTCCATGCCTGACCCAAAGCCCAAGCGCCGTCCGGGTCCGCCTGTCCGTTTGCCATCGCCAGCCGATGCCGCAGCCACTGCTTTGGCTGCTCGGGTGGAGGAGTGAATATTGACTGCATAGTTTCATGTATCAAACTCGATGCTTGGGAGTGGGAAGTGTCCGCGCCGAGGGCGCGAAACAGGATTTCTGTTGCTGTACCCGCCAGAACGAATGCGACATCGGTTTCTGGCTTCTGTAAAGAGATGACTCCTGTTTGGGCGAGTAGGTCCTCTTGGCCCGCACTGTGCAGCCCTGCTGAGTCAAGCACTGCAGGATCAGTCTTAGGTGCCATGAGTTTTCCACTGCGGCTCACAAGGAGAACACGCACATTTACGCCCCCTGGCTGCGTCAGGCACAGGGACGCATCCAGTCCGGTCAATGCCGCACCCCGAACGAGTACGAGAGGGTCCCCCTGTCCTGAAATTTCGTCTCGACAGCGCAGAAGATTATTTGCCGGATACACCTGAGTTAGCGGCAAAAAACTTGACCATTGCTGGTTTAACGCACCTGCCCAAGTTCTGGCGTGACCCACCGCGAGTAAGACTTCGTCGTAACTCGCAGTGAACGATGAGTCTTCTTGATGCACGTCGAGAATGAAATGGGAATTTGATTGCGTGATGCCTGTGATCTTGGCTTCGTTGCGGGCACCGGGCACGAGAGCTCTTACGGTGGAGCCCACATGGGCTAAGTAGTTACCGACAAGGGAGCGCGCCGGAAACAGGTCAGGTAAAGAATCGGGGTGAAAGCGTTCACGCCACTGATCTAAAGATGGACCCGAGGCAGGTTCCTCGACATCCCAAGCATGCACGGATGAGGAGGCAACGTTGAGTCGGAAATAGTCCGGTTGACCCGCCTGATAATTTTCACCTGGACCAGTCTCACTGCCAGGGGCAATCACATCAACGGTAGGGAGTGGGACCGAGTAGCGAACACCCAAAGCAGCTAACCGTTCCAGTGCGTAGGCGGCACGCGGTCCCGCACCCACTATCGCGACCCGTTCAGCCAATGTCACGATTCCCCACCGAACATGAGATTTGGTGCACCGATCGTGTGCACGGCCTTAGCGACTCGCTGCTGCAACTCCACTGCCGGACAGCCTAGTTCCGTATCGACCCAGTTGACGTCGTACACGGTGTCCAGATAACGCGCGCCACCATCGTGGGCGATAAGAACAACGGTGTCCTCCTCGGTGTAGCGGCCTTGGTCACGTAGATATGCGCTGACGACGCCACCGGCTGAAGCGCCCACGAGCAGCGCTTCAGTTTGGACCAAGACTCGGCATCCGACAACACAGTCAAGGTCATCGACTCGCGCAACGCGGTTGGGATGGGCCAACTTGGACATCGGTGGAATCACACCCGCACCCATGCCGGGCAAGCAACGCTCGGCTGGTTCACCACCGAAGAGGACGCTGCCTTTAGCATCGACCGCAATAACGTGAGTGCCATGGCCGCCTTGCTGTAAACATTCTTGGCATCCGACCAAGGTGCCGGTGCTGCTCGTGGCAACGTACAGGGACGTAGGCGCAAATCCCAAGGACTCCAACACTTCTGGCATGGTCGTATCCCGGTGAGCTGCAGCGTTGTCCACGTTCGCGTACTGGTTTGGCCACCACGCTCCAGGAGTCGCGGCTACTAATTGCTCCACCGCATTGATTCGTGCACGCAGCCAGTCCCCATGAATAGGATCAGGTTGGGTGACCATGTGAAGGACCCCTCCGTAAGCCTGGATCAGCCGCCGGTTGACCTCGCTGGACCGTGGGTCCACCACACACACGAACCGTAGGCCTCGATAGGCAGCCTGCTGCGCCAGCGCAACACCGAAGTTGCCCGAACTGGATTCCACTACGGTACCGCCGGGTCGCAGCAGACCCGCGTCAAATGCTTCGTTGAGCATTCGATCCGCAGGACGATCCTTCGCGCTGCCCGCAGGGTTGTTGAGTTCTAATTTGACGAATACTCTGGGACCACCTTCCGGACCCAAGCGTGTGAGTTCAACCAAAGGAGTATGTCCAATGAGATACGACAGTCCAATAATCGTGTTCTGCATCGGTCCTCCGTTCCCGGTGTAAGTGTGCGACGAGCCCAAATTCCTACTCCGTTAAACCTGTCGATACGTTGATTCAAGTGCTGCCGGACTTTGCAGAATATTATCTCCGGCGACTACAGGAGGTGGTCAAATTGTTCCTTCTTTTTCCTCGTTACAAATGTGAACGCTGCTCAGCCAAGCACCGGAGCGCCCGAGCCGTCTCCAGTGTATAAAACAATGTTACTGGAGCTGTTCTCCACGAGTTGACCGAGAAAAACGACTGCTCTAATGGTCACGACTACGCCGATCAATTAATTTTTCAGATCGTCGAGGTCTTTGATGACTAGCCACGGTGGCAGTTGCACCTTTGAGCCAACGAATAGTTCATAGAGACCATAGCCAATCACCAACAGCACAGTTGCCAGTAGCGAACTATCCACCGCCGTCATAATTTCTACGACCGCCTCTTTCAAGGGCGAGTAGGAGTCAAGCGCTCCACAGATGGCGGTAATTACTCCCCAAAAACCTATGATTATTGGTGCCAAGGCACCCCCCCGTCGTTGTTTTCTTGTATACAACTTGGACTGGAGAATCATCATTTTTTTCGTAAAGGAATGGATAACAAACTCGTCTGGACTCCTTGTTTGTGCCGAGATATATTCGATCTAGGGCTAAATCGTAGACATCGGAGAGACGGTGCCGCGGTTTCTTGAGCCCCAGCGGGCGTCGTCCGTGAATACTTAAGGAGCACAAGTAACCATGAGTCAAATTCAGGAGTCCGTCGACGTCGAAGTCCCCGTATCCGTCGCTTACAACCAGTGGACTCAGTTCGAGTCATTCCCGCAGTTCATGGACGGGGTTGAATCGATCACCCAAGTCGACGACACGCACAACCACTGGGTGACCAACGTTGCGGGCGTCGAACGCGAATTCGACACTGAGATCACCGAGCAGCACCCAGATGAGCGCATCGCGTGGCACAGCGTCGGAGGTGACACCAGCCATGCCGGTGTAGTTACTTTCCACCGTCTATCCGACACTCAAAGCCGCGTCATGATCCAGATCGACTGGGAACCCAGCGGTCTTGTGGAGACGGTTGGCGCAGCAGTCAACGCCGATAATAGACAAGTACGTGCCGATGCGAAAAAATTCAAAGAGTTTATTGAGAACGGTGGGAGCCATTCAGCCGGATGGCGCGGCAACGTCGAAGCACCTTCGTGACCACCGCCCCACCGATTCTGGGCCGAAGCCACCGGGGTCAGTAAAACATCCTCTCGAACGTTTGCGATATTGAAGGTGAGAGTGCGTCCCTCACGATTCGTGAGGGACGCCATACGGACAGTGCAAACACCCCGAAGTCGCCGCTCAAAATTGACGCGATGATTCAACGTGATCCTGATCGTGAATTTGGTGGTCCCTTGGTGTGGGAGCTCGCGGGGGAAGCTCCCACCCGTTGATTCTTGTGCGACGCGGCGAATGCTAGGAAAGTATCGCCGAAGTTTGGCTGGGCCCTGACCGAGAGGCCTGAAGCAATAGGTGGCATGTAACTCAACTTTTCTAAAAGCAAGACTCAGCCTCGTGCGATGGATCCTGCTTTGTGGTCATTCTTGACACGAATGTCGGATCAGGACTCATGAAAGTTCAACCAGACGCAGGAGTCGGCTGACGGGTTAAGAATCAATTGGGCAGCGATTCACGCACAACATCCATCACCATCTCTGAGGTTTTCGATTGAACTGCTCGACTTCCCTCGGGTTCGCGTCGAGAGCAACTCGACCGAACTGGGGCAGATGCCTTTGACTCCAGATCCGGTTTGGATTATTCGAGAATTGTTATCGAACGTGAGTCGCTCAGGGCTCTTATCGATGGATTCGATGCTCAGATCGCAGCAATTAGCAGGGTTAGCAAGGCTACGTTGGCAACCCGTGACGGGAGTGACTCCTTCTCATCGACTCGGCGACGATCAAGGTAGCCGTGGGACAACAAGCTGTGCCAAGGTGGGGTGATGAACGCTGACATCAACTTTTATTTCGACCCGGTTTGCCCATTTGCTTGGATGACGAGTAAATGGGTACGGCAGGTGCAGGCCCAACGTGACTACACGGTGGACTGGCGGTTCATCTCATTGCGACTTATTAACGCGAAAGTGGACTACGACGCGCAATTCCCGCCCGAGTACGAGGCGGGACATACCGCCGGGCTCCGACTCCTGCGGGTAGCGACCCGGGCGCGTGCCGAACATGGGCGCGATTCGGTTGCCGGGTTGTATGCGGCGTTAGGTACTCACATCTTTGATACTGCCCCTGACCCGGGTGACCAACTCACTAAAGGTGAAGTCCGGGAGCGTCGCGGAACGCGCGAGTTCGTGGAACCCATCCTGGCCGAGGCGGAGTTGCCGCTGGCATTGGCGGATGCTCTCGAGGACGATTCTTGGGATGGTGAAATTGCGCTGGAGAGCGATGAAGCTCTCGCGTTGACGGGTAAAGATGTTGGTACGCCGATAATCCACTTTGAGCCACCTGCCGGTGTGGCTTTCTTCGGTCCGGTGATCAGCCGACTGCCACGCGAAGACTCGGCCGTTGAACTTTGGGACCACGTGGTCGGGCTGGCCCGCTTCCCGGGTTTCGCCGAGCTAAAGCGGAGCCTGCGCGAACAACCACAACTAGCCGCATATGGCCTGGACGTTGATTCGGTCGGTCAGCAGGAGGAATGGTTCGGCGGCAGCCGTCGGGAAAAGAAGTGATGAGTATCCACCGCCACCAGGAGTCCATCACGATCAATGCATCAGCCGAAACGCTGTACGACCTTGTTTCTGACATCATCCGTACCGGCGAGTGGAGTCCAGTCTGTACATCATGCTGGTGGGAGAATGATGCCACGGCCGGTCAGGTGGGTGCTTGGTTCACCGGACGTAACGAGCTTTCGGACCGAACGTGGGAGACCCGGTCGCAGGTGGTGGCCGCCGAGCCTGGCCGCGAGTTTGCCTGGGTGGTGGGTGGCAAATATGTTCGTTGGGGATACACCCTTACGGCCGAAGATGCCGGAACGGTTCTGACCGAGTCTTGGGATTTCCTGCCGGAGGGAATCATCATGTTTGAGGAGAAATATGGGAACGATGCACCCGCCCAGATCGCCGGTCGCACCCAACAGGCGCACAACGGAATCCCGAAAACGCTCGCAGCGATCAAGTTAATTGCTGAGTCCAGCGATACAACTGAGCAGACCGCGTCTTGATCGGATTCATTTACTCGGATACGCGACACCGATCACGGTGGTGCAGCCTGAAGCCGAGTGATTGGCACAGTGACATTGCGGGGGAGTTGCTGGAGTCGACTTGGAGCGTGAGTTTGCCGCAGTTCTGCTCTAGGGCTGTGTCCGCTAGGGCAGACATGATCATTTGACCAATTCCTTGCCGGCGGTAATTGCTGTCGACGAATACGCAAGTGATAACACCCCAGCTGTCTGTAAATGCGATGCGTCCGGCGGCAACCCGCTCATCATCGATAAGAATCGATACGTAGGTAGCTGGGTGACTGCGCATTATTTGCTCGCTGCCTTCGCCACCGTGAACTGCCAGCCAAGCAGCCATGGGTTCGCTAAAGGTTTTGACATTGAAACGTGATTCCTGTGTCAGAGATTGGATGTCGCCCGCGTCAATCACCATGAAGTTGAATTCGGCTGCGATCTGCCAGCCGTGTAATTCGAGGTACTCATCGAGTAATGTGTAGGCCGGTAATGGCACGCTGATAGCTGGAGGCAGTCCGTTGCTTTGGTAGAAATCAACAACGTCAATCAGTGCCTCATCGATTTCAGCTCCGGGTTCTCCGAATGGTCGCCCTCCCGTGGGGAGCACCGAATTCCGTTGAATGGTGTCGCCCTTGGACGCTCGCAGGAGCCATTTGCCGTGCTCGGTGGTTATCTCGGCCGGCCACGTTGTCGTGGCTGCCGCTTCAAGTTCACGAATCCGCATGCTCAGCGGTGCGCCGAAACCGGCTTTCGCGGTTACTTTGGCCACCACACGCCAGTGCGTGATCGTCTGCGGATCAAAGGTCTCCAGTGAACCATCACGCCTGCGAATCGTTTGCTCGTCGTGCAAGACTCCAAGGAGCCCCCTTGTGTTGCCCTGGGAATCGCGCAACGCAAGCGTCAACCGCATGCCAATCTCAGATGCTCCGGGCTGGGTGACCATGGCTTAATTCTAGGAATGGTTGCGACGCACGTTTAGGCCAGAGAGCCAGTCGGTAATGTCAATGATTTTTGACATATATTTACTGGTCGATGAGAATTACTGGTGGAACCGAACGAACTAGGAGAAACAATTCGGCGCGCTCGCGTTGAGAGCGGGCTTAGCCAGTTGGACCTTGCTCGAATGAGCGACCTTTCTCGAGCGACAATCAATTACGCCGAAGCGGGCCGCGTAGCGATTGGATCTGATGCACTCTTGCGTATTTTGCACCTGCTCGGCTAGCCCATCGGTGCTCAACGAGCTTCGGAGGGAAATTTTCAAAGAAGAAGTGCCGTTAGTTTGCCGGCCGCAACTGCAAATGTGAGTTACCGAAAAAAAATATCCGCCGAGGAAGTCGAGCAGGTTCTCATCAGTGGACAACTAAATGAAAAATGGCTCACACGCATCGCCATCATCATTGACGAAACATCTAACGCTTTGCGCCTGCAAGCGTTGCGTGAGGTCGCAGGGCATACGAATATTTCACCGTTGACCATTTGGCGCATTCTGAAACACTTGGCTTCCGAACTTTCTAGTCCTCATGAACGTTGGCAACATGCAACAACAACCCGCCTGAAGTCAACAAGAAAAGGGTAACAAAACTAGGGGCAGGCCAAACCGGGATTGATGTCGCACAGATAGTGCAATGCCAACGCCGTGTCATACGAGAGTCACGCCCGCGGTTGGCCCGTCCACAGCGCAACTTTTAAGTAAGTACCAGCAGGTGAGATCGGGAAGTCAGCAAACCGGTACCTCCCGGGGCTAGGTTTACCAATGAGCCTCGTTTAGCGAGCATGGCAACAGTTGGCTGGGAGATCCCTAACCTCTGCGCATCACGCAGAGTGATGTAGCCGTGCTGATCCGCACCCGCATCCCATAATTCTCGTCGAGCCAAGGTCTTCATGGCAAAAACATGACACGTTCGTGATGTTTCTGCCACACTAGAGGTGCTTAGATGTCCTCATCTTCGAAACCAACCGGAATTGCTACACAACAAACGGCGGCATAAAAATCAAGTCGGTTCACCAACAGTGCGGGCTCACGAACGCCGGGCACCGATCGTGAGATAGGCGATCGGGCCAACCGGTTGGACGAGGCAGCCGAGCAGCCAGAGTGCCTTGGATCCGCGCACCAATTCACGGGGGCGGCAGGCGAGGTGGACCAGAGCCGTGGCGGTGAGCGCGAGGTTGACCGAGGCGGCGACGAGCAACGCGGTCTGTTGTCGGTCCGACAGGTCGTCCCACTTCTTCTTGTGCATACGCCGAACATACGCGACTTCGCGGCCGGATTCGCGGTGATGCATCATCGGGCCCCCGTCGAGCGGTATTTCGCTCGAAGTATTGGCAGATCGTCGGTTCCAACTCAGCTGACCCCGCCCCGCCCCCGGTTCCAGACGACCGATTCCCGACTCAACGCGACTCTCGCCGAAGCCGTTGATCGCTAGTTCCACACATCTTGTGTTGACCGGTCTCGTTTGCATTGAGCAATTCGACTCCGACAAGTAAATACACTGACATTGCTTGCCGATCAGCCGCGATTAACCTTGCGCCAGCCGTTCGTGCAACTGCACCGATGAGCCCATCGTAGACAGGTACGGCCAAATTATTCAACCGGAGAGGGCAAAGACGAGAGCATATTTGTGCGCGCCAACCGTGTTCCACCTGCAGGGCGCAATTCGACAGATATCCCGAAAGTTAATATTGAGGCATGACGATCGCCGAGTTGTTTGGTGCCGGGTCCACCGACTGGCTGCGGGTGAACGAAAAACTACGCACGTATTGGCACACTCTCATAATTCTTACGGCGGTGCCGCTACTAATTGTTGCTGCGGTTGTTCTTGTGTTCGCGTGGAACGTCGCGATTGTCAAGTTGATTGCTTTGTTAGTCATCGGTGGGATTTTGGTTTTCGGGACATGGTCCTGGTTTTTGGTGACGCGTCGAGTGCGTTCAATTGGTTACCGCATTGAGGCCCGCGAATTGAAAGTAAGCAGCGGGATCATGTTTCGACGGGTAGTGAGCGTTCCGTTTGCTCGGATGCAACTTGTCGAAGTTAGTGCTGGTCCCTTGGAACGAGCCTTTTCCTTGGCAAGTGTTCAACTGCACACGGCTTCGGCATCAACGGATGCAACGATCCCTGGCCTTGATCCTGAGCGTGCTGCAGAATTGCGCGATGCACTTGCCCTACATAGTGCCACGGCGGGCCTGTGAGCGAATTGTCTTCAACGAGGACCGAGGCTGGCGACTTCGCGGTCATTTCGCGGACCTCTCCGTTGACCCCGGTGCTACAGATTCTCAACGTTTCCCCAGGACTGTTTGTAACAGTCCTGATTATTGGTATGGATTTATGGATTGCCGGAATTGCCGCTGGATTATTGATCCTTGGAACATTCGGCTATTGGATCTCTTGGCGTAAACGCACTTTTTGGATCAATGCTGAGAACGAGTTGGAGGTTACGTCAGGAGTCCTCTTCCGCAGGTCCCGGCGGTTACGCATTTCACGACTTCAATCCGTTGACATTACGCGACCAATTCTTGCTAGGGTGAGCGGTCACTCCAGCCTCAAAGTAGAGGTAGCGGGCAGCGGTGACTCGCGGGTTGTGTTGTCCTACCTCAGTGTTGAGCAAGCAAAGAGTCTTCGCCTGAAAATTTTGAACCTGGCAAAGAACGATGTCGCTTTAAGGGAATCGGCTCGCTCCGAATCGGACGCGCCGATGCAATCTGATCCCGAATTGCAGTCTGACCCTGAATTGCAATGGCATTGGAAAGTGCCCAATTCGCGACTCGTGGCGTCTTTGGCCTTGACTACCTCAACATACCTTCTGATTATTGGATCGGTGCTCTCAGTCGTGTTTGCCTTCCTTGATCCATTTGGAAGAACTGGGTTGCTCACTCTGGCGCTTGCCGTTGGTGGCTCGGGGATCAGTTTGATTACTGGCATCACCTCGCTGTTTAACTTTTCAATTGGAAGGTCAGAACGTGGAATCACTATTTCCCATGGACTTTTCACGACCGCTAATTACATGGTCTCTCCCATTCGCGTGCAAGCGGTTGGCTTAATTCAACCTATTGCCTGGCGACCGTTTGGTTGGTATCAGGTTGCGATTAACGTTGCCGGAACCGATCAGAGCAATCAAAAATCTGGACCACGGGTTCTGATTCCGGTAATTCATGAGCGCGATCTGCCGGAACTTTTTAGCGAGCTACTTCCTGCCTGGAATCTGGGGTCAGATCGCGAGTGGACCACAGCCGCTATATCTTCGCTGTGGCGCTTCCCTTGGCAAGCCCGACGACTTGCTGTGAGCGTGAATCCGGATTTGTTTATGGTGCGTAGCGGGGCTTTAACGCATCGACTGGGCGCTGTGCCACATGCGCGAATTCAGTCAATTCGGGTAACGCAAGGACCTTGGGAGCGAAAACTTGGAATTTCCTCTCTGCATGCAGATTCAGTACCGGGGCCGGTGCGGTTGAGTGGACGGGGACTCAATAGCAGAGTTGCCGCCCAGGCTGCGCTGGCAGAGCTTAATCTCATGGCGAGTGCAAGGAAGCTCACCGCGAGCGAGAATTGGTAGCTCTTGAGATCCTAGTTTCCGATCGAGAAGCCCGCTTCAATGTCGCGTTTGTCGTAGGTGCGAAAAGCAATGTGGGTTTCCGTTGAGGTAATTCCAGGAACTTTCCCCATTTGGTCAGCTACGACTTGCGCTACCTGCTCGTGATCTTTCACTTCAATGATTGCAACGAGATCAATTTTTCCGGTGACGGAGTAGACGCTTCGCACGCCTTAAATCTGCGCGATCGCGGCGCCCGCCGAGGAGATGTGCTCGGGTGTCGTTTTAATGAAACACAGTGCGGTGATCACGTGGCATTCCTTTTTAGTAGGTCACGAATCTCGGTGAGTAATTCAATGTCGGTGATTGGAACTGGTTTCTCTTCATTTTTCTGGTGTCGCTCTCGCCAGCGATTCATTGGTGAGACGAAAACGAAGTAGAGCAGAGCCATCGTCAGAATGAAAGTGATGACTGCGTTGATCATTGCGGTGACGTCAAAAACATTCCCACTGACGGTAATAACTCCAGCGTCAACTCCACCTCCCGAGAATAAGCCGATCAAGGGAGTGACGATTGCGCCGGTGATACCAGAGACCAGTGCTGTGAAAGCCGCACCGGCTACAAAGCCAACTGCCACGTCAATCACGTTGCCCTTGGAAATGAACTCTTTGAAGCCGCTGAACATGATGCGAGTTTAGTGCGTAACGGGGTCGGGCCGATCCCTCCCGATACTTTTTCTAGGTCTTCGAAATAAAACTCTGTGCCCGTGAATGAATTCTCCTCGTGTATTTTCCTGAAGACATGGAGGAATCCCCTTTTTGTTGAAACAATTACGAAGAAAATATAACGATCTAAAATCCGATGTGAGATCACCTCGTCCGATCAGTCAAAGCCAGCCTCATGATGGGGACTCCTGCATTTGCACACGGCGACGTTGACGAACCAAAATTGCGAGCGCTGATGCGCAAGGAGGGCGTCAATCGGAATTGCGGTTCCATATGTACGAACACCACAGTCTTGAATTCTTCAAAGGCTTCCCAAAGTCAAGTCCCGCTGACGGGAAAATTGCTTCCGCAGATGGCAGTTCGGTGGAAACCTTGACCGGCAGACCAGGGCTCGCAGGACGAAAAAAAATATTGGTACCGTCCTACTCAGTGTTGAGTGGACTTATGTAACTCCGAGGGCAGTGTCGCGGTGGACCTACTATTTGACTACTCGAGACTGGAATCCAAATTCACCACTTACTTTCGATGAATTGGAAAGAATCTCCGTGATTCGACACGACGGCACGGCAGCTTTAACTAATACACATCACGTGATCTTGGCGGTCTGGGATGTTGCTGACACCGCGAACCCGTTTTACAACGTAATGGATGTGAATATCCACGCTTCAGCTGAGCAGATTATTGCGCCCGATGCGCCCTAAAAAAATTCTTAGGGCAACCGAACAATCTATATCGACCCGAATGTCCGTCGGGGACCAACATTTCGATAACCGGTGAATGCTGTCGATTTGCAGGGGAATTCTTTGGTGACGTCAACGAGGGTTAACGCGGCTCAACCGAGTCAACCGAGTCAGCCTGTTGTTTCGCCTTTTTCATGACGGATGCGCCGCTGACAAAAGCTTTTCTCCATGGAAGAACTCCATCCAGTTCCACCTCAATGCTAAAACTGAGGAGAGTTCGGATTAAAACAATGATTCCGAGCACAATCACGTTATCAAGATTTGGTTGTACAGCAACGGTTCGAATCAAGTCTCCGGCAACCAAAATCTCTAAGCCGAGTAGTAGCGCTCCACCAAATGTTTGACGCATTGCTTTAAAAGCGGTGTCACCTTTTTTGGTCCGAACCAAGGTTTTAATGGAAAAATATGCAGCCCAAACCAAACCGAGGGCGATGACAAGCGTCGCTACAATCTCAAATCCTTGAGCAATAACGAGCATTACGTCCGTGTACGTGGATTCAGGGAAAGTGGTGTCAGTGGTATTTGCCTGGTACATGCCCCCGAGGGTACAGGTTCGCTACCAGAAAATCAGTCGGCAATCATGTAGCTTCCCGACATTACCAACGTTGGTACCTAACCAAGACTCCCGATTTTGTATTTCGCCAGTGCAGCTTCGGGCTTGACTTGACCTGCGTGTTGATTATTGAATGCGGTAGTTGCGTCAACCCCGCACATTGACTCAATTGGACCGGCGCCACCAGGGTGCTGAGCGATCCACGAGGTGAGGTCGTACACATCTCCTTTAATCGCAGACCAGCAATCAACCGCGGTTGCATGTTGAGCAAGCGTTGCCAATGTGATTGCCGAAACATCTGTCGTTGTCGCCGCACCGGGCAAGCTTGTGACAACCGTCGCAGTTGCGCTTGCTTCCCAGACAGATTTAGCACCGGAGTGACCGGCAAGCACGGTAGAGGTGATGGCGGCAAGAGAGACGAGCACGACGAGGACTCCCGTAATTATCTTGTAAACCGACTTCGACCTTGTGTCTAACCAGAACCACACCGCACTGATGGCCGTGAGGGCCAAAGCAGCGTAAAAAGTGCGGGAGCCCCATTCTTGGTGATACTGGGATACTCCCTCGACCTTATTGAGCGTCTGACCGGATGCCTGCGACACATATGCGCTACCCGTCGCGATGATTAAAGCCCCGGCCACAAAATACTTTTGGACCCGGCCACGAAATTTTGGTATCAGGACCATAGCGATCATGCCAATTGCGCTGAGGGGAAGCAGTACGACAACCGCGTGCACTAAAAGTGGATGGGCTGGGATTCCAAAAATAAGTTCGGGTATCAACGCGTTCTCATTACTGTGTCGGCTCTGTACTTGGCCAAATTGCTGTTGGGGCCCGGACTTTTTGACGTCGGTACCACCCGCGCAATCGGAATGAGTAATGCCGAGGCGATGGAGACGATTCTCGAATTCATGACATGATCATGCAACATGGTTGATTTGCAGATTAACCGACCACCGGGAAAGGCTTGGTTCACGGTTAAATTTACGTAAGAATTTTATTTATTTGCCTCGCTGCCGCCGTGAGGTTCGTCGTAGTCAGCTACAGCGGGTGCTTTTGCGGGTCTGCGGATAATCCAGATGAAGAACGCCACAACCAGCGCTACGCCGACGAGGACCTCGAATAACTGCAAGGTTCCCGATCGAGCAAATTCAACGGCTGCACCTCCCATTTGTTGACTGAGAATAAAGACCGCCATGACCAGAACAAACCACCCAAAGCCTTTGCGGAGCGCCTCCGGATGGACCTTGCCCACCATGCGGCTACCAATGAGCGCGCCGACGATCGCGCCGGCGGTCACAATCAGAGTTAAGTTCCAGTTGATCTGAGTCTCAGGGTTAAGAGAAACCAAGCTCCCGTCACCGAACTGAAGGGCGTATCCGGCAAAACCGGCGAAGGATTTCATGGCAACAACGAGTAGTGACGTCGCAACTGCAATCGGCATAGGTAATCCACCCAGGAGTGCAAGGGCAGGTACGACAAGGAATCCACCGCCGGCTCCGACCAGACCGGTGACCAGACCCACTACCAGGCCATCGAGAATTATTCGAAAAACGGGAAGTCTTTTAAGGTGAGCCCTCTCGACGGTTGTGCGTCCGCGGATCATGGCGAGCGCGGTTACGCCCATCATGACAGAGAACGCGCCCAGTAGGAGGGCGCCGGGGAGGTGACTGCCGATCTGCCCGCCAATGAAAGCGCCGGTCATCCCGGCCCCACCGAAAATCAGTCCTGTGCGCCACTGCACTCTTCCAGCACGGGCGTGACCGACCAGACCGAAGATGGCGGTGACACCCACAACAAAAAGGCTTGCGGTGATTGCTTCCTTTGGGGTGAAATCCAGTACGTAGACCAGCAATGGGGTGGTCAAAATCGAGCCACCACCGCCAAGAAGACCAACTGCGCCGCCGACAAAAATTGAAAGAAATGCCGCTAACGCGATCATGCTGCTCCCTTGTTGTAGCGCACGCGCGAAGTATGGGCTGCGCCAGAAAAATTAACTTCGAGGGTGAATCGATCACCGCGAATAAATGTTTCGCGCCATTCGATGACTTTGTTACCGCTAGCTCCGACTCGCTCGAGGGCGAACACGGGTGCCCCTGTGTCCAGCCCCAAATCTGATGCAACGTGTCGGGTGGCGACCTGCGCGTAAATTTTTTCTCCACCCGAATCCATCTGGATGCCACATCGATCCCGTAGTTCTCCATAAACCGAACCGTGAACGAAATCTGCTTCGAGCAGTGGTCGGGCGAATTTAGCCAGCAACCACGCAGTGTCGTAGGCAAGTGGTTCACCGTCGGCAAAACGAATTCGTTCGATCACAATAAATTCACTCGTTGGCGCAACATTGAGTTCCAAAGCCACGGTTGGGTTGACCGTTAAGGCCAGCCGCTTTACCGTGTTGATGTGTTCGACCCCTTGGCTTTGAATCGTATTGAAAAGTGAATACAACGTGCCGAGATTTTGCGAGTAGTTGGCGTCTTGAACCGTTGTGCCGCGACCGCGTTCACTTTTGAGTAGACCTTCGACTCGGAGAACTCTCAGGGCCTCGCGGATCGTGTGGCGGCTGACGCCGTATTGCTCGGTGAGATCGTGTTCACCGGGGAAGCCCCCTTCAAATTCACGGGCACCGATTCGCCGCCGTAGGTCGTCGCTGACCTGGGCCCACAGGGGAAGTGGGTGGATCCGGCTCGGGGCGATTGGCCCGGGAGAACCCTGCGAAACCATGAGCGTGCCTCTCGGATGAGCTATTGCGCCCCCTGGCTTGCTCGGGGTGACCAGCCCAACGGTCAATTGTACGTACATCCGTACAAGCTATGCAAGTCGACCGAGAAATTCGATTCAGATCGCGATCAACGGGACCTGACCGTGTTCAGTGGGCAGCGTTCAGCGGGCCGTGACGACCGCGGCTTCTAACACCGTGATCAAGCGGGCCCTGAGGCCATGGGATTGCTCGGAGACATGGCGCTGCCGTGCAACGTAAATCGCGCGACCAGTGCTGTGTTCAACATTGATGGGTTCGTATCCGTACCTGATCAGGTCATAAGGACTAGCCTGCATGTCCAGGGTGCGTGCAGCGCGAGCCAGCTCGAAGCAGTCAAGTACGAGGTCACCGGGAATCATGGGTTGAAACCACATGCAGTGTTTATAGAGATCCATATTTGCATGAAGACAACCTGGCTGTTCAAGGTCTTTCTGGTTCGCACGGGTGGGAACAATGTTAAGACGATTCACATTTTGGGGTGCCGCTCCTTCGGTAAAAAACCTGAAAGCATCAATATGAGTGCATCGAAGCCCTGCGTCAACAACAAGGGAATCGATCTGCTCTTGGGTGACGCGAAGTGGATCCACATGTCGAATATCGCGTTGATCAGCCTGATACACCATGGCCCACTCATGTAACCCGAAACAGTTAAATGTTCCGTCGCGCAGGTGCGTATTGCGCAGCAGTTCCAGAGTTGTATCTACTCGTATTCGGTGCTTAACCACGTATTCTGGGTCCAGTTCGCAGTGAGTTCCCAAGGATCGGTAATTGGGGAAGTCAAAATCGTGTTGGGGCCCTATTTCCAAGGTGGTGCCCACGCCGGGAAACCAGGTTTCCAATTTCGTTGGCGTGTACGGGTAGTACTCGAACATGAAGTCGTCAATGGGGTCACGTTCACCAATTTGTTTGCGCGCGCGTCTGCCGATCGTGAGTGCCCTGGCTCGTTTTCTGTGCGCAACTTGTGCCTCTTGCCACTCAATTGGGGCGATCGTGCGGTTCATAGGAGTTAATTTTGCCAGTACCCTGTCCCCGTGGCCCCGCCAAGTGCGATACATCTTGCAATCACCGCAGTTTTTAGCCCCTTGCAGAGCCAAGAGTTCATTTCGGCGATCGTTCTCGATCCCGGTCCCCGCGTGGTAATTGACTTCACAAGTTCGACGCCGCCGGACTTGGGCCAGAGAATTTCTCGGGAACTTTCGGGGATTCCGGTGAAACTGACGGATTCAGGAATAGAAATCGACCTTTCTTCGTTGAAGTCGCGCGCCGAGGTCCGGGCGGTGGGAATGAAAGTGGAGAAGATTCTTATGACAGCCGGGTCAAAGATTTCTCACACACCAGAATCTGTCCGGACTGAAGTGAAGAAGTTTAATCAACGTGACCGTGATTTTTTGGACAATGTTCCACCACACCACGGAGGATGAACGGGAATTCTCATTTGTCAACGCGAGTTAATTACCAGTGAGATTTGCGTTGAGTCTTCCGCCGCTAGGGCTGTGCTCTGCCATTTTTCGACACTCACCAGAATCACGGTGGATGTCGGCGATCCAAAACCTGAAGCAGTGGGCAGGTCCAGCACAACGGCGTTGGTTGCAACAACCCGCGGTGCTCCGGTTTCGCTGGGAAGGACGAGATCAATGTTGTCCCCAACTTGAACCGCGCTGGCAATCGCTGCCGACCGAAGTGTCACCGGAACAGCGACGAAGCCTTCGGGTAAGCCGGCGACGACGACGTCTGGTCCGCTAGCAGGAGCTGGCGCGGACATTGAGCCGAAAAGGAGGAGTACCGCCGCGGCGGCCGAAAGGGAACCTAAGATTCGGCGGTGGCGATTAAGTAGCGTGCGAACTCGAAGAACTGCGTTTGCTGCCATGATGTGAATCTAGGCGTGAAGTCAGATCACGTCCAATGACTGTCCACAGGTACTACGACGTACCGGCAGATCCCGAACTTGATTCGGACTTCTTGGGCGCGGATTTTTCGGCGGCTGGTTGTGCGGCGGGGGTCGTAGAAGTCGTCGGTGTTGAAGGTGTCGAAGGAGTCGATGGTGTTGAGGTCGCAGAATCAGATGTCGCTGCCTTGGTGGAGGGTGAACTCTCGGAGGCCCGTGAGTCCGTGCGGTAAAAGCCCGAGCCCTTAAACATGACGCCGACTCCACTGAATTGCTTGCGCAGTGCCTCCTTGCCGCAGGAGGGGCACGTCGTCAAAGTTGGGTCCACCATGGATTGCACAATGTCGTGATTGGTCTTGCATTCAGTGCACAAATACTCGTAGGTCGGCACGCAATCCTCCAGTTGTCCGATCAGCCGGGAAGTTAACACCCACCCTGGCGAAGGGCCAATTCTGCACCAAGCCCGGTTGACGTGATTAATGCAGGTCGGTTCCACCCTAGAGTTGCAGCCATGCGAGAAGCCAGCCGACTGGTCGTCATTGGTCTCGGTGGCGTACTTGGTGCACTGAGCCGGGCTGGCGTTTCCCAACTTTTTGGTACCGGCCACATGGAACTTGAGGATCAAAGTGCTTACTTTCCATGGGCAACCCTCACCGTTAACGTCGTTGGTGCACTGTTGATCGGAATCCTCGCTGTCGTGCTCATGGCAGACGGTGATGCCTACCGGCGACCATTTTTAATCACTGGATTCCTCGGCGGATTCACCACATTTTCAGCCCTTGCCTTAGAAGCCGCGGACCTCATTGACCAAAACATGTGGTCCACGGCGTTGCTCTACCTCGTTTTGACCGTGGGCGCTGGTCTTGTCGCAGTGCAGGTCGGTGTCCGGGTGACCCAACGAATGGTCAGGCCATGATCACGATTGCGGCGATTTCATTGGGTGCCTTCATTGGAGCACCCTTGCGGGCGTTAGTTGAGCAATATGCGGGTCGGACGCGTAGCGCGTTAACAACCCTGTTGATTATCAACTCACTTGGGTCACTCGTTGCGGGGTTCAGCCTCGGTGCATTTGCCGGTGATCTGAGGATATTTTTCGTCACTGGATTAGCCGGTGCTTTCACTACGTTCTCGGGCTGGGCACTCGCCCTTGATATGTATTCACGTAACCTCGTTGAGTCGGGACTCTCGCGCGCGACTCGATTCACTCGTCTGGGATTAGTCATGCTTGTGGCAGTCGGCCTCCCCGTCTCATCTGCTTGGCTCGGCTGGCTTCTGAGTCAATTTTTGGTTTAAGACCCAACCGTTGACTTTGAATCCCGCAGTAAACTAGGCGGGTGTGTGAAACCAGCGGACCGTGGATTCAGTAACGCTGACGTCAACCGGAATGTCGTGGGTTTCGGTGGGGACTTCCGGCAAAAACTCGGATTCATAAGTAACTCCGATGAGCAGAGGTGAATGCTCGAGACCGGAAATTTCTGCCAATGCCCGGTCATAGAAACCTTTTCCTTGACCAAGTCGAAAGCCGCTTGCGTCAACGGCCTGCGCGGGAACAATGATCGCCGCACAGCCAGACAAGGCGCGTGAACTAGTGCGCGCCCCACAGGCGTCAGGTTCCAGGGTGCCAAATGAATTGCGTGACCAGGAGTCTTCCTCTGCATCCGCTGCCCATAACAAGTCATTACCGTTGACAATGGGAATCAGTACCGTGGAACCTAACTGACGCAGGTGCACACGCAATTCGTTGATGGCGGGTTCAAAGGGCATGGCAACGTAAGCGGCGATAACGCTCTCGGCGGTCACCGGAATAGACTCAAGGAGGTCGCAAATATGTCGTGAAATACGTACATCAATTTCGGCGAGAGTAGCTACATCACGTTGTTTGCGGGCAGCTCGCAGGTTGGCCCGCACAGTGGATTTGTTTCCGGCTTGATCTGCACTCACGCCCCAATGTTCCTCCACGCGCGCGGGACTTTGACGGGCACCCTTGTGTGCACGTATATTTGCATGTTGATTTGGCGTAAGGTCTGCCCATGACTTTAGGGCGAGTACGTAAAGCGGTAATTCCTGCTGCAGGCTTGGGTACCAGGTTCCTTCCGGCGACCAAGGCAACCCCGAAAGAGATGCTTCCTGTGGTGGACAAGCCGGCGATCCAATACGTAGTAGAAGAAGCGGTCGCAGCCGGCCTGGAAGACATCCTTTTTGTTACCGGTAGAAGCAAGCGGCCGTTGGAGGACCACTTTGATCGAAATTATGAACTCGAGCAGGTGCTGGAAAGCAAAGGGGATGTGGAGCGTCTACGCCTTGTTCGCGAGTCAACTGATCTTGCCCGAATTCACTATGTTCGCCAAGGCGACCCGCTGGGTCTAGGGCACGTAGTTCTCGTCGCCCATCAACACGTGGGAGACGAACCGTTTGCCGTGTTATTGGGAGACGATCTCATCGACGCGCGCGATCCAATCCTGGACCGAATGATCGAGATTAGAAACGAAAGCGGCGGGTCGGTGCTGTGTTTGATGCAGGTACCCCGCGAAACGATCTCGCTCTACGGGTGCGTGTCCATCAGCGGACAGCCAATCGATGGCGTTGTTGGTGTCACGGATTTGGTTGAAAAGCCTGACGTTGCTGACGCGCCAAGTGATCTGGCAATTATTGGTCGCTACATTCTTGATCCCGCGGTTTTTGCGGTCCTACAGGACACTGCCCCTGGTCGCGGAGGCGAAATTCAGTTAACCGACGCCCTCCGGGTGCTAGCAACCATGTCGCCGGAGCAAGGCGGTGGTGTTCGTGGAGTTGTCTTTGACGGCAGGCGCTATGACACCGGCGACAAACTCAGCTACTTACAGGCAGTCATCACCTTGGCAACGCAGCGGCAAGATATTGGTCCTGAACTCAAAGCCTGGTTACAGGAATTCACGCGGTCTGGATTAACCGGATCAAACGGTAATCAGTAACCACTGTGACGGTTCCTGGTTTTTGGCCGGTCACGTTAACGCAAGGACAACTTGTCATGCGACCATTGCGGTTATCGGATCGGCGGGCGTGGCGGGAAGTACGCAAGCGAAATACTGCTTGGTTAAAGCAGTGGGATGCAACCATGCCCCCGGAGGGTGTCATGGTTGGGCAAAGACCTCCCACATACAACGCGATGATGCGGATCATGAAGCGAGAGGCCCGCGAAGGTCGTGCACTCCCATTTGCCATTGAATTCGAAGGGAAATTTGTCGGCCAGTTCACCGTTGGCGGAATGTGGGGTGGTTCATCTCGCGGTGCATTCTTTGGCTACTGGATTGACGAAAGTGTTGCCGGGCGCGGGCTCATGACAACCTGCGTGGAAATGGCATCCGATTACTGTTTCAACACAATGATGTTGCACCGCATTGAAATAAATGCCAGGCCAGAAAATACGGCATCATGTGCGGTTGCATTGAAAGCAGGATTCACCCAAGAGTCATTCCGGCCGAGTTATTTACACATCGATGGCGATTGGCGCGATCATATAGGATTTGTTAAATTTTGCGACACGCCAAATGAAAAAAACGTGCAATACCAAAGGAAGTAGACGAGTACATCTAACGTTGCGCTTGTGACCGGATTGATCTATGTAGTGATCATTGGTCTTTGGGCCGCCGTTTTGATCCCCATCTGGCTAAAGCGTCAAGATCAAGTAAGTGAAGTTCGGTCAACAGCCCGATTTAGTTCGGCAATGAGGTCACTGGGTGACCGTGCTGATTCAAAACAAAAAACGTTGGCCAGGACGGTAAGTCACAATCGTGATTTCACTTCCCCCCGGGATCGAGCCCGCAGCCAAGCGGCTAAACGGCGTTCAATGGTGCTCGCAGCGCTGACCACCATGACCGCACTGGCATTAATCGGGACCGTTCTCGGATTTATTCCCGCTTTCGTCCCAGTCGCGACCGGGCTACTCCTAGGCGCATTCCTCGCCACAACCATGATGACCGCTTCCAAGCGGGGCCATGCCCCCGCGCGCAATTCCAAGCTTTCCTATCGTGAATTCGATGAAGTTGACCATTCGCGTGAAGCAATCGCGCGCGATCGTCCCCGCAGTCGAGCCGAACTCCAAAAGGCTGAACTCGACGACTTCGCCAACTGGGACCCGTGGGAAGAAGAAGTACCCGGCTGGGAAGCGGTCCCTCAAACTCTCCCGACGTACATCACGTCACCTCGCGCAACCTCGATCCCACGCAATATTGAGCGCAACGGTGATTGGTCTGGCGAATCCATGGTGAATTTGGTCCAGCAGACTCGTGATGAACAGAAAACGGAACTTGTTGCAGAACCGGTGGCCAACGTCAGCGATGCAACTACCGAGATTCCCATCATTGCTGCCAACTCCCCCTACCAAGCCCGCGCAGTCAACGAGTAGCTTCTGCTAACCTGCCACCCGCAAGGGGCTGTGGCGCAGTTGGTAGCGCGTCTCGTTCGCAATGAGAAGGCCAGGGGTTCGAATCCCCTCAGCTCCACTTTTCCGAACCGTCCGACTTTCCCAGTAACTGGGAAACTCGGACGAAACTCCCTCTGTGG
>Ga0105049_10002102_pt1 | contig 23576 bp, 18 predicted proteins | sample MAT06_FD_78087 | JGI IMG/M metagenome (GOLD analysis project Ga0105049, IMG submission 78087) | Freshwater microbial communities from Lake Fryxell liftoff mats and glacier meltwater in Antarctica - MAT-06 | ecosystem: Environmental > Aquatic > Freshwater > Ice > Liftoff microbial mat | place...
ACTACCTCTGCCAACGCATTCCAGTGATCGTGATGACCATGCGTGGTGAGAATACTCATCAGGCCGCCGGGCCCAATGAGGCTCATGAGTCGCTCCGGTTGGGCTGCGGCATCAATGAGAACTTGGATGCCCGTATTCCTGCATCGCAATAAATATGAATTATTGTTGTAAGGCCCAACACTGATTTTGCTGATGGTGAGATCGGTCAATTCACGAACGTGCGCGGCTCCATCTACCTGGGTGTTTCCTTTATACATATCGGGATCATACCCACGAAGGATGACTCTGGGGATATCGTTTAATTGTTCGTCTACGAACCTGATTCGTGTGTGGTGACTTGGCTGTTTTCCGGTCACCCGCGCTGCGGTCTCTCTGATGCAGTGGACCTCGACGAACTCGCACATGAGATGGAAACGACCAGGCTTCTATGAGCGATCCGGTAGAGCGGTCAACGCCATACCCTGTCAGAATTATGAGCATGGACACACATGACATGACCGATGCCGCACCGTCCGACCTTCGCGAGGCAGGCGTCGGGCCGGACAAGGCGGGTCTGCCGAGTCGTCATACGACCGTCGGGGCGGCACGGGCCCCGCACCGGGCTTTCCTGCACGCGATGGGATTGACCCCGCAGCAAATCGGTCAACCCTTCGTCGGGGTGGTCTCGACGTGGAACGAGGCTGCACCGTGCAACATTGCCCTTGGGCGACAGGCGCAAGCGGCCAAGGCGGGGGTTGGGTCAGCGGGTGGCACAGCGAGGGAGTTCACCACCATCGCGGTGACTGACGGTATCGCGATGGGTCACGCCGGGATGAAGGCCTCGCTGGTCAGCCGTGAGGTGATCGCGGACTCTGTCGAGCTGATGATGCGCGGGCACTGCTACGACGCCTTGGTCGGTATCGGCGGCTGCGACAAAACCCTGCCGGGGCTGATGATGGCCATGCTGCGCCTCAACGTGCCATCGGTTTTTCTTTACGGCGGGTCGATCCTGCCGGGCCGCTTCCGCGGCCGCGAGGTGACCGTTCTTGATGTTTACGAGGCCGTCGGGTTGCATGCGGCCGGCGCCATGAGCGACGAAGACCTGACAGAACTGGAGGAGGTGGCGTGTCCGTCGGCGGGGTCGTGCGGCGGTCAGTACACCGCGAACAGCATGGCGTATGTGTCGGAGGCGATAGGTCTAGCGCTGCCAGGCTCGGCCAGTCCGCCCGCGGCGTTTGACTCCCGCGACCGTTACGCGCATGAGGCCGGTGTCGCGGTCATGGCGCTGCTGCGCCAGGGACTGCGACCGCGTGACATCGTTGATCGCCGCTCGCTGGAAAACGCAGCTGCGATCGTGGCAGCGACCGGGGGCTCCACCAACGCCGCCCTGCACCTGCCGGCGCTCGCCCATGAGGCAGGCATCGACTTCGACCTGTTCGACGTTGCCGAGGTTTCCCGGCGTACTCCGTTGATCGCTGACCTCAAGCCCGGCGGACGCTACCTGGCCAAAGACGTTCACGACATCGGCGGCGTCCCAGTCGTGATGCGGGCCCTGCTCGACGGCGGGTTTCTGCACGGGGATTGCCTCACCGTTACCGGGCGCACGATCGCGGAGAATCTCGAGGAAACTCACCTGCCGAAGGATCAGGACGTCGTGTACCCAACCACCTCGCCGCTGTCGACAACCGGGGGACTGGTCGGTCTCTCTGGCAACCTCGCCCCCGACGGAGCGATCGTTAAGGTCGCAGGCCTGCACGTTCGGGAGTTCACCGGTCCCGCGCGCTGCTTCGATCGGGAGGAAGACGCCTTCGACGCCGTCATTAACCGGCGCTACAACGCGGGTGACGTTCTTGTGATCCGCTACGAAGGACCACGCGGTGGCCCGGGTATGCGCGAGATGCTCTCCACCACTTCGGCTATCTACGGCATCGGCGACGGCGAAAAGGTAGCGCTGATCACCGACGGCCGGTTCTCCGGCGCCACTCGCGGTCTGTGTGTAGGACACGTCGGGCCCGAAGCAGCCCTCGGCGGGCCGATTGCCCTCATTGAGGATGGCGACCTCATCGAGATCGACACGATTGCCGGCACGCTCACGCTGCACGTCGAACAGCAGATGCTCGACTCGCGCCTCGCGCGCTGGAAGCCCCGCGACCACGGCAGTGGGAGCGGAGCCCTCTGGCGCTATTCGCAGACCGTCGGCTCCGCACGGTACGGAGCGGTCACTCACCCGGGAGCCGCCGCCGAGTCTGTCTCATTCGCCGACCTCTAGGGAGTACCGGTAGTTTTCGCCGAGAAATCAACGGATATGAACCCTGTTCTGGGGCGAAAACGACCCGCCCATTGGAAGCTGGTCCGCTGAGTGGACTCCGTAGCCGCCTACCCTTCACCTTTCCCCTGACACGAAAATATTCGCTATTCTTTTCAATCTTTTTCCCCGAAAGATTTTTTTGTGTGTGAAGACGGCGTGCGCGCGTTCATGGTTGCGGGTCAGTCAGGGGTGAGTGTGAGGAAGTGTCTATCGCCACGGATGAGGATGTAAACGTCAGCGACCGTAGCTGCATCCAAGATGGGTTGATCACCAGGGTCAGTTATCAAGGCCCGGCTGCCTTTTGGTTCTGCCAGCTCATAATCAATGCTGGAGAGCAACGTTTCCAACGCAGAGACACGGTCTGGGCGTTTACATGCGTTGACTTCCCCTGACTCGGTAATCACCCATTGGGTGAGAATCAACCCTCATGTACTCCAAAGGGCTCCTCGAAGTGGCGGTAGCCCGCGCAATGTCGCAGGTTCTCTCGACGTTAAAAATCGATGTCAGTCCTTTCACCGACATAAGATGAAGTATGAAATCCTTGTGGCTCGACACCCACCGGCTTCCTGCATCACCGGATCGGCTTGCAGATGGAACGGTTTACGACACCGTTGTTGCCGGTGCAGGCCTAACAGGCCTTACTACGGCCATCTTGCTGGCCAAGGCCGGGCAGAACGTCGCTGTGGTCGAGGCTCGCTTCATGGGAGCTGTTACCACCGGCAACACCACCGGCAAGCTGTCGCTGTTGCAAGGCACCACCTTGCACCAGATCCGCAATTTCCACTCCGACACCGTGCTGCGCGCCTACATCCAGGGTAATCGTGAAGCACAAGCATGGCTGCTGCAGTATTTGGAAGAACGCAGCATCGATGTCCAGCGACGCGACGCCTACACCTACGCCACCACCGCCGATGGGGTCGAGACCCTAAAGAAGGAACTTGATGCAGCCAAGGCTGCCGGCTTGGATGCCGCCTGGACCACTGAGACAGAACTGCCCTACCCGGTACGGGGGGCGCTTGTGGTCCCGGATCAGGCGCAGTTCCATCCAATGGAAGTCCTTGATGCTCTCGCGACAGATCTGCGTCAGCACGGCGGGGTTGTGGTTGAAGGCGTCAGGGTCACCGGTGCCAGTTTCCGTTCCCCGCTCACCGTGGAGACCAACCACGGCGACATCCGTGCTGAACGCCTTATTTTGGCCACTGGCATTCCGGTGCTGGACCGTGGCGCATACTTCGCAAAACTCAGCCCAATGCGCTCCTACGTTGTGTCTTACCGGGTCCCCGAAGCCCCTTCCTCCATTCCTCAAGGCATGTATATCAGCGCCGGGGAACCCACCCGAAGCCTGCGCACCGCACCATCGGCTGAGGGCCAGCTGCTGCTGGTGGGCGGCAACGGACATATCACCGGGCGGTCCGACTCCCCGCAGGCCGCCGTCGATGACTTGGATGCCTGGACCAAGAAGAATTTCGAAGGTGCTGAGCGCACCCACGCCTGGTCGGCGCAGGACTACCAGTCGATTAACCATGTTCCGTTCATCGGGAAGTTGCCGCGCGGCGGTGGAAACATTTGGTTAGCCACCGGCTACAACAAATGGGGCATGACCAACGCCGTGATGGCCGCGTTATCGCTGAGCGCCGAAATCCTCGGTGACCGCACGAAATGGGCTGACACATTGGGCCACAGGGTCACCAAACCCGCTGGCCTCCTCTCGGCCGCAAATATCACCGCCGGGGTCGGAGTGCATATGGTCACGAACTGGACAAAGGCCGAACTCCGCGGCAAACCTGACAAGGACCCTGCTGAAGGTCACGGCGTGGTGTTTCGACTCGGCGGGGTCCCGGTAGCCCGCTCCACGGTGAACGGGAAGACCTGTCAGGTATCTGCGGTGTGTCCACACATGGCAGGGGTGGTCAACTGGAACGATGCAGAAAAGTCCTGGGACTGCCCCCTACATGGTTCGCGCTTCGCCCCGGACGGCAAGCTCCTAGAGGGCCCAGCCACCCACAACCTCCCTGGGGTTCCATGATGCTGAGGATGAATCTTTCTTCTGAGAAGAGTGAGCGATGTAGCGCTTCCGGATTGTGGCAATCGTGGCTAGCTGCGTCTTGGCCTTGACCTCATGTTCCAGCAGAGGGCGATATACAACTGATCACAGATGGTGAACTCATTGTGGCCGTGAGTGCACAATTCCAACCCTTCAGCTACGTAATGGATCCCTCGACAAACGAGGTGTCTCCAATACGTGCTAGTGCCGTCCTGTTGCCGGAGGCAGCGGCTTTGGCATCGTCGTGCCAAGAGTGCGACCAGATGAGTGGATGAATCTCTTTAATGCGGTCAAATGGAGTTCCATTCCAATGCGGAAGAAGCTGGCATGATCATCCCTCGCGGCGAATCAATGGATGAGACGATTGATCTTGAATCGGGGGCTACAAATTTATTGCGCGCTCGTTTGAGAGTGAGTGCAGTTATGACGAAGCCATGAAATGGGTCAAGCTTTCTGTAAGGGTTGGAGATCTTCGTGACGCGCATCAGAGCGTGCGCCGCGCTGAAGGGTTCCGCGAACTTCGTGATCAGGACAAGTATGCGGCGACGGATATCTGTCATCAATTGTGTGTGGAATATGCCGAGCCAGGATGGGCGTCCACCGATGGCCGATTCCACACTCCACTGCAACTGACCAGTACGTGCGGTGCGGATTGCTGTTGTTTCTACGTCGATGAGATAGTCGTTGGGCATCGATGACGTCGTCGTAGTTGAGTTTGCCATTAATCTGCACATCGGAAAGGTTAAAGACCGATTCGACACTTGCCCTGTGGTTGGAGCCTTGATTACCGGTCACGGGGTTAGAGCGACGCATTCACGCACATGCCTGCTGGCACGAGGAGCACGTTGATTGCTGTGAGTCACCGTGTGAATCACACGACGGTGCCACCGTAAGTATTGGCGTAGCGTCCCCAGTCACTTTGCCCATCAACTGCTAAAACGTGCCAGAGGCGGGTTCCCAAGGAGGCAGTGAAGGCGAAGTCCAGATAAGATTAGGTCCGTTTGTGAATCGTCAGGCCGGAAATTAATGGGAATGAGTGTTGGTGGAAAAATTAGTTATTCGGGGTGCCCGCGAGCACAATCTGAAGAACGTTTCCGTCGAACTTCCGCGTGATGCACTCATTGTTTTTACTGGCCTGTCGGGGTCGGGTAAATCAAGTTTGGCATTTGACACGATTTTTGCGGAAGGTCAACGGCGCTACGTGGAGAGCTTGTCGGCGTACGCCCGACAGTTCTTGGGACAGATGGACAAACCCGATGTTGATTTTATTGAGGGGCTCTCACCCGCGGTGTCCATCGATCAGAAATCCACCTCCCGAAACCCGCGCTCAACAGTGGGAACCATCACCGAAATTTATGACTACTTGCGGTTGCTGTACGCGCGGATCGGGAAACCGCACTGTCCCGAGTGTGGCGACCCCATCGTCAAGCAAACCCCACAACAGATTGTTGACCAAATTCTTGAGCTGCCGGTTAAAACGAAGTTTCAGATCCTCGCCCCGCTGATTCGCGAGCGCAAGGGTGAATACCTTGAAGTTTTTAAGCAACTCCAAGCAGATGGTTACTCCCGTGTCCGAGTCGACGGGGAAATTTATCCTCTGGATGGAGTGCCGACCCTGAAGAAGCAGGAAAAGCACACGATTGAGGTTGTGGTCGACCGTTTGACGGTGAATCTGGAATCACGTCAGCGCATGACCGACTCGGTTGAGACTGCGCTCGGACTAGGTCACGGCAATGTGACTTTGGACTTTGTTGATCGCCCGCTGGGTGATCCTGAACGGGAACTCACCCTCAGTGAACATCTGGCCTGTCTGCGTGATGGTTTGTCATTTGAAGAACTTGAACCACGATCGTTTTCGTTTAACTCGCCATTTGGTGCCTGTCCATCCTGTTCTGGACTGGGTGTGACCCGGGCGGTCGATGACGAATTGGTGATCCCAGATCCAGCGGCATCTCTCAATGAAGGAGCCATTGCCCCCTGGTCGCGGGGAACCGTCAGCGAGTATTTCAAGAGATTGCTGGAAGCGTTGTCCAAGGACATCGGGATCAACATGGACACTCCGTGGTCACAATTGAGCCCTAAGCACCGAAAAGCGATCCTGTACGGAACCGACGCCGAATTGCATGTGAAATTTAAGAACCGCTATGGGCGACAGCGTTCGTACTACACGACCTACGAGGGAGTCGTTAACTTTATTTCCCGCCGACATGCTGAAGCAGACACCGACTCCTCTCGGGAGCGGTTTGAAGGATTCATGCGTGAGATTCCCTGCGCAGCATGCCATGGGAGTCGACTTAAACCCTTGACTCTCGCGGTGACCGTTTCAGATCATTCCATTGCCGAGATTGCTGCCCTGCCAATTAGCGGTGCGCGAGAGTTGCTTTCTTCGTTGAAACTTTCACAACGTGATGAAACAATCGCGGCACGAGTGCTTAAAGAAGTAAATGAGCGCTTGCAGTTCCTAGTCGACGTGGGGTTGCACTATCTCTCCCTTGATCGAGCCGCAGGAACCCTCGCTGGAGGTGAAGCCCAACGAATTCGGCTAGCGACCCAAATTGGCTCTGGCTTAACCGGGGTTCTCTATGTACTTGACGAACCAAGTATTGGACTGCATCAGCGAGATAACGAGCGCCTCATTGAAACCTTGATTCGCCTCCGTGACCTGGGTAACACACTGATTGTCGTTGAGCATGACGAGGAAACAATTCGGATGGCCGACTGGATCGTTGATATCGGTCCCGGTGCCGGTGAGCACGGCGGCGAAGTTGTGGTGAGTGGAAAACTAGCGGACCTCGTGTCTTCTAAGAGGTCGATCACCGGTGCCTATATTTCGGGCGCGCGAAGTATTGCGGTACCAGAGCAGCGGCGACCCCAGGATCGTGGGTGGATTGGTGTTCGCGGTGCCAAGGAACATAATCTACGAAATGTTAATGTTGATTTCCCCCTCGGTAATCTTTGCGTGGTCAGTGGAGTAAGCGGATCTGGCAAGTCAACATTGGTAAATGACGTATTGCTCAATGTGCTGGCACGCGAGCTCAACCGGGCTTCGATTGTTCCAGGAAAACATACCAAGGTCACCGGACTTGACCAGGTGGACAAGGTGGTGCACGTTGACCAGGGTCCAATTGGTAGGACACCGCGAAGCAACCCGGCCACATACACGGGCGTATTCGACCACGTTCGTAAACTTTTTGCGGAAACCCACGAGGCAAAAATTCGCGGGTATCAACCGGGAAGATTTAGTTTTAACGTTAAAGGCGGGCGTTGTGAATCATGCAGCGGTGACGGGACTCTGAAGATCGAAATGAATTTCCTGCCTGACGTCTACGTCCCGTGCGAGGTGTGTCATGGCGCTCGATACAACCGGGAGACGCTCGAAGTTCACTATAAAGATAAAACCATCGCTGAAGTTCTCAATATGCCAATTGAAGAGGCGAGTGAGTTCTTTGCTGCTATCCCAGCGATCTCGCGTCACTTAAAAACCCTGGTGGAAGTGGGCTTAGGTTACGTGCGCATGGGTCAGTCGGCCCCGACCCTCTCAGGCGGTGAAGCCCAGCGGGTCAAACTGTCAGCAGAACTTCAGAAGCGTTCAACTGGGCGCACGGTTTATATTCTCGACGAACCCACAACGGGACTCCACTTCGAAGATATTAGGAAACTACTTCTGGTACTGCAAAGCCTGGTTGACAAGGGCAACAGTGTCATTGTCATTGAGCACAATCTTGATGTGATTAAATCTGCTGATTGGGTGATAGATATGGGGCCCGAGGGTGGATCTGGCGGAGGAAAAGTGGTGGCCGAAGGAACCCCGTTAGACATCGCAGCGGTCAAGGCAAGTCACACCGGAAGATTTCTTAAAAATATGAAACTGAAAAATTAGGGAGAATGACAATGAAACGACGTGATGTACTTAAAGGGGGTGCTGTAACCGGTGCGTTGGTCGCGACGGGAATAACGCTCAGTGCGTGCGCTAGTGAAGATTCGAGCGAAAGCAAGAGCGAAAACGCTAGTGAAGGCGGGAGTGCAAGCGCTGCCGTGGCGGCGGGTTCCATCGCACTGTCAGATATTCCCGTTGGGGGCGGCGTGGTAATTGCCGAACCCCCCGTGGTCGTTACCCAACCCGCAGCGGGTGAAGTCAAAGCTTTCACATCTATTTGTCCGCATCAGGGGTGCAAAGTCAGTGACGTCTCCAATAACGAGATTTTTTGTGCTTGTCACGGGTCCAAATTCTCTGCCCTGGACGGATCCGTTATCCAAGGTCCAGCAGTGGAAGGCTTAGCCGCCGCGGCGGTTTCAGTTGACGGCACCACGGTAAGTTTCGGCTGATACGGCTCAACGTTCATGGCAGACCCGTCACGTTACCGACCCGCACCGGGGAGCATTCCGGTGAACCCGGGTGTGTATCGCTTTCGTGACCCGGAGGGCCGGGTCGTTTATGTTGGCAAGGCGGTCAATTTGCGTTCACGCTTGAATTCTTACTTTCAGGATTTCAGTGCACTCCACGCCAGAACTCAAAAAATGTTGACCACTGCTTCGAGTGTGGATTGGTTGACGGTTGGTAACGAAGTCGAAGCATTGGTTCTAGAGTATTCATGGATTAAGGAATATTCCCCCCGATTCAATGTTCGCTTTCGAGACGATAAGACTTATCCGTATCTCGCCGTGAGTGTCGGCGAGGTATACCCGCGGGTGGCTGTGGTGAGGGAAGCAAAAAGAAAAGGAACCCGATATTTCGGCCCCTACACGCAGGTGTGGGCGATTAAAGCGACCCTGGAGGAGCTGATCCGGGTCTTCCCCGTTCGATCCTGTCGTAATGGAGTTTTTCAACAGGCAAAAAGAAGTGGTCGTCCGTGTTTATTGGGGTACATCGATAAATGCAGTGCGCCATGCGTGGATCGAATTTCGGTTGAAGACTACCGGGAACTTGTGAATCAACTCATGCGTTTTCTCGGCGGCCAAACCCGTGAATTCGTAGACCAGATTAGCAAACAGATGAAAATCTCCGCCGAAAATGAAGACTTTGAATCAGCTGCCAAGTGGCGGGATCGACTGCTGGCCTTGGAGAAAGTACTCGAAAGAAACTCGGTGGTTTTCGAAGACTCAACCGATGCCGACCTGCTGGCATTCTGTTTTGACGAGTTACATGTTGGGGTACAAATTATTCACGTGCGCGTTGGTCGGATTACGGGTGAGCGATTCTTTGTCGTTGAGCGCACCGAGGAACTGGATGAATCGGGTTATGTTGAACGGATCCTGACTCGGGTTTATTCCGATATTGCCACAGATGGAATCCCCAAAGAAGTGTTACTCTCGCAATTGCCGTCAAATGACATTGCGATATCAGAGTGGCTAACTGGGGAACGGGGGTCAAAGGTTGACCTTCGTACCCCGCAACGCGGTGATAAACGGGCCCTGATGGCCACCGCCGCTGAGAACTCGCAACGTTCACTCACCAAATCTCGGTTGGAGAAAAGCGCCGACATCACCGTGCGAACCCAGGCGCTTAATGACCTCCAAGAAGTGTTGGAATTACCAGAGCCACCGCTTCGAATTGAATGCATTGATATCTCAACGCTGGCAGGAACGGAAACCGTCGGCTCGCTGATTGTGTTTGAAGACGGGTTGCCGAAAAAATCCGAATACCGAAAATTCATCATTAAAGGTGAACGAAAAGACGATTTAGCATCGGTATACGAAGTAGTAAGTAGGCGTTTTAAGGAGTCACCGGATCCCGAAAATTCACGTTTTGCTTACCGACCTTCCCTGCTCGTGATCGACGGCGCTGCTGGTCAAGTCAAGGCCGCCGCGACGGCGCTACAGGATTGTGGCGTCAGCATTCCAGTCGTTGGTCTTGCCAAGCGGCTGGAAGAAGTGTGGGTGGTGGGCCAGAATGATCCCATTATTTTCCCGCGAAACAGCCACGCATTGCACCTATTGCAGCGCGTTCGTGATGAAGCCCACCGGGCGGCAATCGGACATCACCGGAAACGACGTAACGCGACTTCGCTGAACAGTGCTCTTGATGGAATTCCTGGCGTTGGACCCGTGATGATCAAGTCGCTTTTGGCCACTTTCGGCTCGGTGAAAAATGTACGTGCAGCGAGTGTCTCCGAGCTCTCAACCGCAACCGGTGTCGGAGCCAAGAAGGCTGATGTGATCTGGAATAATTTGCATGCAAGCGGTTGTTGACAATAAAGGTAGTGGCAAATTTTGCATTCGGGTGAACGCTGAAATACGGGAAAGGTGTGATGATGCCAGATTCCAACTTGCGGGACTCAGAGCTGATAATTCTTACCGGAATGAGTGGTGCTGGGCGGACTACGGCCGCGCGGGCACTTGAGGACTTGGGCTGGTTCGTCATTGACAATATTCCGCCAACCTTGCTTTTGGAAGCCCTCGAATTGGCAAGCCGCAGCTCGGACATTAAGAAGGTGGCCGTTGTTGTTGACACCCGAAGTCGTTCGCTTTTCGCCCAGTTGAGTTCTGTCCTGGCGGAGCTCACCCCCCGGGTCGGTAACGTCACAATCGTTTTCCTCGAGGCAACCGATGAGAGCCTCGTTCGTCGTTTTGAATCATCACGCAGACCACACCCACTGCAAAATGATCAAGGCGCACTGGATCATCGAATCATCGATGGTCTGGTTCGTGAACGTGAAATTCTCAGTGACATCAGAGCGGTTGCCGATTTAGTGATCGATACGACGTCATTGAATGTTCATGATCTGCGTCGCCGGGTTGAAGCCGCCTTCGATTCAGTGAATGAGAGTGATTTTCATATAACGGTGCTGTCCTTTGGATTCAAATATGGTATTCCGGTTGATGCCGACATGGTCGCTGACGTTCGTTTTCTGCCGAACCCCTACTGGGATGAACAGCTTCGACCTCTCACGGGTCAAGACGCGGCAGTTTCCCAAAGCGTTTTGGAGCGGCCCGATGCAAAGGATTTCTTAGTTCACTTCCAAGATCTCCTGGGCACGATGCGGTCGGGGTATCTACGGGAAGGTAAACGACTAGTAACCGTTGCTGTGGGCTGCACCGGCGGAAAACACCGCAGTGTCGCCATGACGGAGCAACTTGCTGCGATGCTGCGGGAAAAGGGGTTGCACGCAACGGTCTTTCATCGGGATCTAGGCCGCGAGTGATCCTCGGGCTGGTCGGTAACCGAAACGGCGGTTCCCCATCACCTTTCACCATCGCAATTGTTGGAGTTGGCTGTTCATTGAGATCAGTCGGACGCGGTCGATATCGAGACCAGCCATGAGGTCCAGCACGGTGATTGCAAGCGGGTAGCGCAACTCGTTGGGGCCACGGTGTTTAGTATTAATGTCGCATCAAGGAACGTAGACCCTTATTGTGAAAAACTGACACATGCTGTTCGTTGGGTAATACGTAAATGAGGGAGTATTCAATGGCCATGACCGCTGCGGTAAAGGACGAACTCAGTAGAGTCCTCATAACGAAAATGTGTTGTCGTAAAGCAGAAGTGTCCACCATTTTGCGGTTCGCGAGCGGATTGCACATTATTAACCGGGCCATTGTGGTGGAGGCCGACCTTGACATCGGTTCGACCGCTCGAAGGCTCCGAAAAGATATTTTCGAAATCTATGGCCACCAGAGTGAAATCGCCTTGGTTCAAGGGACGGGAATCAAAAAAGGAACCAGATACTTGGTGCGCGTTGTGCTCGGCGGTGAAGCATTAGCCCGTCAGACGGGGATAGTTGACGCAAGTGGTCGACCGGTAAAGGGTTTGCCGCCAGCGATTGTGGCCGGGGGGCTGTGCGACTGCGAGGCTGCGTGGAGGGCCGCATTCCTCGCCCACGGTTCCCTCACCGAGCCGGGCCGCTCTTCGTCACTGGAAATCACCTGCCCTGGACCAGAATCGGCCTTGGCCCTTGTCGGTGCAGCTCGCAGACTAGGCATCGCCGCGAAATCGCGGGAGGTTCGTGGTGTCGATCGGGTCGTCATCCGGGATGGAGACGCAATAGGGGCGATGCTCACCAGGCTTGGTGCGCACGACGCCATGATGGCTTGGGAGGAGCGTCGGATGCGGCGCGAGGTTCGGGCGACAGCAAATCGGTTGGCCAATTTTGACGACGCTAATTTGCGTCGTTCCGCGCGGGCAGCGGTAGCAGCAGGTGCGCGGGTACAGCGCGCCCTGGAGATTTTGGGAGATGACGTCCCCGACCATCTTGTCGTTGCTGGCCGTCTTCGCATGGAGCATCAACAGGCAAGCCTGGAGGAACTGGGCGCCTTGAGTGATCCGCCGATGACCAAGGATGCCATTGCCGGCCGAATTCGCCGATTGTTGGCGCTTGCGGACAAAAAGGCACATGAAATGGGGATACCGGACACCGAAGCGGCGGTGGCGGCGCTTGAGAGTCATCCGTAAATTTTTTGTAACCATGGTGCCGATAGGTTTGTGTCCTAGAACACACTGATGCACAGCGGCCACGGAAAGGATCCGTGGAGCGACGCAGGATACAAAGGAGCATGTGGTGAAGGTTGGAATTAACGGATTTGGTCGCATCGGTCGTAACTTCTTTCGCGCAATCCAAGAAAGTGGAGCGGATATCTCGGTTGTGGGTATTAATGATCTAACCGACACCAAGACCTTGGCCCACCTGCTCAAGTACGACAGCATTTTGGGTCGATTCAAGGGCACCGTGGTGGCCGAAGATAACGCAATTGTCGTTAACGGTATCCGGATCCCTATCTTCGCTGAACGCGATCCCGCTAACTTGCCGTGGGGCAGCATCGGTGCGGCCATTGTGGTCGAGTCAACCGGGTTCTTCACGGATGCAGAATCGGCGAGAAAGCACATCACGGCTGGTGCCAAAAAGGTCATTATTTCGGCACCGGCAAAAGGGGAAGACATCACAATCGTGATGGGTGTCAACCACGATAAGTACAACCCGGTCACTGACAACATTATTTCCAACGCCTCGTGCACCACTAACTGTTTAGCCCCGATGGCTAAAGTCATTGATGACGCATTTGGTATTGAGCGCGGCCTGATGACAACGATTCACGCTTACACCAATGATCAAAGTATTTTGGACTATCCACACAGTGATCTGCGCCGGGCACGTGCTGCCGCCTTGAACATGATTCCAACAAGCACGGGAGCGGCAAAGGCAATTGGGTTGGTTATGCCACATCTCAAGGGAAAATTAGACGGCTACGCGATGCGCGTGCCTGTGCCTACGGGCTCAGCAACGGATTTAACTGTTGAGTTGAAAACAGCTGCGACCAAAGAAGAAATCAACGCGGTGGTTAAAGCAGCAGCCGAAGGTACGCTAAAGGGAATTTTGCAATACACCGAAGACCCAATTGTTTCGACGGACATTGTTACTGACCCATCCTCCTGTATTTTTGATGCATCTTTAACAATCGTTAATGGAAATATGGTCAAAGTCCTTGGATGGTATGACAATGAATGGGGTTACAGCAACCGGCTGGTAGACCTCGTTACGTTCGTCGGTGCCAAAATCTAGTGCGCACCCTGCGCGATCTTGTGCTGCCAGGATCGACCGTTGCACTGCGGTGTGATTTCAATGTCCCGCTGAATGCGGAAGGTCACATCACCGACGATCTACGGATCGTGGCAGCATTACCAACGATTAACGCATTGCGAGAAGCTGGTTCACGCATTGTCATTCTGGCCCATCTTGGTCGACCGAAAGGCGCCATCGTCCCTGAGTTGTCCCTTACCCCGGTGGCGGAGCGACTCTCCCAGTTACTGAAAACTGCGGTAGTTTTTTCGTCGGACCCAACCAATGATCGCACGGTCATTTTCGGCCTAAAAGACGGCGAAGTCGCACTGTTGGAAAATACCCGATTTGATCCACGGGAAACGAGTAAGGATCCGGAACAACGTTTAGAACTCGCGCGCACCTGGGCGGCGTGGGCAGACGCCTTCGTGAGCGACGGTTTTGGGGTAGTCCATCGAGAACAAGCATCCGTTACCGACCTAGCCACCCTTGTTCCCAACGCCGCTGGGTTACTCGTGGAACGTGAATGCGAAGTGTTCACCGCGCTGCTTGAGGGAGCAGATCGCCCCTACACGGTGATTCTCGGTGGAAGCCGGGTTGGCGACAAACTGGGTGTCATTGAATCTCTACTCCCTAAGGTTGACAATCTTCTTATTGGAGGCGGGATGTCTTACACCTTTCTGCTCGCCATGGGTTTGGAAATTGGGGACTCGATTTCTCAACCGGACTTGGTGGAAACGGTCCAGGGCTTTCTTACCCAAGCAGGTGAAAGTGGTGTCAATGTGATGCTGCCGGTTGACTTTGTTGTTGCAGATCGATTCGCGCCGGATGCGCAAACGCAGATTGTGGATCGGGACGGGATTCCCGCTAACCAGATGGGGCTCGACATTGGCCCGGAAACCCGCGAACTCTACGCAACGGTGATTGCGCAATCCGCCACGATAGTCTGGAATGGACCGATGGGGGTTTTTGAAATGGAAGCCTTCGCGGGTGGCACACTCGCGGTGGCCCAAGCGATGGCAGCGTCTCCGGGTTACACGGTGATTGGTGGGGGAGACTCGGCCGCTGCGGTTCGCATCCTTGACGTTGATCACCGTAAATTTGACCACATCAGCACCGGCGGTGGTGCCAGCCTAGAATTCTTGGAGGGTAAAAAACTACCCGGACTCACAGTATTGGAAGGTACGTAAATAATGACGAAAAGTGATATCCGGGTGCCGCTGATGGCGGGTAACTGGAAAATGAATATTAATCATTTCGAAGCCATCGCCTTAGTCCAAAAGTTAGCGTTCACCCTCAATGAGGCCGACTTCGCAGCGGTCGATGTCGCAGTCATTCCTCCATTTACCGATTTGCGGTCGGTTCAAACATTGATTGAAGGCGATAAGTACGACATCAAATACGGTGCACAGGATCTTTCACCGCACGTAAAGGGTGCCCACACCGGTGATATTTCGGGCGCGATGCTCGCGAAGTTAGGTTGCAGTTTCGTGCTGACCGGACATAGTGAGCGCCGCGCCAATCACGGGGAGAGCAATGCCGTCGTGAATGCGAAAACCCACGCGGCGTTGGCATGCGGATTGGTGCCAATTGTTTGTGTTGGGGAATCACGTGACATCCGTGAAGCGGGCAACACCATTGAATTCGTTCTGGACCAAGTATCCGAGTCCCTCACCGGAGTCGACGCCGAAGCAATGGGTGAGCTGGTAATTGCCTACGAACCGGTCTGGGCCATTGGCACGGGTGCGGTAGCCACGCCGGCTGATGCCCAAGAAGTCTGCTCCGCAATTCGCAAACACGTGAGTGACACGTGGAGTCCAGAGGCATCCAAGAGCGTTCGAATTCTTTATGGGGGATCGATGAAGTCCGACAACGTGGCGGCGCTGATGGCCCAATCTGATGTGGACGGAGGTCTTGTGGGCGGGGCGAGCCTGGACCCGGCTGAGTTTGTCGGGATTATTCGCTACCGGATGCACCCGGCTGACCTGTAAATCCCTCGTGGGCATATCCTGACGTTCGGCTTTATCTCATAATCGAAAGGTTCCGACCCGGTAATGCTTAATGCCTTAACCATCTCGCTCGCGGTGATACTTCTTATTACCAGCGTGCTGCTGATTGTTCTTATTCTGTTGCATCGCGGCAAAGGTGGCGGTCTTTCCGACCTTTTCGGCGGTGGGGTGACTTCCTCTGTTGGCGGCTCCTCGGTGGCGGAAAAGAACCTTGACCGCCTCACGGTGGGCTTGGGACTCATTTGGGCGGCTTCCATTGTTGCGGTGGGTCTTCTCGTTCGAACCGGTTCCTAGTCACGATTCTGTCCTGCACACCCGAAGTTCTTCAATCCACAATATCGTTTCGCAAAAGGAGTAAATGATGGCCGGTGGAAGCGCAATTCGCGGTAGTCGCGTTGGTGCAGGTCCCATGGGTGAGGCCGAGCGCGGCGAGGCGGCGCCTCGATTCTTTGTGTCGTTCTGGTGCAGTCGTGGTCACGAATCGAAGCCTAGTTTTGCCATCGAAGCGGAAGTACCGCAAGAGTGGGACTGTCCACGTTGCGGACATCCTGCCGGACCGGATAAAGGGAATCCACCCGTGCCGCCAAAGGTTGAGCCGTACAAGACCCACTTGGCCTATGTCAAAGAGCGTCGTTCGGACAAAGATGGCGCAGCGATCTTGCAAGAGGCAATTGATAAATTACACGGTAACTAGTAGGTCGTTGAAGGCGTAAAATTCGGCCGCCTCAAGCCCGCGGGCCGGGGTTGTTGCAATCGAACCGGTAGGTGCCATGATCCGGTTCTGGGCTTCCCGTTTCGTTTCCCCTCCAATAAGTAACACTGTGCAACTTGAATTATTCAGGGTGGACAAACTCAGGCTTACCCGCTCGGGCGGTGGCTTGGGTGCATCGTGCACCGCCACCGCGACCGAGCGGGAATCTAACTCTGGTCGATTGGGAAATAACGAGGCAATATGCCCGTCGGGACCGACACCGGCAAATACGAGCGTAAATCGTGGTGGCCTACCGCCTGTCCCGTATGTCAAGAGTGCACGGCCGTATTCATCTGCGGATTCTTTTGCGTCGTGAGACGCATTTTTCGCTGGCACCCGGTGAATATTTGACTCGATAAAATACTTTCCAAGGGATACCTTAATGCCACGATCATTACGATCCGGTGAGTCCGACGCGACGATCCTGTCATCTCCCCACCAAAAATGGGTGCGAGACCAAACGGGTTCGGGCAAACTTTTGGCCACGTCGGCAAGTCGGCCCGTTATTAACATGCCGGTGTGGCCACCGGTGAGAACGACATGGTGTAACGAATGTGAATCTGCGCCAAGAAGTTTCGCGCTCAGAGTGATGATTGCTTGTTCCACGAGATCATCACAATAAACAGCCTGTGGGATCACCCAGTTTCTCCGGCGTACGCGCGGATTACCCAGCCGTAAACGTCGTCGGGATCAAGCCGTCGAAGGTCCTCGTTGAGCAGGGTGGTCAGATCGCGTCGGGGTAATGAAATGAAGGCGTCCGGCACATCGCTGCGAGAAAGGGTCGCTGTGATTCCATCGGGGCGACTGATCGTGATCTCCCCAGTGTCGGTAACGATTTTTACCGACTCGATCCCGACTGACGAAGTCCATTCCACGTCGACCGGGGCGTTAAAGCTGCCCCGGAGCCACGTTGCAAGCAATGCGGCGCTGGGATTGTTGTCCTCCGCCGTAATGGTCCCACCCGTCACCGAGCCCATAGGTTGGTCAAACGCAGTAGCCAAGATAGACCGCCACGGGGTGAGCCGGGACCAGGCCAGATCGGTGTCGCCGGGCTGATACCCACGGCCGCGTTCGCGCAGACCTTCGAGGGGGTCCGCGCAGGTGGCGCAATCAGTGATCCGGCGTTGAGCATGGCGTCCAATTGTGTCTTCCGCTGGAATCGGTGGAGCATCACTTGGCCAAAATGCCACCACCGGAGTGTCGGGGAGCAGAAGTGGGATCACAACCGAGCTGGCATGGTTGGCGAGTTCCCCACGCAGCCGTAGCACCGCAACTTCACCCGGCCCGTCGTCACCTCCCACGGCGATTTCCGCGTCGAGGGAGCTGGGTCCTCGGCCTGGTCGGGGAATAACGCTCACTATCCGCATGGGGTGCTGTCGGGCCGCGAAAACAGCGCCTGATGTTGCATCGGACTGGTATTCCTCATTGGTGATAATGATCATGGTGAGCACCATGCCCGTTGTCGGGGATCCTTGCCGGTGGCGTTCGGCTGAGATTGCCGCCGCGACGGCACCACCACTGGTGTCCTCGAGTCGGATCATGGTCGCCTCCACGTACGTCCGTCGCGCGCGATCATGTCATAGGATGAAGCGGGCCCCCAGCCACCGGATGCATACTGCTCTGGAGCCCCCTGTGTCTGCCAATACGTCAAGATCGGGTCGAGGATCTCCCATGCGAGTTCAACCTCTTCATGTCGCGGAAATAGCGGAGGGTCGCCCAAGAGGACATCGAGGATTAACCGCTCATAGGCCTCCGGGCTGGTGTCAACGAATGAGTCGCCATATTGGAAGTCCATGGTGACATCGCGGACTTGAATTGAACTCGTATCGGGTACTTTCGATCCGAAACGAACCGTTACACCTTCATCTGGCTGAATCCGAAAGACCAAGGCATTGTTACTTAATTCTTCGACGGATGAGGAAGCAAACGGTAAATGTGGTGCCCGTTTAAAAATAATCGCAACTTCGGTAACCCGGCGCCCAAGCCGCTTACCCGTTCGGAGATAAAACGGAACTCCGGCCCAACGGCGGTTTTCAATATTGAGTCGCATTGCGGCGAAGGTATCCGTCGTGGAGTCTGATGGGATGCCTGCTTCTTCTAAGAAGCCAATTACAGGAATGCCGCCCTGCCAGCCGGCTTCATATTGGCCGCGGGATGTATGAGCACCAATATCTCCGGGAATTGTTACCGCGCGCAGGGCCTTTTCCTTTTCTGCTCGCACGTCATCCGCGCCAAATGAGAGTGGCTCTTCCATAGCGGTAAGTGCCAAAAGTTGCAGAAGGTGGTTTTGAATCACGTCACGCGCGGCCCCGATACCGTCGTAGTATCCAGCGCGTCCACCGATACCGATGTCTTCGGCCATGGTGATCTGTACATTGTCAACATAGTTGTTATTCCACAGCGGTTCGAACATCGCGTTGGCGAATCGCACTGCCAAAATGTTTTGAACGGTTTCTTTGCCCAAGTAATGGTCAATGCGAAAAACGCTACCGGAGGGGAAGACAGCGTCAACGAGTTTATTGAGTTCCTGTGCACTCTCTAAATTGTGACCGAATGGTTTTTCGATGACGACCCGGCGCCACGACGTAGGCGCGGGGCTTTTTGCGAGCCCCGAAATTTCTAGGTTCTTCAAGACTGCCGGGAAAAGTCCTGGCGGGATCGACAAGTAAAAGGCGTGATTCCCCCGGGTACCGATGCTTTGGTCCAACTCGGTGACGACGTCAGCAATTCGCTGGTAGGCCGAAAGGTCGGTGACGTCGCCGTCAACGAAACGGATTCCGGCTGCTAGTTGCTTCCATGTTTCTTCACGAAAAGGGGTCCTAGCATGTTCTTTGACGGCGTCATGGACAACCTGGGCAAAATCTTGGTCTTCCCAGTCGCGTCGTGCAAATCCGACGAGCGCGAAACCAGGTGGCAGTAATCCGCGGTTTGCCAGATCGTAAATAGCGGGCATGACTTTCTTGCGACTGAGATCACCCGTAACACCGAAAAGGATCAGCGAACAAGGACCAGCGATGCGGGGGAGCCGCTGGTCTTCGGGATCGCGTAGAGGATTGATGTATTCTATGTCAGGCACGTTCAAGTGCCTTTGCAACCGTCTCAAGCAGTGCGATCCATGCCTGCTCAAACTTTGCCACACCTTCGTTTTCAAGTGTGTCGCACACAGTGCCGACGTCAATCCCCACGTCAGCGAGTTCGCTCCAGATCGTGGCCGAGGCGGCAACGGTCCCCGAGACCGTGTCTCCCATAAAGACCCCGTGATCTGCCACCGCCATGAGTGTTTTCTCCGGCATGGTATTCACGCACCCCGGAGCAACCAAATCAATAACGTAACGCGTGTCCGAGTAAGCGGGATCTTTTACCCCGGTTGATGCCCATAACGGTCGCTGAGGATTGGCGGTTTCTAATGCTTTCCACCGATCACTTGCAAGGACCTCAAGGTAGGCCTGCCAGGCAACGCGAGCATTGGCGATTGCGGCCTGACCCATCAAGGCGGTGGCTTGGTCGCTTCCCTGTGCGGTCAGGAGCGAATCAACAGCGGAATCAACCCGGCTCACAAAGAAGGAGGCGACGGATTGGATCGTGGAAATGGTGTGCCCGCGTGAGGCGGCTAATTCAAGACCGGACAGGTAAGCATCCATGACCTGGTTGTATCGCCCGACCGAAAAAATTAGGGTCACGTTCACACTGATGCCACGACCAATCACTTCGGTGATGGCTGGCAGACCTTCGAGGGTTGCCGGGATTTTGATAAGTAGGTTCTTCCGATCAACGAGATCCCACAATTCTTGGGCCTCGGTGATGCTCGCCAGTGTGCTACGGGCAAGTCGTGGATCAACTTCGATCGACACGCGGCCGTCGGTGCCACCGGACTGTTCGAAAACATCGGAAAAGATATCGCAGGCGTCGCGAACATCATCTGTGGTCATGACGCGAAGGGCTTGTTCGGCGCTGGCACCGCTGCGGGCAAGTGACGCTATCTGGGCGGCGTATGCGTCTGCGCTTCCGGCAATTGCACCTTCAAAGATTGACGGATTTGTCGTGACGCCTCGCACACTCATGGTGTCAATCAGTTCTTTGAGGTTTCCACTGGTCATGCGGGTTCGGGTGAGGTCGTCCAGCCAGATGCTGACGCCGGCCTTTGTCAGGGTTTCCAGAATTGCATTCATGATCGCTCCTAATGGTCTGGTATTTATTGATTATTGAGGGAACTCATGGCCGCCGCGGCAACGGCTGCGGGGGTGATGCCAAAATTTTCGAACAATACGCTGGCGTTGGCACTTGCCCCAAAATGGTCGAGTCCGACGACGTCACCTTGCAACCCGACAAATCGGTACCAGCCGAAAGTTGCTCCAGCTTCCACCGCGACTCGGGCCGTGATGCTTGGCGGCAGAACTTCGTCGCGATAGGCCTGCGACTGTTGATCAAACCACTCAACGCAAGGCATTGAAATGAGTTGGACCGATACGCCTTGCGAGTTAAGGGTCGCTTTGGCTGCGAGCGCAACGCTGACCTCTGAACCGGTCGCAATTAAGATCACGGCCGGATCCGGGTCGCCCGCAAGAATGTATCCGCCCTTGGCAACCCCAGCTGCAATCTGCGCATCTTCGTTTTCAAGGTGTGGAAGGTCTTGACGTGAAAGGATTAAACCAACAGGTGTTCGGCGCTTCATGCTCTCCACCCAGGCTGCGGCAGTTTCCTTTGCATCTGCTGGCCGCACAATGCTGAGCCCAGGTATTCCACGAAGTGACCACAGGTGCTCAATAGGTTGATGTGTTGGCCCATCCTCACCCAGACCTATGGAGTCATGGGTCCAGATGTAGGTGACATCGGTTTGCATCAAGGCGGCAAGTCGAACCGCGCCGCGCATGTAGTCGCTAAACACCAGGAACGTTCCACCGAATGGTCGGGTCAGTCCGTCGACTGCGATTCCATTGAGCACCCCACCCATGGCATGTTCCCGAATTCCGAAGTGAATATTTCGCCCGTAGGGGGAACTCCCCTCTCCGGTAACAGGAAGGAAACTTGGTGAACCATCAATCCAGGTGTTGTTTGACTCCGCCAAGTCAGCCGATCCACCCCACAGTTCCGGGAGTTTTGCAGCGAGCGCGTTGAGCACTTGACCTGAAGCCTTGCGGGTAGAGGTTGCGCCACCGGTGGAATAGGTCGGCAGATCCGAATCAAAATCTACTGGTAGTTCGTGCGCAATGAGTCGCTCAAGTAGCGCTGCAGCCCCAACGTGCTCGCTGCGCCAGTCGGCAAAGTCCGCATCCCAGACCTTTCGGGTCGTGGCGGTTCGCACACGCAGTGCTGCCCGGATCCGACCCACGAGAGCGGAATCAAATGCAAAACTCGTCAAAGGATCGAGCCCAAGTTCACCCTTTATCGCTGCGACTTCTTCGGCGCCCAAAGCTGATCCATGCGCCTTCGCGGTCCCGCGTGCATTCGGAGCTGGCCAGGCAATTGTGGTGCGCATGCGGATGAAACTGGGTGTCTGCGTGTTATTCCCGGCGGCAACCATGGCGGCATGCAGGGCCGGGATATCAACATCACCATTGGTCAGCATCTCAACTTCGTGGACATCCCAACCATAAGCACGGTAGCGCTGTGCCACATTTTCGGTGAAGGAAACTTGCGTGTTTCCTTCGATGGAAATTCGATTGTCATCCCAGATCACATTGAGGTGACCTAACTTTTGGGTCCCGGCGAGTGAGCACGCTTCACCAGAGACCCCTTCTTGTAGGTCGCCATCGGAGGCGATGACCCACACGCGGTGGGCACATGGCGCACCGGGGAAAAGTCCAGCTTCGTAGCGCTCTGACATTGCCATTCCTACGGCGTTAGCAACGCCCTGCCCCAGTGGCCCGGTGGTGGTTTCAACCCCCACCGTGTGACCAAACTCGGGGTGACCCGGAGTCAAACTCCCATAGGTTCGAAATGACTTCAGATCATCCATGGTGAGTCCGTAGTCACACAAAAATAGCTGCGAATACAAGGTCAGGCTGGAGTGGCCGGCTGACAGCACGAAGCGATCACGCCCAAGCCAGCGAGGATCACTCGGGTCGTGGGTCATGATCTTGTTAAAAAGAAGGTAGGCAGCCGGCGCGAGGCTCATGGCGGTCCCCGGGTGTCCATTTCCCACCTTTTGGACCGCATCCGCCGCGAGTGCCCGCAAATAGTCGATCGCCTTTTGATCATCGGCATCCCAATGCAATGTTGGGTCCAGATTGATCGGGATTTTCCGGGACGCTGTCATGAACAAAGTCTATTGGGGGAGGCTTCAAACTTTCGAGGGCGATGAAATCGCCAACCGCCCACGCCGGGCCGCCGAGGGATCTATTAGGTATGTTTAAGGGGTGAGGTCTACAGCGTGAGTGATCTGCGAATGCGTGAGCGCTTAGCTCCTTACTTCTGGGTAACCAAACCCAGAATCGTTGAGTTGCTTTTAGCCACGGCCGTCCCCACCTTGTTCCTGGCAGCCGATGGTCTGCCCACCCTGATCGCGACCATTGCGGTTGTGGTCGGCGGGTCAGCCGCTGCGGCGAGCGCCAATACCTACAACAGCGTCTATGACGCGGACATAGACGCGATCATGCACCGAACCGGAAGTCGCCCGATAGCCGCGGGCGTCATCAGTGTGCGTGCTGGCCTCGTGCAAGCAACGATCTTGGGCGTGATCAGCGTGCTGACACTGGGGTTGCTCACAAATTGGCTGGCGGCGTTTCTCGGGTTTCTCGCAATCGTGCTATACGCCCTCGGATACACGATTCTGCTTAAGCGCTCAACTCCACAAAATATCGTGTGGGGTGGAGCAGCCGGTTGCATGCCAGTGCTGATCGCGTGGGCAGCGGTAACGGGCTCACTAAGTTGGACACCAGCGATTCTGTTCCTCATTGTTTTCTTATGGACCCCGGCCCATTACTGGCCACTTGCCATAAAATATCGAGATGACTACGCATCGGTTGGGGTTCCCATGCTCCCCGTCGTCGCGTCC
>Ga0105049_10002105_pt1 | contig 23561 bp, 16 predicted proteins | sample MAT06_FD_78087 | JGI IMG/M metagenome (GOLD analysis project Ga0105049, IMG submission 78087) | Freshwater microbial communities from Lake Fryxell liftoff mats and glacier meltwater in Antarctica - MAT-06 | ecosystem: Environmental > Aquatic > Freshwater > Ice > Liftoff microbial mat | place...
AAGCGGTTGACCGAGGGTGCAAGGAGTGTGAGCGAGCCGACGTCGGGAGGCACGGAGCTGAGCGAACGACGCAGCGTCCCGGTCGGCACCGCGGTGGCGAGGTCACCCGATAGAACGCCGTGGCCTGGCGCGGGGTCGATAGCCACGCGGCAGCGGTCTCGTCGCCGCGCCCGGCTGCGTTCGGACACGTGCTGCGACGCGTATGTACTGGGGCAGTGCCACCCTCGTCCGCTGCGGCGACTCCTGGCAGCTCGCGACGTTACGGTCACGATGTCCGAACACCGGACGCTCGCCGTCCGCATGTCGGACGCCATGGCGATGCGAGTCGCCTCGCTGGGCACCTCCGAGACCAGCGCCTCGTCACCGCGCAAGCGGATGCGCAACCACGCCGCCGGATGGCCGACAGCGCCGCTCACTTGGTGGATCACGTGCGGCCGCCGACCGCACAGTACCGCCAATGGACGCTGTCGTTCCCACGCTGGATCCGGATCCGGCCTCGATGCTGGACGGCACCTCGCGACGCGGTGACGTGCGGAGTCCCGGAGGCGGGCCGACGCAGCCGGGGCGATCCGACCGCAGTGATCCTCGACTCCGGGGCGTGCGCGATACCGACGCGGGCGGGTGAGCGACTGGTATCCGCCGACCGAACGACTGGGCGGCTCACCGCGCGAGCAGTGCTCGGGCGCGATCCAGCGCGTCGAGGATCTTGGCGCTGGCGACCGCTTCTCCGAAGCCGCCGCTGTCGTACACCTCGTGCCGGGGGATCGCATCGAGGAACTCGACCGACAGCGCGTCGCCTTGGGCTGCGATCGCCGCCCCGGCAGCGTCGAGCGCGGTGACGAGCATCGTGCGCCGCGCCTCGGTGTCCTCGCCTGTGACGAAGCCGTCGAAGGCGTCACCCATCCACACGCCCGGGCCGATGCGGATCCACCCGTCGACGAACGTGTGGAACGCATCACGCATCTGCGGCGTCGGGTCGGCGTGACGAACGATCAGACCTCGGATGACCTCGATCCACGTGTCGTGGAGAACGATCGCGCGATCGCCAAATTGGATGCAGTCGTGTCCCACGGCGTAACAGCCTACCGCGTCCGCTCCGACGCGAAGTCCGGCGTCGCGGTCGCACGCCCACCGATGGAACACGAGCGGGCGTCCCGACCGGCGGCGGCCTCCTCCCTCCTCCCTCCTCCCTCCTCACTCCGCCAGCGATAGCAGTCCCGCGTGCCCGCGCAGCTCCGCGACCGGCGCGCGCGGAATCTCGACCACGCGCATCCCACGCAACTGTGGTCGCGACCGGATCTGCAGTGCGTTGTTGCCGGTCGAGTCGTCGGCCTTCTCCGGCGCCGCGAGCACGATGCCGTGGATCGCGAGCCCGAGGGCGCGAGATGCCCGAATCGTCGACGAGATGTCGTGCAGGATGCCGAGCCGGTCCCCGCCGACCAGCAGCACGCGCGGCGCGAGGTTGCAGTGTGCCAGCCACTCGGCGTTGTCGAGCGAGTCGTCGAACGGCGAGAACAACCCACCCGCGAGCTCGAACACGACGATCTCGTGCCTGGCGTTGAGCTCCGCGAGCGTGTTCTTGATCGCGACCGGATCGAGCGTGACGCCCTCGAGCCGCGCCGCCATGTTGGGCGCGATCGCCGCCTTGAGCCGCAACGTCGGCGCAGCGGAGCCACCGGAGGCCTCCGCGAGCAGGGCCTCGTCGGTGTTCCTGGTCTCCGCGGTGACGCCACTCTCGACCGGCTTCCAGCCGACGGCCTGCTTCTTCCTGTCGCGCAGCCCACCGACCAGCGCACACGAGACGTGCGTCTTGCCGACACCGGTGCCGACCCCTGCGACTGCGATGATCATGATCCGACCTTAGCCGAGGAAGGCATCGATCCGCATCAGCTCGGCGACCGACCACGCCTGGAACGGGCAGCCGACCGGGCGATGCGGCGCCTCGGCGTCACAGATCTCGGCGACGTGCCCGAGGCCGGCGATCGTCAACCTGCTCATCAGCGGATCGACGAACCGCCGGCGCGCCTGCTGTTTGGTCTCCGCCGAGCTGCCCCGGACGCGCACCCACGCCTCGATGAACGCGCCCGCGAGCCACGGCCACACCGTGCCGTTGTGATAGACGCTGTCGCGATCGCGCGGGCCACCGCTGTAGTGCGGTGCGTACCGCGAATCCTGCGGCGACAGCGAGCGTGGTCCGGCAGGCGTCCACAGCTCGCGCTCGAACGCATCGACCACCGCGCGCGCTTGTTCACCCTCGAGGATCGGCTTCGGCAAGCCGCCGACCGCGAAGATCTGGTTCGGGCGACACGATGCATCGAACGTACCCGCGACGTGATCGCAATCGACGACGTCGTGCAGTTGCCCGCGCGATGCATCCCAGAATCGCGACACGAACACGGCACGTAGCTTCTCCGCCTCGTCGGCGAAGCCGGCGATCGCGAGCGAGTTGATCCACAGCGCCTGGATCTCGACCGGCTTGCCGATCCGCGGCGTGATCACCCAGTCCCCGATCTTCGCGTCCATCCAGGTCAATTGCAGGCCCGGCACGCCGGCGGCGATCAGCCCGTCGTGATCCGCGTGGATCCGATGGCGGGTGCCGCGGCGATAGCCCTCGACGATCGCCTGGATCGCCGCCTCGATCTTCGTGCGATCCGCTGCGGCCACCGTCCCCTTGAGGAATGCGTCCGCCGCGATCACGAACCAGAGCGCCGCATCGACCGAGTTGTACTCGGGCGTCGACGAGCCCTCGTCGAACCGGTTCGGCAGCATGCCGCCGTCGACGACGCTCGCCCACTGCAGCAGGATCTGCCGAGCCTCCTCGCGACGCTCGGCACCCGGCGTCAGGCACAGCCCGCGCAGCGAGATGAACGTGTCGCGACCCCAGTCGGAGAACCACGGAAAGCCCGCGAGGATCGTGCGCCCCGAGCCACGCGGCACGATGTACGCGTCGGCCGCACGCGCCAGTGGCGGACCGAGCCTGCTGCGGCGCTGCTGCTCGGCCGAGAACAACCGATCGACGACTTGTTGTGGCGAACCCTCGACCGGCGACGTCGAGAGCACCATCGCCGCGGGCCCGGCGCCGAGATCGAAGGTGAACGTGCCCGGCGACGCGCAGTCTTCCTTGCCGTCGAGGCCACGCTCGACCTCGGCGGCGAGCTCGAAGTTCCGGTACCAGTCCGGTGCGTGCTGATAGAGCGCGTTCGCGAGCACGTGGATCGGGGGCACGCCGTCGTACGGCCGGAACGTGACGCGGTCCCGGTTGATCTCGGGTTCGAAGCGCAGCGCGTCGTTCTCGTGATGCGTGCCGTGATAGTCGCGGGGCGCGAGCAGCAGCTGGACGTGCAGTGCACGCGCCGAGCCCGCGAGCTTGGTCCACCGCAGCGCGGTCCTGGAGGTGCCATGGGTGACGATCAACTCGCACGAGATCCTGGTCTCGTCGGGTAGCGTCCACTCCCAGCGCGGCCACGGCGAGTGATCGAACTTCGCGAGCCGACTCGCCCCGTCAGGGTAGATGTAGCCGCCGCGATAGCGATGCGCGGACAGGCCGTATCTACCATTTGCGGTCTCGACGAACACCTCGAGATCGGCGACCAGCACCATCCGTCCTTCGGGCGGTGTCGTCGCGGTGAGGAGCAACGCGTGATAGCGCCGCGTGCGAATCCCGTCGTGGGTCCCCATCGCAAAGCCACCCAGGCCATCGGTCTCGAGCCACTCGGTCATTTATTCTCCCGTCCCATTCGCGTCAGCGCGACGCGCTCGATGATGTTGCTCGCGAGGGCGGTCCACCCCGATTGGTGGCTCGCGCCGCAGCCTCGACCGGTGTCACCGTCGAAGTACTCGTAGAACAGCACCAGCTCCTTGAAGGCTTCGTCGTCGGCGTAGCGGCGATCGCCGCCGTGGCACGGCCGCATGCCGGTGGCGTCGGGGAGGAACAGCTTGACCAGCCGGCGCTCGATCTCCTCGGCCACCTCGGCGAGGTTCATCGACACGCCACTGCCCGTCGGACACTCGACGCAGAACGCATCGCCGAAGAACCGGTGGTAGCGCTTCAGCGCCTCGATCAGCAGGTAGTTGACCGGGAACCACACCGGGCCGCGCCAGTTGGAGTTGCCGCCGAAGGTGCTGGTCGTCGATTCGCCGGCCGCGTAGTGGACGTCGTACCGCACGCCCGCGACCTCGAGCACGTACGGATGATCGCCGCCGTGTGCCTTCGAGAGCGAGCGGATGCCGAACGGCGACAGCAGCTCGTTCTCGTCGAGCATCGTGCGCAACACGCGCGCGAGGCGCTCTCGGTTCGGGATCGCGAGCAGGCGGTGCTCGTGCTCGACATCGAGCGACATGCTGATCTCGCGTGCGAGCTGCGGCCGGTTCTCGAAGAACCACTGCAGGCGCTTCTGGAAGATCGGCAACGCGCTCAGCTGCTCGTTGTCGATCGTGGTCGCCGCCATCAGCGGTACCAGGCCGACCATCGAACGCAGCCGCAGCATCACGTTGCCGCTCTGCTGGCGCATCTGGTCGTAGTAGAAGCCGTCGTTGTCGTCCCACAGGCCGTTGCCGCCGAGCTCGTTCATCGCCTTTGCGATCGCGACAAAATGCTCGAAAAACTTGAGTGCGAGATCCGCGTACGGGGGCTCCTGCTTCGCGAGCTCGAGCGCCATCGAGATCATCGTCGTGCAGTAGAACGCCATCCACGCCGTCGCATCGGCCTGGATCAGCGTGCCGCCACCGGGCAACGGCTGCCCGCGATCGAACACGCCGACGTTGTCGAGCCCGAGGAAGCCGCCGGTGAACAGGTTATCGCCCTCGGCGTCCTCGCGATTGACCCACCAGGTGAAGTTGACGAGCAGCTTGTCGAACGCGCGCTCGAGGAACTCGCGATCCTTGCTGTGCCCGGCCTCGGCTGCGAGCTGGTAGACGCGCCACACCGCCCAGGCGTGGACCGGCGGGTTGACGTCGGAGAACGCGAACTCGTAGGCCGGCAGCTGACCGTTCGGGTGCATGTACCACTCGCGACACAGCAGCAGCAGTTGCTGCTTCGCGAAGTGCGGGTCGAAGCGCGCCATCGCGACGCAGTGGAACGCGAGGTCCCACGCCGCGAACCACGGGTACTCCCACGCGTCGGGGAGCGAGATCACATCGCGGGCCCACAGGTTGTCCCAGCCCCGATTGCGACCCCGTGGCGGAGGAGTCGGGAACCCCGGATCACCCTCGCGCCAGTGCTCGACAATGTAGTGATAGAACTTTCGCGACCAGACGAGGCCGGCGTCGGACTGCCGCACGATGCGCCGCTCCTCGGCGGTCATCGGCGCGTTGCGACACTTGCCGTGATAGTGGTTCGCCTCCGCGATTCGCCGCCCGACGATCTCGTCGAACTTCGCGAACGGTTGCTCGGGCCAGACGCTCTCCATCGCCAGCCGCAGCCGCACCACCCGGCTCTGCCCCGCCGGCACCGCGAGCTGGTACCAGAACGCGGCCTTGGTGCCGGTGAACGTCGGGTTGACGGCGTTGGTCTCGCCCTCGACAACGCGGCGATGAAACGCGTCCTTGCTGTACGGCGCGCCGGGCGAGTTCCACAGCCGCTCGGAGTTGCTCTCGTTGTCGCAGAACAACAGGTCGGGATGGCCCTCGGCCGCGAGTCGGTAGCGACCGAGCGTGGGTTGCGAGACGCGCACCGTGGCGGTGCCGACGCGATCGATCTCGCCTTTCGGATCGTAGCCCTCGCCGTGGCGATTCCACGCCCACGTGTTGCGCAGCCAGACCTGCGGAAGGAGGTGCAGCGTCGCGGCTTGCGGACCGCGGTTGGTGATCGTGATCCGGATCAGGATGTCGTCGGGGCCCTCCTTTGCGTACTCGGCCGCGACATCCCAGTAGCCGTCGTCGAACACGCCGGTGTCCTCGATCTCGAACTCGCGATCGAGCTTGCCGCGGCGGCGGTTCTCGTCGACGAGCCGCTGATACGGGAACTCGCGCTGCGGATACTTGTAGAGCGCCTTGAGGTACGAGCTCGTCGGCGTCGCGTCGAGGTAGTAGTAGAGCTCCTTGACGTCCTCGGCGTGGTTGCCTTCGCTGCCGGTCAAGCCGAAGAACCGCTCCTTGAGGATCGGATCGCGGCCGTTCCACAACGCGAGGCCGAAGCACATCCGGCACTGCCGATCGGTGATGCCGAGCAGCCCGTCCTCGCCCCAGCGATAGGCGCGGCTGCGTGCGTGATCGTGCGGCAGGTACTCCCAGCACGAACCCCACTCCGAGTAGTCCTCGCGAACGGTGCCCCACTGGCGCTCCGGCAGATACGGCCCCCAGCGGCGCCAGTTGCGAACGCGGCGGAGATCCTCATCGATGCGGCGGTCCTCGTCGTTGTCGCTGGTCGTCATCGATCCGCGCCAGCGTAAACCGGCGCGGTCCAGGGATCCTGTGCGGCGCCCACGATCTACAAACTACAGATTGGAGGCCGCGAGGACCTCTTCGAGCCGCTCGATCAGCTGCGTGGTCTGCGCGGGCGTCGATGCCGCGGCGACCTCCTTGAGGCGCTTGAGCAGCGCGTCGACCCCGGCGCTGCGTCCCAGCAGGTCCTGCGCACGCACACACGCCTTGACGACGATGTCGTGCGCCGTGCGCGCCGACAGCTGCGCCAGCTCCTTGCCGACGCTGAGCGCCTCGCGCACCTCGTTGACGACGCGGCGATCGTGCTCGACCAGCACCTCGCGCTGGTTCACGACCGTGAGTGATTCGAGATACTTCACGAGCCCCTCGGCGGTCAGCTTGGCCTCGCCGAGATCCTCGTCCTCGAGGCGCTGATCGAACCGCGTCAGCTCCCAGCGATCCGCCGCGCGCATCGCGCGACACACCTCGGATGTCACGAACGTGTGTAGCTGATCCGACAGCGCGACCAGCGACTCGGGATGGCGCCGCCGCTCGGAGCTCTGCAGCACGTCGTTGATGAGCGCCAGCTCGGCGTGCAGCCCGGCGATGCCCCGCCGCACCATCAACGCGCGCCGCAGCGTGGTCTTGTACGCGGGCACCACGCTGCCGTGATCCGCGTCGGGCACGAACGCCTCGTACACCGCGACCACCAGCGCGTGGATCCCCTCGTTCCACGTGCTCGTCATCTCGTCGAGGAGGCCGAGGACCTGGTTGGCGAAGCCGGCGCCGATCGCGACCTCCATGCGCTCGCTGGCATCGGTGGTCTGGCCGCCGAGCCCGTAGCGAATGCTCGCGATCTTCTCGAGCGCCGAATTCCACCGCTCGGGCTCGCTGTGTTTCGGATCGGCGCCGAGGCCTTCCACGAGATCGCCGATGTCGTCGGCGCCCAGCACGAGCTCGAGCTCCTCGGCGGGTGCCGCCTCGAGATCGCCGAGCTCATCCTGCCGCGCGAGCTCCTCGAGCTCCTCGAAGGTGATCGGTGCACTCGGTGCGCGCTTCTTCTTGTTGCCGTCGAGCTTGCGGCAGAACGCGAGGAGCAGCAGTGGCGTGCGAAAGGTGTCGTTCCACAGGCTGCGCAGGCTGCTCGCCGCGGTGTCGGGATCCTGTTCGCTGTTCCGGCTCGCGACGAACCGGTCGTAGAGCGAGTCGTCGACCTTATCGAGCGCGGCAAGCGCCATCAAGGCAAGCCGCACCAACTCGAGCGCCTCGGTGCGAACGCTCGCGCTTCCGATCGCATTTACGAGGCGCGGATCGATCTCGCGATCTTCGCAGAACCCGCGCGCCGCGTCGAATTCCAGCCTACGGGTTTCGGGAGAGATGGCTCTGGTGCGAGACCGCGGCCCACTCGATGCGCTGCGGGGTCGCGAGCCCGAGGGTCACGATCGCCGTCGACAGCTGGACGCGCATCGACCGTTGATAGGCCTGGGCCGCGCGGAGGCGCTCGCGGGTCAGGATGCCAGTCTCGACCAGCCACTCGCCGAAGCCGGGCAGCTCGGGCGACGGTCCACGCGTCATTGGTCTTGACGGGGCCGTGGCGAGCTTGGGCGCCGGACGGGCCGGCGGCTGCGTCGGAGGCCTGCCGGCGAGCGTCGACCGCTCCTGCGGCATGGTCGGAGGGGAATACGGCTGGGGCGCCGGCAGCGGAAACGCGCGGGCCTTTGCCCAGTCGGCGCCATCTGGCTTGCTGCCGCGGGCGAACGGCTTGGTCGGACGCTCGTCGGACTCGGCCGGAGGAGAGGTGCCGCGTGCGAGGCGCATCGGGCGCACATCGACGGTCTCGTTGGGTTCAGACTCCCCTGAATCGTCCACCAGCCGCTCCCGCGACAGCTGCGGCACCGGAAGCGGCGGTGGTGCGATGCGTGGCGATTGCGCGCGCGGAAATCGAGCAGCGGGTGTTGGGGATTTTCTCGCTGACGTGGCGGGTCGAATCGAGGCGTCGACGATCATCAGCCAGTCAGAGGCTTCGGTGTCACCGGGCTGGAGGCGGAGCGCCTCGCGAAAGAAGATCGCGGCAGACTCGTTCTCATCGCGACGCGCGGCGAGCTCGCCGAGCAGCCGATACGCGAGGCCGCACTGCGGCTGGAGCCGGATGATGTCGCGGAGGTCGGCCTGGGCATCGAGGTCGCGGCGAAGCGCGATATGGGCGCGGGCCCGGATCACGAGGAGGTCGACACACTCGGGCTCGTGCTCGAGCGCATCGGAGGCCATCGCCACCACGCTCGGAAAGTGCCGGGCCTCGAAGAGCTCGTTGGCTGTCGCGATGACTCCTCGATCCACGGAGAGGCATCGAGCAAGGTCCAGACCATGGTAGGCGCCTGCGCAACCAACTGGAATCCGGTGCCAAACCGGACGATCCCGCAGGGGGACAAGACCCCGAACTGGGACCCGCTCCCGCCCGGATCGTTCGCTGGCGGGGGCACCTCACGGCCGGCATACTGATCCTCGTGCGCCGGGCCTGGGTTCTCCTGCTGTTCGTCTCGGGTCTCGCCGAGGCGCGCCGGCCACGGCCGACTCAGCCCGCGGCCCCGGCCGATTTATGGCAGCGCGCGATCGAGCCGAACGGTGCCGTGGTTCGCGTGCTGCTCACCAAGGCCCGCGAGGCGCTCGGTCGCCCCGACCGCGGCATGGATGAGTGGGCCGTCGAGCAACGGGATGCGTTCTTTCGCGATGCCTACAACATCCTTCACGAGGCGCGCCGGCTCTCGCCCGACAACATCGAGGTGCTCACACTGCTCGGTCAGGCTGCCGACGAGCTCGGCAAGACACGCGAAGCGATCGACGCGCTCGAGGCCTGTATCCGGATCCAGGGTCCCGATCGCGCGAGCTCCGAGGTCACCGGTCGGCTCGGCGCGCTCGAGCTTCGCCTCGGACATCGCGATGCGGCGATCCGCTGGCTGCGTTACTCGCAGGCGACCACATCGCTGATGGGCAACGTCGAGGGGCTGGTCTATCTCGCCACCGCGCTCGCGGATCGCGGCGAGGTGCTCGCGGCCACCGAGGTGCTGCAGCGCGTGGTGCCGTCGAACATTCCGTACTTCAACCCCGATGCGGCGATGGTCGCGTTCTCGCTCGCCGTGCTCTACGATCGCGACGAGCAGCGCGGCAACGCATTCACCGTCCTCGACCGCATGCAGACCAGCCTCAACCAGATGTACACGACGCAGCTGCAGCAGACGCTGGTGAAGTTCCGGTACGTCCCTGGCGAGGATCAGCACTATTACCTCGCGCTGTTCTACGAATCGATCGGCGAGTACATCGAGGCGCGCACCGAGTGGGCGCTGTACGCCGCCTCGGGCGATTCGCCGTGGCGTGCGCGCGCGCTCGATCACATTGTGGCGATCGATGCGCAGCGCCGTGCTAATCCAACGGCCAGGCCCACGCAGATCAAGCCGCCCAAATGACTCGCTCTACACTCGCACTCGGCTTCCTCGTTCACCTCGCCGCGCTGGCCCCGGCACAGGCAGATTTGTGGAAGCGCGCGAGCGAGCCGCCGGATCCGACGACCGACGTGTTCAACGCGTTGATGCAGCAGGGCGATGACGCGGCGACCGAAGCGAACGCGCAGAGCCTGGGCACGTCGCTCGTGCTGCGCCAGGTCGACATCGCGCTCGGGGCGTATCGCGGCGCTTCCAGGGCCAAACCCAGATCTGCCGAGCCGTGGTTTCGGATCGCGTCGGTGCTCGACTCGTTCTTCTTCGACGGTTGCGATTCGGAGCTTCTCCAGCATCCCAGGCCCAAGAGCTGCAACGCGCCGGGCGCACCGGCGTCCCGCAACGCGCGAGCACGCGAGCTGCTCGAGGCGTGGGATACCTTCGAAGCGATCTCCCCGCTCGATCCGCGCGTCAACGAGGTCCTCTACAAGCGCGCGATCCTTCGCACCAAGCTGCTCGGCGCGACGACGCAGACCATCCCGCTCTTGCGCGCGGTGACCAAGGACTACGAGGCGCTACTCGACCGGCAGGACGGGCTCACCGCGGGGCGCCCCGACGGCATCCTCGGCAATCTCGCCGAGACGTATCTGATGCTCGGCGACATCGACCGCGCGATCGATACCTACCGCCAGGCGATCCGTGGTGGCGGTGGCGTCTCCACGATCTACGGGTTCGCCGTCGCGCTCGATCGCGATGGTCGCGGCGACCAGGCGCTGGGCGTGATCCGGAGTCAGGGCATCGAAGGCGCCGAAGAGTTCGAGAAGTCGTTCAACCTTGGCGCGATCTTCTTCGTGCCCACCGGGGAGGAGGAGTACTACTTCGCGCTCGCCGCCGAGGCGTTCGGCAACAACACCGCCGCGGCCGAGCACTGGCGTGCCTTCATCAGCAGTGGAGCGCATCCGCAGTACCACCCGCGCGCGAAGGAGCACCTCGACAAGCTCTCGCTCCGCAACAGCGTCCGGATCAAGGTCCCGCTGTCGCCGGACTTCGGTCGCGACCTGGTCCCGCGCTCGCCGCTGACCCCGCAGCGCCCGCGTCGCCCCTGAGGTCGATCCGGTTCGACAGCCGTGTCACACTGGGCACGTGCTTCGCGGGTTGATCGTCGTCACGAGCTTGTTGATCGCGAGTGATGCGCTCGCGCAGTCGAAGCGGTATCCGCCCGAGCCCGTCGACGAGGACGAGGAAGAGGCGAAGAAATCGAACCTCTGGGACAAGGCGAGCAACCCGCAGCGCAAGCCGTACGACGACCTGCTCGCCGAAGCGCAGACGGCGCTCGACGAGCGCGGCGCCGACTCGGCGAAAGAGGCGGCCGACAAGCTGACCGAGGCGATCCAGCTGTTGCCGGATGAATCGCGCGCGTACCGATTGCGCGGCGATGCACACACCGCGATGCGCGAGTGGATGAAGTGCGCGGCCGATTACACCGACGCGCTGCTGCGGATCAAGCGCAACGAGATCGAGCCGAAAGCGGTCGGCGACATGCGGCGCAAGCTCGGGCTGTGCCAGGCACGCGCGGGCAGGCTCGCGGATGCGGAGAAGACGCTGGCAGATGCGGCGGCGAGCGGCGTGGTGAGTGGCGAGGTCTGGGTGCGGCTCGGCGAGGTCCGGATCGCGATGGGCAAGCTCGACGAGGCGATCAGCGCGCTCGAGACGGCCGCCGAGCAGACGGATGTGCCGCTGCCGCTCGCGCGGTGGTTGTTGATGGGCGCCTACGACCGCGCACGCAAGCCCGCGCTCGCGGCCGAGGCCGGGCGCTTCGCGATCGAGGGGCGAACCGAGGACGGCCCGCGCAAGCAGATGGATCGCGAGATGGGGCTGCTCAAGAACCCGCAGCTGCCGCTGCTCGGTCAGGGCGAGTCGGAATACCTGCAGGCGTTGGCCGGCGCGTACTTCGATCCGCCGCGGCCCGAGCAAGCGCTCGTCTACTTCCGGAAGTTTTTGCAGCTCGCGCCGGACTCGCTGTGGCGCAAGCGCGCCGAGGAGCATCTGCGCGACCTCAAGACGGCCGACCTGCCCGAGTATGTCGACAAACGCGGCGGCAACGCGGTGCTGGATGTCGCGGCCGCGCGGCTCGCGGTGAAGAAGGTGATGCCGCAGCTGCGCGCGTGTCTGGCGAAGCGCCCCGGATTGATCCTCGAGGTCACGATCACCAAGGGTGGTCCGCGCACGCCGGGAAACACCGCGGTGCCCGTGCGTCGCGGTATGCCGCCGGATGGCACGACGACGATCCTGCGCGAGAACCTCGACGCGATCGGTTCGGTCGAGCGTGACGACGCGATCCGCTGCACCGAGCTGGTCACCGATCGCTTGCGGCCGAGCCTGCCGTCGATCAAGGAGAAGGATACGTGGTACCGCGCTGCGTTCCTGATCGTCGGGCCCTGATCGGTCGTTGTCGATGAACCTGGTCGACGAGCTCTACGCGATCGCGGCCGCGGACATCGACTATGTGGTGGCAGCATCGCCGTGACCGCACACGGCACGACCCGCACGACGAAAGACATCAACCTCGTGATCGCACCGTTGCGCGACTCGCGCTCGAGCGACCGGCGGAACCGTTCGTTGCCGTTGTGGGACGCCGACTTCGGGAGCTGCGGGCGCTCGACGAGCTGACGCGCTATCTGTGATCGCTACTTCAGGAACGCGACGGTGACGCCGTCGCCACCTTCGTTCGGCTCGCCCGCGCGGAACTTCTCGATCGATTTATGCGCCTGCAGGTGCGAGCGCACCGCGGTGCGCAGCGCGCCGGTACCGTGACCGTGGATGATGAAGATGATGTCGCGGCTCGCCAGCAGGCTCTCGTCGACGAATCGATCGACCTGCGCGACCGCTTCATCCGCCCGGTTACCGCGAACATCGACGGTGGTGTCCGTCGTGCGGGCGCCGGCACGCGCGGGCTGACCGTTGACGATCTGCATATCGGGCGCGAGCGCGAAGCCGACCAGCGTCTGCGTCGACACCGGCTGCGTCTCGGGCGGCTTCGATCTCTCCGCCCGCCGCGCCTGGCGATGCGAATCCATCAGCGTGTCCTTGATCAGCACGATCGCGCGCATCGACCCGACGCGGACCTCGACGCGATCGTCGGGCAGCAACCCGACGACCTCGGCGCGACCGAGGCGCGGCACGATCACGGGCGCGCCGGTGATCAGCTGCTCGGGCGTGGCCGGTGTACCCGGCGGTGGCGGTCGCTTGGGCTCGTGCCGCGCGACCTCGGCACCGACGGCGACCAGCCTGCGGTTCGCCAGCCGCACATCGTCGGCGCTCGCCGACGCGGCCTTCGCGCGTACCTCGCGACGGACGTCCTCGATCTCGCGGCGCGCCTGGCGCAAGGACGTCAGCGCCTCGCCGTGGGCGGTGCGCGCTTCCTTCTCGAACTGTTGCTTCGCCTTGTCGCGGAACGCGCGAGCATTTGCACGCTCGGCCTCGACCGCCTCGAGCTCGGCGAGCACGAGCACACGCTCTTCTTCGAGTCGGCGCTGCTGCTCGGTGACGTTCGAGAGGAGATCCTCGACCTTCGCGGTGTGACCGAGCAGCAACCGCGCGCGCTCGACGACTGGTTGCGAGATGCCCATCCGCGTGGCGACGGCGAGCGCACCGGAGCTCCCGGGGATGCCGAGGTGCAACTTGAACGTTGGCTCGAGCCGCTGCATGTCGAAGCCGACCGACGCGTTCGCGAACCGCGGGTCCGTCGTGCCGAGCGACTTCAACCGATCGTAGTGCGTGGTCACCATCATGGTGACGCCGCGCTCGGTCAGCGCCTCGAGCACGGCCTGCGCGAGTGCCGCGCCCTGATCTGGATCGGTGCCGACGGCGATCTCGTCGATCAACACCAGCGTGCCCGGGCCGGCGGTCGTGAGGAGATCGCGCAGGTTGAGCATGTGGCCCGAGAACGTCGACAGATCCTTGTCGAGCGACTGCGCGTCGCCGATGTCGGTGCAGACCTCGGTGAACCAGCCGATCACCGAGCCACTCTCGGAGGTGAGGTGCAGGCCGGCGCGCGCCATCAGCGCCGCGAGCCCGACGGTCTTGAGCGCGACCGTCTTGCCGCCCGCGTTGGGGCCGGAGATCAACAGCGCGCCCCCGGCGGTGACCGTGACGTCGTTGGCGACGCAGCGCCGCTCGGAGAGCAGCATCAGCGGGTGGCGCGCGTGGAGCAGCCCGATGCGCGGCGAAGGATCGAGGATCGGCTCGGCGCTCACCGTGTCGTCGGCCATGATCGCGGCGGCGACGACCACGTCGACATGCTCGGCGACCGCGAGCGAGGCATCGAAGCCGTCGGCCTCCTCGGCGACCCAGCCCGAGAACTGGAGCAGGATCCGGCGCTCCTCGTCCTGGACCTCGGCTTCGGCGAGCTTCGCGCGGTTGTTGAGCTCGACGATCTCCTCGGGCTCGATGAACAGCGTCTGCCCGGATTGCGACGTGCCGTGGACGATGCCGCGCACGAAGCCCTTGCCGTCGGTGCGCACTGGAAGGACGTACCGATCCTCGCGCTGCGTGTAGTAGGCGTCCTGGAGGTACTGAGCGAACCGCTCGTCGACGAGCAGCGTGGACATCCGCTTCTCGAGCTGCCCCTTGATCGCGGTGAGTGCGCGGCGCAACGGGCCGAGGGCGTCGCTCGCGTGATCGACGAGCCGGCCGTCGGCGTCGAACCCCTCGAGGATCGGGTGATAGACGTGACCGAGATCCGCCATCTGCTCGGCACGGGCGGCGAGCAGTGGCGCGTGCTCGGCGTGCTCGCGATGATGATTGCGCAGTCTCGCGAGCGAGCGACCGGTGGTGGCGACCGCGACCAACTCGGGAGCGTCGAGTGCCGCCGCCTTACGCGCACGTGCGATCGCGGCCGCGATCTCCGCGATGCTGCCGAGAGGAACTCGCAGGTCGCGCGAGGCCAGGTTTCTCGCCTCGCTGATCTCGAGCGCGCGAACCCGCGCCTCCTCGAGTGTCGGCAACAGCTGCGCTGCACGCACGCGCGCCGCACCACGCACGGTGGCGCAGCGGCGTGCCCAGTGGTCGACGAGCGTCGGCCAACCGAGATCATCGAGCGTCTTCGCCGCGATCATGAGGACGCGCTGTGTGACACGAACCCGGCCGGTTGCCTAGGCTGGGATCAGGTCCTGGAGGCTCGGCACCACGCGGTTCCGCCCGCCGCGCTTCGCCGCATACAGATTGTCGTCGGCGCGCTTGATCAGGCTCGAGCCATCGACGCCGGTCTCGCGCTGCAGCGTGCTGACGCCGAGGCTGATCGTGAACGAGATGTTCTGGTTATCGAACGCGCACGGGCGCTCCTCGATGATCGTGCGCAGGTGCTCCGCGAACACGATGCCGCCGGCGAGCGCCGTGGACGGCAGCACGCACGCGAACTCCTCACCGCCGTAGCGGGCGAACAGATCCTCGCGACGGATGCGCGGCCGGATGCGTTGCGCGAGGTCTTTCAACACCGCATCACCGGCGAGGTGACCGTGGCTGTCGTTGACCTTCTTGAAGTGATCGACGTCGAACATGACGAGCGTCAGCGGATGACCGTGGCGCTGACAGACCGCGATCTCGCGCTCGAGGAACTCGATGAAGTAGCGCTTGTTGTGGATCCCCGTCATGCCATCCTGGATGGCCATGTTGTGAATCGCCTCGTGGTACGCGCTCTCGATGTTGCTGCCCGACAGGAACTTGTAGATCGCGTCGCCGAACCGGACCTGGTCGGAGTCGGTCATCTCGAGCGGTCGCGTCACGCGTGCCTCGTTGACGAACGTGCCGTTGGTCGAGTTGAGATCCTCGACCCACCATGCGCCGTGCTCGTCCGTGAACAGCCGCGCATGCTGGCGCGACACGCTCGAGCGACTGACCACGAGCCCGGCCTCGCTATCGCGACCCACCACGTAGGTCGTGTTGAGCAGCGGAATGCGGCGACCGATGTCAGGGCCGGGCGGGTGCAAGTTGACCAGGCACACATCCCCCGTCGCCGGCTTCTTGTCGACCAGGTCGAGTGGACGCTGCAGGATCAGCGTTCCGCCTTCGCGGTAGTCTTCAGTCACCTAGCCTCACACGATAGCCCTGTGACGAAATGGGTTCAAATCCCTGGGGGGCGAATGTTTCGGGTCAGGCGCGCCGGTCGCCGGGGCGGACCACCTCGAAGGTGCGCCCGGTCCGCGACGGTGTGGGCAGGATGGTGCCGAGGAGCGTGCCCGCGAGCACCGATCGAACGAATTCGCGGCGATCCGGCCCGCAGAGCTCGGCCAGGCGCTCGATGGCCAGGCCACTGGACGGGGCCAGCACGCTCGTGATCACGAGCCCGCCGCCACAGGCCGCCTCGATGACGGCCATCGCGGCCTCGGGGCCGTTCGCGTTGCCGATCGCGATCGCATCCGGGTTCTCCCGGAGCGCCCCCGCAACGCCGATCGCGATCGAGGCTGCGTGGGTGCCGACCTCGCGCTGGCTGACTCGCGGGCTCGCGTGCACGATCTCGATCGGATCCTCGATCGTGATGACCTGACGCCCGCGCGAGGCGAGCGCGCCGACCAGCGCCGCGAGCGTCACCGTCTTGCCGGCCGCGTTGCCGCCCGCGATCACGATCAGGCCGGTGCGCTCGAGCCAGTCGCCGAGCTCGATCCCGAGGCGATCGAGCGGCACCGCATCGGGGAGTAGCCGCAACGTCGCCGTCGGACCGCGGTGATCGCGCGCGAGCGTGACGCGCACCCGCCCTGCCCCGTCGTGATACGCGAACGTCGGCGCGCCGCCTTCGATCCAGGCGGCACGCACGGAAGCCGGCGCGACCACGCCGACCTCGCGCGACAGCGTGTCGCCATCGATCGCCGCGCCGATCGCGGAGAGCTCGGTTCCGACGCGCGCGACCGGTGCGAAACCCGCGACCAGGTAAATGTCGGTCGCGCGATTGCCGCGCGCGGCACGCGTCAGCTCGTCGAGCATGGTGCTGCCGCTCGCCATCGGACGCGTGGTCTCGACGGGGGTGTCGTACTGACCGCGCTCGATCAACAGCTCGCCCGGCGCGGCAGCGGCGACGACAGGACGTACAGCGGGCACCGGGGTGGCCGGTCGCTCGGGTGCGGCGCCTTCGATCCCGACCTGCCACACGCCGGGCCGCGGCATCACGTTGATCGCGTACGCCTCGTAGGTGAAGCGCGTCGGACGCTGCTGATCGATCAGATCGAGCGCGGCCGGCGGCGCGACCTCGCGCACCATCACGACGAGCTGATCGTGCGGCGTGACCTGCGTGGCGTGGCGATCGCCTTGCGGGAACCGCAGCATCACCGCCTGGTTCGAGGTCAGCACCGCGCCGGTGGCGCCGAACTTCTCGATCGATCGCAGGTAGACGTCGAGCTTGGACACTTCAACTCACCTATGGCTCTCGCAGCTCGGTCACGGTCGAGATCTGCGACTTCGCGATCAGCACGCACTCCTTCGCCGTCCACAGGCGAACAAAGGTCAGCGGCGAGTTCAAATGATCGAGCGCGCGCGGTTGTGCGGCCGGCGAGCTATCGAGGAGCAAGCCCTCGAAGCGCGTGCCCTGGATCAGCAGCACCTCGACGCGATGCTGGCGATCGTAGAGCACGACATCCGCATCGGCATCCTGCGTCTCGCCCGGCAATGTGACGTAGACGATCGCCGCCTTCGCCACCAGCCGCAGCAGCTCGCCGGTGCGGAACGGGACGAACTGGATCGCGCTCTCGAGCAGCGCCGACAGCGCCTCGACCTCGGTACGTTTGTGGTCATCGGCGACGACGTAGAGCTCGCCGCGCTCGTACCAGGTGTCGTGCGGACCGACGGCCAGGTGCACCGACACGGCCGTCGTCGGGATCCGCAGCTCGTCGGCTTGCATCGATCTCAGCGTACACGACCTGCCCGGATATCCGGGCGGCGGGGTGAATTTCAGGAACCGGGGACGACCGGCGATGCTAGGTTCGGCGAATGCCTCGGGCATCTACAGATTCGCTCACGCGGCCGATCCTCGCCGCGACCACCATCGCGGGCATCGCAGCCTCGATCTGGCTCTTCCTCGATAATCGCTCGCTACGCAGCGAGCTCGACGATCGGTCGGTGGTCGCCGCGGTTGTAGACACGCCGGCGATCGAGAAGCCGACGCCGCCGGTCGAAGATCCGTGGGCGGCAAAGGCCGAGCCCGCGAAATCCGCGACGCCCGCACCATCGCTCCAGGCATCCAAGGAAGAGTCGCGGATGGAACGCCGCGCGCGTCGCACCGAGGAGTTCGGCGCGATGTTCGGCCGCCTCGACAACGAGACCGACGACGAATACCGCGCCCGCATGCTGCCACTGCTCAAGCTCGGGCTCACCGGTCCGCGCGATCGCGTCGGCGAGATGCGCAAGCTCGCCGAGGACAAGGCCAAGGTCACCGCGGCGCAATCCGCGGAGCTCGATAAGGCGTTCACGAAGGTCTACGACGACGTGGTCGACTACACGAACAAGGCGATCGGCGACGGTCAGCTGTCGCCGTACGAGCGCAACGTCGCTGGCTGGCTCGATTACGCGGGCGGCCTCGGCGGCATCCTGACCGGCGCGAACGGGCAGATCGGCAAGATCCTCGACCCGGGGCAGATCAAGGCGATGTCCGATTCCGGCTTCGAGTGGGGCGAGTACCTCGGCCTCAACGCGCCGTGGGAAAACCTGAAGCCACCGCCGCCACGACCGAACTAGTTCTGTTGCTGAGTCCAGGGCATCAGAAGTTGGTGATCACCTTCCGCTTCCACTTGCACTAGTCAGTTTCCACTTGCACTTGAGAGTTAAAGGCCGTCAGCGTGGCAAGTCGGTAGGAATCCGCCGCCCGTGGGCTCGGCACGTCTCGTTGTGCGCGGGTCTTCCCGACCTCGCCATCGCTACCCTTCGAAGCTTCGGTTCTCAGCAGCCTGCTACAGCCCGATCCAGTAGTTCGCTTTGACCATCACGATGTCCTCCGAGGCGGCATCGCGAAGGTCGCGCAGATCGCGCCCGAGCCGGAATCGTCCGTCGGGACCTTCGGTGGTCTGGCCGTGGCTCCAGATCGCGAACAGCGACGAGCCGGGCCGGTACTCCCAGCGCATGACCACGTTCGAGCGCAGCTGCGCGAACGAGAAGTCGGGCTGACGGAACCGATACGAGCCGTTGCTGTTGCCGGCGTAGACGCCGTCCGTGAGCACGAGCCGGCTCCCCTCGAGGAGCGTGAATCGATCCTCGAACTTCTTCGCGCCCGAGTGATCGACGTCCTTGAACTGCGTGTAGCGACCGGTCGCGACGAACGGCTGCGCGTACGCCTGCAGGCTGAGCCGCGGCGAGAACGTCCAGTTCACGCGAACCGTCATCGCGACGGTCTGTTGATCGATCCGCGCGAACACGAAGTGCGAGCGATCGGTGGTGTCGATCGCTTCCTCGACGTACTGCATCGCCTCGTCGCGGCGCCCCCAGCTCGGCCCGACGAAGACGTCGACGTTCGAGCGCGCCTGGACGGTGACGCCCGTGTCGATCCCGATGTTGCCGGAATTCGAGGTCCAGTCCTGGTTGCCAGAGACGCTGAAGTCGACGCGGAGCACCTTGCGTGCGTCGGTCGAGAGGTTCAGATACGCGGACCATCGCGGGTTGACGCGCAGTGCGGTGCCGCCGCGAAGCGCGCCGCGATCCCAGATGTTGTCGTACAGCCCCCCGCCGATGCCGAGGTTCCAGTAGTTCGCGAACTGGACGTTCTGCTCGAGATCGAGGCCGAGATCGGTGAGCCTCGGCTCCGAGGTCTGCACCCAGAACGCGCTCACGCGGGTGTTGTAGTTGAGAAAGTCCTCGGTCGGATCCTCGTCGTGGTACTGGCCGTAGACCGACGAGATCAGCAGATCGGAGCTGCGCTGGAAGCCGGCGTCATTGAGCTCGAGTCCCGGTGACGTGATCCCGCCGGTCGCGCCGTAGCGCCAGTGCTTGGTGTCGCCGGTACGCCCGACGTCCCACGACGCCGCACCACCGGTCATGGTGGTGCGCTTGGGATCGAAGCGAAAGGTGTCGGGGCGTTGCCAGAGGTGGCGCTGCGAGAGCTGGGTCTCGGCGATCGCTGCCTCGGTGCCGTGCACCAGGCTGCCGAGGACGCTCGCGTTGAGCTGCCACGCGTTCTTCGACCACTTGTGCGTGATCGTGGAGCCGAGCGTGTACGCCTGATCGTGGAGCAGATCAGCGAGGCCGGTGTCGGCGAGCGAACGATGCACGGCCGTCGCCGACATCCCGACAGAGGTCCTGCCCTCGTGGAGGTCGCGCTTGACGCGCGCGATCATGTAGTTGGTGAGCGGTGCGACGATCGGCTTCGCCGCCATGCCGGTGTCGTCGACGATCGTCGCGGTCTCCTGACCGGTGACGGCATCGAGCACGCCGATCGACCAGCCGCGCGTCTTGCCGGTCAGCTTCGCCGCGCTGTAGATCGTGGTCGCGTTCGGCTGCTGGAGATACGTGTAGCTCGGCGGCTCGACCGTCGGTGCCGCGCCGATCCGGCGGGTGTAGAACGCCGTCTCACTGCCATTGTTGACATCCATCGGGATGCGGAACAGGTCGACACCCTCGACGAAGAACGGCCGCCTCTCGGCGAAGAACAGCTCGTTCGCGGACAGGTTGACCGCCGATGGATCCGCTTCGACCTGGCCGAAGTCCGGGTTGGTGCTCGCCGACAACGTGAACGCAGGACCGAGGCCGTACTTGACGTCGATGCCGACGTTGCCGACCGCGCCGTAGTGATCGGAGAGCGGATCGCCGTCCTCGACGGGCGAGGACTGGAGCCCGCCGGTGGCGTACGGGAGCAATTCGAGACGACGACTCGACTTGATCTCGTCGATGCCGCTGATCACACCAAACTTGCTGACGATCTCCGGGCTCGAGCGCGGCCACGGCGACCACGACGACTGCTCGTTCGAGCGACCGATGTTGCGCACCACCTGAAGTCCCCACTCGTGGTTGGCGGCGGCGGTGAAGCGCAGCTGACTGAGTGGGATGCGAAGCTCGGCGGTCCAGCCATCGTGCGTGATTCTCGAGTTGCCGGTCCACACCGCATCCCAGGTGTCGTCGGCGTTGGTGTCGTCGAACATCAGCATGTCGCGCTGGACGCCGGCCGCGTTGATCTGGAACACGAACGCGGTGCGCTTGTCGTGATAGCTGTCGAACGCGACCGCGATGAGATCGGTCACCGGATCGAGATCGCGGCGATGCAGCGTGCGGCGAATCTTCGCGGGCTCGGGGTCGGCGGCCCACACCCCGACATAGATCGCGACGTCGTCGTAGAGCACCGCGAACGTGGTGTCGTACGTCGCGTTGTTGCCGTCCTTCGGATAGCGCTGCGTGAACCCGCTGTGATGCGGCGCGCTCGCCCACGCGGCTTCGGCTAGATTTCCGTCGACGAGGATCGAGCCGGTACGGCGCGCTGCTTTCGCGCGGTGTTCGGCGAACGAGCCGGTGCTCGAAACCAGCACAGCGGAGATCACGATGACGCGGAACATGGACAGGAGATCCTTCTACGCACGAGACGATGGACTCGCGTTGGTCGCGATGGTTGCAGATCTGGATCTTCGTCGCGACTGCGACACGCGTGCGACAACTATTTCGGTCGCGGCACGGCCTGCGCCTCGTCGGAGCGATGCGCGTGCTCGAGCAGGATCTGCGTCGTCGAGACACCGATCTCGTCGCGTCCGCCGATCGCCATCGGCGAGAACTCGAACTGGCCTTCTTTCCAGTCGAGGAGCTTCATCAAGCGATCACGCGGGCGCGTCGGGTGATGCGACGTGCCGTTCGAGAGGCTCGACTCGACCTTGATGCACTTGCCCTCGGTGATGAACACGCGCGCGATCTCGCCGGCGTGCATCACCAGCAGGACGCCCGATTTGCGCTCGAACTCGAGGAGCGAGAGCAACGTGCCAAGCGTGATATCGACGAGCGAGCCGCGGAGACCCGGATTGGCGACCTGCGGTGGCGCAGCGACGCGATGGACGCGGATCACGAGCTCCTCGTCGAGGAATGGCTGCGGGATGTAATCGCGGACGCCGGCGCGAAACGCCTCGAGGCGACCGAGGTCACCGTCGGTGCCGGTCAGGATGAGTGGCACATCGGAGAGCGCGTCGTGATCGGCCATCGCCATCGCGAGATCGACGCCGCTCATCTCGGGCATCTCGGCGGCGGCGACGATCGCATCGGGGCGCCACACCGAGCACGCCTCGAATGCCTCGGGCACGTTGACGACCGGATTGACCTGGAAACCACCGGTCTCGAGGGCGCGCGTCATCCGCGTGCGGAGCGGACCGGTCGGTTCCACGATCACGATCTGCGTGGCATGGTTGAGGCCAGGATTCGTGATCTCGGTGCGAAGCGCGTCGACGTGCGCGCGGAGCTGCAGGCGGGCCGGCGTATCGGGGCCGAGGAGCTCGAAGCCCATGCCGGGGTGACGACCGAGGGCGCGCGCGGAGGCGACGGAGAGGGTGTGCGCGACGCGTGCGTAGAGGGCGAGCACGTTGCCGTCCGGAAGCGTCAGCTGGAGATCGATCTCTTCACCGATCGCGAGCAGCTGATCGGTGCGGATGTAGAGGCCGCGCGCGGATAGGTCTTCGGTCTCGGCGAAGGCCGGTCCGGACGGACGATCGAACTCGACCCGACAACGGCTGACGAGTCGCTGGTCGCGACTGCGTCGCGGAGTGCCCACAGCCACAAATTTTATCGGTCGCCGACGAGCTTGTCCTGTTTACACCCATAGCGGGGCTAGTGGGAATGCTGAATCTGGCTCACCAAGCCGCGGATCCAACTGGGTTTCCAAGATCTACAGGACTTTTCAAGAATCTTTGAACATACTGCAGGCATCTGATCGGAAGGCTTAAAATGACCCAACTCGGATCCATCGCAGTGCTCGATCGGCTCGCCCACGTCTCGATGCGGCGCGAGGCGCCTGTGCTGGCCGACCGGCTGGCTGCTCTCGATCGCTGGGTTCGCGACGATCTCGTGAACCTCGATCGCGACCTCGACGCGTTCTCGCGGAGCGCGAAACCGCTCCGCGAAGGCGGGCGAGTCGTCCACGCGGCCGCGAATCACCTGCTGGATCTGAAGGGCAAGCACCTGCGCCCGACCTGCGTCGCCCTCGCGAGCAAGTTCGGCGAAGGCTTCACGCCGCGTGCGCGCTCGCTGGCCGTGGCGGTCGAGCTCGTTCACAGCGCGACGCTGCTCCACGACGATGTCGTCGATGTCGCCGAGCGCCGCCGCGGTCAGCCGACGGCGTGCGTGGTGTATGGCAACGCGGCGTCGATCTTCGCGGGCGACTGGTTGCTGGTCGCGGCGCTGCGCAAGATCAGTGCGTCGGGCATCCCGGGCCTACTCGAGCAGATGCTCGCCGTGATCGACGAGATGATCGCGGCGGAGTCGCTCCAGCTCGAGAGACGCGGCCAGATGGCGGGCACGCGCGAGGATTACTTCACCGTCGCCGAGGGCAAGACCGCGGCGCTGTTCCGGTGGGCGATGATCGCGGGTGCGAAGACGGCAGGACTACCGGTGACGGGCGAGGCCGCCCTCGATCGGTTCGGGCTGCACCTCGGCGTGGCGTTCCAGGCGGTCGACGACGAGCTCGATTTCGGGACCGCGGAGGTCACGGGCAAGGATCCGCTCGCGGATCTGCGCGAAGGCAAGCTGACGTTCCCGCTGGTCGTCGCGCTCGAGCGCGAGCCAACACTGCGGACGGAGATCGAGGCGTTGCTCGGCGAGGACGAGCCGCCC
>Ga0105049_10002110_pt1 | contig 23525 bp, 18 predicted proteins | sample MAT06_FD_78087 | JGI IMG/M metagenome (GOLD analysis project Ga0105049, IMG submission 78087) | Freshwater microbial communities from Lake Fryxell liftoff mats and glacier meltwater in Antarctica - MAT-06 | ecosystem: Environmental > Aquatic > Freshwater > Ice > Liftoff microbial mat | place...
TAATTCGTTATAATTAGGAAGTAAACTGACTAAACAAAAAAAAGAGTACTCAATAGAATGAGTACTCTTTAAAATTTTTGGTACAGAAGGCGGGGGTCGAACCCGCACGAGTTTAAGGCTCACTGGATTTTGAGTCCAGCGCGTCTGCCAATTCCGCCACTTCTGCAAGTGTGATTTTTTGTGGGCGGTGAGGGATTCGAACCCCCGACATCCTGCTTGTAAGGCAGGCGCTCTGAACCAGCTGAGCTAACCACCCAAATTTTCTTTTTGAGAATACAAATATACGGTATTTTTTACATTCTACAAATTTTTTTCGATTATTTTACCGATTCTATTCGCTTTATTTCTTTTACTGTTGTTAACAACACCCGCTCTATTCCTCCACGAAGGGTCATTAGTGATAGTGGGCAGGTTTTGCAAGCCCCCAAAAACCTAAGCTCAACAACACCAGAAGCGGTTTCGTACTGAACAAATTCAATATCTCCACCGTCTTCTTGCAAATACGGTCGAATTGAATCGAGTGCAGTTTGAATATCAGATCTGATTTGCAGTATCGTTCTCATTTTATAGGGAAATTGTCAAACCGGGTGAAGATACTTTTTCTTTATTTTGTTTCCGTACTTCAGTAACCATATTTTTCGCAATATCGGTGTAGTATTTCGCACCATCACCAGATTCTGGATCGGCAACAAAAGGCAGACCTTCATCGGCATTTTCCCGAATTTTCATTATAATTGGTACTTGACCTAAAAGCTTTGTTCCAACTTCAGTGGCTACTCGTTGACCACCGCCTGAACCGAAAATATCGTAACGCTTTTCGGGCATATCTGGGGGAATAAAATAACTCATATTTTCAACAATCCCAAGTATATTCACATTTACTTTTCGGAACATCGAAATACTTCTTCGAACATCAGTAAGCGATATTTCTTGTGGTGTGGTAACGATAACTGCACCCGAAAGAGGGATACGTTGAGTCATAGTCAACTGAATATCGCCAGTACCGGGAGGAAGATCAAAAATGAGATAATCTAAATCACCCCAGTAAATTTGGTCGACCAAGGTTGTAAAATACCCTGCTAACATAGGACCACGTAAAATTGCTGCTTGGTCGCGCCCCATAACAAAACCAATTGAAGCAACGGAAACGCCATATTGTTCAAATGGGTATCCGTAAATTTTTCCATCGTCTTTTTTTTCAGCTTTCATTTGTTCACCTGCAAGTCCAAACATTGTAGGGACTGAAGGTCCATAGATATCAGCATCTAATAATCCAACCTTTGCACCTTTGTGTGCTAAGGAAATTGCAAGGTTCGCTGCAACAGTCGATTTACCAACTCCACCTTTTCCAGAAGCTACCGCAATGAGGTTTTGAACACCCGGTAATACAGGGTTCGGTGGTAATTCTTTTTCACGAACGTATATATAAATTTCTGCTTCTGGTAAATGCTTTTTTATAATTTCTTTACATTTGTCGTCGAAATCTTTTGCAACATAATGTAAAGGAGGTATAAATTCTAAGTACAATTCAACAGAAGTTTCTTGTTTTACTTCTAAAGTATGAATAGCTTGGAGTTCGTCAAATGTTTGATTAAAATCTGGATCTATAATAGACCCCAGCTCTTGACGAATAGTAAGCACTATATCGGATTGAGACATAATTATGATATTATTTGGTATTATAAAATGTAGACTGCACCATACACGAATTGTATGGTTGTTTATTACTTCAATTAAAGATAAAGTGATTTTCCTTTGCACTAAAGATAATTCAAAAACTACTATAGGTACACTTTAAACTACTAAAATGGATTATACATTTTTAAAATTCAAATACTGTATGACATTATACATTTCGGTTGGTTTTCTACTTCTTGTATTTAGTGCTTTTTTTGTTTTTCTAAACCACGAAAAATTTGGGAAGACACCTAATTCTGAAATAAAAACTCAGTTTTCAGAACACAACAACTTTTACGATGGAGAATTTCAAAATCAGTCAAATACTCCAGGTATGACTGGCGATGATTCGATGGTAACAGTTTTCTGGAACTTCTTTTTTAATAAGAATGAAAATTCAGAACCAAAAGAAACCTTACCCTCAGTAAAAACAGATTTAAAATCAATTCCACTTTCAGAAAATGTTCTAGTTTGGTTTGGACATTCTTCGTATTTTCTTCAAATAGATGGTAAACGATTTTTGATAGATCCAGTTTTTAGTGGTGCAGCATCGCCAGTATCGTTTACTACAAATAGTTATAAAGGTTCCGAGGTTTATTCTGTAGATGATTTTCCAAATATCGATTATTTGCTTATAACTCACGACCATTGGGATCATTTAGATTACGAGACACTCCTTAAACTACGTGCAAAAGTATCGACTGTCGTTACTGGTATGGGTGTTCGCATTCATTTAGAAATGTGGGGTTACAATCCTGAAACGATAATAGAAAAAAATTGGTACGAAACTATTCCTTTGACTGAAGGATTTTCAATTACTTTAATGCCGACAAGGCATTTTTCAGGAAGACTTTTTTCGAGAAACAAATCGCTTTGGACTTCGTTTGTATTGAAAACACCAACGAAAAATCTGTATTTAGGTGGGGATTCTGGATATGATAAACATTTCAAAGAAACAGGACAGAAGTACGGACCTTTTGATTTGGCAATGCTAGAATGTGGTCAATACAACAAGAATTGGAAATATATCCACATGGCACCCGAAGAAGTTGTTCAAGCAGGAAAGGATTTGCAAACAAAACAGCTATTACCTGTTCACTGGGGTAAGTTTTCACTAGCCCTGCATTCTTGGAAAGAACCCATTGAGCGATTATCCGTAGCAGCGGCGAAAGAGAAGCTACCACTTATAACTCCGTTAATAGGACAAAAAGTATCGTTAGATTCTACGTTCCAAAGCACCCAATGGTGGAAAGAACTTCAATAAAAAAATCCCTCATTGAGGGATTTTTTTAGCTACTTATAATAAGTTTCCTGCATTCCAAGGTATAGAGGGAATAATTTTTCTTCGTAGGAAGTGCGATCTTTTGCTAATTGAACTGATTGCTCGTGTGAACCTTCGTGAGTAAAAATATCACTTATATTCCCAGCTTCAATTCCTTTAATCATTATTTCTGCTACAACATCAGGAGTAAGCATTCCAGTAAGTGGTGGTAAACCTACACCACGTTCTTCGGCAATTTGTTTTGCACGAGTAATTCCTCCAAAGAAAATTTCAGAAATAGGTCCACCATCGGTAACGGTAGCCCATTCCGTAGAAACACCAGCTGGACAAACCACAGTAGCTTCAACCCCTGTAGAAACTAATTCTGTACGAAGTGAGGAAGTAAAGCCTACGCACGCATGTTTTGCAGCTACATAAGCACTATTGAAAGGGTATCCTGTTTTCCCTGCTACGGAGGCAACATTCATAATATGCCCACGACGGTTAGCCTTCATTGTTGGTAATACTGCAGCAGTCATATACCACAACGAATAGACATTCACTCCAAAAATAGATTCTAACATTTCAGGTGTAGTGTCTTCAACAGAGGCTCTATTTCCTCGACCTGCATTGTTGATTAGAATATCGACAGTACCAAAAGTATCAAGAGTTTTTTTGACTACCATTTCAGCTTCATTTTTTATAGAAACATCTGCTGTAATTGCAAGTGCTTTGCCGTTATTTGCTTTTATTGAAGCAGCTAATTCTTCTAATTTTTCTGTTCTACGTGCAACTAATACGACTGTAACACCTTTTTTAGAAAGTTGAATTGCGAGTGATTTTCCAATACCAGAAGATGCTCCAGTGATAATTGCTACCGATGATGATGTGATATTCATAATTTTTTTTTGGATTATTGGTTTGGTTGTAATTGCATAGTTTCGAAATATTGTTTTATGAGTATTTCATATTCTTTTGTGTATTGAAGTTTCAAAGATTCTAACATATCTTTTAACGATTGTTCTCGTTGTTGCGTAGTTAAACCCTGCAATGGTCCTGGTTTCATTCCTAAAATATCTTTTCCACCTTGAGCTTCACGTTTTGGGTCAAAATCTCGTTCATTCATCGATTTAGTAGCATCTAAGAGACGAGATAGAATTCGTTCTTGTCTTTTACGAGTTTCTTCAGAAATATCACCTTGTTGCATGGACCTAACAATTTCCTTTAACTCTTCAGAGATTTTTTCTAAGTCTCCCAAAGCTTTTCGTTTTCCAGAATATGCTTCCTTTTGTTCTTTTGCTAAATCTTCAATAGATTTCTGTAATTTACCTTGTTGAGCAGCGAGCTTTTGCATACTAGCTTGATCTTGTTGCGACATAGAACCTTGGTTGCCACCGGCACCCATTTGTTGCATTTGCTGATTAATAGATTGTTGTTGCCCAGCAGCTTGACGAAGTTTGTCCATAAAGCTACCACCCTGGCCTTCTCCTTGTCCTTCACCTTCACCTTCTCCCCCTTGACCTTTCCCTTTGCCCTTACCTTTGCCTTGCATTTGCCCCAAAGCATCTTGCATTTGTGTGGCTGCTTTGTTCATAGAAGCCATTGCCTGACCTTGTTTCTGAGAAGCTTGTTGGTTAGCACGATTATCCATTGCATCTTGAGCTTGTTGCATTTGGCTAAGTGCATTACCAATTTCTTTCCCCATTTCGGGAGTAACTGACATAGATTTTTGAGAAAGTTGCATCAATTGGTTTGCAGTGTTTTGCAAAGCATCTTGGAGTTGCGATTGTTTTTGTTGCAATTCCTTGAATTGTGAAGAATTGGGATCTAATCTTTCTGTTTGTTCTTTTATTTTTTCTTGTTGTTGCGAAAGAGAGAGCATATCACTAATAGACTTCTGCATTTGTTTTTGGGCTTCTTTAGAAACATTTTTCTGCATTTGCTTACGTAAGTTTTTCATTTGTTGCGAAAATTGTTGCAAATTTTGCGAAGCCTGTTGTTGTTGTTGTTTCGCAGAATTCATATCACCTTTTTCAAGTGATTTTTCGGACTGCTTCATTTGTTCTGAGGTTTGCTTTTCTTGTAGGGCATCTTGAGCCTTGTTCATTTCTTCCATTGGCATATTTGAGCCAATTTCCTTCATTAAGTTTTCAAGATCTTTCAGTTCTTTTGCAAGATCTTCGAATTCCTTTTGGAGATTTGATTGTTCTTTTGCAAGATCTTGACGCTGTTGTTCGTTTTTGGAATTTGTGTTTTCGGATTGTTTTTGAAGTTGTTCTTGTCTGTTTTTCAGATCTTCAGCTTTTTTAGAAAGTGCGTCCGCTTTTTGTTCAGCTTTCATACGTTGAAGTAGTTTCATAGTACGTTCAATACTTTTTTTGAATTCTTCTTCTTTTAACTGATATTGTTCCATTGCTTTTTGCATATCATTTGGATTCATTTGCTCCATTTGCTTTTGCATCCGCTCGAGTGCCGCTTGTAGTTCCGGGCTTTTAACTTCTTTTAATAGCTTTTGAAGTTCTTGATACTTTTCTAATGTTTCAGGGGAAAGCAATTTGTTCGAATTAAGTTGTTCGGTAACATCTTGCAACTGCTCCTGTATTTGATTTAACTTTTCTTGCGCAGCTTGTTGTTTCTTTTGCAAATCGTCGAGTGTCTTTTTTTCTTTCCAAGTTGGAGATTGTTGCTTACGCATTTCACGCTTAATGTTTTCCATCTCTTTATTTGCTTGTTCAGAGGATTTCGCAATTTCTTTCAATTGTTTTTCAATATCATTTTGCGATTTATCTGTTTCTGCTAGTACATCATCTAAAGATGGAAGTTTTACCATTCTTTTGGCAGTAACAGCAGATTTTGGACCGGAGACATTGTCGTTGTCAAAAATTTCAAGATAAAATTCATATTGGTCTTCAATTGTAAATCCTAAGTCTTGAAGATTCCAAACATACGGCACTGTTGTAAATAGTTCATTCGTTCGAATTTCAATTTTTTTTGATTGAAATTTTTCTGAAGGTTGAGCATATCTTGAATTAGCTAATCTATAATGTAACAACAACTTAGAAAATCCAAAATCATCATTTATTGTTACTTGAATTGGCAATATCCCTTGTTCATTTATAGTAACATTGTTCGCAGGCTCAATCATCGAAATAGTAGGATGCCCATCGGTTAACAAAGTAATAGAACCTGTTGGTTTTTCAACATTTGTTAAACCATCTACATCTGTAATCTCAATATAATATTCGCAAGAATTAAATAATCGGGTAGAAAGTTGTGCCTTTACTCCCGATATATTCATATTCTTTTGAATTGTATCCTTAATATTTTCTCGAGAAACAAAAATTACTTTTGATGACTTTAACTGTTTATTCGAGGAAATCGTAAATGAAATATTCGAACCTTTTAACGTGGTAAATGTAGGAGATTGTGTTGAAAACTCGACTGATTGCATTTTACTATACGATGGAGGAACTGCTACACCATTCAAAGAAAGTATAATTGGTCGGTCAATTATAGTAATTCTACCCACATTACTGCGAACTTTTTCTACAAGCCAAGGAGCTTCTGCATAAAATTCTAAAGATTTTTTAAAACTTGGAACATCGTATTGAAAGTTTCCAGCCGAATCTAAAGATACTTCTATTTTAGTAAATTCTTTTTCTTCATCATCTTTGATGAACAGAAAAACATTTGATGGTTTTTCACCTATTGTTTTTACATATATTGAAGCTTTTTCGCCACGAGAAATATTTTGAAATTCAGGAAGAACTTTTAATTGAAAAGGGGCTGGTGGTAAATACGATGTGGAGTAATTAACTACTCTTTGGCTTGAAGGGAACATAAACCCTGAACCCGTAGTCCATAAAATTCCCGTAGTTACAATAGTAAGAAGCAAGAATAGCATTGAACGTTTAAAAGGTCTTTTTTCCATTACTTCAGTAAAGTCTAAATTCATTGTTGAAGTATGAACTACTTCTAATTGTGAAATTACTAATGGTTGTTGGTTTACTGGGTCAATTACTGAATAAAGTTGAACTATGTTACAAAGAGAATCAACTATTTGAGTAAAGTGATTTCCAACTCTTAAAGATACTTTTTCTAAATATTGAGAATTTGCTCGTTCAAACAATGAACGAATAAACAAAAACCCTGTTACAAGTACTGTTGACAGTACCAAACTTACTAAGCTGTAAAAAAGTACTGTTCTAAATGAAGAATTACCTTGAAAAAAGGCTTCAATACCAATTCCAATTGTAAGAAGTAATACTGAAATGGATAAAACATACGATGTATATGTGAAAAAGGAGAAAAGATTTTCTTTGCTTCTCACTTTTTTCAATCGATGGATTATTCCGTTGTATATATGTAAATGATTCATAGAAATAAAAAACTCTGTTGTGAATTATCGTAGTAAACGACAAACATAACAGAGTATTACTTAGATTGAAATGTTTCTTAGAAACTTAAGGCATAAATAGGCTTTTGGAATACAAAAATGTAATCATATTTTAAAGCTTCATTTCCTTGTTCGATTCCTATTTCTCTCCATTGAACAAACTCATTTTTCAATTCAATTTCGGTATCATAATGCTTTTTATATGCAGATTTTAAGTGTAGGCCAACTTTTTTTGTAAGCTGCATAATTTGCAAACTTAAAGGAATTGTTTCTCCATCAATATATTTATCACCAACAACTAAAGCGCAGAATTTACCAGGCTCTAAAAATGGATATATTGACATCATTAGTTTTTCATAGTAGTTAAAATATTCATTTAACTTTTTAGAATTTGCAAAATCAGAAGGGTCTTTACTATACTCTAAACTATCCCATGAAGGCGGGTTTATAAGAATAAATTGAACTGTTTCAATTCCTAAATATTTTAGAACATCGTCATAATCAACTTCTACATTGTTTCCAACAATAACTTGCGATTTTGACATACTTGAAAAAGAATTTGACTGAATCATTGCTTTTCTAGCTATATCGACAGAAAGTTCTATTCCAACAAAATTTCTATTTAATTTTTTAGATTCTAACATTGAAATACCACTACCTAAGAATGGATCTAAAACCCAATCATTTGTAGAAGTATACGAAGATAACAATTGATGAACGGTACTTGGCAACAAAGATCCCCATAGATGAGAAGGAAATCTCTCACTATCCGGTACTAAGTCATCTTGTTTTAAAGGGACAAACGAATAATTGTTTTCGTTCCATCGATTTACATTGTTAAAATTAAAATTAGTACGAATATCTAGGTTAATTTCAAAGATAAGATTATTTACTTTTGATTTAACTTCTTCCATATTCTTAGCACCATAAATACCTTGAAGAATTTGCAAAGTATACTCATCTAAGACGAGAGTATTAATTACAAACCCAACTTCTTCTCTAACTTCAATTATGTTTTTGCATCGTTGAAGTGTGATTACTAGTTCTTCAACTGTTTGTTCTATAGTCATATAATTCTACTTATTAAATTAATTTGAGCGGTCTTTTAATGCCCAAACAACAATATTGGTACCAAATTTCAATGCCAACTCTCTTCTATCTTGAGGAGTGTTATGAACATCTGGGTCTGCCCATCCGTCACTTGGATTAGATTCATATGTATACAAAACACATAATCTTCCATTTTCAAACAATCCAAATGTTTGTGGTGGTTTATTATCATGTTCATGAATTTTAGGAACACCAGAAGAAAATATAAAATGAGAGGAAAATATAGAATGGGAGTACGGTAATTCTACAAATTTCTGGTCAGGAAAGACCTTTTTCATTTCTCTTCTAATCGATTCATCTAATCCATAATCATCATCAATGTATAAAAAACCCCCATTTTTAAGATATGCTCTTAAGCGTTGGACTTCTAAATCAGAAAATGAGATATTTCCATGACCTGTTATAAACAGAATTGGATATCCGAAGATGTTTTGAGTAGAAATATCAACAAATTCATATATTGGATTTACTGATATATTCGTGTTTTTACGAATATATTGCAATAGATTTACATCAGATGAGGGATCGTTATACCAATCTCCTCCCCCATTATATTTTATTCTACCTAAAGTTATCTCACTTTTCGCTTGAGCATATAATCTATCAGTTATTATAAAGTTCAAACTTAGCAGTAATAAAACTAAAATACAAATTTTTACTATAATATTCATTCTATTTTAACAATACATCTATAAAATTAGTAAAATTCTCTAATTTGGCGAAATACAACTTTTAGTATTTCGTTGTAAATTTTATGATTACTAATTTCTTTTCTTCTTCAAGAAACCAAGGAAAACCCCGCATTTCAATTGGAATTACTTTTACTTCTGAGTTGTTATATTTCTTTTTAAAGTTAGATATTTCTTCGTCAAGATTTCCACCTTTTAGAAAAACAAATGTTCCACCATTTTTTAAAAATTGTGCAGTCCATTCTACCAAATGCACAAGTGATCCAACTGCCCTTGCAGTAATGATGTCGAACTTCTTTAAATATTTTTTCTCAAATCGTAATTCTTCTACCCTTGCACGTACAACGGAAGTATTTCGTAATTCTAAGTGATTTACGAACATTGTAGTAGATTGAACTTTTTTAGCAATTGAATCTACTAAGGTACAATGTAAATCTGGACGAGCAATTTTTAAAGGAATACCCGGAAAACCACCGCCTGTACCTATATCTAAGACTGCAGCTTTTTGAATTGGGGTAACATATTTTAAAATCGCTAGGGAATGCAAAAAATGTCGTACATAGATATTTTCAGTATCTTTTCGTGAAATAAGATTTACTTTTTCATTCCAATACACTAAATCTTTATGAAAGCGTTCAAATAAAAACGACTGTTCTTGAGTCAACACTATTCCATTTGTTGAACAAGCAGTCCAAAACTCTAATAATTCCATAGTAAGATTTTTTATGTTTTATACGTACTTTTAAAATGATTCCGGTACACCAAAAAGAAATTCCATTTTTTTCAGTTATCATCTGTACTTTTAACCGCTCAATTGAACTTCAAAGTGCAATTGAATCGTTGTTAAACCAAAGTGAACACGATTGGGAAGCAATTATAGTTGACGACGGTAGTAACGATACAACATTTCGAGTTGCACAAGCTTTTTGTAATGAAGATAGAAGGATACGTTATTGTTATCATTCTAACAAAGGAGTAGGGCTTTCGAAAAACACCGGAATTCTTGCTGCTTCGGGTATGTTTATTACTTTTTTAGATAGTGATGATACGTACAAAGTTGATCATCTCCAAACTCGAAAAGAGATGTTGCTTTCATATCCTGAAATAGATTTACTTCATGGAGGATGCGAAGTTAATGGTGATTTGTTTGTTGCTGACAAAAACGATCCAACGACACAGATTGCTTTAGATGATTGTGTAATAGGTGGTACATTCTTTATTAAAAAAAGCACTGTAGTTTCACTTGGTGGTTTTAGCACTTTACTCTATGGTGATGATGCTGACTTTTTTGAAAAGGTAGTTTCGAATGGTTTGGTTGTAGCTCAAACCGACCATCAATCGTATGTTTACAATCGAACTTCTGCGGATTCATTATGTACTAATCAATTTGTCGGAAAGAAATAGAATGCCACATTCAAAACGATTTATAGAAATTATTTCCCAATTGGATTCACTCTATGCTGGAATTCACGTCGGCTTAGATTTCACTACTCCTTTTGAATTGTTAATTGCTACAATTTTAGCAGCACAATGTACCGATGAACGTGTAAATGGAGTAACAAAAACACTTTTTGCAAAATACCCTCATCCTTCGGTTTATACGCTTACATCAATCGAAGAAATTGAAGAAGATATTCATTCTACAGGATTTTATAAGAATAAAGCTTCCCATATTTTTAAAACTTGTGTACTTCTTTGCGAAAAATTTGGTGGTGAAGTTCCTAATACAAGAGAAGAATTGATAACACTTCCTGGGGTTGGAAGGAAAACTGCAAACGTTGTATTAACTCACTGTTTTGAACAAGATACTGTCATTGTTGACACTCACGTGACAAGGCTTTGTAACAGACTTGGATTTGTAACAACTAACGATGCAGTTTCCATTGAGTTTTCTTTACAAAAGATACTCCCAAAAAATTTATGGAACGATGTAAACCATCACCTTATTGCTCACGGAAGAGCTATTTGTAAAGCAAGAAAACCTCAATGTTCTTCTTGTGTTATAATTGAACTTTGCCCTTTTAAAGAAAAAGTATTCTAGTTGTTTTTCTTTATTTAATTTCTTTCTAATTGAAAATAATTTAAAAACTCTTCAATTACATGGAAAGATCCTAAGGTTATAAAAGGAACTTTCTCAGTTGTCAAGATTTCAATTCCTTGTGCAATTGAATTTGATTTCCTTACTTTCTTTATTCCTTTTTGAACAATTGCATCGAATAATTGGTCGATTGGCAAGGATCGATCAAACGATGGTGCTGTAACTAAAATTGAAACTGAAAACTCTTTAAGTACTTCAATCATTTCATCATAATTTTTGTCTGCCATTACACCAAAAAGAACTGTAAAGTCTTTTACTTCATACCCACAGTTTTTAACTGTTTCTAAACATTTTCTTATCCCAGCAGCATTATGAGCAACATCAACAATAATTGTTGGTGCTTCTTGAATCAATTGAATTCTTGAAGTAAATCCAATAGTACTTGAAAGTGTTGACAAACCCTTTCTTAAAGCTATATCATCGACGTTAAAAGTAACCTTCATACAATTCAAAGTAACTATTGCCGTTGCCGCATTTCGAACTGCATGAGCTCCTGCAAGTTCTAAATAGAGATTTTCAAGCGTATTTTCTTTTAATTGTAGATCGAAATTTGAGTGAAATGACTTTTGAAATTGAATGTTTTTGATTGTACAGATTTCATCTAAAAAGTATAGTTGTGCATTTTCTTCTTGAGCTTTTTTTTCGAAAGTTGCTCTAAGTTGAATTCGTGATTCTGCTACAAGCACTGGGGTATTCAATTTTATAATTCCAGCTTTTTCGAAAGCGATTTTTTCTAAAGTATTTCCTAAATATTCCTGATGATCGAGGTCTATTGAAGTAATAACACTTATAAGTGGTTTTAGAATATTTGTAGAATCTAATCTACCGCCTAAACCTGTTTCGACAATTGCAATATCAACGTTTTTTTTAGCAAAATAATCAAAAGCCAGAATTGTGGTAGTTTCAAAAAAAGTACCAGCAATTTCTTTTGCTTTTTTCAAAATTGGAGGAATATACATTGCGATTTCTTCATTTGAAATTTCTACTCCATTTACCTTTATTCTTTCATTAAATCTTTGAATATGAGGAGAAGTATATAATCCAACAGAATATCCTGCAGATTGCAAACAAGCCGCAAGGACTGAACAAGTTGTCCCTTTTCCATTTGTTCCAGCAACGTGAATAGAAGGAAATTTTGTGTGTGGATTTCCAAAATATTCTGAAAGTTCTAAGGTTCGCTCTAATCCTGGTTTTATTCCAAAAGCATGTAAAGAATATAAACTCTGTAGAATAGATTCAACTGTTTCTGACATAATTTCGGTTGATAAAATTAAAATAACACAATTTCACGAATAGCACTTATAATGTCCTCTTTTTTAGGAAGTACTTCTTTTTCTAATGTTGGTGCGAATGGTGTTGGGGAATCGAAAGCACCAATCCGTTTTACGGGAGCATCTAATACTTTAAAACAGAATTCTCCAATTTGTGCAGCAATTTCAGCTCCGAAGCCACAGGTTAACACGGCTTCGTGAAGCACTAATGCTCTATGAGTTTTTCGTACTGAATTATAGACTATTTCTTTATCAAACGGCACTAAGGTTCGGATATCAATTACTTCACAATGTATGTTTTCTGCTTTTAATTCTGTTGCAACATCTATAGCTGTGTGAACCATACTTCCGTACGTAATTATTGAAATTGAAGTTCCTTCTTGAACTACTCTACCAACTCCTAATGGAACAATGTAATCTCCAATTGGAACTTCTTCTTTGATTTTTCTATATAAACCTTTATGTTCATAAAATACTACAGGGTTGTTGTCTCGAATTGATGCCATCATTAATCCTTTTGCATCAGAAGGAAAGGCTGGATACACAACTTTTATTCCTGTTGAGTGAACAAACCATGCTTCAGAATTTCTAGAATGAAATGGTCCACCACCGCCACCGCCACCAGCAGGACCGCGTACAACAATAGGAACGCCCATTCCCCAACGATATGCTGTAGTTCCAGCAACATTTACAAGTTGGTTGAATCCATTTGTAATAAAATCTAAAAACTGCATTTCTGCAACTACTCTCATTCCATTTAATGAGGCTCCTATGGCTGCCCCAATAATCGCAGCTTCTGAAATGGGAGTATCAATAATACGTTCTTTTCCAAATTCTTCGGGGAAACCCTTCGTTAACTTAAATGCACCACCATACCCAGCAATATCTTCTCCCATCATAAAAACAGATGGATCGTTTCTCATTTCAGTTCTTAATGCATCTGAAATTGCTTCAAGGAATGTCATTATTGGCATACAATACAATGTATAAGTGTTGAAAAGTATATGAAAATATAAAATCGAGAACGTAGGAGCTAACCTATACCCAAAAAGTATTTTTCAATTTGTCGAATTAATCGAGCTGTTATTTCAAAAATATCGTTCTAAATTAACGAATATAAAAAAACTGGTATATCATGTTAACATACCAGTTTTCGTGTTTTCGAGGGAGAGAACATTTTAAGAACATCCAGTAGTAGCACCACAATCTTCGCAGACACTACAGCTTCCATTTCTTTTTAACCGCATAGAGCCACACTGAGAACATTGGTCGCCAGTGTAGCCTTGTGCTCTTGCTTCGTTTACTCTTTTGACCTTCCCGTTCCCGTTCGATTGTGTTTTTGTGGACAGAATTGAAATAGGATTCTTTTCTGCGCTCACCGCTTGAAATTGTGTTACATTTGGCTTTGTATTTACAGGTTGGTCTTGTTTTTCCGCAGCTTGAAAAACAGTTTCTATCGACTCAATTGTCGCAGGTTCAATTTGTTCAGCAGTTGTATCTACGTGTATAAAATCGGTTCTACCAAGATAATCATACCCAAGAGTTCTGAACACATAATCTAAAATTGAAGTTGCATTTTTAATTGCTTCATGTCCTTGAACTGTACCCGCCGGTTCAAACCTTGTAAAGGAAAAAGAATCTACTAATTCTTCTAATGGAACTCCATATTGAAGTGCTTTGGAAGTTAATACTGCAAAACAGTTAAGTAAACCTTTAAAACCAGCTCCTTCTTTAAACATGTCAATAAAGATTTCTCCTAACTGACCATCTTCGTATTCACCAGTTCGTAAGTACACTTTGTGTCCACCGACGGCAACTTCACGAACAAATCCATTACGTTTTTTTGGTAATCTTCTACGTTCTACATCAGAAATAACTCTTTCAATGATTTTTTCTTGGATCTCTTTTGGACCTTTCGTTTCATCTAATGAGAATTCGTCACCAAGGGTAACTATTTCGTCGATGCCATCGTAATTTGCACTATTAAGTGGTTGAGAAAGCTTAGAACCATCACGATACAAAGCATTTGCCTTAATCATATAATTCCAAGATTCTAAATACACCTTACTAACTTCTTCCACAGTCGCCTCAGACGGCATATTTACTGTTTTAGAAATTGCCCCCGAAATAAACGGTTGTGCAGCCGCCATCATACGTACGTGAGCCATATAATCTATATAGCGTCTTCCTTTTTTTCCACAACGATTAGCACAGTCGAAAACAGGTAGATGTTCATCTTTTAAGTGCGGTGCACCTTCAATTGTCATAGTACCGCAAATATAATCGTTGGCTAATTCAATATCTTCTTTTGAAAAACCTAAAGCTTTTAACATATCAAAGTTCGAATCATTCAATTGTTCTAACGAAAACCCTATTTGTGTAAAGGCTTCATCGCCAATTGTCCATTTGTTAAAAGCAAATTTAACATCAAAAACTGATTCTAATTGTTGATCGATTTTATCAATAACTTCATCGGTAAAACCACGTTCTTTTAAATTTTTTCTATTGATTTGTTTGCAACCAATTAACGACCCTGAACCTTTACAATAGCGTTCAATTTCTTCAATATGTTGTTCAGAATATCCAAGAGTTGCTAATGCTTTTCGTACTGATTGATTAACGATTTTGAAATATCCACCACCAGCAAGTTTTTTAAACTTTACTATCGCAAAATCGGGTTCAATACCAGTAGTGTCGCAATCCATTACTAAAGCAATAGTTCCAGTTGGAGCTATTACGGTAGTTTGTGCATTTCTATACCCGAATTCTTGACCTAATTCTAATGCAGCATCCCAAGATTCTTTAGCAGCAGAAAGTAAGGCAGGAGGGCATAATGATGGGGAAATTCCCATTGGAAACTTAGAAAGACCTTCGTATTCATCCTTAGTTGCATTATAGGCAGCTCTACGGTGGTTACGAATAACTCGCAACATGGATTCACTATTTTTTTCGTATTTTGGAAATGGTCCATGATCTTTTGCCATTTCAGCACTTGTTGCATAAGAAACTCCCGTTAAGATAGCTGTTAATGCACCTGAATAAGCTAATGCCTTTGGAGAATCGTAAGGAATTCCATTTATCATTAACACAGTACCTAAATTTGCATACCCTAATCCTAATGTTCTAAAGTCGTAACTTCTTTGAGCAACTTCTTTAGAAGGGAATTGAGCCATCAACACTGATATTTCTAGTACTGTTGTCCACAATCGAATAGTATGTTTATATTCATTAATGTAAAACTCACCATTTTCATGATTAAGGAAATGACCAAGGTTTACACTTGCCAAATTACAAGCCGTATCGTCTAAGAACATATATTCAGAACACGGATTCGACCCGTTAATTCTTCCATCTGCCGGACAAGTATGCCATTCGTTGATTGTTGTATCAAATTGCAAACCTGGATCTGCCGATTTCCAAGCACTCATTGAAATTTTATTCCACAAATCACGAGCTTTTACAGTTTTGTAAACTGATTTGTTTGTACGCCAAGTTAGATTCCATGGAAGATCATTTTTTACCGCTTCCATAAATTCATTAGTTACTCGTACAGAATTGTTCGAATTTTGACCTGCAACTGTATTATATGCTTCAGATTCATAATGAGTATCATACTGTGGAACATCAATATTAGTATACCCTTGTTGAACCAATGAAAGTGTACGGTCAATGTAATTCAGAGGTACGCCACGATGAGTTGCATTCTGGATTAGTAAATGAAGTTTTGTATTTGAAGAACGGTCTATTCCACCTTCTAAGGCAGCATTCATAATAGCAGGTAGAAATGCAGAACAAATTTTAGAGCCTGAAACTAATGAAGCAACTTTTTCTTCTTCTTTGGCTTTCCATTCAATGAAATCTTCAATATCCGGATGGTCAATATCCAAAATCACCATTTTAGCGGCACGGCGAGTAGTGCCACCAGATTTGATAGCACCAGCAGCACGATCGAAGATTTTCAAGAAACTCATAACGCCTGAAGAAGTTCCACCGCCTGAAAGTTTTTCGCCTTGGCCTCGTAACATAGAGAAATTCGATCCTGTACCAGAACCATATTTGAATATACGTGCTTCACGAGTTGCCAAATCAAATATCCCACCTTCATTTACTAAATCATCAGTTACAGACTGAATAAAACAAGCATGAGGTTGGGGATGCGAGTAGGAATCTTTTGATCGTTCTAATTTGCCAGTTTTTGGATTAACAAAATAATGTCCTTGCGAACTTCCAGTAATTCCGTAAGCAAAATGAAGACCTGTATTGAACCATTGAGGTGAATTTGGTGCAATCATTTGATGCAACAATGTATATGCAATTTCATCGTAAAATGCTTGAGCGTCTTCTGGTGTATCGAAGTATTTATGTTCTTCGCCCCACCATCTCCAACAACCTGCTAAACGGTGAACTACTTGTTTTACCGAAGTTTCACCACCATTTTTATGTTTACCTTTTTCATCTAATAACGGTAAATTGTCTTCGTTATATAATGGGACTCCCGCTTTTCGGAAATACTTTTGAGCTAAAATATCGGTAGCAACTTGCGACCATTGTTCTGGAACTTCAATAGAATTCATTTCGAATACCACTGAACCATTCGTATTTCTTAAAATAGAAGAACGATTGGTGTATGTAAACATATCGTAAACATTGATACCAGAATTCGTAAAGAGACGTTTTATTTTCATTGATATATTCTTTCAATTGAAAATTTATTTTGAAAAATTTTATTTCTAAATGTAGTATTCAAACCTTAATTTCTTAAAATTGACCTACAATAAAGTGGTTTCAGATTTGAGTGTTTCAAAAATAGAGAAATTGTGATTTGTTACGAAAGAAACTTTTCCACTAATTTTCCACACTGTTATCCACATCGCCCTAAGCATAGTTATCCACACTGTTATCCACATCTAATCTACCTCTTGATAAACGAGGGATAATGGGTAAATATCTTAATCTATACCCTAAATTTAGATTAAAATTCACCAAAATTTAGATATATTTGTATTCTGAAAATTTCTATAACCTTTTGTATAGTACAGTATTTAATGCACTCTGTATATTTTATTACCAAACGTAATAAATTGAAATTAATTTCAACAATATCGAAATGATTCTACAAAGTATTTAGTTCTGAATAATTACTTTACACTAAATTTCTACAATATCGTTCATAGGCTTTATCATTTTGAGAACCGATCTACATTTTAAATTTATGCATAACATCTTTACCTTTTCAACAAGACTTTATATCTTGTTTGATAAGAAAATAGTAAATTGCATCTTTTTAGTCGTAAGTTGCGTTTCTTTAAGTGGTTGTTATTCGTTTACAGGAGGTTCTACTCCGGAACATTTAAAATCAATGTATATTGCTACGGTAACCGACAAAAGCGGTTTTGGCATAGCGATATATAGAGAAGTTTTAACTCAACAAATACAACAACGATTTAGAAATGATAATTCCTTTACGTTGCTCAATCGGAATGCTGATGCAGATTTAACTACTTCTATAGTATCTATTGTAGATGTTACTCAAGCAGTTCAGCCAGGTGAATTAGAAAAAGAACGACGAATCACGATTTCTACAGAAGTTGAATATTATGATTCAGTCAAGAAAAAGTTGATTTGGAAAAAAACTATTTCTAATTATGATGTGTATCAGATTGCAAATACACAAGTAGCCAGAAATGAAGCAATTTTACGATGTTTGGATAGAATTACTGATGATATTTTTTTGGCAGTAATTTCTGGTTGGTGATTATTTACAAAGAATAAATTTATTATTCATTAGCGGACGAGGTACGCTGACAGTATGGAAGATATTATACTACTTTTTTACTTTCTTTCTCTTTGTGTTCTATTTGCGTTTGGTCTTCATGGATTAGTTATGGTATATTATTACCATAAAACAGCTAAAATTAAACGGCCAATTTTGCCCCTACCAGAAGAAAGTAAGTTACCAGTTGTAACTGTTCAGCTTCCACTCTACAACGAATTATACGTTATCGAACGATTAATTCATGCAGTTTGTGCATTTGAATACCCAAAAAATAAATTAGAAATTCAAATCCTAGATGATTCGAACGATGAAACTGTTGAACTTTGCAAAAAGTTGACAGAACATTATCTTGCTCTAGGTTTTGATATTATACATGTTCGCCGTCCAATCCGTGAAGGATATAAAGCAGGAGCATTGAAATATGGTTTAGAATTTGCCAAAGGTGAATTCGTTGCTATTTTTGATGCAGACTTTGTTCCTAAAACAGATTTCCTTCTGAAAACACTTCCTCATTTTCAAGATGAAAAAGTTGGAATGGTTCAAACTCGTTGGGAACATTTAAACGAGGAATATTCTTTCTTAACTAAAGCACAAGCCTTAGCCCTTGATGGTCACTTTGTTATTGAACAACAAATTCGTAACAAGGCTGGTTTCTTTATTAATTTTAATGGAACTGCCGGTATTTGGCGTCGTTATTGTATTGAAGATGCTGGAAATTGGCATGCCGACACTTTAGCTGAAGATTTAGACCTTAGTTATAGAGCACAGTTACGTGGTTGGCAATTTGTGTTTTTGAACGACGTAACTTCTCCTGCTGAACTTCCTGCAGATATTAACTCCCTTAAAACTCAACAGTTTCGTTGGACAAAAGGTGCTATTGAAACTGCAAAAAAATTACTTCCGAAAGTTTGGAAAGCATCTTTACCCTTAAAAGTTAAATTAGAATGTACTGTTCATTTAACTTCAAACATTGTGTTTCCATTTATCCTTATAGTTGCAGCCTTGAATGTACCGTTAGTATTTATTAAAAATACCGTTGGTGGATACGATCAATATTTTACTATGATGTCAGTATTTGTGTTGGCGTCTATTAGTACTTTTTTGTTTTATCTTTATGCACAACGTGCAATTCATTGGGATTGGAGACAACGATTGTTGTTATTCCCAATATTTATGGCTGGTAGTATGGGGTTTGCGGTAAACAATTCAAAAGCAGTTATTGAAGCATTATTTAATAAAAAATCTGAATTTAAACGTACTCCTAAGTATCTAATCGTAAATGCTTCTGATAATTGGGGCGAGAAAAAATATGTTCAACGCAAAATTGGAAATGCAGTAATTGTTGAACTCTTGTTTGCACTTTACTTTGTCTTTGGAATTGGATTATCAATAGCGTATTTAGAAATTGCAGCTATTCCATTTCAACTTATGTTCTTAGCTGGTTTCGGATCTGTAGGATTTTTATCACTCCGCCATGCTCTTGGGAAATAATAAAATTATTATGAATAATTTACAGTGGCTTACAAAACCTTTTTTTGTTGATATTGGATTCTTAGTTATTAGAATTCTTGTTGGTGGACTAATGGTCTACCATGGTTTTCCTAAGTTTTTAGATATTACTAAAATTATTGCTGGACTTACCAAAATGGGTTTTCCATTGCCGGAATTGTTCGGGTACTTAGCAATGAGTGCTGAATTTTTTGGAGGAATGCTTTTAGTTCTCGGTTTAGCAACAAGACCTGCCTTAATTGGTATAATTGTTACAATGTCCGTCGCTTTTTTTATTGCTCATGGTGCTGATCCTTTTGGTAAAAAAGAACTTCCCTTTGTTTATTTATGCGTTTCTGTTGCTTTATTGCTAATTGGACCAGGCAAATATTCATTAGATAACATTCTACTTTCAAAAATATCTACTAAGGATTACGCATGATTTTAGCTTCTTTTTCAGATGGTTTTGGTTCTCACCGTTCTGGGTTTATAGTCGATAAATATGTTGTTGATTTACAATCTGCTTTTGAAGATTTAAAAAGCACTGTCGACTTTTCTATCGGTTGCTTTCCGGCGACAATGTTAGAATTTCTTCGCTTAGGCGATATTGGTATGAAAACAGCTCAAACAATTTCTGAATATTTTTTAGAATCATTAGACAGTTCAAAAAGTTATGTTAAATTGGTTTCCGATGTTACTCTTTTATCTCCTATTCCTAACCCACCTTCAATGAGAGATGGGTATGCTTTCCGTCAACACGTTGAAACGGCTCGTAGAAATAGAGGACTAGAGATGATTCCTGAATTTGATGAAATTCCTATTTTTTATTTTACAAATCACCAATCTGTTACCGGACCCGGTAAGGTTGATGTTCAAAAAATGCATTTAGGTAGTTTAGATTTTGAATTGGAAATCGCTATTGTTATTGGTAAAGAAGGAAGAAATATTTCAGCCAAAAATGCTGACGATTATATTGCTGGATACACAATAATGAACGATTGGTCTGCTCGTGTGCTTCAAATGCATGAAATGAAATTGAATCTTGGACCTGCAAAAGGAAAAGATTTTGCAACTTCTTTAGGACCATACCTTGTAACAAAGGACGAATTAGCTTTATGTAAAGTTACAAAAAACGATCAACCAGGAGATTTTTATAATCTTACTATGAAAGCGTTTGTAAATGGTATTCACGTTTCTACAGGGAATGCTCAAGATATGAGTTGGTCGTTTGCACAAATTATTGAACGTGCAAGTTATGGCGTTACACTGTATCCTGGTGATGTTATTGGCTCAGGTACCTGCGGAACTGGTTGCTTCTTAGAATTGAACGGTTCAAAGGTTTTCGATCAACCTTGGTGGCTTAAACCAGGTGATGTTGTAGAATGCGAGATTGATCTATTAGGCAAACTGACAAATCTTATAAACTACATTGAAGTTTAGTACTTTTTCGGTTCCGGTAAAAATTAGAACGTAAATCATTTATTTGATTTGCGTTTTTTTATCTTTGAATCAGACCATAACATAAATGGTCTTCCCATTTTCCGTTCACTCGTAAATATTCGTACGAAATCCCTTCTAACAAAAACCCTACTTTCTGAAGCACCTTTATAGAGTTTTCATTTTTGGGCATCACATGCGATTCTATACGGTGTAATTGCATACCTTGAAAAACAAAACGAATAGCCTCCGTAAGAGCCTCAGTCATATATCCTTTTTTGCTATAGTCTTGATGAATATTGTATCCAAGGCGGCAATTAAGTGCATTTGCTCTACGAATATTTGAAAAAGTACATTCACCTATAATGTTTTTACATTGCGGGTCCGTTTTCAAGAAAAACCATAGTTTCAACATTGAACCAGTTTTGAAATCTCTTGTTTGTCGTTCTAAAATATAGTCAATATTCGATTTCGATAAAAAAGTAGCGTCATATTTGCCCGACCAAGGAGCGAAAAAGTCTTCATTTTCTTCGTAATATCTTCGAACTTTTTCTGTAGAAGTTTTAGTTAAAGTTTTAAGCAAAAGTCGATCTGTAGGTAATTGTACGGTCATTATAGATTTTTTTTTGAAACTATTTGCAAGGAAATAAAAAAAGTAGTATATTTGTAATTCTATACTAAAATGCAGCATTCGTCTAGCGGTTAGGACACCGCCCTTTCACGGCGGTAACACGGGTTCAATTCCCGTATGCTGTACCACAAATGTACGGAAAATTACCCTTTCTATCTCAAAAATAGTTAGGGTTTTTACGTTTAATAATTGTTTTTTTTTGATACACAAAATTCTTTTCACTAAACGTCTTTACTTTTTTAACTTATCAAAAATTAAAATGGGTCTTTCAGAAACCATCGTTGATCAAGTGAGGAATGAAAATCAAATAGAAAAAAATTTGATTGATAAACTAGAAGAGCTAAAATACACCTATCGACGTGATATAGGTGATAGAAAAACGCTTGAACAGAATTTCAAAACAAAATTTGAAGCTCTAAACCGTGTTACGTTGTCTGAGAATGAATTTTCACGACTAAGGGAAGATATTATCAAATCTGATGTTTTTGAAGCTTCAAAATTTTTACGAGAAAATCAATACTTCCAACGTGAAGACGGAACACCACTTCATTACACTTTAGTAAATAACAAAGACTGGTGCAAAAATGACTATGAAGTTACCAATCAATTACGCATCAATACTGAAAACACCCATCAACGGTACGACATCATTTTGCTTATTAATGGCTTGCCTTTAGTGCAAATTGAGTTGAAGAGACTGGACATTTCTCCCCGCAGAGCAATGCAGCAAATTGTTACTTATAAAAATGAAGCAGGCAATGGTTACGGAAATACTTTGCTTTGCTATATGCAGTTGTTTATCGTAAGTAACAAGACAAACACTTACTACTTTGCAAACAACATAAAACAGCATTTTACTTTCAATGCAGACGAACAGTTTTTACCTATATACCAACTCGCAGACGAGAACAATAAAAAAATTACACACCTTGATTTGTTCGCTGATAAATTTCTAACCAAGTGCACACTTGGCGAAATGATTAGTAAGTATATGGTTTTGGTAGAAAGCGAACAGAAATTACTCGTAATGCGACCGTATCAGATTTATGCTGTAAAAGCAATTGTTGATTGTATCCAAGATAACAGGGGCAATGGTTATATTTGGCACACCACCGGTAGCGGAAAAACATTGACTTCATTCAAAGCTTCTACCTTGCTCAAAGATAATCCTGCTATTGAAAAATGTTTGTTTGTAGTTGATCGCAAAGACCTTGACCGACAAACCCGTGAGGAATTCAATAAATTTCAGGAAGGAAGCGTAGAAGAAAATACCAATACAGAAACATTGGTAAGACGATTACTTTCTACAGATTATGCCGACAAGGTAATTGTTACTACTATTCAAAAATTAGGATTGGCTTTAGATGGATCGTATAAGAAAAATTACAAGGAACGTTTAGAGCCTTTGAGCAAAAAACGTATGGTTTTCATCTTTGACGAATGCCACCGTTCACAGTTTGGCGACAATCACAATGCCATAAAAGAGTTTTTTCAGAATGCTCAATTATTTGGTTTTACGGGTACACCTATTTTTGAAGAGAACGCTAGATATACCCAAATTGACGGAGAAGTAAAGACTAACATTACTACCAAAGATATTTTTCAAAATGAATTCCCTAAATATACCATAACACATGCCATTGAGGATAGAAATGTATTAAAATTCCGTATTGATTATTTCGAAGGCAACA
>Ga0105049_10002111_pt1 | contig 23521 bp, 20 predicted proteins | sample MAT06_FD_78087 | JGI IMG/M metagenome (GOLD analysis project Ga0105049, IMG submission 78087) | Freshwater microbial communities from Lake Fryxell liftoff mats and glacier meltwater in Antarctica - MAT-06 | ecosystem: Environmental > Aquatic > Freshwater > Ice > Liftoff microbial mat | place...
AACCAATCTTTTCACAAGATTTGGTAATGTAGGTATTGCTACAACTGGTAACCAGGGTCGTTTTGATAAACAATCCAGAACACTCACAAGATATACCGGAACTACCTCTTTAAATTATGCTAAGAAAGTTGGCGACCATAACTTCTCAGTTGGATTATACAACGAATTTGTAAATAGAATTTTCTCCACTTTTGGGTTTAATTCTTATGGATTAACAGGTAATTTACAAAATGGCGGGGGGATAACCAATGGCGCATTAGCTTTTATACCCGGCGTTAATGAAAACAGGTCTGAGAATGCAATAATGTCTTTCTTCGGATTGGGAACTTACAGTTTTAAAGATAAGTACTTTCTTAACACTAGTTTGAGAAGAGATGGTTCTTCCAGATTTGGTATTAACAATAGATATGCAAACTTTTATTCAGTGGGTGCCGGTTGGATTATCAGCGATGAGAATTTCTTTAAAAATGTTAGATTTATTGATAACTTGAAATTAAGCTCTTCATTTGGTACGGTTGGTAACCAGGAAGGTATTGGAGATTTTGCTTCAAGAGAATTATTTAGCCCAAGAGCTTACTTAGGTGTGAATGGCCCAGGTTTGAATCAATTACCAAATCAGGAGTTAACATGGGAAGAAAGACAAAAATTTAATATCGGAATCAATCTAGCCATTTTAAAAAATAGGGTAACATTCGGTTTTGATTATTATAGTGAAATTACCAATCGCTTATTTTTAAATAATCAGTTATCAAGAACAACCGGATTTACTTCTTTGAACACCAATATTGGAAAAGTTAGAAACAGAGGTTTTGAGTTTACTTTAGGTACCGAAAATGTTAAAACAAATGATTTCCGTTGGACTACTAATATAAATTTTACCATTAATAGAAACGAATTACTTGAGTTAACTCCTACTACACCCCCAATTGGTGTAGTTGGCGGAACCACCATACAGCGCATAGGATATCCATTAAATAGCAATTTTCTGGTAAAGTATAATGGTGTTAATCCTAACAATGGAAACGCAATTTATCAAAGACCAGATGGAGTTAATACAGAACTATATGATGATGTAAATGACCGTCAGATTTTCGGAACAAGAGATGCTCCTTTTTTTGGTGGATTTACCAATAAATTCTCCTATAAAAACTTTGATTTTAGTGTCTTCTTTAGTTATGTGTTTGGTAATCTGGTTTTTAACAATGACAGAACGAACGTTGAAGATCCATCGTACTTTGGCGATAATATGAGTGTTGAAGTAGCAAAAGAATGGAAGAAGGTTGGTGATATTACTACAATTCCCAGATCGTCTCAAAGAATGAGAACTGCAACTACCCGTTTTCTGGAAGATGGCAGTTTCCTTCGCTTAAGAAATATACAGCTAGCCTATAGCTTGCCTGCTGATGTTGCTAAAACAATAAAACTAACCAATGTAAGATTTTTTGTTATGGGAGAAAATTTATGGACGGGTACTAAATTTTTAGGATTCGATCCTGAATTATCTAACGGATCGTTAACAGGTGCACAGTATCCTGCTTTGCGAACAATAACTGCTGGTTTAACACTAGGTTTCTAAACAACTAAAATTGAAAAGAATGAAAAATATATTAACTAAGTCTATATTAATTGCAGGGTTGTTTTTTAGTACAACCGGATGCGAAAAAGTAATCGATAAATCACCAACACACTTACTCACATCAGAAAATGCTTTTCAAAGTATTTCTGATGTAGAAAATTCATTAAGTTCAGCGTATAATTCATTAAGGGGAGTTGGATACTATGGCAGAAATATGTCGGTATTACCTGATATGGCTACCGACAACCTGGTTCAAACAATTGAATCGTTGGTTAATTTTTTAGACATTACCGACTGGATTTATACACCTCAAAACGGTACAATTGCTGAAACCTGGATAGCTGGTTTTTCAACCATTAACAACTGCAACATTACTATTAACAATGTAGATAAGTTTGCAACTCCTGCTACGCAACCCAGGGTAAATAGAATTAAGGGTCAAGCGTTGGCATTAAGGGCAATGGTTCATTTTGATTTAATGAAGTATTTTGCTGATAATTTAGACCGCAATAGCACTTCACCTGCAATTCCTTATGTAAAAATTTCTGTATTAGAAAGTGCACCACCGTCGTTTAAGCCATCACGCTTAACAGTTAAAGAAGTGTACGACAATATTTACATTGATTTAACGGCAGCAATTGCAGCATTCGCTGATATTGATATGCCAATTAACACAAGTTCGAGCAGGTACAAAATTGATTTAATTGGTCTTAACGCGATTCGGGCAAGAGTTGCCTTGTATGCTAAAGACTGGCCTATTGCAATTAGTTCTGCTACCGTTGTAATTGATGCATTACCATTGGCTACAAGATCGGTTTATCCTGCAATTTGGAGAGACCAGAGTGTATCTGAAGTTGCCTTCGCTTCTTTATTTAATACAGGAGAGTTTTTAAGCAGACTGGCCGGAGATGTATATTCAGGTCCATCTAATCGTTCTCAATTTGAAGGCAACCCTGCATTGTTTGCTTTAATCGATGAAATAAACGATGTTCGCTTTGGTATTTCTGTAAGACGAGGTTTTGCAACAACAGCTACTCCTGTTAGAAACAGTAGCCGTTTGGTAGTCACTAAATTTTTAGGAAAGGGTTCAGCTACAGACGGGGTTATAGATTGGAAAGCTTTCCGTACCGGTGAAATGTATCTTATTAGAGCTGAAGCCAGGGCAAATTCTACACAAGAGGCATTGGGATTGGCCGATTTAAATACGCTTAGATCTGCTCGTATAAATGGCTTTGTTTTAGGTTCTGAAACAGGCACTTCATTAACTGCAGCAATAGCTTTAGAAAGAAGAAAGGAACTGTTCATGGAAGGACATCGTTGGTTCGATCTAAAAAGAACCACCAGGGTTGTTGATAGAGGAGTAATTTCTGCCCCAACAACACAAGTATCTTTACCAAGTAACCGACGGGAATGGACATGGCCAATTCCTCAGGGAGAGCGTGATGCAAATCTTAATATGACTCAGAACCTTGGATATTAATTGACCTGAAAAAATAAAAAAAAATGAAAAAATTAATTCAAATAATATGCGGAGTTGTGCTGATTAGTTCGACCGCTTGCGATAAAGAAGCCTTAAAATTAAATGATCAGGTAAATGCTGCTTTTGCCGTAATTCATGCAGCACCGGGTGCGCCAACAGTTGACATCTTAGTGGATGGATTGGTTGCCAATGGAAGAGGACGCCTTACTTACAGGGTTATTTCTGCTGGCGGTGGCACAGGAAATGGTGGAATATATATGCCAGTTGAAACCGGTACAAGAAACATTAAAATTTCAACCGATTCTGGAAAAACCAATGTAGTAAACGCTGATCTTTCTTTTGCTACAAATTCAGCCAGTACAATCGTAGTTTATGACACGCTCGCAGCAAGCGGACCGCCTTCGTTACGTTTTGTACAATTGTCGGATGATCTTTCGGCTCCTACCGGAACGAATACGCATATCAGGTTCTTGCATTTAGCGCCTTTGGCTCCGCCTGTAGATGTTACTTTGGTACGTGGTGCTAACGTAGATAGCGTTACACTAACTAACAGATCTTATTTAGGTGCTAGTCCAAACGCAGCTGCTTTATCCACGTTTACGCCGATCACAGGTGGATCTGCCTATACCTATAAAATTAAACTTGCGGGTACCCAAACTGTAGTTAATTCAGGTAGCTTAACCACTAATTTAACAGCAGGTAGAATTGTAACCATATCTGCTGTTGGTTCTGCAAAGGGACAAGCTCTCGGAGTTTTAGTTGCACGTCATTTTTAACTAAAGTTATTTTTTCTTACTAATATAAAAAAGCTCCGATTGTTAATCGGAGCTTTTTTATATTACCAAATTTATAATTGCGGGCTTCAACACTATTTTTAAAAGGGTAGGTTCGGGAAAACCTGGTAATAAACAGATGCCAGATAAGATAACCCAAAGCTTCAAAACCTTTTCCTTACTAAAAAATAAGGGGTTGCTTCGAAAAATTTATTTAATAAATAATACCTTTATTCTAAACCAAATTTTTATTTTCCTCAATTTTTTCTATTATTCATCTGGAATACCCATCTAGGAGAACTCCAGGTTAAACTACCAAAAGCGCATTGTAATCTCTTCAAAAGCGTGAAAGATTTTCAAGGTAGTTTGAACGCTAACACTAAGCAGCTTTAATATCCATCATTTTGAATAAGGATAGATGGTCCCACTGGATTTATTTCTCGCAAAGGAATCGGGAGCACAAGTTTATTTGCGTTATAGGCAAACCCGTCTACAGATTTCCTTAATCTTTTAACATCGTGGATGGCCTTACCTTCATGTGCAAGCTCCTAAAAAAAATCTTGATTAAAACATTACATTTTATTAAACTATCAAAATTTTAAAATCTAAATTGTAGCCGACATGTCACCACATCATCCTTCACATCATTGGTAAAGCCTGGCAGGTTAGTTTGCTCGTTTTTTACGATAGCATAAAAAAGCACCATTTTGGTATGGTCAGATAAATGGTAGAGATAGCCAATGTTCAGTGTATTATATTGAATATCTGCAGCAGTAAAACCAGCTCCAATTTCTTTGCCTTTTACTTTAGTATTGGGGTCGTACCAGTCGTATTTTATTACCAGTTGGTGCTTCAATGAAAAAAGATGTTGTATAAAATAAAAGTAAGCGCCATTAAAATTTCTTTTATAAAATCCATTGTTTCCAGTAGCAAGCGCAACAGGGGTTTCGGAGTTATTGCTGGTGCCGGTTTGTATGCCGGTAATATACTCAGCCCGCAATTCTGTATATCCTTTTTGATTTTTTATCCTTATCTGTGCATCCACTCCGTTATACCGCCTCGGAGAATATTGGCCCTTATTCCCAACACTGGAATCAAGCTGTTGTTTCTTAATACCGCCAGCCGCTAAGGTGCTGGATACAAACTTTGTGTTCTGCAACAATCCGCCATATAAAAGAGATGCACCTGCGGATAAAGTTACTTTGCCAGATAAGGAATAAGGTTTTAAAGCGATATGCCCGATCAGGTCTTTTTTGTTATCAAAATCGCCGGCTGCATTGATTCCCTGTCCGTTAAAAAAACCAAGGTCCATTTTGAGGTACTTTAACCGATGGGCTTTTTTTCGCACATCAAAACTTACCATTGCTCCCAGATCACGTTCGCCTTTCATTAATATTTGGCTCATACGGCCTCTTTCAGGCGACTCACGGTCGCTACTGCTGAGGTTTACCTCGTAGCCAAAAGGGCGGGCAAACATACCGGTGGTAAAAGAAAAAAGCTGAAACTTGTTTTCAAATATTCTTCCCCAAACATCCCGTACAGTAAAGGCTCTTTCATTGGCATCAAACTAAAAAACAATTTGTACGCCCGGCTCTTGTAAGTTGGTGATATGCACATAATCGATGCGAATTCTACTCCGCCGTAATATAAAGCGATTGCTTACATTGGCAGTATAATCGCCACCCTCAAAACTTTTAATGCCTTTACTCTCCGCAACCTGAAACTGTGGTTGTATGTACCCACCTAACCGCAAATGATCAAATTTTTTGTAAATACCCAACATTCCTCTACCGGCCTCCTTGGTGGTATCCAGCATATCCATTAAAAATTGCGCCTGAACAAGTTGGCACAAAAAGATAGCCAGTGCCATCCATGAGAGTCTTTTCTTAAGCATAAAAGCAAATTTCGGCGCAAAGGACTAACAATTTAATATTACTACTGTGTTACCAAATCATTAACAATTGAAAATAGTTCAATTTGTTTAGTGTATTGCGTAACCTTTGCGCCAAAATTTTATAATTATGGCTGGTTTGAATTCAATTTTAAAGATATTTCTTCCGAAAGACAGGGTGTTTTTTCAACTGTTTGAAAGTGTATCTGAAGAGCTGGTGAAAATGGGTGAAAAATTAAAGGAAGTAGTTAATGAGCCTGACTTTGATAAAAGGGGACAGTTAATACAGGAAATAGAAGATATGGAGCATGTGAATGATGACTACACGCACAATATTTTTACAGAATTGGGCAAAAATTTCATTACACCTTTTGATCGGGAAGACATCCATTACCTTGCTTCGGCTCTGGATGATATTGCAGATTATATCTACGCATCCGCTAAAAAAATAAATTTTTACCGTGTTAATCCCAATGATATTGGTATTAAAAAAATGGCGGATCTGATAGCGGTAGGATGTGTGCATGTACACAAAGCCGTTACAGAGTTGAGGAACATGAAAAATATGCGCCAGATTACAGATGCGTTGGTAGCCATAAACAGCATCGAAAACCAGGCGGATGATATTTTTGATATGAGTATTGAAAGATTATTTGCGACAGAACCAGATGCAAAAGAGGTGATTAAAATGCGGGAGATTTACCAGGTTATGGAAATTGTAACAGACAAGTGTGAGGATGCAGCAAATGTGATTGAATCTATCATTGTAAAATACGCTTAATATCAATTAGCTAATTTGATAATGTGCCAATGTGCTAATGAAATACAGGATTCGGTATTGAAGGCATTCCCACATTAGCAGATTAGCTAATTAGCCAATTATCAAATTAATCTTATGACGCTTTTAATAGTTATTGTAATCTTAGCTTTAATCTTCGACTACATCAACGGTTTTCATGACGCCGCCAACTCTATTGCAACCATTGTTTCCACTAAAGTACTAACGCCATTCCAGGCGGTAGTTTGGGCTGCATTTTTCAATTTTGTAGCTTATTTCATTTTCAAAGATCATGCGGTAGCCAACACCATTGGTAAAACAGTTCACCAGGAGTTTATTACATTGCCGGTTATTTTAGCCGGCTTAATAGCAGCCATCATTTGGAACCTCATTACTTGGTGGTATGGTATTCCTTCTTCTTCCTCGCATACCTTAATTGGAGGTTTTGCGGGTGCTGCTATTACTCATGCTTTTCTTACAAATGGCTTTACCAGTATTGGAAGTATTGTAGAAGTAAAAAAAATTACAGAGATCATCCTCTTCATATTTCTTGCTCCAATTATTGGAATGGTTATATCCATCTATATAACAGTTATTACCATCATGCGCAACACATGGGCAAAAGTTGGATTGATTGTATTAACGGGAATTGGCACCTGGTTTTTGTTTGCGGGTTTTGAACAAACAAAATTGCAGGAGAATCTGGCAAAATATTATCAAATAGATATTCTTAAGAAAGCAGCCGAAAAGAATCCATCAAAAACTGCAGATCTTGCAACAGCCGTTTCGATTACGAATGCAGCAAAACCGATGTTATCAGACTATAAAATGTTGGGAGCAACCAAAGTTGCTGAAAAAATAAAAGCTGAAGTTGACCCTTCTGTAGATACTGCAAAATTATCAACTGCACTGCACAAGGGAGATAACTCAGTAATTATTTATGGCATTTTAGCCATGATGTTCATCTTTATATGTGCATACATCTATTCAGAAAAAGTTAAATCGCCCAACGCATACCGCACTGCAAATATGTTTAAAAAACTGCAGTTATTTTCTTCAGGCGCATTCAGTATCGGCCATGGTGGAAATGATGCACAAAAAGTAATGGGTATTATTGGAGCTGCATTTGTTGCTTACAATAGCACAAAATATCCAGATGTAGGTGCAGCATTAAAGGACCTTACCTGGGTTCCTCTGGCATGTTACACTGCCATTGGTTTAGGCACCATGAGTGGCGGATGGAAGATTGTAAAAACGATGGGCACTAAAATAACCAAAGTAACACCACTGGAAGGGGTAGCCGCAGAAACTGCTGGTGCGCTTACCTTGTTTATGACGGAGCAAATGGGCATCCCGGTAAGTACAACGCATACCATTACAGGAGCTATTGTGGGAGTAGGTGCCACTAAACGCTTGAGTGCCGTAAGATGGGGCGTTACCGTTAATTTATTGTGGGCATGGATACTTACCATCCCCGTAAGTGCATTGCTGGCTGGCATTATTTACTTGATAACATCCTTGTTTATAAAATAATTTTTTGAAAACTAAATTTTAAAAATCACTCATCGCTCATGGGTGATTTTTTTTGCCTGATATTTTTTAAATATTGAAAAGGGTATAAAAGTCAATTGCAATCTCCTGTGTAGATTGTGCCATTTGCCTACTTTCAATTGAAGCATTTTATATTTTGGTGACAAATAGATAGTAAATTTGCAAAAACAGTTAAAAATGGAAGCAATCAAAGCAGTTGCTAAAAGAACGAAAACCGGAAAATATAAAATTGATTTGCCAATTGACAATGATGCGGCAGAAATAGCGGTAATGGTAATTGTAGAAGCGGTAAAAAAAGAGAAATCTAAAAAGACCCTCGCCGATTTTGCCGGCAAAATGGAAAGTAATATTGACTGGATCGCTTATCAAAAACAAATCAGGAATGAGTGGGAATAGATTTTTACTCGACACCAATGCTGTAGGACTTTATCTGGATGACAAGCGGTTTGCAGCCAATTATTTAAAACAAGGTGCTATCATTTCTATTTCAGTTATAACACAACTTGAATTTCTTAGCAACCCCGAATTAACAATTAAAAGCAAGTTCTTTTTTGAAGAATTCGTTGAGTTGATTGAGATTTACCCGGTATTGAGAGAAAATAAAGATTTATTAATTCAGGTTGTTGCAATCCGAAAAAAATACAAGCTAAAATTACCTGATGCAATCATAGCAAGTACTGCCATCGTAAATAATGTCACTTTACTCAGTGCCGACGCCGTATTCTCCAAAATTCACAATCTTAAATTTCAATTCATAAAGTCATGAAAAAAATCTTAGTAACAGGTGGCTGCGGCTACATTGGCATACACACAATTGTAGACCTTATTCAAAACGGATACGAGGTGCTTTCTGTAGATAATAATTCAAGAAGCAGCATTGAAATCCTGAAAGGTGCAGAAGAAATAATTGGAAAGAAAATAAAAAACTATGTAGTTGATCTCTGTAATCTAAAAGATACCGAAAGCATTTTTGAAGAAAATAAAGACATCACCGGTATCATCCATTTTGCAGCCTATAAGGCGGTAGGCGAATCGGTTGAAAAACCACTGATGTATTTTGAGAACAACCTTACCTCGCTGGTGAATATTTTAAAATGTACTGAAAAATACAAGGTGCCTTATTTTGTTTTTTCCTCTTCCTGCACGGTGTATGGCAATCCCGATGCCATACCTGTAACAGAAGAAACACCGCAAAAGCCCGCCGAGTCTCCTTATGGCGCAACCAAACAAATGGGGGAAGTAATAGTAACCGATACCGTAAAAAGCACCCCGATACAAGCGATCCTTTTAAGATATTTTAATCCGGTTGGTGCACATCCATCTACCTTAATTGGCGAAATTCCTTTAGGCAGACCAGCCAACCTGGTTCCGGCTATTACGCAAACAGCCATCGGTAAAATTCCCACGATGAAGGTATGGGGAGAAGATTATCCAACAAGAGACGGAAGCTGTGTACGGGACTATATCCACGTATGCGATATCGCTCATGCGCACACACTGGCGCTGGATTTCCTAATTGAAAAGAAGAATAAAGTGAACCCCGAAATATTTAACCTGGGAACAGGTGACGGCTTCACCGTGCTGGAAGTAATCAACGCTTTTGAAAAAGCCAGTGGTGTAAAACTGAATTATACCGTAGGTCCACGCCGGGGAGGAGATGTAGTTGCTATTTATGCCAACAACAACAAGGCTAAAAATGAATTAGGCTGGGTACCTGCCTATCATTTGGATGACATGATGGCCTCTGCCTGGCAATGGGAGCTGAAACTAAAAAATGAAGCCACGCAAAAAACTCAATAAAAATCCTTTTAAATAAGCCGCAAGGCATAACTTGCGCATCAATTAACAAACAACCAATTAAGTAAGTTTATATGTTAAAAGATATTCAGGTAACAGGCAATAAGGACACCCGCAGCGGGTTTGGTGATGGTATTTTAGAAGCGGGCAGAAAAAATGAAAATGTAGTAGCATTGACTGCTGATTTATTAGGGTCTATGAAGCTGAATGCATTTATAAAAGAATTTCCGGAGCGTTTTATACAATGTGGAATTGCAGAAGCCAATATGATTGGTGTAGCTGCAGGCTTAACCATTGGTGGTAAAATCCCCTACACAACCACATTTGCAAACTTTTCTACCGGCAGGGTTTATGACCAAATACGGCAATCGGTTGCGTATAGCGGCAAAAACGTAAAAATTTGCGCCAGTCATGCAGGTTTAACTTTGGGAGAAGACGGTGCAACCCACCAGATTTTAGAGGATATTGGACTGATGAAAATGTTACCCGGAATGACCGTAATTGTTCCATGCGATTACAACCAAACCAAAGCAGCTACCATTGCCATTGCTGACTATGAAGGCCCGGTTTACCTGAGATTTGGCCGCCCTGTTTGGCCAATTTTTACGAACGAAGCCGATTTTGTAATTGGCAAGGCACAAAAAATTTCCGAAGGAAAAGACGTAAGCATTTTTGCATGTGGTCACCTCGTTTGGAAAGCCATTGAAGCAGGAAGAATACTGGAAGAAAAAGGAATTAGTGTTGAAGTAATAAATATCCATACCATTAAACCATTGGATACCGAAGCTATTTTAGCTTCGATTACAAAAACAAAATGCGCCGTAACCTGCGAAGAACATAATATCATCGGTGGTTTGGGTGATAGTATTGCCCAGGTAGCCGCTAAGCATTTACCCATTCCAATTGAGTATGTTGGTACCAACGATACTTTTGGTGAAAGCGGTAAGCCTTCGGAATTACTTACAAAATATGGTCTGGATGCGCCAAATATTGTGGCTGCCGTAGAGAAAGTAATTGCCAGGAAAAATGCATAAAAATTAATTCGCATTAAACTTTTCAATATAAAACCAATCATACGATTGGTTTTTTTACTTTTATACCTGCTTAATACTTATGGCCAAACAATATTTAGAAGACAGAGAACTGATCATGCAGTTTAAAGACCCCGTTACAAAAGAACGTGGCTTTACTGCTATTATTAAGAAATACCAGGAAAAACTGTACTGGCATATCCGCCGGATGGTGGTGGAGCATGAAGATGCCAACGACGTTTTGCAAAACATGTTCATCAAAGTTTGGAACGGGCTGGAAAACTTTAGGGAAGACAGCCAGTTGTACACCTGGATGTACCGCATTGCAACCAACGAAAGCCTTACCTTTTTGGAACAACAAAAGAAAAGAACCACCGTGTCTTTTAGCAATGAAGAAAATGGATTGAGCAACCGGCTAAAAGCTGATAAAAATTTTGATGGAAACAAAGCCGAATGGAAACTGCAATTAGCCATGCAACAATTGCCCGATAAACAACGGGCGGTGTTCAACTTAAGGTACTATGATGAGATGCCTTATGAAGAGATGAGCCGGGTATTGGAAACCAGTGAAGGTGCATTGAAAGCAAGCTACCATCACGCAGTGAAAAAAATTGAAGACTATATACTAAATCATTAAACTATCGGTCTGTTAAAAGGTCTGAGTAAAAGGATGGAAACTAAAACTGACATATTAAATGAATTAGCTACAATCAGCCCACTGATTGCCGGGATCAATAAGGTAAATGTCTTTACTGTTCCAAATGGATATTTTGAAACCATCAGCCATACGGTAATGGTATGTTTGCAGGAAGATAGTTTTGACTTAAATACCAGCAATGCACAAAACAGGAATGATGTTCCTACAGGTTATTTTGATAAGCTGGCGGCTTCTGTTTTAGATAAGATAAAAGCAAATGGCGCTGCTTCCGAAGAAATTAAATACTTATCGCCTTTGCTATTTGATCTTCAAAAAAGGCAGGTATTTCAATTGCCAACAGGATATTTTGAAAATCTGCATGAACTGATTGTTGAAAAAATTGATATCGTAAATACGGCAACGGCATCAAACGAAATATCTCCATTATTACAGGAATTAAAAGACAAAAATGTTTTTGAATTGCTCGAAGGATATTTTAATGGTCTGGCTGATACGATTATCAAAAAAATTCAGCAACCACCAACGGGAAAGGTAGTAAGCATCAACAAGCGCAGTAGCTGGATCAAATATGCTGTTGCAGCAATGATGACCGGCATAGTAGCACTAGGACTTTATAAATACATTGATAAACCAGGAGGATCGGGTATAACGGATGCAAATTCGACTGCCGTTGCTACGTTGGATGCTGCCATTAAAAAAGGTACCAGTATGAGCGATCAGCAGTTTAATGAGGCTTTGGGGAATTTAACCGAAACAGACATCGCTAAATACCTTGAAAAAAATGGAGATGTTACGGACGTAGCCCTTTTAGGCAACAACCTGGAAGAAAGCAATTTACCCAGCCAGGAAGATTATTTACTGGATGAATCAACCTTAGATAACTATCTGAAAGAAATTGAAACGAACACATTAAAAAATTAGGAGAAAAAAGTTATGAAAAAAATATACTTAATCATTGCATTTGCATGCATTGCAGGTTTTGCAAGGGCGCAGGAAGAAATACCTTCTGAAAAACAACAGCAGAATATTGAAGCACTTAAAGTTGCATTTATCAGCAAAGAATTAGATCTTACCCCAGAAGAAGCCCAAAAATTCTGGCCGGTGTATAACCAGTATTCCAAAGAATTGAACACCGCTTTAAGAGACGACAAAGATGTGTTGGCAAGGGATGAAAAAGTACTGACCCTGCGCAAAAGTTACAAAGATCAATTTACAAAAGTATTGGGCCAGGAACGAATGAACCGTGTTTTCAACTCGGAAGGAAGGTTTCGCCAGTTATTGATTAAAGCGAATATGCGCAATCAAAACAAACAAAACAGACCCAACAACAGGCAAGTGCCAAGAAGGAATTTATAATTGAAAATAAAAGGATCATAAAAAGCGGAATGCAATAAAACAGCATTCCCTTTTTATTGGTTTATTCAAAATTGAAAACGGGTGTTTTAATGTCATGATAAAAAAGAAAGGTCCATTTCTCCTGCTGCCCCTGCTGCCACCATTGCTGTCTTAACTCCATACACTTTTTGCCATCAAAATCATATTTGGCAACAAAGCGACTTTTCATTTGCTGCAATTGCGGCGCTACATCTCCTCCAAAAAAAACAGTCTGCCCGGCCTCTTCAATCCAAAACACCTGGTGAAAAGGAGAATGTGCGCCTGATACTTCATACCGTATGAAGCCATCAATTGTGCCACTACCTTCGATAAAAACCACTTTATCGGAATTGGCCAAAATGTCAAACTCAGCCGGTGTATAGGATGGACTTCCCTTTTCGAATGCATCCGTAAGCTCATCCTTGTTTACATAGTAAGTAGCTGAAGGGAAATTGAAAAATTGCTGCTGCAGCACTTTATCTTCTTTACTAATGCCGCCTGAATGGTCTTTATGTAAATGGCTGAGTAATACTTTGGTAATGTCCATTGGATTAATCCCGTTGTCTAACAAATTCTGGTGTATCTGTAAAGTACCATCAGGATTGGTAAATCCTAAGCCTGTATCAATTAAAATGATATCATCGGCTGTTACAATGCAAAACGGTTGAATCTCTACTAATAAACTACCCACTGCTCTTTCCTGCAAATCATCGGCTGCTTTATTAAATGGAATGAATTTTTTTGTTTTGTCAATTGTGAATGCTCCTTCACTTAATGGAATTATTTTCATACCCTCTTTCCTTTTGTCCTCTGAAGAGAAAATTTTAGATGCCGATTTGCCTGTTCTTACCTAAGCCAGTAAAATAAAATAACAGGCACCTGCGGCTTGTGAATAATAAATGTTTCTGCGAATTTAATTCAAAAATGTTCTGAATGCCATTGCTTGTTTAAGGAAGGTAGGTACTTGATGCGAGCGGATGCTATCTTCAACCCTTTACTAAAGTTGCTGCCATCTTTTAAAAAACTTAAAGGGCAAAGGGCGCATCGCACATTATCGCTCCTGATTTCGGACGGAGAGAACAACGACCGAAATCAACCGTGGTCGGGATCCTCCCCGACTACTTGTTGCTGCGAGAATTTGGGACACACCCAGGGCTGATATTCTCCATCAATTTTTCACGGTATCTTTTACTTCAGGCCTTCTTTTTTCACCCGGCAAAACCGCTTCTATTTTTACTTTTGGCGGAATATTATTGGTATCCTTTTGAGGCATTGGCTTCTTTACAGCATCTTTTTCTTTCTTAATTTTATCCATTGCATCGGCTTCATCATCAGCATCCAACCCAATACTATCCTTTACAATTTTGATATATCCTTTAGAAACCAAATAAGCCGAATCCTTTGCATGCCGGACAGAATCCATTTTTCGAAGTTCCCTATAAATTCTTGGTGGAATCAGGTTCAAGTTTAAAATCTGCTCCACTTTTGCAAGTCTTACTTTATCAGTGATGGAATCTTTCAGGTATTTTTCAATCATTAAACTGGCAATGGGCGCTGCAGAAGTAGATCCAAAACCTGCATTCTCACATATCACAGCAATCGCAATCCTGGGGTTATCCCTTGGTGCAAATGCAGCAAAAAATGCATGGTCTTTTTGCTTTACTCCTTGATAAGCATTTTCAACAGTACCCGTTTTTCCACAAACAACTATGCCCGGCACCTGTGCGTACCTTCCGGTACCGCCATCCATTACACCTTGCATACCATCATGTACCGATTCAAAAACGCTATCAGAAATATCCAGTGGGCGGTGCTTTTCACTAAACTTTGCCAGCAACTCAAATTTATCGCCCCCTTCAATTGAATCCACCATATGCGGCGTAATAAACCAGCCCTTGTTAGCCAGGTAAGCCATCTCATTGGCCACCTGTAATATCGTTGCTTCTACCTCTCCCTGTCCAATACTTACGGAACGAAACGTGCAAAAGTTCCAATGGCCTTCGCCGTAAATACGGTTGTAAGTTGCTGCGGTTGGTATCGAACCACTTCTTTCGGTGGGTACATCAATGCCAAGTTTGTGACCAAGTCCAAAAGCATTCATATACCTCGCCCATTGGTTTAAACTACTATCCACATTTGGATACTTTGGGTTATTGATTACCCGCTGCATTACATTGGCAAAGTAGGTATTGCAGGAATGCGTGATGGCACCCTTCAACGCCCAAACACCCGGATCTAAACAACGCATCGGTTTACCGCATCCATAAAAAGCTCCGCTACAGCTAAATGTAGTGGTTGGCGTAATTACTTCTTCATGTAATCCTATTAATCCCTGCAATGTTTTAAAAGTCGAACCCGGAGCATATTTTGCATTTACCGTTCTGTTTAATAACGGCAACGCAGGATTGAGTAGTAATTCTGCATAGTGCTTTTTCCGGTCGGCCCCTGTTAGGAATTTCGGTTTAAACGTTGGGCTGCTAATCATTGCCAATACGCCCCCCGTTTGTGGATCAATTGCAACTACGGCACCAACTTTATTTTGCATGAGCGTTTCGCCAAATTCCTGCAAACCGATGTCGAGTGATAAATGCATATTATCGCCGGCAATTGCAGCGGTATCAAATTTGCCTTTTTCGAGCCGTTCGGTTAAGCGGTTTTTGTTATCTCTTTTCCAATATTCAATCCCCCGTTGCCCCATCAGCACCTTTTCATAGGTTCTTTCCAACCCTGTTTTTCCAGCATAATCCCCTATTTGGTATCCTTCACCAACATGCGATTTTAAGAAATTGGTATCCACTTCAGATAAATAGCCAAGAATGTTTCCGGCAGCATCAACAGGGTAATTCCTTACTGGTCGTTCCTGTAAATAAAACCCTGGCACAAACTTGTACATGGCTTCATTTAACATGGCCATTTTTTCGTCACTCAACAAGGCATCAAAAATAGAAGGTCTGCTCCTGCCGTTTCTTACAATTACATCTACTACCCTTTTAACGAATCTAGCCGTATCAATATCAAGAATTTTGCACAAAGCAGCCGTGTCGATACCCTTCAATTTGTTGGGCAAAATCATCAAATCGTAGATGGTCATATTTTGTAAAATAGACTTCCCGGTTCGATCATACACAATGCCACGATCAGGATAAATTACCTTTCGAAATTTACCCTGGTCATCTGCCATTATTTTGTATTTGGAAGAAAACAACTGCAGGTTGGCCAGTTGCAAAATAATTACAACAAACAAGCCCGCAAACACAAGCATGATGACATTTTTCCGCGACTGGTTAAATACTGACAATTGGCTTTTTTTATGTTTATTCCAAAAATTTTATTTCCTTTTTATCTAACTCAATTCTTCCTTTTACAATTCAATGCAAATATCCTTCAAGTGAAAAAATCTGATAACCCGTTTACAAAGACATCCTTTTACAGATACTAAAAAAAAGACGCTGCTACAAAACTACCAACTACAAATCTTCTACCTCAATACCATCTGCCTGTCAGAATCTAATTTGATTAAAATGAAAAGTAGTATTGTAAACGTCAATAAGGAAGATCCCCCGTAACTCAGCAGTGGCAGTGTTATACCAATAACCGGAGCCAAACCAACCGTAACGCAGATATTGACAGCAACGTGAAAAAAGATAATACTGGCTACGCAATATGCGTACACCCGGCTAAAAGTACTTCGTTGTCGTTCGGCAACAAAAATGATCCGAAAAATGAGTCCCATGTATAAGAGCATCAATAAGGTGCTTCCCCAAAAACCAAAATTTTCTCCAACGGATGTAAATATAAAATCGGTATGTTGTTCAGGCACAAAATCGCCCTGGGTTTGGGTGCCTTTTAAAAAGCCTTTCCCTAAAAGTCCTCCCGATCCAATTGCAATTTTTGATTGTTTTACATTGTAATTCTGTTGATCATTTTTTTTCTGCTTGGCTTTCATTTCCTCCTGGTTGGTAAGATCAATGGCATTCTTATCAGCAAAGGGATTGTCTACCCCCACCATACTAAAAATACGGTTGGCCTGGTATGGCTTAAACACATTTTTAAAAGTAAAAGGAACAACAACGCCTACAAATACAGAGCAGAATGCCCAAATACTCACTACCCAAATTAATATGGTATTGTTGCGCTTGATTTGTCGCCGGTTAAAATATATAAACACGGCTCCCAACACAGCAAAAGCAATTAATAAAGTACTGGTTGAGAATAGAAGGGAAGCAATTAATAGCACGGCCATCGCCACACCGGTAATGAGATAGCCGGGAGGCAAGCCCTCCCGATACATTGGTATCAGAAAGGAGAAATAAACAAGCGCTAAACCTGTTTCGCCTTGCGCAATGGATAATACGGCTGGCGTAAAAGCAATGGCTGCTGCAATTAATTGAGATTGGGATTTTCTAAAATCCATATCCGTCATCGAGAGATATTTTGCCAAAGCCAGGGAGGTAAATATTTTACATAACTCCACCGGTTGAAGGTTCATAAATCCTAGCGGTATCCAGCTTTTAGAACCCTTTATTTCCTTACCCACTACAAAGGTTGCCAGTATCAAAACAATCCCAACCAGAAATGAAATATTAGCCGTGGCGGTAAAAAGCTTGCTATCCGTTAACAGAATAAAAGCTGCTAAAATGAGACTGATTATGAAAAAGAAAAATTGTTTGCTATAGTTTTTTTTGAATCCTAAAAAACTATCAAACACCGGATCTGTCGTACGATATTCAACAGAAAAAATGCACAATATGCCAATCAGTACCAATATTACGTAGAGCCATATCAATACCCAATCAACACCTTTTCCGATGGCAGGATTTTTCTGATACATTTTCTGCTGTTATTATTTTAAGATTTAAAAGTATTCCGCCGTCTGATTCATTTGCAGGAAAAATTCAGTCCGTCTTCAATTCATTATTTCAAACACCCTCCATAATTAAATAAAATCAAGTTGTGCAGTTGAAACAAAAGCCGTCATTTGCTTATATTTAAAACCAATCTTACCGTTAATCTAATCAGATCGCTAACAAAAAAACAATCCATCCATTTTAATTAAACGGTGTTTGTTCTAAACTGTTGCTTACGTGAAAATATTAATTCTACAATAATAATTAGTAACAAACTGATAGCGGTTGACAATAAAGTTTTGATGATAAAATACCAGAAGTTGCCGAATTGCAAAGCTTCCAGAAAAAACAACCAGGCATGGTGTACCAATGTAAGTACACCAGCATAAAACAGGTAAGGCATAAAGCCTCCCATACTTTTTGGAGAAGGTTCTTCATAGTTGGAATCGGCTCCTTCCTGTGGAATCAAAATATTGATCAGAAAAGGTCGCAGGTATGCAATTAACACACAGGCGGCCGCATGAAATCCGGGATTGTGACGGAAACTATCCAATGTAAAGCCCAATGCAAATGCAATTAGCATTTGGGCCGTGCGCCCAAGTTTGAATGGCATCCACAAAATAAACAAGAAATAAATATAAGGTGTAACCATGAAGTGTACATGAACCCGATCCAGTACAAACACCTGCACCAGGATCAGCAATATAAAACGAACAATATTTTTTATCAGTGTACTCATGTAATTGTTGCTACAATAAATTAATTATTGCTTTTATTATTGGCAGTTTTTAACAACTGGTTAATCTCTTCTTTTTGATAATTTTCAATTGCATAAACATATTGCAGGTTATAAAAATTAACAGTTGATTTTAATTTAATCAGGTAATTATTTGTGCTTTTATCAGGAATAATTTCATCAATGGTGCCAATCATTAGGCCATAAGGAAATGTGGTAGTAAACCCACTGGTGTAAACGGTATCGCCCCTGGCAACTTTGGCACTCTTTCGAATATCGGTTAGCGATAGGCGGTTGGGATCTTTCCCGTCCCAGATTACCTGGCCTGCATCTCCACCCTTCTTTAGCTTAGCACTTATTTTACTGTCTTTATGCAATAAACTCATTACTACTGCAAAGTTTTCACTCACGTCTGTAATGATACCTACTACACCATTATTGGGATCCACCACGCCTTCATCTTTCTTTAATTGCTGACCAGTTCCCCTGCCCAGCACGATAAAATTATTTTGTGCTGCTACAGAATTGGATACTACTTTGGCAGAAAGGTACATCCATTTGCGCCGGTTGCCCAGTGTATCATATGGAATGGAATCTGAGACAATTTTAGTGGTAGTATCCGGTCTTTCAAAATTTTCTTTCAATTGGTTTCGAAGACGCTCATTATCCTTTGCCAATTGTTGATTTGTTTTCTTAAGTTGAAAATAGTAATCAACTTTATTGTACTCGGTATTTACTTTTCCGGTAACCTCATTCATAACGCCGGAAAATACCGCCTTGTGAAAAGTATTATAGTGTACGATTAAATAAATGCTAAATCCCTGCAATAATAATAAGACAATGAAATTGAAATACAGCCGGATGAATAGGAAAATATTACGCATAGAAAGCCCCTCCTGACCTTCTCCGGGAGGAGAAAAATAAACTGATGAAATGTTGAGAAGCCTTCATACAAGGAAAGAACTTTATGCCCTTATCCCCAAACGGGGGGAAAAAGATTATAACAAAGGGCGTTATAATTATTTGATCAATTTTAATCACTTAAACGCTGGGTCAGTTTGTAGGTATCTCTAAAAACTCATTTTTTAATTTGACCTCACCTTTAATTCCTCACCCCGGCAAAATTCGGGGTCTTCGACAAAAGAAAGGAAAATTTAAGGTTTTAGAGATGCCCTTGTACTTTAATCTCCGGGAAATAGTTAACGCATTACAAATGGATACTTATCGTAATTTTTCAGGGCAATACCTGTTCCCCTTACCACACTTTTCAGCGGATCGTCTGCCACATGTACCGGTAATTTTATTTTCGCTGCGATGCGTTTATCAAGTCCTCTTAAAAGTGATCCACCGCCGGTTAAATACAATCCGCGGCGATAAATATCACCAGCCAATTCTGGCGGCGTTGTTTCAAGCGCTTTTAAAATAGCTTCTTCTATTTTAAAAATACTTTTGTCTAGTGCTTCTGCCACTTCCTGGTAACTAACGAAAACCTGTTTAGGAATACCGGTAACCAAATCTCTTCCGTTTACAGGAATATCATCTGGTGGATTTTCAAGATCCTTCATAGCAGCACCAACCTGTATTTTAATTTGTTCCGCTGTACGCTCTCCAATTAATAAACTATGATATCTGCGTAAAGCCTCCATAATATCTGCGGTAAATTCGTCACCAGCTATTCGAATACTTTGGTCACAAACGATACCTGCCAATGCAATTACCGTAATACCCGTAGTGCCACCACCGATATCAATGATCATATTTCCAACTGGTTCCTCCACATCTATACCTATCCCAAGGGCGGCTGCCATTGGTTCATGAATCAGGTAAACTTCTTTGGCGCCTGCCTGCTCAGCACTATCTCTAACGGCACGTTTTTCTACTTCTGTGATACTGCTGGGTATGCAAATCATCATTCTCCAGCTAGGGGCAAATAATGGCTTTTTGGGATAGATCATTTTAATCATCTCCCGAATCATTAGTTCTGCAGCATTAAAATCTGCAATTACGCCATCTTTCAGGGGACGAACAGTGCGGATGGATTCGTGGGTTTTCTCATGCATCATCAATGCCTTCTTACCTACTGCCAGAATATTCTTGGGATTATTTCTGTCTAATGCTACAATGGAAGGTTCGTTTACAACCACTTCATCATTGAATATGATCAGGGTATTTGCAGTGCCCAAATCCATTGCAATTTCCTGAGTAAAAAAATTAAAAAGACCCATAATTTATGTAGAGAAAAATCGAATGTAAATAATCGGACAAAGTTGAAGTAATTTATTTGAATTAACAACGGCAAATACTTTATTTCTCAATATTTTACAGCCCCTGGGGGTTTAACGTTTATGGCTTACCGTTTATGCTACCACATTGGCAGTTTTTAAGTCATTTTTATCCATTGCCTGTTGCTACAATTATACAATCAAAAACACATTAGCGGTTTCATTCCTATGCACGAAGGATGAAAGTATCAAAAAGAGATCAATCGGGTCTATTTGAATTCAAACCCTATATCGTCTCGGAAATAGATTCCTTCAAAAAAAATCTGGTCCAGCATCTCAATTGACTGTGCCGCCGCTTTAGTGATATTGTCGCCAAAGGAGGTTACTGCCAAAACCCGTCCTCCGTTTGTCAATACCTTATTTCCTTCCTGCGTGGTACCTGAATGAAAAACAATGGTATCCTCCATAGGTGTGCCATCCAATCCGTGTATTTCCTTTCCTTTCTCGTACTCATTCGGATAACCACCGCTAACAGCCACTATTGTTACGGCTGTGCGCTCGCTTGTTTGAATGGTTATTTCATTCAGCCGCTGCTGGGAGGTTGCCAATAAAACTTCCACCAGATCATTTTCAACCCTTGGTATAATTACCTCAGTTTCCGGATCACCAAACCTGCAATTGTATTCAATTACCATTGGCTCGCCTTTTACATTGATCAACCCTATAAAAACCACGCCTTTGTATTCTAGTTTTTCGGAGGCTAGTCCGGCGATGGTTGGTTCAATGATAGCCATTTTTACTTTTTGCATGTATGCATCGTCCACAAAGGGCACCGGACTTACCGCTCCCATCCCGCCGGTGTTGGGTCCTGAATTTCCTACGCCAATTCTTTTATAGTCTTTGGCATCTGGTAACATTACAAAATTTTCACCGTCTGTTAGCACAAACATACTCAGCTCAATGCCATCTAAAAACTCCTCAATTACAACCCGTTTGCCGGCATCGCCAAATTTTTCCTGCTGAATCATCAACTCAAATTCGGCCAATGCCTCAATGTGATTCATGCAAATGATCACTCCCTTACCCGCCGCTAAACCATCCGCCTTTAGTACAATTGGTAATGAATGTGCTTTAATGTAATGAATTCCATCCTCGAAATTAGTTGCATCAAATTCACGATAGGCTGCTGTTGGGATATTGTGCCGGTCCATAAACGCCTTGGCATACGCTTTACTTCCCTCCAAACGGGCGGCTTCCTGCGAAGGACCAATCACATGAATATGCGCTGTAAGTGGGTTCGCTTTAAAAAAGTCATAAATGCCTTTTACCAGCGGCTCTTCCGGCCCAACAATTACCATCTCAATTTGATTACCGAGACTAAAGGCTGCCAGTCCGTCAAAATCAGTGATTGCGATGGGCACATTCTTGGCAACTTTTGAAGTGCCAGCATTTCCAGGTGCAACAAACAGGTTTCCACAAGATTCGCTTTGCTTTAATTTCCAGGCCAGTGTATGCTCCCGGCCCCCGCTGCCTATTAAAAGAATATTCATGTACTAAAATGATGTTATATAGAAGATTAAATGGGTTACGGGGCGAAATTAAAGTTCCTGAAAGATTTTACCATATAATTTTTATAGGCGGCTTTTAAATTAATTTACCTGATTTTAAAAATGCACAAATTGCTTTTGCTGTGATAAAAAGAAATTTGCTACTTTGGGGGATTGAAAATCAATATTCACCTGCTAAAAAAAATCTATGAATGAAAAAGTAAATTCCGGTAAACACCCTCGGGGGTTGTATGTGTTGTTTTTTACAGAAATGTGGGAAAGGTTTGGGTTTTATTTAATGATTGGAATTCTGCCTTTATTTCTCCGTGCAACAGATAAGGGTGGAAGAGGAATGGATAATGCTCTTTCAATAGATATAGTTGGTACCTATGTAGCGTTGGTTTATTTAACGCCTTTCTTAGGTGGATTATTAGCTGACAGGTATCTCGGATACCGAAAATCGATTTTTTTTGGGGGCGCTTTAATGGCATTGGGGTATCTGATTCTAGGAATCCCTGGCAGCAACACTTTGTTATATGCGGGCCTTGGTTGCGTTATTGTTGGAAATGGCTTTTTCAAACCAAACATTAGTACCCTTTTAGGCAACATCTACAATACGGAAGAGCTAAAACCCAAAAAAGACATCGCTTATAATATTTTTTATATGGGGGTTAATATTGGAGCTTTTATATGCAATTTCGTTGCTGCATATTTAAGAAACAATTACAATTGGGGCTATGCTTTTATGGCTGCCGGTGTAGGTATGATAATAGGTTTAATATGGTTTGCATTTGGTCAAAAATATGTGAAACATGGGGATATTATTAACCCTGTGCAAAAGGAAGATATGCAAATGTCAAAAATAATTCTATACGTGTTTGCTCCGGCAATTATCGCAGGCACTATCGGTTGGATGATTCCGGGCAATTTAATTGGGTCCGATTCAAATGATGCATTTATTTTCGCCTGCGTTCCAATTATTGTTTTTTACTATGGCATTTGGGCAAGATGTACCGGGCTGGATAAAAAAAGAATTGGAACCTTATACATATTATTTGGCGTTGCCATTATTTTCTGGAACATCTATAACCAAAACTCTACCGCCCTTACTATTTGGGCAGAAACCTACACCAACAGAGAAACACCTGCGGCGGCTGAAAAGCTATTGACTCCGTTTGGTTTTTTAGAAAAAGTAAATACCAATCCGCAGGAAGTACCTGTAACTGACAACCAGTTTAGAACCAAACTTGGAAACGATGG
>Ga0105049_10002117_pt1 | contig 23508 bp, 30 predicted proteins | sample MAT06_FD_78087 | JGI IMG/M metagenome (GOLD analysis project Ga0105049, IMG submission 78087) | Freshwater microbial communities from Lake Fryxell liftoff mats and glacier meltwater in Antarctica - MAT-06 | ecosystem: Environmental > Aquatic > Freshwater > Ice > Liftoff microbial mat | place...
CGCGGCTGGCAGAGGTATTCACCGAGGTTTACCGCGTGCTGCGTAATGACGGCACGCTGTGGCTGAACATTGGCGATACTAGCGCACGCGGAACGGTTGGCCGGAAAGATAAGAAGACCGGCAAAATTCAAACACCCATTGACCGCGATAATGGGACGACCGGACTGCACGCCATCGGCGGGCTGGGGGGGTTTCGCGCCAGCGGGCAATCGAAAAACTTGCTGGGTATCCCGTGGCGGGTGGCGTTCGCGCTACAAGACGCGGGCTGGATACTGCGCCAAGACATCATCTGGAGCAAGCCGTCGCCTATGCCTGAGAGCGTCACGGATCGGCCAACGCGCTCACACGAGTACATTTTCCTGTTGGCAAAATCGGCTCGCTACTACTTCGACATGGATTTGTTTCGTGAGCCAAAAAAGTCCAGCCGCAAAAATACGCCGTTCAATGGTGCGCGTGGCGTCATCCAACAGCAGCAAAACAGCGGGCGGCGCGGAGATGAGGCCGTTGATGACGGCATGAGAAATCGGCGGACGGTCTGGGAAATTGCGAGTGTGCCGACTTTTCACGACCACTGCGCGGTGTTCCCACCGGCGTTGATTGAGCCGATGGTTTTGGCCGCCTGTCCGTATGGAGGGATTGTGCTTGACCCGTTCATGGGGTCTGGGACGACCGGCGTGGTAGCGCGACGGCTGGGCGCGGACTATGTGGGTATCGAATTGAACGCGGAATATGCGGCGCTGGCACGTCGGCAGATTGCCGCAACTCGTCCGGGGCTGCCGATGCTCGGTAGCTTGAGTGAGGTGGCGTCATGAGTGATCAAAGACTTAATCAGGTTTGGGATGCTGTCGAAATCGTGTTTAGCATCTTGAAGGGTCACACGGTACGGGCGGCAAAGGCGGGCAGTTTGCGGCGTGGCAAGCAAGACCCCAAAGACGCCGAGATCGTCCTGATCCCGTCGCCGTCGGCGTGGCCTGCGTTGGACGCGGCACTGGCAGCCGGGGTCGTCAAAAAGGCGGATTACGGCGGGCGGACGCGGTGGGGTGAGTTGTATCGCGGGGTGGAAGTTGGGGGGATAAAGGTCGAGTTGTTCACGGCCACGCCCGCCACATGGGGCTACATCCATTGGCTCCGCACCGGACCGGCAGACGGCAATCAATACGTGGTCGGGCAGATGTGGAAGTCGAAAATCCGCGCACAGGGTGGGGCGATCTGGTACGCGCCGGATTGGAAGATGAGCGTGCGACTCGAGTGGAAAATCCCGAACCGCCAACAGGTGCGGGTGGCTGAGGAGAGCGACTTCTTCGGTCTGCTGGGCATGGAAAACGTGTTTCCACAAGACCGGCGCAAAGAAGTCTATGAGCGCGCTTTCGACTCGCGTTCGCATCGGTGGGGCGACCCGCTGTCGCTGCTGATGCCGACGGCTACCGAAACCGCCGACCAACCGAGTCAACTGAGTTTGTTCTAGGAGGACACGATGCACGACGTTTTACTGTGGTTTTTGTGGCTGGAGGTGCAGCTTGAAAAGCCGGACGCAAACCCGGCTGAGACTCACCGTGAGCATCGCGCGGCGTTTGCGCTGGCAAGCATGGTATGCCAAGCGGCTAAGCGGCGGGCTTTTGATGGCAGAAAATGGGCCAGTGGAACTAAGCAAAAAATCGCATTCGAGAATGTGATAGATGCGCTGGCCTATTTCAACAGTGCAAAGCTGAACGTCAAAAGTAGCGCTAAGGCGTTGGGTCTGGTATCTGAAGCCGTGTCAGCGTTGCAAGACGCTGGCTACGATATCCCGTTTTAGGAGTGTTTATGTGGCATGACCTCGACCTTGAAGACCTCGAAGCGCTGCGGCGACTGGATTGCCAGATTGCTGGCGCGCTGGGCTGGCGGGATGCCGGTTTGCGTTTCGATGGTGAGCGCGACGTGATTGGTGATTATGTCGGGGTCGCGCCGGGCGAGTTCATGTCACGCAAAGTACCGCATTTCTCGACAGACAAGGCGGCAGCGGCCAGTCTGCCAGTGGCGCGGCGGGCGGGGAAAAAAGTTTGGTTTTTGATGGCCTCGCCGGTGGCCGTCGCGCTGATCTTCTTGGCTCAAATGTCAGAGTCCTACGAGCGGTAGGAGTCTGCGGGCGGAGTTAATTACCTCGAATTCGAGGTAGTTGGGCAGACGTGGAATTGAGTTCTACGTGTCAGGCCGGAAGTGTAAATCAATTTACATAATCGCAAACAAGGATGGTGTACTGATGGCTATGAAAATCGCAGTTGTACAACGTAAGGGCGGCGTCGGTAAGACGACCATCGCCGCACATCTGGCGGCAGGTTTGGCGGCGCGTGGGGACAATGTGCTGATTATCGACACTGACCCGCAAGGCGACGCGGCGCGTGTGCTGGACATGCAGCCGGAAGATTGTTTATTCGATTGGCTGACCAGCGACCCGAAAAAAACCAGCGCGGCGGAATTCATTCGGCCTGTGTCGCCGGATGCGTATAGCAACACTGACGCCCCCAGCCGTGGTCATCTGTATTTGATGCCGTCGGCGAGTCGGACGTTTGCGATCCCGATGCTGGTGCAATCGCCGATGGCGCTGAGTGAGCGTATCGCGGCGGAGTTGGATGAGGTGTTCAATGTGATTATCATCGACACCGCCCCTACCCTATCGATGTTCGACGCCTCGGTGTATATGGCCGGTGACGCCTTCTTGTATGTGACGGAGTGCGAGGCGCTCAGTTCAGCTGGCTTGCGCGACGGTCTGGCTCAACTGAAGCAGTACGGGAATCACCGGCAGACGTTCGGCATCGGTTTACCGTCGGGGGTGATGGGGATTGTGCCGAACAAGATGCGCCCCGGCACGCGCAACCACCGCGCCAACATCGCCATGATGGCTGAGGAACACCCGGGCTTGGTCTGGAAGCCAATTAGCCAGCGGACGCTGTGGAGCGAAGCCCAGAATATGGGGCGGCTGATCTGGGCGTATGCGCCGGGCAGCACTGAAGCGAATGAAGCGGATGAATTGGTCAATCAGGCCGAGGCGGTGTTGAATGTCCAGTAACCAACTGCTCGACCAGATCCGGGCGCGTCAACAGAATAAGACACCCAGCCAAATCGCGCCCAGCGCCCTCGAGTTGATGGAAACGATGATCGGAAAATCGTTGACCCCGATAGCGCGGCAACAGGCCGACGCTTTCGGCTTGCTGCGTGGGGACGACGGGTCGCTGCGCTTTGACGACGTGCAGCTGACCAGTGTCGGTCTGGTCATCCCGGCTGACGGGATTAGCCAAGACACGGCCAGTCATCTGCTGGATATGCTGCTACGGTTGGAGGGGTCAATCCAATGGCTGATTGGCGACGTGTTGGCGTATGGTCAGCGGGTCTACGGCGAAAGCTATCAAGCGATGGCTGTCGCGTTCGGGCGCGATTACCAGACGATTGCTGATTATAAATGGGTAGCCAGCAATGTGGACTTTTCGTTACGTAACGAAAAGTTGACTTTCAATCATCATCGTATGGTGGCCGGTTTTGACGTGACCGGCCAAGCGATGTGGCTGGATTGCGCTGCTGAAATGAAGTGGTCAATTGCCAAGATGCGGGCGTTCATCAGCCTGCTTGATGTCTTCGATGTGGAGGTGCAGCGCGACTGGTTGAAAATCGTGCAAGAGGAGGGCTTGACCGCCGATGCGTTGCGGGCGCGGTTGGGGGCTGCCGGTGGGAATGCGCTGGCAGTGGTTGAACATGGTCGCGACCTCGTGGGCAAGATGACGACTGCCAAGCGACTGGTGAACACGATTGAGAAATATGGTGCAGACCTGACCGGCGCTAGTGTTGACATGGTGCGGGATGTGGTCAAGTCGGCGCGGGCGATGCGTGCGCTGGCGGATGAGCTTCTGAGTAAGCACGGGGGTGGGAGGTAGCGATGGATTTTTATGCAGGTCTGACCGAACACGCCGACCAGATGGATGCCGGTTTATGGTTGGCGTCGTTTGGCCGGTGGGCGCGACGTGCGGGGCGGCTTCCTCGCGTCCCCGCACGGTCGGTGGTGGCCGCCGATTGCGGCGCGTTCACTGCGTTTCGGTCTGGCCTGCATATCGCGCTACCTGAGTATGTCGAATGGCTGGATGAGCTTCAGCCGGTGTGGGCGGCCAGCGTGGATGTGATTGGCGACAGCGTGCAAACGACGGCCAATTATGCGGACGCGCTGGCGGTGGGGTCCGTTGGATGGGCGTGGGTTCCGACTGCTCAGGGCGATTCACCGGCGGCGTATGCGCGGCACGCTGTCGAGTTGGTGGCGATGACACCGCCGAACGTTCGGTGCAATCCGGCGTGGCGGTTGGGGGTGGGTGGCTTAGTTATGAAAAACGAGGCCGCAACGTGTCGGGTAGTGTGGGCTGTGACGGCGGCTTGTCCGGGTGTGCCGCTGCATCTGTGGGGCGTGGGGACGGGCAAAAAGCGGGCGCTCCGGATTCCGTGCGTGGCGTCATGCGATAGTTGTACGTGGTCGATGACGATTGACGCACATCATACGCAGCGGGCGGGTGTGAGTCGGCGTGATTATCTGCGCGGGCGGTTGGCGGATTACCGTCAGCGGGTGAGCGATCTAGCCCGGTCTGGTGGCAGGTTGTTGTTGTGAGAGTTGGACATACTGCGTCGTTACGGCGACGCCTGAAGGGGGTGGGAAGTAATGGACGAAACTGATAACCAGAAGCTGTATGACGACATTTTTGCCGAGAACCTCAGGACGTTAGAAGCGGTATTTAACGGATTGCTTGATGGAGGTGCGCGCTGTTTGACTTGCGGCGTGGAGATTACCAAGGTGAGGCAAGTGAAGCGGTGCGTGTATGCCGAGCCGTGCGGCCATCGGCAGTATCAAGGCAAAATTGTGAAGTCTTAAATTTTGCCCACCAACTATCCGGCATTACCGGATAGTTGGTGAATCGGGTCAATTTTCAAATGTGATAAGCGCCGTTATCATGAGGTAATTTCAGAGGATAATTGATGGCAACGATCAATAGAGGCTGACTGTAAATCAATTTTCAAAGGAACTGTATGACATCGACGTGCCAGAAAACTTGAACCCATGGGGTTGAACCGAACAACGCAACTGATAAACAAGGAGGATCAATAAAAATGTTCAACAATGACTTGGCTCGTTTTGATTGGATAGTGCTAGACTGGTTGCTGAGACTGCACAAGCCCACTGGTCAGGGGGTAAAGACTATCGACATTGCGCTGTATGTGACCAAGAACCCGCGCACCATCCGGGGGGCTTTGGCGAAACTGACGCGACTTGAGATGGTGGAGCGCGTCGGCCAGCGGCGCGGGTGGCTGCCGACCCCAGAGGGCATCGATTTGTTATCCGCCAAACGGAAAATGGACGCCCCCGCACATGCTAAGGCGTCCAATGTCTGGCAACCGCGTTTGAGACTGACGGCTTATAGCAATCTCAATTGAGTCGCGGGTATGAGCTTATCCGGCGCGCCGAACCCCGGCAGGCCGGGTTGTGTCTTGTCCTCAGCGACTTGAGCGCCCCAGTCGGCGGGTGGGGTGGAGGTTGGGCGGGTCTCGGCGGCCATGAGGTCTAGCTTGAGTCTGGTTGGGGTGAGGTGGATGACCGGCGCGCCGGTGGCCGCGCTGACCGCTTCCGCCGCGACTTTGCGGTGACAGGTGTGTACGTTAGTGCAGGTACACAAGAGAATGACCGGCGTGACTTCCAGAAGCTGCCGGACAATTTTGACCCCGGCCTCGGTATCCTTGAGTGCGATGCCACCGCCAGCCTTGTAGTTGAGGTTGCCCAATTCCTGCACATGACGGTATGAGTTGCCGAAGGTGCGCTGTAGCGCGTGCTTTTGCCAAGCTGGATTTGGGCTGTAGGGGTTGAGGCGGGTGTCCACCAGCGTGGCGTTATTTGTTTCCAGCCACAGGGTGAGGTCACTGAGTTTGAGTCCGGTGTAGCCGATGGTGTAAATGGTATTCATTTTTTTGCGTTCCCTTGTTTGTCTTGAAGATGGAAGTGGGAGATGCCCACCCGACAGGTTGCCGGGTGGGCAGTGGGATTAGAAAGTGTCTGTCACGTCCATTTCACCGGCTGCTTGTTCTCCGGTTTTGGCTAACACGCTTCCCGCTGGCACGCTGATAAAGTTGGTGGCGACCATAGCGTTATAGAGTGTGCCGATTGTGGCGGCTTCCTGATCCCGCCCGGCTGCTTGAAGGTCACGGATGTAACGGTCAAAGATATGACCGGCGCTGTCCGACGCGCTGATTTTAACTTTGGGTAGGTCATGGCGTACCGGCGCGCCTGTCCTGGCTTTTTTGCCGCGTAAGGCAAACTGCTCATCACTTTCAACAGCCTCCATAATCTGAAGCTCCAGCGCAAACATATCCATCTGGCTCTCTGCTGCCATGTCTATCCGCAAGCCCGCGACAATCTCTTGAAAGCGGGAGAGGGGCATGGACTTGGCACTGTTGAACGCCCTGAGCGCGATGCGCTGCCGGTCTTTATCTAAATCTGTGATGCAGGCCGCATGGCCGAGAGGGAATTGACCAATTTTGACATAATGCAGGATGTCATCTGGCAGGGCTAAAAGTGCGAGGCGACTCTTGATGCGCTCAACACTGAGACCGGCGGCCTCTGAGATTTGCTGTACCGACCAGCCGAAGCGCTCAACGCGCACCTGAAAGGCTTTGGCCTCTGCAACAGCGTCTAGGTCAACGCGGGAAGTGTTTTCGACCAGCATGATGGCGGATGCTTCCTCATCACTAAGGGCGCGCACAATGGCGGGGACGTGTGTCCAGCCGAGTACATCTGACATGGCGCGGAAACGACGCTCACCGGCCACAATCTCAAACCCGTCTCCGACTGGGCGCACCGTGATGGGCTGGGCTAATCCGTGAACTTTGATGCTGTTTGCCAGTTCACGGAGGGCATTCTCATCAAAGTGCTTGCGGTCATTATTGCCCGTGCGGATGAGATTAACGGGGACTTGTTGCACGCTGGTGGGTGCAGCGGCTGGGGTAATTTCGGTGACTTGTTCTTTTTTGCGGGACATGGTATCTTGTGAACTCCTGTACTTGAAGGTGCGGGTAAATGTGCCGTCCGACTGCTTGAACAGTTTGGGCGGCTTTTTTTGTGTGGTTTGTTTGTTAACCACTATTACATTATACATTAAAGACAGATGAGTAACCAGTGTTTTCTCGCTCAAATGGCGTTTGTTTAAGCAAGTCTCATGTTAATCCCAGAGATGCGGCGGGGGTAATTTTGATAAAAAGAGACCGCCAGCGGGTGAGGCTGGCGGTCTGGTGAGATGGCGACTAGAACAGCTTGAGCTGTTGCTTGGGGATGAGCTTGTCGGGTGCGCCAAACCCGTCTAGCGCCAGTTGCACATCATCGTCTGGGCGGATGGCCGGTTGGGCTTCGACGGGCGCGATGGGCAGCGGGTCGGCGGCTACTGCGCGGGCTGCACGCGCTTCAATATGGATGAAGGGGTCTAGTCCACGGTCTGCCTGATAGCTGTCCTCCGATTCGCAGTAATAGAGCAGACCGGCGGCGACCATCTTGTTTAAGACCTCTCGGCGGAAACGCTTGGATGGGCCGATGTCTTCTGCGGCGACTTCCTCCGTGTAGTCCAGATAATCGGCGACTTTTTGCTGGGCGGCGGTGAGCTTGGTGATGGGTTGATTGTTGATTGTGGACATGGTATCCTCTGGTTTCCTTGTGCTATTCCTGTAACGCGGGTAAATGTGGTGGCCGCCCCGACTGTTGATAGCAGTCCGGGCGGCTTTTCCGTTTTAGGGATTAACCCCCGATGGAGGGGTTATCATTTAAGAACGAAATTGCGGATTCCAATGAGTTGAAATCACGCTCAAAGGATTCAAACTCACTGACGTAACGCTCCATCTGCCAGCCGTCTTGACTTTTTGTGAGACGGGCGATCATCACATGCCCGTATCTTCCGGCTGAGACGATGATGACATCCCCATCAAAACGAAAATTAAACGTGTAGTGTGCTTCTTCCATGGTGCTTACTCCTGTGTTTGGATAAATGTGTGGTTTGTTTGTTAACCACTATTACATTATACATTAAAGACAGATGAGAAACCAGTGTTTTCTCCCTCAAATGGCGTCTGTTTAAGCAAGTCTCATGTTAATCCCAGAGATGCGGCGGGGGTGAAAAGATGAATTTCCGGTATCCCAAACAGATTGGGATACCATAAATTCAAACGAAAGGGGAGCGCGATGTTTCAAGGAACGATTCCGCAAGCGGTGCGGCAAATCCTCGCCGAGACCTGCGCGGGGTGGGAGGTGAAGTCGGTGGCGGTGGCGTGCAGCGGCAACTTGACCATAGAGCGCGTGCTTGCAAATCAATTTTCGTTGCACTCGTGTGACGTGTCGATTTTTTCGTGTGCGCTGGGGAGCTATTTCGCCGGTGCGCCGTTGCGCCTAGACCTGCGGGCGGAATATGCTGAGGCGATGCCGTGGCTGGCCTCACGACTGGCGACGCCGGAAGACCGGCTGGCCTCGCTGTTACTGGCGTCCAATTTCGCGCAAGCCCTCGACAGCAAGGGACGCCTCAAAGCGAACGTTTACTATCGGCGAATGATGGCGGGCTACGGGCAGCAGTGGGACGCGCTTATCGACCAGACGGCGGGGAAACTGGTGGCCTGTCCGCTGCGACTGGCAAGTTTCACGGCGGGGGACGCTGCGCCGTGGCTGGAAGGGTTTGGGGCTGAGGTGGGGGTGGTTTCTTATCCGCCATTCTGGGCAGACGGCTATGAGACGATGTTCAAGCGGCTCGACTTAATGTTTGACTGGGACAAGCCGACCTATGACCTGTTGACGGATGACAAGATGACGGCCTTCTTGGAGCGTATTGCAGACCGCCCGTGTTGGACGTTTTGCCTACCGGTGCGGCTGGAAGCCTTCGATGAGCATCTACGCGGGTTCGCCCAAACCACCAAGTTCGGCGCGCCGGTGTATGTGTATGGCAACCGAGAGACGCGGCGGGTGATTGCGCCCGGCAAGGCGATCCCACCGGCTGGCCTGCCGCGCCTGTCCGTCGGTGAGGCGGTGGACGGGCTGCTACGGATTGCGCCGCTAAAGGTGGACATCTTCAACGCGCTGCGCGCCACCTACTTGAATCCGGCCATCAAGCCCGCCACGCCCGCGCTGGCGGTGGGGGTGTGGGTGGGAGAGGCGCTCATCGGCGCGTTCGCATTCGGGTCTCAGAAAGCCTACAGTGACGCCGACACGGTGTATTTGCTGTCAGATTTCGCCGTCGCGCCGACGGATTACCCGCGCCTGTCGAAACTGGTGCTGATGGCCGCCCTGAGCCGCGAGAGTCAGATATTGGCCGAGCGGATGACCCGTCACCGTGTGCGCCGAATTATGACGACGGCCTTCACGCAAAATCCGGTTTCCATGAAATATCGCGGGCTGTTCGAGATGGTCAGCCGGAAGGAAAACAAGGACTGGAACGAGGACGCGGACGACTCTAGCAAAATGCGCTACGCCCTAAATTACATCGCTGACGTGGGTCGGTGGACGCTCAAAGAAGGACTCGACTTGTGGCTGAAGAAACACGCATCACGACGCGCACCGAACGCCTCGACCCCAGAGGGCTGAGGCTGCTGGAGGTCAACGCGCATTACATGCCAAACGAGAAATTCTCTCGGCTGGTTGATAACTTCAAGCGCGACGGCGGCATGACAGGAAACACGCCGTTTGCAGTGCGCGTCTTTGACGCTGATGGCACGGCGTCCGATCCGCCAGTATATCGAGTTATCTCCGGTAATCATCGAGTTAAGGCGGCCATTGTAGCCGGGCTGGTGACGATTGATGTCACGCTGACAGATGACCCATTGACGAAAAACCGACTGATTGCCATTCAGCTTTCTCACAATGAACTGTTCGGCGATGATGACCCGGCTATCCTGAAAACGCTATATCAGGAAATCGACGATGTGGATATGCGGCTGTACAGCGGATTGGATGACAAAAAACTCAACTTGCTGACCGCTGTGTCGATTGCGTCGTTGTCGGAGGCGGCGCTGCAATTCCAGACCATCGCCTTAACCTTCCTGCCGCATGAGGTTGAAGGCGTGACGGCGGCGCTGGAATCGGCGCGTAAGGCGGCGGGGTCTGCGAAGGCCTTCTGGCTGATGCGCTGGTCGGATTATGACAAGGCGATGGACGCGCTTGAAGCGGCGGGGTCGGCTTACGGCATCAAGAGCGCGGCCACGGCCATGATGTTGGTCTTGGAGATTTTCACACGGCACATGAATGACCTGCAAGCGGGCTATCTGGACGACGTGGGCGAGGCGATTGACCCTAAGCGCGCCGTGCCGGTGGAGTCGGTGCTGGGGCGGACGTTACCCGCGAAGCTGGCGGCCAGACTCAAGAAAGCGGGAATTAGGTCGGGGGCGGACTTAGAAGCGCTGCTCGACGCGACTATCGAAAACACAAATGGAGCTAAGGATGACCGGAAACGTATTACGTCCGAACACGGGGAAGCGGGCGCAGATTCAGCATCGCCGCAACGTGGTAGCCGCAAACCTGCTGGCGGGGGCGAGTCAAAAGGACATCGCGGCGGCGCTCAACGTGAGCAAGGCGACGGTATCGGGTGATGTGAAGGCGATTGTCAACGAATGGCGTAAGCAGTACACCGAGCAAATGTCAACTTTTTTGCACATTCAGATGAAACGGTTTGACGTGTTGCTGAATGGGGTCTGGGAGGAAGCACGCGGCGGGCGCGATAACGCACTAGACCGGGCGCTGCACATCATGGATCGACAAAACGACTTGATGGGAGTTAAGAAGGGGCAACCCCAGAATCAACAACCAATGGCTATTACTTTGATTACCGTGCCGTCAAGGGAAAAGCCGCCAACCCTAGAAGATTAGAGAGGAGCGAGGTGTGTTCATGCCTTTTTTGCCCGGACAAAGTGGTAATCCAAAAGGACGCCCGCCCAAGCAGAGGGCATTGACGCATCTCTTAGAGCAGGCGGGCAAAAAGAAAGTCGATTCGGGCGGTGCATCCGTCCAAGCTGTGCGCGTGTTTGCTCAAAAAGTCTGGGAGGGCTTGACCACTGGCTCGCTGGATTTCGGCCCCGCCGCAGACGGCACACCGCGCCAAATACAACTCAGTGGCAAGGAATGGGTGACACTAGCTAGGTTGGTGATGGATCAAATCGACGGGCCACCTTTACCGACGAAGATCGATCCTGAGCCAATAGCTCGGCCGATCATTAACCTCGTCGTGATTCCGAGTCGGACGAGTCCACCAATACTGGTAATGGATGAGCATGAAATCATCAGCGGCAACAATACCTAAAATTCACCTCTACCAAGAGCAGGCCGATTTTATTTACGACCCCTGTGAGGCATTGGCGTTCGTCGCCGGTATCGGGTCTGGTAAGTCGTATGCGGGCGCTGTTCGTGCGCTGCTCGCTTCGCAAGGAAGGCTTGCGGGGCAAGAAATTCAAATACCGAATACCGGCATGGTGACTGCGCCAACCTACCGCATGTTGAAGGACGCCAGTTGGAGAACATTTCTCCAGATTGCACGCCCTCACATCGATAAAATCAACAAATCTGAGATGACCATTCTGATGAATAATGGTTCAGAAGTTTTTTTCAGAACGGCATCCGAGCCGGACAATCTGCGCGGCCCTAACTTGACATGGTGGTGGGGCGATGAAGCGGCCTATTACGCGCCAGAAGTTCAGCTGGTCATGATTGGCCGTCTGCGTGAGCATGGAGACGGCTATTACTGGCTTACCTCGACCCCCAAAGGGCGGAATTGGATGTGGCGGGATTTCGGGCGCGACCAAGCGGGCTATAAATGCTACAGCGTCCCGACGTGGAAGAACCCGTTTTTGACCGACAAATACATCAGAAGCCTGTTGACCAAGTACACAGGCGACTATGCCTATCAGGAAATCGAGGGCGGATTCGTCTCATTCCAAGGCTTGATTTACCCTGAATTTGATCGGGGTCTGCACACACGGTCTGTGATGCCGGAACAATTCAAAGAAGTGTTTGCCGGCGTGGACTGGGGTTATTCTAACGCTGGCGTTATTCAGGTCGGCGGTATCGACTTCGACAATCGCCTATGGATTTTGCATGAGGAATATGTCGAGCGTCGCTTAATTGAGGACTGGGTGCGGGTCGCCCAACAACTGCAAGAGACGTGGCACATTTCAATTCTGTGGTGTGACCCGTCCGAGCCGGACTATATCCGCAAGATGCGCGACAAGGGTTTGAACGCCGTCGGCGCGAATAACACCGTATCTACTGGTATCCAAGCGGTCAAGAATCGCCTTGTTAGGCAACCGGACGGGATGCCGCGCTTGCTGCTCAATAAGTCAGCGGTAGTGCATACCCCGATTGAATTTGAACAATACCATTGGCGCAAGATGCGCGACGGTCACTCCACCGAAGAGCCGGTAAAATCCAACGACCATGCGCTGGACTCGCTGCGTTATCTGGTCATGGGCATCGATGGCGGCCAGCGGTCAGCGCCCAACGATACGGGGGCAGCGTCTTGGGCGGGTTAGGCAATTTCCGATAATCTGGTTTTGCGCCTGTACGATGGAAGAAAAGCAGCGGGGTCGGGATGAACGCACTCAACGCAATCAAGAGCATTTTGCAGCTTAGCCCTGCGCTGGCCGACCAAATCGCGTGGGATGGCTGGCGCACAGAGCAAGAGGTGATGGCTGGCAAGGTGACGCTGGCCCGGCAGTACGCCGACGGCGAACACGCGATGAAGCTCACGCCAGAGATGACGGCTATGCTGCGGCTTGACCCCCAGCACGCTGGCGCGCCGTTCGCGGTCAACCACTGCGGGAATATCGTCGCCACGCCGGTAGACCGTCTGGAAGTCACGTCGATTGATTGCAATAACCCGACCGGCTCCGTTTGGGTAAAAGAATTGTTGGACGCCAACCGATTCGACGGGTTGCAACTTGATTTACATGAGGCGGCTATCGGAGACGGCAACAGTTTTTTATTGGTCGAATATGACAACGAAACCAAAGAGGTCATCCTAACGCACGAGCAGGCGTATGACGGCATCGAAGGCGTGATCGTGGTCTACAGCGCCAACAAGCGCAAACCGGCAGCCGCCATCAAGATATGGCAGGAAACACTCACCAGCAAAGACAAGGTGACGAACATCTCCCGCGTCAATATCTACTGGCCTGACCGGGTAGAGAAATACCTGATCGATGGCGAGATCATCAGCAAATATCAGCCGATGGATAAGGCGTGGCCGGAGCCGTGGATGCTGGATGGCAAGCCGATTGGCGTGCCGGTCATCCACTTTCGCAACGACGGGAAACGCTATAACGCTTATGGCGTGTCAATCCTCGAAGGGGTGATCCCGATTCAGGACATCTTGAATCGGACGCTGATGAGCATGACGATGACGGCGGAACTGACCGCTTTCCCGATTCGGTATATGTTTGGGGCGAAACCCCCGGCGCAAGTGACGCCCGGCATGTTTTTCCATGTTGCGCCCGGAGTTGACCCCAAGACCAATTTGCCCGCGACCCCATCGGCTGAGCAAGTGGCGTGGTACAGCGCCATCAAAATTGGGAGTTTGCCGCAGGGCGACCTGAGCCAATATCTGGGACAAGCACAATTCCTGATTGAGCAGATGTACATGATTTCGCGGATACCGATGACCAAGACGGTCTCGGCCAACACCAGCGGCGAGGCGCTCAAGCAACTGGAGGCCGGTCTGCTGGGGCGTCTGCGGCGTCTGCACGTCAGTTTCGGAAATAGCTGGGAGGATGCGGTCACGTTGGCGCACCGCGTCCAGCAGGCGTTTGGCGACGCGCCGCCAAAAATCGGGCGGCCTAAGACTCAGTGGAAGTCCGCCGAAATCCGCAATGATGCTGCGGTCATCGACAATGCTTTGAAGCTGGCAGACCGGATTGATGAACGCACCTTCCTCCAAGAAGTTGCCAAAGTCTTTGGCTGGGACGCTGAGAAGATAGACGCCATCCTAATAAGCAAACGCGGCGATAACGCTGCTCGCTTGGCAGCGCTCGGCGGGGGTTTCCCCGGCATGGGCAGCGCTGTTGATGATAGTCAAGACAATTTTACCCTCGATCAACCCTTACAACTGGAGAACCAAACCTAATGGCAGTCATTTCACTTCCAACCACCCTCACACCCATGACCAATTGTATCCGCCAGAGCGGTGATTCTGGCGCAGCTATCGCCGTCGGCGAAGTGGTCGCGCTCAATAGCTCTGGGAAACTTGTGCCAGCGGCGGCGGGCGTACTCGGCACGTCCAACGTGGTCGGCATCGCACTGTCAGCGGCCAGCGCTGCCAATCAGCCGGTGGTGTACGGGGTCTCCGGTCAAATCAACGGTGCGACGGGCTTGCGTCCGGGTCACGTCTACTGCCTGAGCAGCGTGGCGGGCGATGTCTGTACCGTCTACACCACCGACCTGACCGAAGGTACCTCGTATGTCTCGGTGGTGGCCGTCGTATTCGACGCTACGACGATCACGCTGTGCATCTGCAACAGTGGCGCTATCATGGATCTGGTCTAAGTTCATGCTCCCGACTCAGCAGACGAAAACTATTCGGACGCTGGTCATGCGTCTGCTGGACGGCAATTACACCCGCGCCGCCGATCTGGTCGTGCAAGCCATCAGCGGCGCGACGGGCAACCCACGCACAAAAAGTCTGTTGGGCTTGATTGAGTCAGAAGCCGCAAAGGGCATCGCGATCACGCCTGACCACCCTGCCGTCCGTTTGCTACGGGCGGAATTACAAGAACAGCTGGGGGCGGTGCGCCCGCTGCTGAACAACGCGGCGGGTCAGCTTCAGCAGACGGGAATACAGGCGGGCAGCACACTGGCTCGGCAGCTGTCTCTGCCGGGCATCGGCGACTCGGCACTGGCACAAATCGGGGTGGCGTGGAAGACGCCCGACCCGGAAGCGGTGGCGCGGCTGATTGACACCGCCACCTCGGAGGCATGGCAGCGCGAAATCAAGAGATTTTCGGCCAACGTCACCGATGACATCTTGAAGGTCGTGGTGCGCGGGATGGTTGAAGGCTTAAATCCGCTTACGACGGCGCGGGCGCTGGCTGACGCGGTGGAGGGGTTGCCGATCAATCGTGCCGGGACGATGATGCGGACGCTGCAACTGAGCAGCTACCGCAAATCGCTGACGACCTATCACATGGCGAACGCGGATATTTTCAGCCACAAAATCCGGGTGGCGGCACTAGACGGGCGGACGTGCATGTCGTGTGTGGCGCTACACGGGACGACGATGCGGCTGGATGAGGATGTGGCTGATCATCACAACGGGCGCTGCTCGGCGATTGCGGTGGTGCGCGGGATGAGCCGAGACATCCAGACCGGAACCGATTGGTTCGAGGCGTTGCCAGAGAATCGCCAGCGCCAGCAGATGGGTGGGGGGGCGTTCGCAGCATGGAAAGAGGGCGCGATTGCGTTGCCTGATTTCGTCCACAAATACGACGATGCGATCTTCGGGCCGATGGTGCGCGAGGCCAGCCTGAAGCAGATGCTGGGGCCGGACGCTAAAGCGTATTATCGTCGGTGAGGTGGTCGGCATTTCATGAGTGTGTTTCGCGTTGTCTCAGCAGAGGCGGCGCGTTTTTTTTATTTCCCGCCCAAAGGGGCGACGGACAAGCAATTTCCGATATTTCGACACGGGCGTGCTACGGTAGATATAACGCGAGTTTTGACTGTGACGCGCCGGGTGCGCGGGCCGACAGTCTGCCGGGAGCAGGCGAGTAGGACGGTCTTAGGAGGATGTTCATGTTTTCAGCGACTAATTTTAAGCGCAATGCAGGTGACGCCGGTGGTAATGGTGGTGGGGAAGTCCTGAAACCGGAAGGCGACAAGCCCGCTGGTGGGGATGGCCTCGACGCTTTGCCGGAGTCGTGGCAGCAGGAAATCAAACGCCTGCGGATTGAAGCGGCGGATAAGCGCATCAAACTGACACAGTTTGAGGCGGCTCAAGCCGATGCCGAGCGCAAGCGCCAAGAAGATGAACAGAAACGCCTCGTAGAGCAAGGCGAGTGGAAGACGGTGGCCGAACGGCAGGGGACGGAGCTAGAAGCTCTGAAACTAAAGGCGGCGTTGGCGGATGAATTCCTTGCGGACATCATCGCGACCAATAGCGCCCGCGTCGGCAAGTTGTCTGAAGCCGCCAAGAAGCTGGTTCCTGAAGGCATGGAACCGCGTGCGCTTTCCAAGTGGCTTGATGCCGCTGCGGAATTGCTGAATAAGCCTGAAGCCCCCGGCCTTGATGGCGGGCGCAGCGGGACGCGGAATCCCGATAAGCTGGATGCGAAAACAGCGCTCACACGCAAACCATTTTAAGCTAATTAGGAGGGTGTTATGGCTGCCATTGCAGCAACCGCCGCGAGAATTGCGCGGGTTTTTCCTCAAACGGATGAGGTGTATAACTTCATCTGTGGGGTTGCCGTGACCGCTGGTCAGGCTGTTCATGTGAACAGCAGCGGCAACTTGATTTTGTCGAATGCGGGCGCGTCTGGCACGGCCAAATGTGTCGGCATCGCGCTCGAAAACGGTGGCATCGGTCAGGCCATCAGCGTCATGAAAACCGGCTTGATTGCTGGTTTCACCCTGAGCGGGGCTTACGGATCGAAAGCGTACCTGTCGGATGTTGCCGGTGGACTCGACGACGGAGCTGGCACGGTTTCGGTGGTGTTGGGAAGCATCCTCTCGCTGGCCGACGCCAGCCGCACCAAAGTCCTTTTCATCGACGCCAACTGGTCGGCGATTTAAGCCGCCGATTGGCGCATAGGAGGACATTCAGATGAGTGGTATCGCAGGTTTACTTCGTATCAGCGACTCGACCCGCAAGCTGGTCTCAATTGGTGAACAGGTCATTTTCGACGCGGCGAATGAATATTTCGCCGCCCACAACGCGGATTTACAGGCCGCGATCCGTGTCTTTGTTGAAGGCACGACTGAAGGTTTCAAATCGGTTTACCGTCTGCCGGGCGGCGGGCGGTTGCAACGGCGTGGTAGCCAAGCCCCCAGCGGCGCGGTCAAGACCAGCGGGTCTTGGGACGTGTCGTTTCCGTTGGAGGATTTCGGCGCACAGTATGGCGGGTCGGATATCGCACTCGCCTATATGACGGTGGCTGACTTGCAATTGCAGATGGACACCATCCGCACGCAAGACATGAACACCGTGCGCTTTGAAATGCTGAAGGCGCTGTACAACAACATCGTTCGCAGCTTCAGCGACCCGCTGCACGGGACGCTGACCGTTCAGCCTTTGGCTAATGGCGACGCGGTGGTTTATCCGCCGGTCATCGGCAGCGAGACCGAAACGACGGACGACCATTACCGCGTCAGCGGGTATGCGGCGTCGGCCATCAGCGACACGAACAACCCGTATGAGACGTTGCGCGATGAGTTGGAAGAACATTCCGGCACGCCAAGCGGGTACGGCAACATCGCCGTGTTCGTCAACCCGGCACAGAAGTCAAAGACAGAAGCGTTGCTTGATTATGATCAAGTCTTGGATGTCAACATCCGCAGCGGCCAAGACGCCAATATCCCGATCAACCTGCCGAACGTGCCGGGGCGCATCCTCGGACGCACGAACGGCGTGTGGGTGGTGGAGTGGCGTTGGACGCCAGCCAACTACATGCTGGCAGTCGACCTCGACAGTCCGGGGCCGCTGATGATGCGCCGTGACCCGGTTGATACCGGCCTCGGCGAAGGTCTGCAATTGGTCGCCACGAACAGCGAACACCCGATTGTAACCAGTCACTACCGGCATCGTTTCGGTCTTGGCGCGGGCAATCGTTTGGGCGCGGCGGTCATGTTCCTTGATGCTGGCGGGTCGTACACCATCCCCGCGATTTACGCATAAGGTAGGCGACTGATGGCGAAACCCGGCGCGTTGGAACGAATTCGCCTTGAGGAAGCTCAAGGCACAAACGAGCGTTTAGAGCGCATCGAAGCGATGCTGGCCCAACTGCTCGACGCCCTCGTCCCGGCTGAGAAGACGGAAGACGATGACGACAAACCCGCAAACAAGAAGACGGCGGGGAAGTAGGCGATGACTTTCACGTATGACCCCACGAACGGATTTAGCAACTTGGAGCGCGTGCGCTTCTGGCTTGGCGATACCGACAGCACAAAGGCGAAATTTTCTGATGAAGAAATCACGGCGGTGTTGACGGATAGCGTCACATGGCAGGAAGCGGCGCTGGCGCTGCTGGAAAGCCTGATCGCCCGCTTGAGCAGCCAAACCGATTTCAAAGCCGACTGGCTGGAAGTCAAGGTTTCTCAGGCGGTGGCGCAACTCAAGGCGCTGCTGGCGTCGCTGGAAAAGCGCTGGAGTCTGGGGTCATACGCGGGGCGCAGCAACGACGTGGGCGCGGTGAATGTCTATCGCGCCGACAGTTTTCTGACTGAAGCACCGGATTACAAGGACTAACCATGAGCCTGATACCCGACTACATGCGTGCTGGCTTGCTGGCGCAGGCTGAGGCGACCCTGAACGACACGGCGACGATTGAGCGCAATGGCGGGGGGAGCGTGGACGATGCCGGTCACGCGATGGTCGGGTGGACGGTGGTGGACGCCAATGTGCCTGCGCGATGGTTGCCGCGAAATCGGACGGCAGCGACTGACAGCGTGATGGCGGGGCAGAGCATGGATAAGGTGTATTGCCGGGTGATTTTGAAACTGGGGACGGTGGTGCGCGAGGGCGACAGGATCGCTTCTGGCGGGCTGAAGTACCCGGTGTTGCAAATCATCCAGCGCCCGACGGATGCGTTTTGGATTGAAGTCGAAGTGGCGACGCCCGCCGAGGGGCTACGATGAGCGACAGAATGAGCCTACAACAGATCGCGCCCGGACTGGCAATCGCGTTTGACGCCGCCCAGTGGACGGTTGAGAACGGGTTGGTCATCGGGGGGCTGGGCGAAGATGTGCGCTTGCAAATTGATTTACGCATTCAGGATATCCTCGCTGAGACCACCCAACGGGTCGAGGGCGTCGTGATTTTGAGGTCAGCATGAGCATCATAGTCAACATCACACAAAACATGCTTCCGGCCATCTTGCGTGAATCACCGGCGAAACTGGATCGGGGCATTGAAGCGTTGGCTGAGATGGGGCGCGGACAGGCGGTCATATTGCTGAATACGCAGACCTCCGGCAGGCGCGAAATCCGGCATAATCCGACGCGGACGGTGACGGTCTCTCAGGCTGGTGACGCGCCGAACACCGATACAGGCTTCTTGGCGGCCAGCATCACGGTACAGCCTGCCGGTCATCTGGCGCGGGCGATTGCGGTAGGGGCGGAGTATGGCGAGAAGTTGGAATTCGGTGAAAGAGGGATTGCTGCACGGCCATTCATGACGCCGATGGCGGACTGGTTGAGCGGTCAGGCTGAGGCGGTTATGACGGCGATCGGGAGGACATTAGCCTGATGCTTGAGGCGTTCAGTAAGGCGTTTCGCGGGGCGGTGGTGACGGCGGCTAACGGGTTTGTCGGTCAGCGGGTGTACGCCGACCTCGCGCCAAAAGGGGCGTTGCTGCCTTATATCGTGATCAGCGTGGCGAGCGCCATGACGCCCAACCGGATGAGCATCCGCGAGGGGCGGGTGACGTTTAATGTGCAGGTCATCGTGGACGCGCTGGAGTCGGGGGACGCGCTGGCGTCGCAAATTCATGATGCGATTTTTGACGCGCTGCGCGACGCGATATTAAGCGTTGCGGGCTGGGAATTTCACCGGCTCGAACACTTAACGACCTATCGCCGAGTCGATGTTAAGGATCATCAGCGTATCGCCTATGCGGGCGGTTTGTATTTGCTAGAAGCGGACAGATTATAAGGGAGGCCAGACATGGCTAAGGCAAGCGGCAAAACATGTTACGTCGAATTTAACGGGACCGCGTTGTGGGTCAGCTCGCGCGAGTTTTCCGTCACTGAGGAACAAAACACCGCCGACGCGACGGCGGGAGCGGACGTTTATGAGAACATGGTCCTCACGACCAAGAAAATCTCGGCGGCGCTGAAGCTGGTGATGCTGACGTCCGCCACCGGTGGCGCGATCATCGCCACTCGCTTGCGTCCGGGCAACACGTTCAATCTGCTCTGGGGCTTCGAGGGCAACACGGCCGGCAGTCCGAAGGGCGGCTTCTTGGCGATCGTCAAGAAGTTCAATCGTTCCGCACCCTACGACGGTGTGATTGCGATCGACGTTGAATTTGAGATGGCGGGCGAAACGCTGCTGTTCGATGACAGCATTGCGAAGTGGTAGCAAGCTGACCGGCGGATTGTTTTCAGGACATCATGATGGAGGTGCAAGGTGACTAAAGAATTAACGTTCGACCTGACGCGACTCACGGCGGGGCAAATCGCGGCGCAATTTAAGGCTGAGACGGAAAAGGATTTTGACAAGATGGCGGCGGGCATGGCGTTGGTGGTGGTCAAGATTGAGAACCGCACCGACCCCATCACGGCGGCCACCTTCACCTCCTTGAAATATTGGCAGTGGAAGGCGGTGATGAGCGCCTTTAGTGAGGCGCTGCAAACCCAGACCGTCCCAGATACTGCTATTGAAGGCGTGCGGTACGACGCGCAAAAAATCATGGCGCGCGACATGGTGGAATTGCAAAAGGCGCTGCGCCAATTGGACATCGCCACGGCCGTTAAATTTTTGATGGCGAACGTGACCGCTTGCCCGACTGCGTGGGGCAAACCGAACAAGGTCGCGACATGGCTCAATCGTGCGTACTACGGTGAGTTCATGGCGGTGGTGTCAAACATCATCAGCGATGCCAACGATGGGGAAAAAAACGGGAGCGGCAATTCTATCTTTGGCTCGCCGGAGTAGAAAACGAAGCCGGTTGGGGCGCCGAAGATAGCTGGGCGTATCGGCGGGTTCAATTGGCGCAGATGTTCGGCTGGTCGCTGGAAGTGATTGACCGGATGAGCGTCGCAGATGTGCGGGACGTGTTCGCGATCATTGCAGCACAGCGCACCTTTAATCCGAAAGCGAATTGGTGGATGAGATGACAACGATTGCCAGCCTGAGCGTAAAAATTGGCGCAGACATCGCGGGGATGCAAGCGGGTCTGACGCAAGCCAATAATAGCGTGACGAGTTTCAGCCAGAACGTCGGCAAAAAGTTTGACTCCATGAAGGCGGGGCTGGATAGCTTTGCGTCGGGCATGGCGCCCGTTTCCGCGATACTGGCTGCGGGGTTAGGCTATGGCATCAAGGTCGCGTCGGACTTTGAAGGGGTGATGGCCGAGATCGAGGCGCGGACCGGATCGACGGCGGACGAGATGGCGTCGGTCAGCGCATTTGCGTTGAAGATGGGTCAGGACACCGCGTTTTCGGGTCAAGAGGCGGCTGAGGGGTTGCTTCAATTGATGGCAAGTGGGCAGGGCGTCGAGCAAGCGATTGCGACCTTGCCAGCGGTGTTGGACGCGGCTGCGGCCAGCGGGCTTGGATTGGGGGCGGCGGCCACGGGCATCACGAGCATTTTGTCGATGTTCCAGTTGGGCGCGACGGACTCGGCGGATGTGGCGAATAGTTTGGCGCAGGCGGCGGGCGCGTCCTCGGCTGAAATGGGCGAACTGATCGACGCCTTCATTAACGGTGGCGGCGCGGCGGCGGCATTCGGGATGGATGTCACACGAACCAGCGCCATATTCATGGCCTTCTCAGACGGAGGCAAAAAGGCCAGCGAAGCAGGCACGCTACTGAATTCAATGCTGACGCAGATGAGCAGCCAAACCGATACGGTGCAAGGGGCGTGGGCAGACCTCGGCACGTCGCTGTATGATGCTGATGGCGAGATGCGCGATTTCTCGGTGGTGATTGAGGAAATTAAAGACGGCCTCGCGGGGATGACCACCGAAGAACAAAATAGCGCGTTACAGGCGCTTGGCGGGTCGTTTGGTGTTGCGGGGTTGCGAATCTTAACCACCAGCGCCTCAATCACTGATTTTGAGGCGGCGCTTGCGGGGTCGGCTAGCGCGTCGGAAGTGGCTGATGCGCGGATGAATACGTTCGCCGGGCGGATGGATTCGCTAAAGGGGAGTGTTGAGGCGTTGATGATTCAGGCGCTGACACCTCTAATGGACAACGTGCTGACACCGATGGTTGAAAAATTGACCCCGGTCATCAATGGGATGACGGAATGGGCGGCGAAGAACCCGGAACTGGTGAGCGGGATTTTGGCGGCGGTGGTGGGGGTCGCGCTTATCACGCCATTGATGTGGGGGCTGTCCACCGCTTTCACGGCAGTTACGGCAGCCGCAAGTCTTTTATTTGCGCCGCTGACGCTGCTCGTGGTTGCGTTGTCGTTTGCCGATTGGGATTTAATCGGTGAGGGTGCGGGGAAGGTCGCGGACGGCTTGGGTCGGTTGATCGGCGGGGACAGCAGCGGCTGGGAAACGATAAAAACGGGCTTAACCGACATCGGAGTGGGCTTAACTGATATTCCGATTGGAATTTTGAACACACTCATGGATGGATTAGAGGGATTAACGGGGCTTAAATTACCAGATTACAGTTTCGATGGGGTGATGGACGGCTTGCGGGTCTTGGGTGATGGGATGGCGCTGATTTGGGACAACATCATACGAGGTCTCGACATATTTTTAGTGGACAGCAGATTAAAAATAGCATCGTGGTTGGACGGTCTTCGGACAACAATATTAAGTGGTACGGGGATTGATATCGCGCCCAATTTGGTTGTGGATACGCTTGCTCTGGCTGAAAAGGCGCGAGACCTCAAGCTGACAAATCGGATTGAGGATGTGCTACGGGATCAGATTCAAGCGGGCAATGGTATCAGTTTGCTGGTTGAGACTGGGACTATTGATATTGGCCCCGGATTGTCGGTTGATGGTGGGACATTACTGGAATTATTTACGCCGGGGTCACGATATTATGATGAGGTTGTGGCGAGTGCGGGGGTCGGGACAAAACAAGCGATTCGGGATGGACTGGCGCAAGCGATGTATATCGGAGATGCGTACACGGTGGAAATATTGACGCCGTTGGCCGTAGCGCTCGGCATTGACGTGGCGACGGTGAAGTCTGACGTAGAGGCCTATTTGATTAGCGTTAATCCTGAAGCAACGCTGATGGCGGCTATTTCGATTTCGCCAGCGGTGCAAAATATCTCTGGCTTCATGAACACGATTCGGGACGCGCTGACGGCACAGCCGATTGTGGCATCGGTGCAGGCGATGATCAGCGTTTCGCCAATTTTGAATGGTGTGGCGTCGGCGATTAGCGCGGTGATTGGTGCGATTACTGGTGCTGCACCGCCAGCGGGGGCGGCGGTGGTGGATGGTAGCCACGCAGCGGGGTTGAGCTTCGTCCCGTTTGATGGATACACAGCGGAATTGCATCGTGGGGAAGCGGTGTTGACCGCCGAACAAGCCAGCAGCTATCGGGGCGGCGGGGGCAAACCAGCGGCACAAAACATCTTCAATCTGAATTCTTATGGACAAA
>Ga0105049_10002118_pt1 | contig 23497 bp, 20 predicted proteins | sample MAT06_FD_78087 | JGI IMG/M metagenome (GOLD analysis project Ga0105049, IMG submission 78087) | Freshwater microbial communities from Lake Fryxell liftoff mats and glacier meltwater in Antarctica - MAT-06 | ecosystem: Environmental > Aquatic > Freshwater > Ice > Liftoff microbial mat | place...
GAGGCCGCGAAGTAAAGTCGTCGTGAAGGAGTCCAACAGATGGCGAAGAAAGCTGGCACGGCTGCCAAATCCACAACCCCCAAAGCCCCGAAGTTAGTTGCGAGTATCAAGCCACGCAAGAAGAGCGAGCTCTATTCCACCCTCGCCGATCACGTCGGTGATGTAACCAAGAAGCAGGTCGCTGCGGTGTTTGAAGCACTTCAGAAGGTCATCGGCGCCGACCTCGCCAAGCCCTCGCCCGACAAGCCCAAGATCTTTGTCGTGCCTGGAATGATGAAGATTAGCGCTATTTATAAGTCCGCGACCAAGGCGATGCAGCGCAAGGACCCCTTCAACAAAGACAAGATGATGACCGTGAAGGCCAAGCCAGCCCGCACGATTGTGAAAGTCCGGCCTCTCAAGGGCCTCAAGGAAATGGTCTGAGCAGTACTCGATAAGACTAGTTACGTTTCTGTCGTCGGGCCATCACTTTTCTCTGACCGGCCCCGCCGCACCTTGGTCTGCGTCAATTGAGCCAATTCCGCGAACTCCGCGCGGCGATAAAACTTATCGGCATCAACCCCCCGCGCTTGGGGGGTTTTTTTCGCGCTTCGTGCCGCGCGGTCGCGTGGAACCCAGCCGACGATGGCGTAGCAAAGCGCACTATACTTAGCCTGATGTCGCAGATACCCGCTCAAGAAAGCTCAAATGCACCACCCCGTGCCGGTCCATCATTAAAGCTCGCGACGACGCCCTCTGCACCCGCGCCGATTATCACCGTGCGGCGGCTCGCACCTACAGACTCGCTCTCGGAGTTGACCGGCCTTCTTCATCGAGCTTATGCGAAGCAGATGGCGATGGGCCTGCGGCCACTCGCCGGGCGGCAGGACGACGCGATGACCAAGAAGCGGGTTTTCAGCGGCGAATGTTATGTTGCGATTCACCACCTCGCCCGCGAGAATAGCCGGACCAGACAGATGATGGTCGGCACGATCCTCTTTCACGAGATCGAAGAATCGCAGGGTCCCGCTTACTTTAGTAAGCCCGACGTTGCGAGCTTCTCGCAGTTCGCCGTTGATCCCACTTACCAGGGCCAAGGCCTTGGATTGATGCTTCTGACAGAGGTTGAGAATCGCACTAAGGAGACCGGAGCTCAAGAGATTGCCTGCTCGATGGCGGAGCCCGACACAGAACTTATTAGTTTCTACTTCCGCCGCGGGTACCGCATGGTCGGCCACCATCAATGGCCGTATACCAACTACCGCTCAGCTATCTTGAGCAAGACAATCGCGTAGGCTTGAGCAAGACAATCGCGTAGGCTTGAGCAAGACAATCGCGTAGGCTTGAGCAGGACAATCGCGTAGCCTCTGGTAGAATACTCGCTTAGCAAGCACGCCGCGGGAGCTGCAAACTGACCATCAGCCGCGAAGTTAGAGCGAGACGGCACCCGCGTGGTGACGCAACTCAACACGGTCGGCGTGAAAATCGATCGCAACTACGTCGATACGTGCCTGCGCCCATCCATTGGCACGACTTAACTTTCGAGTTAACACTCGCAGCGTTTTCGCCTTGGCTTGCGTGATGCTCTCCTCGCCCATGGCCAGCGCACTGCGCGCGGCCTGGCCTTGCACCTTCAACCGCGACTTGACTTCGACCACAACATAGGTGGATCCATCGGCGGTAATCGCGACGATGTCCACCTCGCCCACCGTACACCGAACATTACGTTCAACAATCCGGTAGCCCTCACCACGGAGGTATTTCGCGGCGATATCCTCGCCCTGCCTCCCCAACCGCTTACGAGCCGGTTCACCAAGGTGCAGCATTTCGCGGAATGTAGCGATGGTCGACCGCCATGCAGACGCCGCTCCGCTGCTCCATTTTTTCCAGCTTCGTTTGACGCTGAGCATAACCGCTACTCAACTCCCCGCGTGTCCCGATTGCCCAACCGCTGCTTGCCAATGGCCGTAAAGAATCGTTACTTATTGCCCGCATTCCAATAACGGCGAGTTGCGACATCAAGCAACTCGGCACTCATCTCCGAAACCGAGGAGATGCTCGCCCGCTCGCGTAAGTTCGCGATGTACCGATCGGTCAGCTCGCCACTCCGCCGACGACGCATTATGGATTCGATATCCATTTGGGCGTCGTACAAGCTTCTAGTCTTCTCGACGATCGCCTCCAAATATAGGTAAGATTGAGTTTCGCCCACCGCGATAGGTCCCGCGATTTCGCCGGGGCTCATCGAACGAGCGGCGATATTCAGGCCCTCATTTCCAAACAGCGCGGCAGTCGCGCGGTCACCCTTGATCTCGCGCTCCTCCAACCCTCCAACCTCTGGCTTATACCGATTAATGGACTTGTCCGCAGCGATCTTTGCGAAATCGATGCCGTCAGCCCGAGCGGTGTCGTAAGCGGACTGGTTGGCGGGCATCACCTGCAGCAGCCTATATCTCGCTTTGGGCGGCGGGTTGAACGCATCAAAGTATCGATCGTACTCCTGCTTAATATCGCGCCACGGGATACTGACCCGCCGATCAATTTTCTCCCGTAGCTGAAAACCAATTAACTCTTCCTGCTCGCGCTTCTTCATGTACTGATCAAGCGACATCCCCTCCGTCTGTTCCAGGCGTGCGTCCGTTGCCGACCGACTGCCCTGATTCTGGCTCTCGATGCGCTGCTGCACGCCCCGCATAAACGAAAAAAATCCTTGCTTCTGCTCGGGTGTAAAGTTATTCACCGCCTCGGCCCTCAGCAGTTCGTCGCGAATCTGTAAGTTAAGCTTTTCGTCAATCTGAGTTTTTGCAAATCTCCGCCACTCCTCGCGCCTCATCCGCACCCGTTCAGCTCTTAACTGATCCGCAAGATCATCAAGGAATGCGTTCGCGTAGACGGGCTTGCCGTTAATATCACCAACCTTAACATCCACGAGCGACACGCCGATCGTTCCCTCGCTCGTTCCACTCCCACGCACGGCCACGGCACCCGTATCAAGTGCGTCGCCCGCACCAGGCACCCGGGCCGCCACGGCAGCCATCGCAGCTTCCGCCGGATTTCCAGGAATGGTCGTCACGTCCAAAATCCCTCCCGACGCGGCAAAGGGCCCCGTTGTATTCGCTGGGGTTACTGCAAGCAGTGGCGGCGGGGTGCCCGTCTCAACCACCTCGACCGAACTGTCAATAAACTCCCCCGGGCTCAGCGCCGGTCCACCAGTCCGCAGAGCCTCCGCCTCGCCACCCAAGCTGCATCCGATCACTGTGGCTAGGGCGAAGCACATCCCAATGCCTGCAACTACTCCTGAACCTTTGGCACCGATGCCCCAGACGCGCGCGTGAATCAACTGCTGCATGCCTCACGGTAGCAACCCCGAACGCCATCGCGCTTTCGATTGCACGCTACGGCCTTGCCGGGATTCAAGCTGACTCACCCAGAGAGCGCAGCTGCAACTCTCACGCGAGCCGCAAGGGGAGAATCTGAGCCGATTCATCCTGCCTCGCCGCTGCTCCTTGCAGAATGCCCCCGCAGGCCCTCTTCTGTTCGGTGTCGCTATGATTAAGCTCATCGGAAGCCGTAGCGATTGCGAAGCCTACTGCCAGATTCCTGTGATCCATTTCCCCTGATCATCAACGGCCTCCCTGCGATGACTTTTCCCGGAGCCGCCCATGTCTGATGAACCCAAACTGATTATCGACTCTGACTGGAAGTCTCAGGCGCAGGCCGAGAAAGATAAACTCGCGGCCAAGGCGGCTCCCAAAGCGGCCACGCCCGGCTCAGACCCCGCGGCCGCCGATGAAAACCGTCCAGTGTCGTTCGAGGACCTGGTAGGAATGCTGGCCACCCAGGCACTCTCGTATATGGGTTACGTTCCGGACCCCTACACCGGTCAGGCGATGGTGTCGATCGAGTACGCCAAGCTGCACGTTGATCTGCTGGGAATCCTGGAGGCAAAAACGAAGGGCAATCTCACGCCCGACGAGAAGGCCGCGTTGGATAAGACACTTTCGCAGTTGCGTTCGGCCTTCGTTGAAATCTCCTTCGCGGTCGCCAAGGCCGTGAAGGAAGGCAAGATCAAGCCAACTCAGATGGGTGGTCCCGCTGAGATGGGCGCAATGGCCGGGCAAGTAGCGGGTAAGGTCGGTCCTGCGCACGGCGGACTCGTCATGCCGTCGTAGCCAGGATGACATAACATTACGTTTCCACGTGTACCCCTCTCCCGATTTAAAACCCTGGAACCGCAAGCAGTGAGCGACAACCCAACCCCCGTAAAACAGTCGTTTCTTCAGAAGCACCATCACCTGCTACGTCGCTTACATTCGCTCACGGGCATCGTGCCCATCGGCGTCTTCCTCGCCTCCCACATGCTCACCAACTCGTCGATCGTCTGGGGACACCTTGACGCACGTAAATCCGAGTACGGCCACCGCGGTGTCGCTACCTTCCAGCACGAAGTTGACTTCATACACAGCATCCCCTTCCTGCTGTTTATCGAGGTCACACTTTGGGTGTCTATCGCGTTTCATTCGATCTTGGGTACTTACTATGCCATGACCGGCAGCAGTAATACAGGTCAGTATAATTTTGGCGGAAACTGGCGGTACCGGCTTCAGCGCATCACGGGTTATATCGGTATCTTCTTCATCATTTACCACGTTGGCACGCTTCGCTGGAACTGGACCTTTCTAACTCCCGGTGGCACCGCGTGGTCCGCGCAGTATTCAGCCTCCACCATGGCGGCCATTCTCCGCGGCGGAACCGGCGATATCACGGCGGCGGGCATCGCGGTGAGCAGCGTCTATATGCTTGGCGTTACCGCGTTGGTCTTTCACTTTGCGAACGGGCTTTGGACTGCCGCGATCACTTGGGGGCTCACTATTTCTGCCGCTGCCCAACGCCGGTGGGGCTACGCGTGTGCGGGCATCGGCGCAGGAATGATGCTCATGGGCTGGAGCGCTGTGATTGGCTTCGCAACTCTTCATTATGGCGATGCCAGGCAGACTGAAATCAAATTCGGTCTTCCCCGCGGCGGCACGAGCGCACCCAACGACCCGCAGGGAATCGCCGCAGACCCCTCTCAATCGGTCAGACCCATCTTGGCTACTCCTGATTTTGACGAATCCAAAGTTATACCCAGCAGCCTTGGTCCCGCCGGAAAGTGACCGATCGGCTAACGGCTCTCTACGATTAGACTCCTACCCCCTCATCTACTGGCCAGCTCTGAACGAACCGATCAGTGAACCATCGGAGGCGAGAACACCTTATCGCCATCAACCGGAATCGCGGCGGACAGTCCTGAACTCGCGTTAGAATTTCTACAGACAAGTCTCGCTAGGCGAGCCGCGAAAACATTTGATGACATCGCGTCTGAGATCGCAATCAACAGGGATACCTAAACCATGTCAAAGCATCGAGTCATTGTAGTTGGAGGCGGATTAGCGGGGTTGTCCGCATGTGTTCGCCTGGGCGAAGCAGGGCTTGACGTGGATCTCTTCTCGGTCGTTCCGGTCAAGCGTTCACACAGCGTCTGTGCACAGGGCGGGATTAACGCCTGTAACGATGTGGCCCGTCAGCAGGGTTACAGCGAGTATGAGCACTTTGATGAAACCATTTACGGTGGCGACTTTCTCGCCGATCAGCACCCCGTGCTCGAAATGGCGATGTGGGCACCCAAAATAATTGATCTCCTTGACCGCATGGGCGTTCCGTTCAATCGCACCAGTGAGGGGCGACGAGATCTCCGGCTCTTTGGCGGTTCGCTCTTTAAGCGTACCCACTTTGCCGGAGCCACCACCGGCCAGCAACTTCTTTACGCCCTCGACGAGCAGACCCGCCGATACGAATCTGAAGGTAAAATAACCAAATACGAGTTCTGGGAGTTTCTGTGGCCTGTGATGAACGACGGCCGGTGCGTAGGGATCGTTGCCCAAGACATGCGCACGATGGGCATTCGCACTTTTCGTGCTGACGCGGTGATCATCGCTACAGGTGGCAATGGTTTGGTCTTCGGGAAGAGCACCAACAGCGTAATTTGTAACGGTGCGGCTCTCGCGCGGTGCTATCAGGCGGGGGTCTGGTACGGTAACCCCGAGATGATTCAGGTTCATCCCACCGCGATTCCAGGTGCTGACAAGTTACGGCTGATGAGTGAGTCTGCGCGCGGCGAGGGCGGCCGCGTCTGGGTCCCCCGCGCTAAGGGTGAATCCCGCCCCGCCAAATCAATTCCCGAAGATGAGCGGTATTACTTTCTAGAGGAACGCTATCCTAAATACGGCAACATCGTGCCGCGTGACATCGCCACTCGCGAGATCTTTGACATTTGCGTCAATGAGGGGATGGGCGTGGATGGGAAGAATCAGGTATACCTTGACTTAACTCACCGTGACCCCGAATATCTCACTAAGAAGCTGGGCGGCATCCTTGAGATCTATGAGAAGTTCGTCGGGGATGACCCCCGCTTCACACCGATGAAGATCTTTCCGGCTGTTCACTACAGCATGGGCGGGCTCTGGACCCAGTTCACCAAGGGCAGTTACAATCCCGAGATTGCCCGCAAAAAGCACAAAAGCGGCAGCCCCGCACCCATCGAATACAAGGTCGGCCAAGGCATGCAGCTTGGCGCGCCCAACAACATGATGACCAACGTTCCGGGGCTCTACGCGTTCGGTGAGGTGAACTTCGCTTATCACGGTGCCAACCGCCTCGGCGCCAACGCGCTCCTCTCGTGCTTGTTCGATGGGCTCTTCTGCGGCGTAAGCGTAGCGAACTATGTACGTAACGAAGCCCCGGCCAACGCGCCCGCCGTCGATCTGCCAGCCGGAATCTTTGAGGCCGCGCAGGCACAAGAGAACGCGAAAGTCAATAAACTTCTCGCCACAGTCGGCAAGGGCAGCTCCGCCGCTGCTTATAACCCCTACGCGATCGGCAAGGAACTCGGCGACGAGATGACCGCGGCGTGCACCGTCGTAAGAAGTCAGGCCCGGCTGGAGCAATGCCTCGTGAAGGTGGAAGAACTCAAAGACCGCTATTCGCAAGCCACCCTTTCAGACAGCGCGGTTTGGACCAACCAGAGCCTCTCATACTCGCGTGCAGTAGGCGATATGGTCCTTATCGCTGAAGCCATGGTGAAGGCCGCCCACTTTCGTCAGGAAAGCCGCGGTGCCCACTATCGCACCGACTTCCCTTACCGCGACGATGATAACTTCATGGGTTCTACCGTCGCCAAGTTTGATCCAGCAACGCAGTCGAGCAGTGTGCAACTTCATCCAGTCGATGCTGCGCTCATCCTCCCCGAAGCCCGGACCTATGGCAAGGTCGAAGTTTCCCCCGCAAAGGTCGCTCAACCCGAGTTAGCCCGCGTGTAGTCCGCGAGCCCGTCCGCTGAGCACTTACTTTAAACAACATGCCCACCCGGCCGCGTAAGCAATCCCCTAGTCACCCTTCCTCGCCCGGCCCTGCCTTGGGCGAGGCCAAAGTTCTTTCATTAGCCAAGCGGGTGACAGATGTAACAGGTTGCCCGGTCATAGGTGGTATCGCGGTCATTCTCCACGGGGGCCGTCGCGCCACCCGCGACATTTATATCTATTCGGAAAACCCGTGGGAAACGCACACAAAGCTCGAAGCCGCCGGAATGCTCTGGCAAGGCAGCCAGAAACAGCATCTTATCGATGGCGTTCCAATTCATATGGTTCCGGCGGAGACCTTTGGCGGAGTTCCCAAGCGGCTGAGCACGATTCGGGGAGTAAAGGCCATCGGGCTGGCCGATCTTATCCGCTCAAAGCTTACGCTCGGGCTGAAGGGAATAGGTCGAAGTAGAGATATAACTCAGGTGCTCGATCTTATTGAGGCTATTCCGCTTAAGAGAGATTACGCCGCCAAGCTTCCCACGGCCCTCCGCGGTGCCTTTAAACACCTGGTCGACGAGGTTCATGAACCCCGGCGCACGTCCCCGTCCGCGTTCTACGCCCGCTACTCGCCCCCCGCCTCCTCACCTGCAAGAAAGTGACAATTATGTTCAACTTCACCGCCAACAACATTGATCCCGCCGCGGCCGCCCGCGCAAACAATCGTAAGAATGCCAAGCCCGGCCGCAGCGTCCTCTTGCGAATCAAGCGCTGCGAGGGGCCGGGCCAAGCCTCTCGCTGGGAGGAGTTCAAGGTGCCCGTGCCGCCCGGCGCAAACGTAATCTCTTGCCTTCAGTGGATCGCCGCCAACCCCACCACCACATCGGGCCAGCAAACTACCCCGGTGGTCTGGGATAGTGGATGCTTGGAAGAGGTGTGCGGTTCTTGCACCATGGTGATCAACGGCCGCGTCCGCCAAAGCTGCTCCGCCCTCATCGACGATTACGCGCCCGCGGAGAACGACGTGGTCGCCCTCGAACCGATGTCCAAGTTTCCCGTAGTCCGCGATCTCTGGGTTGATCGCGACCGCCTCTTTTATAACCTCACCCGCATCAAGGCGTGGGTCCCCATCGATGGAACTTACGATCTCGGTGGCGGCCCCACCGAATCACACGACAACCAAGCCACTCGATATAAGTTAAGCGAATGCATGTCCTGCGGCTGCTGCCTTGAGGCATGCCCTCAGTTTGATCTTGAAGCAGACAAAGCCACCTGGGATTCAACCTTCATCGGTGCTCATGCCATCAGCCAAGCCCGGCTCTTCAACGAGCACGCCACAGGCAAGATCCTTAAAGATGAACGCCTTGACGCGCTCATGGCCTCGGGCGGCATCAACGACTGCGGGAACGCTCAGAACTGCGTCAAAGTCTGCCCCAAACACATCCCCCTCACCGAAAGCATCGCCGCGATGGGCCGGGCGGTCACACTCCACTCCATCAAACGCTTCTTCCGCGCGTAGCGAGTCTCCGCCGCCAACCAAACACCGCGGCCTAGCGCGACAAAACAGTCTAAGTCTCCGGTGTCCGACGATCCCATCCCAACCCCGACCGACGCAGAGGGCTTCGCCCACAAAGACACTCCGCCCCCTTGGGGTACAGAATCCTTTGACGAGCGGATGTTCCGCCTCTCTCGTAAGGCCCGCGCACTCGCAAAATCGCCCGGCGTCTACCTTATGAAAGACCACAAGGGTGTGGTGGTTTATGTCGGCAAGGCGCTAAACCTTCCCGACCGCATAGCCAGTTACTTTATTCCCAGCACCCAGCTTGGCGTGCACAAGCAGCCCATGCTTGATTTCGTCCAGGACTTTGAGATCCTTGAAGTCGAAAGTGAGTGGGAGGCGTTGCTCACCGAGAATCGGCTGATCAAGGACATCAAGCCCCGGTTCAACGTAAGGCTCACTGATGATAAGTCCTTCCCATACTTGATCGTAACCCAGCGGGAAGACTTCCCCCGGGTGTTTGTCACCCGCAACCCCGCGGGCGTGCAGGAAGACGGCTCGATCGCCCCGGAGATGAAGGGGGCCAAGGTCTTCGGCCCATTCGCCAACGCGGGCTCCCTCCGCGAGGCCGTCTCCGTCCTCCAGCGAGTCTTTAAGTTCCGCACGTGCAAGCTGGACATCCTCGAAGGCGATCCTAAGAATAAGTTCTTTCGCCCCTGCCTGCTCTACGCTATCAACCAATGCACGGCCCCCTGCGCCGACAAGGTAAATAAAGTCGAGTACGGCGCGGACCTCGAACGATTCCTTCGCTTTGTTGGCAGCAAGCGCAGCGTCATGCTCCGCGAACTACGCGATGAGATGGAGCGCGCCGCCACAGAGTTACGTTTTGAGAAAGCCGCCACCCTCCGCGACCAGATCAAGGCCATCGAACGCCTGGACGAGCGCGCAGACCGCAAGGACGGCTGGCAGCCCGAGACCGAGTCGTTTATCTTTGAACCCGAGAAAGCGCTCAAAAGCTTACAACGTACCCTGGGCCTCGAAGACCCCATCCGATGCCTTGAATGTATCGATATCGCCCACTTGGGCGGCGATCAGACAGTGGGAAGCAAAGTCTGCTTCATTGATGGTCGCCCCTTTAAGAGCGAATACCGCCGGTACCGCATTAAGAGCGTTGAGGGGGGCAACGACGATTATTCAAGTATCCGCGAGGTGGTCTCGCGTCGCTACCGCGAGGCCGGCGATGGGACAGAGCTCTACCCCGATGTAATTATAATCGACGGCGGTCTGGGCCAGCTCCACGCCGCGCTCGAAGCGTTCGCGCAGCTCTCCATCAAGCCCCCGATGGTCATCTCGCTAGCGAAGAAAGAAGAAATACTTTATATTCAACAGCGCAGCGAGCCTATCCGCTTGGGCCGCGAGAACCTGGGGCTCAAGCTCTGCCAGGCCGTGCGCGACGAAGCCCATCGCTTCGCCCAACACTACCACCACATCCTAAGACGTAAGAAAACCCTCGACGAGTAGCGGGGCCCCGCACGGTCGCTCGCCAACCAAATGCACGAGGCGCGCCCTCTACCATTTACGTTCAGTCACTAGCACGCTCCCGCAGACCAGCGCCGGAAGAACTCGGTAGTATCCGCCCCGTCCACCGCGCCGCTCTCATTTAAGTCCGCGGCGAGGTCCCCCGCGGCCCAGCCAACAAAGAACGCATCAACATCCGACCCGTCGATCCCTCCATCTGAGTTAAAATCAACGGGGCACCCAAGTGCCGCGGTGAAGATGCCTTCGCTTAAGTCGGCGAAGGTTAATTTGAAGATCACCGTCCCATCCGCCGCGATCGCCCCCTGCCCTGCATACTCATCCCCGCTCTCAAATATAATTTGACGCACCGTCCGCATCTCCCCCGGGTTCACCTGAAACAAAGTCCCTTCCTGCGCGAGCACCATCAGTTGCCCGCTCCGGTCCGTCCCTAGCAGCGTCCGGGCACGAAAGTCCTACCCCTCCCCGGTCTGGCTGCGCAGCGTCGCCATAAAAAACAGATGGCCCACGCCCGACATCCGCGGCGATCCGATCGTGGCGATCCTCGCCCCCTCCGGCACCAACCCGGGTAACTGGTCACCTTCGCGCAAAACCAGTTGCGTCCCCACCCCTGAAATATTCAGCCAGGGCCGCTATTGGTGGAGCCGTGTACCGCTTTACCCGATCGGGCCTTGGCTGTATCGACTTCGATGGCGATGAAGTTCCCGTCACGCCCTGAATATACCCAGCTCGAACCACTCATTATAATATAACTTCCAACGGTGGTCCCGCTAGGTGTGTCTTGCTCACCTCAGCTCGGTCGGTCCACCTCCACCAACTCCCCGCCCCGACCAACACGCCGCATCCGCGGCGTGTTTTCATGCTAAATCCTTCGGGCTTACTTTAGAACTCCAGGTTGGCAGGCGGATGCAGGCACGCGATCGCTCGGCCCCTCCACTTCCGCCGCCGTCCGCTTACAATCTCCCGCATGCTTCTCCTGTTTGATATCGACGGCACACTCCTCCACACCACCGGCTGCGGAATGGCCTCGATTCTCGCGGCGGGCCGCGACTGCTTCGGCCCAGGGTTTTCCTTGGAAGATATCTCGGTCGCCGGACGCCTCGATCCGCTTATCTTCGCCGATGCGTTCACAAAGAACAAGATCCTCGACACGCCCGCCAACCACGCCGCACTCCGCGCTGCTTACATTCCTCACCTTGAGCAGCGTCTCGCCACCACGACCACCGCCGTCGCGTTGCCAGGCGCAATCCAACTCCTGGATTCGCTGGCGCAGGCCCTCCAAGCGAACGAAACCAACGCCAACAACGCAACCCTCGCGCTGTTAACGGGCAACTTTGAGGAAGCCGCGCACCTCAAGCTCTCGCGGTGCGGCATTGAGCCCACGCGTTTTACCTTCGGCGTCTTCGGCGACCATGCAACCCTCAGCGCCGACCGGCAGGGCCTTCCTCCCCGCCGCGAAGATCTCGTTCCTACTGCCCTGCGACTCCACAAAGGCCAACAGCCGCGCCACGCCGCGCCGCTGTTTCCGCAAAACGGCAAACAAGGCTCCCACGCTGATTTTGTGATTATCGGCGATACCCCCCACGACGTTCGCTGCGCCACGGCTCACGGCGGAAGATGCCTCGCCGTTGCTACCGGTCAGTATTCGCGCGACGCACTTCACCAAGCCGGCGCCGATCTCGTGGTTGATGACCTAACAGACACCCCCGCCCTGACCCGCTGGTTGCTGGGCAACTAGCTCATCCCTCTGCTCTGAGGCACTTCACCACGTCCGAACGCTTAGCACACCGCACGGCAATACTGCATCATTTGGTGGTGTCGCCGCCAGCGCGCTCCGCCGACTTTTCCGCTTTTCTGCCTTTGGCGTCATCTCACATGGTCACTAGGCCCCGCGAAGGTACACCGCCCATAACCGCCGATCCTGCGTGAAACTCGCTGGCTCCACCATAGCTCTCCTCTATCCGAGGGCCGCCGATACTTACCACACGGCCAGCCAGCCCTAGGCCTGAGGCGGCTGCCCCCGTTCCAGCATATTTTGCTTCCGTCTGGTCCGCTGGTGTGTTATCCTCTTCCATACGCTGTTTTCTGGCCAAAGGCGTAAGCCTCTCAGTCAGTTCATCAGTCGGCCATTTGCCCATTAATGCTTTCCGGAGTTCAAGCATGACGATCGCCCGCCCGTTGCTCGGATGCACCCTTTCGGCCGCCTCGCTTTCTGCCATAGCTGGCCTTTTTGCCCCGCTCACCGCAGCATACGCCATTATTTCTCCCGCCGCGCCAACTTGGGTTCAGACCGTTCATCAGCCCCAGCAATCGGGCACAATGAATACTTCCACGACTCGCCCCCCTCACGCCGCGGCTTACAAGTTTGGGATGCTGGGCAGGCCCAACTTCGATATCCGAATCGGCGGCGAATATGGCCTTGCGCTCCCTTGGGTATTGCAGGCACGCGAAGAGCTTTACCCGCCCGCCCGCCTCACCTCAAGAGACCTGGCGCTTAGCCGCCTCCGCAGCCTCGTGCCCGATGTAACCGTCGAGTTTGATCAGTTCCTGGGCACCGTTAGTTCCGTACGACACTGGCAGCACCCACTTACCACCGCCGACCACGAGCTTGACGCGGCCCCCTCACTCACCAAGGTCCGTGACTTCGTCGATGCCTATTCCGATGCCTTCGAAATTACCTCGGCCGATCTTGACTCAGCGCGCCTCAGCCGAAACTACTTGACCGATGGCAGCGGTGTATTACATCTTACTTATCAGCAGCAGCTAGATGGCATCGATATCGTCGGCTGCGTTGCCATCGCGAACGTTGATCGCGAGGGTCGTATTATTAACTTTGGGTCCCTCTTCCTGCCTAACCTTAATTCAATCCTAGCGCCGACGGTCAGAACCCCCGAGCTATCGGCTCAGGATGCGCTCATACTCGCCGCGGCGGACGTCGGAATTCAACTTTCGCTCCCCCTCGCAGCGATGCAAACGTCATCGGCGCACGAAGCGGCTGAATCTCCCCAGGTACAATCCGCCGATCAGCGAACAGTCTGGCGCGCGCCACCGCAGCTCGCCCCGGATGAGCCCATCATCACTCGATTAGTCTACTTCCCCAAGACCGCCACCGACCTTCGCCCCGCATTCGCGGTCGTAGTGCCCACCACCGGAGCGGGAAATACTTACGATACGATCATCGACGCCGTGACCGGCGAAGTGCTCAAGCGCGACAATCGCTTAGTTTGGGAGACCAACCAGCCCGCCACCTACCGCATATTTCCCAGCGACAGCCCCGCCCCCGGCTCACCAGGGTTAGCCACTCCAAGCTCACAGCAGTTTCCCTTCGTTGATCGCGTGATGGTTACGGTCGCCCCCAACGACATTCGCGCTTTCTCCCCCAACGGCTGGATTCCCGATGGGGGCACGACCACCGTTGGCAACAACGTGGATGCGCATCCTGACCCCGCGGGAAATAATGTTGCAGGCCCTCGGCCCAACGGCGGTCCAGGCCGCGTCTTTGATTTTCCGATGGTTCCAACTCAGGCACCCACCACTTGGACCAACGCCGCCATCACCCAGATGTTCTATTGGTCCAACCGCTTTCACGACCGTCTCTACGCAATGGGTTTTAACGAAGTGTCAGGCAACTTCCAGTTAAGCAACTTTGCGCAGGGCGGTGCAGGTGCCGACCCTGTCCAAGCCGATGGCCAAGATGGCGGCGGATTTAATAACGCTAATTGGAACTCGACCGGCGTCGATGGCTCCTCAGCGCGAATGCAGATGTACATCTGGAATTTTTCCACTCCGGCGCGAGATTCGACGGTCGAAGGCGACATTGTTTTCCATGAGCTGGCACATGGTCTTTCTATCCGCCTGCACAACGGAATTACAGCCAGCGTGACCCGATCCATGGGTGAGGGTTGGAGCGATTTCTTCGGTGTAGCGCTCAACGCCGAACCCGCGGACGACTTCAACGCCAACTACGCCGTCGGGCCGTACGTCACACTTCAGCTGCTGAACCCTAGCTTCCTTAGTAACTATTATTTCGGTATCCGCCGTTTTCCCTATAGCACTAACATTAACATTAACCCGCAGACCTTCGCCGATTCAGACCCCGCGCAGCAGAACTACCCCGCAGGAGTGCCTCGCAGCTCTGTCATCGACAATGACGCCGCCCAAGTTCATAACATGGGCGAGATCTGGTGTAACACACTGCTAAACGCCCGCGCGATGATGGCGCCCCGCTTGGGCTTTGGTGCGAACGATCGCACCCTGCAGGTCGTCGTCGATGGGATGAAACTCCACCCTGTTCAGAACCCCAACTTCTTGCAGGCACGTGATGCCATCCTTCAGGGTAATGCCACACGATACAACTCGGTCGATGTCATCGACCTCTGGCGTGCCTTCGCCTCTCGCGGCATGGGCTCCGGTGCCACGGCGCCAGCGAGCACCTCCTCCGCTGGAGTCGTCGAGAGTTACACCGTTCCCTTCTTTGTAACCTTCACCTACCCCAACGGTGACGTAACCCAGCTCCAGCCCAACCAATCTGCCCGACTCCGCCTCACCGCCACCCCGAGCAATCTCACCATTATCGATAACTCGGGCCTGCTCAACGTCTCTGTCAACGACGGCCCTTATACCGCTGTTGCCATGACGCAGGTTCAGCCAGGGCAGTACGAGGTCGATCTCCCCGCCGCGGCGTGCCTGCAGACTGTCCGATACTACGCGACGGTAAATACTACCTCGGGAAGACTGGGCGAGGCACCCAACGCGCACACCGCCGTCGTCTATACCTCGATCGAAACTGCCATCGAGGACAATGGCGAAACTGATCAGGCTTGGACCGTCACTGCCGGGCCCGGCTTCACCGACGGCGCGTGGGAACGCGCAACGCCGATACCCAGCGGAGAGGGAATCAGCAACCGAGGCGACCCGCGCAGCGATTATGACCGCGCGGGCACGGGCAAGTGCTGGCTCACCGAAAATAACATTACGCCCACCGCCAGCAACACCGACGTTGATGGTGGCTCTACAATACTTACATCCCGCCCCTTCGTCGCTTTGAATGGCGATACGCTTACGTTCGCCGTCTGGCTAAACACCGTAGCTGGCACCGTACTCGGAACCGGCGACGGATTAGTTGTCCAGTACGCGACCAACGCCGCGGGCACCGATTGGCAGACCGTACGCTCTTACACCACTGCCTCAAACACATGGCGGCCCGAATCGCTACGGGTTGGGTCTTCAGCCGCACTAGCTCCCTCGTCAACTGCCCGCATCCGCTTCGTCGCAACTGACAACCCCATTACCGGCAACGTCGTGGAGGCCGCGATGGACGCCCTCTCAGTCCGGCGCTTCATCTGCGTCGAACCCCAACCCTGCGTCGGCGACTTCAATGCCGACGGCGGCATCGATGGCGAGGACGTCGCGGCGTTCTTCATCGCATGGCAAGCCGCCGAGCCTCTCGCCGATGTCAATGTCGATGGAGGTGTCGACGGCTCCGACATCGAATTCTTCTTCCTGCGCTGGCAGGCTGGCGAGTGTTAATATAATATCGCAGGGCTCAATAAGTCGAGCATGAATAACTTTCTCAGCCGGGCGAGCATAGCTCGCCCGGTTTTTTTGCAGCACCTATTCCAGCCCAGCTTCTTAAAACTAATATCCGCGAGGATTGACGAGACGGGCAAGTGACAAAGGACCTTAAAGCGAAGCATCCCCCCGCGTTAAGGCTCTCCTCCCCACTTCGCGTTACCCACAGGCCCCTACGTCAAATCCAATCTACGATTGCCTCGAATGTCCCCTCTTTCCAGCCGCCCGCTCTCCCCAAGCCCCCTTTACTTACTCGGCGCCCTCCTCTCGGTGCTTCTCCCTCTTCTTTGCGGCTGCACCCCTGCCAACACCAAAGGCCCGCGGCCGCAGCCCTCCGGACTAAAAGCCAACCTCCCGCTTGACAAGCGTGCTTCACTGGTTCTAGGTGATAGCACTCCCTTTCACATGTTCGTGACCTTAAGCGTGCCCGCGGCCGCCGAGTCTCATTTTATTTACCTGGCGAATCTGGCGCAGACCGCCACCCGCCTCGAACCGGGTAATCTCTCGTATACCTTCTTCCGCGATGCCGAGCAAGCCGGGCGATATTACATCTTTGAAACCTGGGCGAGCGTTCCCGAGCTTACCGCCCACCTCGCCCAGCCTTACACCAAAGAGCTACTTAACTTTGCCGCAACGAGCAAGGCAATAGTTACAGCCTCAATGCTCCGCCCGCTAGCACCCGGCGACAATAACCTCGACCAACTTCCCGCCCTTTTACCTCTCCCCTCCTCCACCCCGGCCGCCGCGCAACCCCCCGCGCCGGTTCCCGCCACGGAGGTGGCCCCCACCCAATCACTGCCCGCGACTCCATCCGAGCCGATCAGCCAACCCCCAGCCGTTGTCCCGGTTCCTCCACCCGCCCAGACACTCCCTCCCCCGTCCCCGGTAACCCCACCCCCCAAATCCCCGCCGCGCGTGGTTCGCCCACGCCCCTAATCCTCGCGCTGCCACCGAGCGTCTCAAGCCTCAGCCCCATTCTCCACACCTATCGCCGCTACGATTGGGCGATGCCACCATAGCTCAGTTGGTAGAGCAATGCTTTTGTAAAGCATAGGTCAAGGGTTCGAGTCCCTTAGGTGGCTTTCACGCGGCGGTCTTGCGACAGGGCCTTAGCACGATCAAAAATACAATACTTATTATCGGCGGCGGCGTGGCTGGGCTTTACCTCCGCGCTTCGCTCTGGGCAAATGGTTATAACTCAGTCCTCGTAAACCGTGGCCCTCTGGGCACCGGCCAAACCATCGCCTCGCAAGGCATACTGCACCGAGGAATCAAGTATGCCCTCTCGCAGAAATCCGCCGCCGCGGCGTCCGCGCTCGCCGCCGCTCACGACTCTTGGGACGCCGCCCTCGCTGGCACGGGTATCCCCGATCTTCGTAACGTTAGCTTGCTCACCCGGACGATGCACCTGTGGACCAAGCCAGGCCTGCTAGGGTCATTCGCGGGCTCACTCACCGCTTCCGCCGCGTCGCTCGCCATGAAGTCCGGGGTTCAAAAACTGTCGCCAGACACCTTCCCTCCTGCTTTCGCAGGCGCACCCGTCTCTGTATGGGAAGTCACCGAAACCTGCATCGACCCCTCCTCATTGCTCACCGCCCTCGCCGCGGCCGCGCCAGGCCCAATTATAACCTCTGATACCCGCTCCCTCGCAAGCCTCACCGCCGACTTTTCCCCATCGCTTATCATCTTCGCCGCGGGCACCGGCAACGAAGACCTGCTCCACCAATCCGGCCATACCCCCGCAACCTTTGCTCAGCGCCGACCATTGCACATGGTCGTCATGCGTTCTGCGCCATTTGACCTCTTCGCCCACTGCCTGCAAGAGTTCTCCGACAAGCCACGACTTACGATTACAACATCTCATTCCCCCTCGCACCGCACTTGGTACATCGGTGGCCTCCTCGCCGAAGTGGGAATATCTCGCGACGCTTCCACGCAAGTTCAAGCCGCTCGCGCCCAACTTGAGGAGTGTCTCCCCTGGGTCACGCTTCCGCCCGCCGACTGCTTCTCCACCCACCGCGTTGACCGAGCAGAAGGCAGAACCGAATCAAGCACCCGCCCCGATGGCCCCGTGATCCACGCCTTCCCCGCGACCGCGTCACTCCCCCCCCATCTCGCAGTCTCGCCCACCAAACTCGCCCTTGCGCCCCCGCCTTTTAGTTACATCAAACCGCACCTCCCGCCACTGATGTCACCTACGACCATCTCCCCCGACCCTGTCTCCATCCCGCTTGGCACCGCCCACCCAATCACCAGCCCAATCACCACCCCGGCCGTCGCCCCGATCCCTTGGGACCCATAAACAACCTTGCTTCAACGTAATCCAACGTAAGTCAACGTAGATCAAACAGGCCGCCGATTGAAGTAAGTCTTTCCCATCCCGCCGCTTTTCCCCCAATCCCACCCGATCCAAAGTAAGCGAAGCAAAACGACCGTCAACGCACACCTCCATCACGCCACACAACTTATATTCACCCTACCCGCACTCCTCCCCCGTTGAACACTCTCCCCCAGCAAACTCTTCCCCGCCGCACCCTGGGCACTACCGGCCTCTCCCTCAGCATCCTCGGGTTGGGCACCGTCAAGCTCGGCCGCGACCAGGGCTTAAAATATCCCGTTGGCATCCCCACCGACGACCAATTCCGCGAACTCTTAAGCATCGCCAAGTCCAGCGGACTTAACTTCATCGACACCGCCCCAGCCTACGGAACGAGTGAAGCGCGCCTGGGCCAGCTCCTTCACGGTCAACGCGAGGATTGGACCATCGCCACCAAAGTCGGGGAATCCTTCGATGATGGTATTTCTACGTTCGATTTCTCGCCCCCGGCTATTACGGCCAGCATCGAACGCAGCCTCACGCGACTCAAAACCACTTACATTGATATCGCCCTAGTCCACTCCGACGGCCTCATCGAAACTAATCTCATCGATTCCGGCGTCATCGATGCCCTGCAACGCCTAGCCGCCCGGGGCCTCATCCGCACCTTCGGCGCCTCCACGAAGACCCTCCACGGCGCCCTTGAGGCCGCCGCTCATTGCCCGGTTGTTATGCTTACACTCAATCCCTCGGCGACCGCCGACCTCCCCGCAATCGAGGCCGCCGCCACCCTCCAACGCGGCGTCATTATTAAGAAGGCCTTCGCCAGCGGCCAACTCTTGACTGTCGATACTTCGCCGCTCACCTGCTTGCGTTTTGCCCTCGCCCCAACCGCCGTCGCCAGCGTCGTCATTGGCACCACCAGCCCAACCAATCTCGCGGCGAACATTGCCGCCGCTCTAGCGGCCGTTACTTCCCCCTCGGCAGATTCCCAGAGCGAAACCGCCTGACCCACCCCCCACCGTCACACGAGGCGTACCCGCCCGACCCAACTCCCCCGCTTATCCTCTGTCTCCCATGCAAGGTCCGCCGTCAATCCCCCCTTCCTCCTCCACGTCCGTAGGCGCCTCTTCGCCCGGTGCTGTCGCGGCGATGCAGGACAATCCCAAACACATGACGGGCGCGTTAACCAAGGGGCTCGCGAGCTGGCCCCACATGCACCTCTGGCAAATCCAGCCGTTGCGCGACACCTTGGTCTTCTGCGGTATCCTTGGCATTCTCTACCTCGGTTATATTCTGAGTATTGTTACAGTTCCTCTTCTGCTGGCCCTCACATTGGCGTACCTCTTTGAGCCGCTGGTCCAGCGCATGACCCGCTCCGGAAGAGTCGGCCGTGCCCGCGTCGCGGTGAGCATTATCTCGCTTTCGCTTATACTTGTCGCCGTGCCGATGGCCATTGGCGTGGGCTACTCAGTCATCCAGGGCATCCGTTACACCAAGCAAGTAGTCAAAAGTATCAATGCGGTCTCCGCGAGCGTTCGCCAGCCCGGCGACGAAACACTTCGGGTACACGTGATGGGTCGCTCTAACACCTGGTTGTGGGTGCGAGACTACATCGTTAAGGAACGCGCTAAGGTGGTCGCTTCCGAGGGCCGCAGTGCCCGTCCTGGGGTGCCTGGCCATGTTAATGATGGCGCTCACCCTGATCCCGTCGAACGCCCGCCCGCTGCCCCCGATTTTCTAGACTCTGACCAATCATCCACTTCAACTCCGAAGCCTGCGGCCACTCCCACGCCGCCTGTTATCCTCTTCGCAGACGATACTTATATTTTGATGGGACCCCCGCTGCCGCTCTCAGCGGCCACCCTCGCCCGGATTCAGGCAAGCGGTGAGGTTACGCCGCCCCTGATGCCCTTGATCCTCAGCGATGCGGACGAGCCCAGCGACCTGTTCCGCGTCATCGAACTCATCGGAGATAACATTGAAGAGCACGCCTCGGACATCAGCAAGAATATCTTCCAGGCTGGCGGCGGTGCACTCGCTGCGATTTTGGCGCTGCTCGTCTACTTGACAAAAATTCTAGCTACCGTCGGGCTGACCGCGTTCTTCTTCTTCTTTTTCTGCACCGGCTACGGCCGCGTCCTCCAGTTCTGGGAGCAACTGCTCCCCGAGCGTAAGAAGGGGCGCGCGCTCGAACTTTTCCAACAGATGGATCTGGTTATATCAGGCTTCATCCGCGGACGCCTCACAATCTGCGCCGTCATGATCGGCCTTTACACGCTCGGCTATTCCTTCCTAGGCGTGCCCGCCCCGTGGATCGTCGGCCCCATCGTCGGCTTGCTTACGTTGATTCCTTATGCCTCGGGCATTGCCGCCCCCATCGCTATCGTGCTGATGCTTTTGGAGCCCGGCGAAGGAGTTCGCGGGGCCTGGTGGTGGATGATCGGAGGCCCGCTTGTCCTCTTGGGAATCTCGCAGTTTATAGATGATTACATCCTCACGCCCCGCATCCAGGGTAAGAAGACCAACATGGACATGCCCACGATCCTCTTCGCCTCGATCGCGGGCGGATCGTTAGCTGGCTTCTACGGCCTGCTCCTGGCCATCCCCATCGCCGCGTGCATCAAAATATTGCTCCGGGAACTCTTCTGGCCTCGCTTCCGAGCTTGGGCCATGGGCCGGGCCGACGATTTTCTGCCCATCCCTAAGGAATGAGGCCATCTTTCGCGCTAATCGGCGGCGGGGCTACCGAGTTAACTCAATCAGCAATAGATTCATTCTTAAAAGCTGGCTGCGACGAGGCCTGGCTCAGAATATAACACAGCTTGCTCTACAGCGAGTCTAGCCGGGCTGCGAACCTGTCGAGATGCTCGGCCGCAATCGTAAATCACGGCTTCCCTCTCCCCCTCAATCGTCCACCTCATATGCCTTCGTAATCTCTTCGATAATCTCTTTCAGCCTCGGCGCCACTCTGTTCTTCACTGTGTACACCTGCGACGGTGTAATTCCGCACGCCACCGCCACCTCCTCGGGCGTCTTGCCGTGCACCACCAGCAACTCAAAGGCGTTCAGATTTCCCTCGCTCAGCCGCGATTCATCTCTTAACTTCTGGATCGCCTGCAACGCAATCGCCCGTCGCCGCTCGTTGGTCCAGAACGATTCGACAGCCCTCTCATCGGGCATGTACTCAACCGCCGAGTCACCCCGCAAGTTACGCCGCAAACGTAATATATCTACCGCCCGGTGCCGCGCAATCGAAAGTAGGAACGACCTCACCCGCCCCCGCCCCCGCGAATACTTTCCCGCCCGGTACGCGAACGCGAAATCAGTCATCGCCTGCTGACCGCAATCCGCCGCCTCGTCGCTCCGTAACCCCATCCGCTTGGCCACCGCTTCGATGATGGGTCGGTAGCGCGCATCAAACTGGCTCCACACGATGTCGTTGGCCGGGTCCTTCAGCCCATCCAGCATGAGCGTCGTGGTTATAGTTGGTCGCTCGTCGGTCGACATACTTTATTGTAGTGGCCATGAGAGCCGCAAGACCTCGCCACAAGTCCAGCCCCGCTGGGTTATAAGCCCGCCGACCTTAGCGGTCGGTACTTTCGAGCGGCAGCATCCGGGCCAGACGCATGAACGCTGCGAACTGCGCCTTGAGCTCCGTGAACGAATCGCCCGCAAACTTCTCGCGAAACACCCGCGCCACTTCAAACGCCACGACATTCTCGACCACCACGCTCGCCGCGGGCACCGCGCAAATGTCGCTGCGTTCGTAACTGCTTCGCTCTGGCTGCTTGCTATTAAGATCGACGCTTGGCATCCCCTGCCCGAGTGTCGCAATCGGCTTCATCGCCGCACGCACCACAATCGCCTGCCCGTTGGTCATGCCCCCTTCTATCCCCCCCGCGTTGTTACTCCCACGCGAGAATCCCATATCCGCGTGCGAATTCCTCCGCGACTCATCGTAATGTATCGCATCGTGCACCCGGCTCCCCGGCAGCAGCGAAACATCCCGCCCCAGCCCGATCTCTACGCTCTTAATCGCTTGGATTCCCATCACAGCATATGCGATCCGCGCATCCAGCTTGTCCCGCCAGTCCATGCACGAGCCCAGCCCCGGCGGGCAACCCATGATGTGCGTCTCTACCAGCCCCCCCACCGTATCTTTATTTAACTTCGCGGCGTGAATCACCGCCTTCTGCCGCGCCGTCGCCTCCTCATCCGGGCAATACGTCTCGCTCGCGTCGCGCCGCCGCGCCAGCTCCTTCCAGTGCTCGCTCTCTACCTTCACCGCCGTCGCCTGATCCAGCACGCTGCGAACAAAACCAAATGCCTCGATCCCCAGTTCTCTTAACATGCAGCGAGCCACCGCCCCCGCCGCAACCCGCGCTGCGGTCTCTCGCGCGCTCGCACGCTCGAGCGTCTCGCGGCAGTCGGTGGTCAGATACTTAATGCTCCCCGCAAGATCCGCGTGCCCAGGTCGCGGGCGATGTACCGGCGGCGTACGCACCAGATCATCAAGCCGCGAATCCTTATTACGAATCAGCATCGTAACCGGCGCGCCGATGCTATAGCCCCGCCGCACCCCGGTGAGAAACTCGATCCGATCTGTCTCGATCGTCTGCCGACCTCCCCGCCCATAACCACCCTGCCGCCGCTCTAACTCCGAGTTAATAAACCCCTCGTCGATCGGAAGCCCAGCCGGCAAACCGACAACGGTTGTCACCAGCCCCGGCCCGTGGGATTCCCCGGCAGTTTGGTACGAGAGTGCCATGCGATGCAAGCGTAGCCGCTGCGCGATCTCCTTACCAACGCGCCCGCCCACGCGGCCCTTAGGGCTGCACTCCGACCGCATTTCGCCACCCCGCAAAATCTCTTACCTGCCCTTGCTATCCCCACGCGCAAAGATGCTCCCGACATAATTAAGCACATCGGTGGCGCTCGTCTCATTGTAACCAAACTGCTTGATCAGCCGCTGCTTCACCACGTCGATCTTCGCCTGCGTCTCATCATCCACCACGCTGCTCACCAGGTTCTTCAGCTTGATCGTGTCACGTTGATCCTCGAACAGCTTGAGTTCCAGCGCACGGTACAAACGCGCGTTCGTGTTAAACTCGAACTTCCTCCCATCCAGCGCGAGTGCCCCGATATAATTCATGATCTCCTGCCGGAAATCCTCTTTGCGGCTCTCGGGGATATCTATCTTCTCCTCAATCCCCCGCATCAACCGCTCGTCCGGCTCATCATCCCGCCCGGTGTAGA
>Ga0105049_10002120_pt1 | contig 23487 bp, 9 predicted proteins | sample MAT06_FD_78087 | JGI IMG/M metagenome (GOLD analysis project Ga0105049, IMG submission 78087) | Freshwater microbial communities from Lake Fryxell liftoff mats and glacier meltwater in Antarctica - MAT-06 | ecosystem: Environmental > Aquatic > Freshwater > Ice > Liftoff microbial mat | place...
ATGAGATGGAAGTGAGAAGAATTATTCCGGTGAAATCATTCTGCGGAGTTCGGGCAAAGAGCATCATCGTGGCACAGCCAAGGGCGAGCAGCACCAGATGTAAGCTTCTGTTCATGGTGATAAAGATATTGGTGGATTGGAGGTTTAGATCGCAACTACTCATTCGTGGTGTGCCGAAAAGTGATTTATCAGAATTTTTTTTTGGTCACTTTTCTTTATTAGAACGGCGAAGCCTTCTCGCATACCGAAATATAAAATAGATACTTCGTGCGAAAAAGTAACCAAAAGAAGCACAGCAATTAAAATGGATTGGCTGATACACCTCTGTTCTCTCAAGCATCGACAGGCGTAACGCCAATCCGCCACCATCTAGCCGTACGGCTAGACGCCGCCAATTGCTGAGGGCCACCACGCGCGTCCGGAGAACTGGCGGTGGTTGGCTTTTGGTTATAGCTGAATTTGGTGGCTTCAAACTCAGCCCATCGTTCTCTTTCTCGCACTGCCATTACTGAGCCCCATCGGGGCGACTTGTCTGTACCCTCCGGCTAAGCTGGAGGGTAAGGTGAAACCATTCGGAATCTAGGAGCCCCAGAGTGGCGCATCAAATCAATTCTTCGGATTGCGGAAAGTAGTTTGGGATTTCGAATACATAGGATTGTTACTCTGATCGGTCTTATTTAGATAATTGACCGAAGCGGAAAATGGGAGGCTTCAAATGAATATAAGTAAGACCTCGCAGTTGAACCGGCCATCTCTCTCTTCTTACCCTCAAAGCCTTGCCTCCGAAGATCGTATTTAGGGAAGATCAACCTCTTACCGATAGCCTGCTGTGTCGCCATGAAAGCCAAGCCACACTTCCGAAGCCAAACACGAGCATGAGATGAAAGGGGAGGAGTCCGTAATCGCGAAGAAATAGTCCGTAGCCTATTCCGAATATAAAATAGAGGGCTAGCAACGCTTCGAGATATACGATGAGCGGTGGACGTGAGTCGCGGTAGATACTTCCAGAGCTTTTTTCCGATGCGGTGGATGCATGTCCAAATTTTGGCGTGCGAATGAAGGCTGTTTTTTTTCCAAGCAATCCCGTCATCATCGCGACGGAGTTGTGCAGCGACAATCCCATGCTGATCGCCAAAAAGAGTGGAAAGCGAATCACGAAGGTTCGCGTTCGTTGAGCAAAGGAGCGTTCGCCCATGGAAGTCCAGTAGAACCATCCGATAAGTACAGTGCCAACTAGGAAAAGGCTGAGCCAGTGAATGTAAGTGGCGAGGAAGGGCGATCGTTCTTTGATATGAATAATCGGAACACTGAGCATGGCGAGCAACAGCACGCATAGAAATACACTGGCATTGAGCAGATGAAAAGTGCCGTGGATTTTATGTGAAAGCTGCAGGCTTGGATTGGCCCATACCGCAGCGAGATTCTTACGTGCATTTTCTGCCGCTCCTTTGGTCCAGCGAAACTGCTGCGACTTTAATGCATTCATATCAATTGGCAGTTCTGCGGGCACGATGAGATCTTTCACGTAGCGTATACGCCATCCTTTGAGCTGAGCGCGGTAACTCAAATCGAGATCTTCAGTGAGCGTATCGTGTTGCCATCCCCCCGCATCGGTGATAGCGGCAGTTCGCCATACGCCTGCCGTTCCGTTGAAATTGAGAAAGTGCTGCGCCTCTTGTCGGCCCGCTTGTTCGACTGTGAAATGGGCATCCAAGGCGAAAGCCTGAAGTTTGGTGAGCAATGAATACTGCTCGTTGAGATGACCCCAACGCCCTTGAACGGTGCATAGTTTTTCATCACTAATTAAAAAGGGGAGGCTGCGTTTGAGAAAATCTGCAGGAGGAAGAAAGTCTGCGTCGAAGATTGCCACGAAGGGCGAGGTGGAAGTGGTAAGCCCGAATGATAGCGCACCTGCTTTATACCCAGTGCGATCGGTTCGTTGGATATGCTCAATGCGAAAACCGTTTTGTTTCTTTCGTTGCACAATGTCTGCTGCAATCTGAGCAGTATCATCGGTGCTATCATCGAGCACTTGGATGAGCATTTTTTCTGGGGGATAATTCATTGCGCATACCGCGTCGATCAGACGGCCTACTACAAACGCTTCGTTGTAAAGGGGGAGTTGAATGGTCACCTGCGGCCATTCCGAAGGAGAAGGTGGAAATTCAGGTGTTAGCCTTTTGAGCGACTTGCGGTAGTGAATTGCGAGGCGAAATTGCGCGAGTGTGAAGACAAAGATGATCACCAGACAAAGCGTGTAAAGAGTCAGGACGATTACTACGAGGCTTTGCATAAGGGATTAGCGCATGCTGTATTTGAGAATCGTGGTGATGATTTTGTATCCTGCCATCACTGTTCCTTTTACTGTTCCGGAAACCTTACTTACTCCGATGCGCTGGCGGTAATTTACGGCGACCTCGGCGCAGCGCATTTTTTGTTTCAGCGCTTTTACCTGCATTTCAACTGTCCAACCATAGGTGCGGTCCACCATGCCGAGTTGGTTCAGCGATTCACGTCGAATGGCTCGAAATGGCCCGAGATCGGAGAATTGAAAGCGGTATATGACACGAATCATGCGGGTGGCGAGCCAGTTGCCAAATACTTGTGGGATGGTCATGGATCCTTTTTCGCGGTTGCCGAGCGCGCGTGAGCCAATCACGAGGTCTGCATTTCCCGAAAGAATAGGGGCGATGAGCGCGTCCAGTTCTTCGGGATAATCGCTGTGATCTCCATCCATAAACACGATGATATCTGCTGGTGGATTTTGGTCATTGGCCCATCGAATTCCTTCGAGACAGGCGTAGCCATAGCCCTGGCGTTTTTCGTAGAGCACTGTCGCTCCGGCCTCCGAAGCCACGCGAGCGGTTTGGTCGGTGGAGTTGTTGTTGACCACAATGATGTGGCGCACGAGTGGGTGGTTGATTTCGCTCACCACGAGTCCGATGCTTTTCTCTTCGTTATAAGCAGGAATGATGAGGTCGATGAGGGGAGCTGTCATGGAATTGGCGCAAAGAAAAGCATGAATTGCTTTGCTAACCGGGTGTTACATTTTTGTTATGCAGACCTGCAGATGAGAGGAAATTTCCTCGGGGAGCCGGGAGGAAATATTTCGTTGTGTCAATGGGAAGCAATAAATATGTTAGGGGACTTCGTGAATTTGGTGTGGTGTATAGATCATTGGTCGAATATCTCTTACAAATAGTTAATCATGCCGTTCCCACACCCACACATCAGCATCGTCAACCTGTTCATTTTGAGCGAATTTATGCGTCATTCGAAATGTGTATGTGTATAGAGTGTTAAGCGAAAAGTGACGTAAGAACAAGCGATATAATGAATCCTTAATTCCTACTAGGGTAGAGGAGAAATTTACTTTGCGCCACCTAAACCAAAGGTGAATATGCGTGCCTTTTTAATCTTTTTACTCGTAATTTCATGCTGTGAGGCGATGAACGCACAGGGCACGGTGCGCGGAAAGGTGTTTGATGAATTGGGCTTGGGTCTGCCCGGTGCAATTGTTCGGGCGAAGGAAGATGCGACCATAGGTGCAGGTACTGATTTCGATGGCAATTATTCTATTGACATAAAGGCAACAACTCCGCTTACGCTTACCGTCTCGTTTACCGGTTATGAAACGCTGGAGTTGGTGGTCAACCCAAAAAATGGAGAGGTGATCATTGCCAATTTTGATTTGGTAGTGAGGGGAGTGGATATGGGAATCGAGGTAGTTATCGAGGGCAAAGCCGTTAAATCGAACGACTATCACATGGAGCGGATCAAGCAAAACTCCGCCACTAGCATTGATTATATATCGAGTGAGACAGCTAGAAAAGCTGGCGACTCAAGAGTTTCTGATGCAGTGAGACGTATACCAGGGGTAAGCACTGTGGGCAGCTTTGTGTCGGTAAGGGGTTTGGCCGATAGGTACATCAAGACAACAGTAAATGGGTCTAGAATCCCGACGTTGGATCCGTTCACGAATAATTTCCGACTGGATCTCTTTCCGACTGGATTGATTGATAATGTAGTCATCACAAAAACGCTTAATCCAGATCTTCCCGGTGATTGGGCCGGTGCCTATTTATCAATCAATACCAAAGATTATCCTGATCAACTCACGGTGGAAGTGAGCACTTCATTTGGCTTCACGCCGCAGACTACATTCAAGGATATTGTGTCGTCTAAGAAGAGCAAGACGGATTGGTTGGGTTTTGACAACAATCTGCGTGATATACCAGAAGGTGTAGGTCGAGACCAATCCATGTTTCCTTTTTTGGTGAATCCAGGATTATATCAGCAATTCGCGGCCTTGGGCTTGGTGGATTATCTTCAGACGTATGGCATCACTGCGCAGTCTGCTATACCCACAGGCGGTGCGTTTCATCAGTTAGCGCTTGTAGAATTGGGTTACCTCGGGGCGGCGCAATTCAATAATCCGACGTTTGTGAATGGTGCAATCAATGCTTACAACCAGGACAATCCTTACTCAGATTTTTTCCAATTCTACAATCAGGGTCTGGAGGACATCGCATTCAAATTCAACAACGACAATTGGTTTACCACGCGTCAGACGGCTCCATTGAACCTCGGTCAAACCATTACCATAGGCAATCAGAAAAAGGTTTTCAATCGAGATTTGGGATTCATTGTAGGCTTCCGTTATGCATCTTCAACGGACTATGATCCGAACGCTACGATTCAGCGCACGCTGGAGCCGGAAAGTTTTTCATCCTCCGAGGGAAGGCCTGAACCGAGCAGAGACTATTGGATTGACATGGAAAGCAGTGTGGAAACCCGCGGGTGGAGCGCACTGGCTAACCTCTCCTACAAATTAAATAAGAACCACACTGTTTCATTGCTATTCATGCCCAATGTGACAGGCGAAAATCAGGCACGGAGGTATGAAGGGTTTGATGATGATATCGTGCAGTCATCCGAAACGTTGATTGGGGATGATCAGATTTATGAAGAGCGCAAGCAGTTGATCTATCAGTACTCGTCCACCCATTATTTTCCTACGTCTCGAATTCGTGTGGAAGCTGATGCATCCTACACTTCAGGAACAAGAAATATTCTTGATTTCAAGGCGCTGGATTACCTGTATGATTTTAGTATCGAGCAGTTTGTTTTTCGTCCGACTACTGCTCCAACACGCATTTTCAGATATATGGATGAAACACTTCTCGATTCGCGGGTGAGTGCAGAGATTCCGATTGGAAAGGACGCCAAGCCGAAGGTGAAACTCAAGGTCGGTGGGGCATTTCAATCCAATACGCGCGAGTCGCAGCAGGTGATTTACAATGTGCGGGGAATAGGAGGATTGATTGTAAATGATCCCACTCAATTGTTTACTGCAGAGCGTTTTCGGATCAATGAGTTCGGATTTCCGCTCAACTATGAAAGCGTTTCTAATTTTCTGGATAACGATATTTCCATTAGTCAAGTGGCCGCCGGATTTGCACTGGCTGATTTTACTCCGTGGAAAAAACTGCGCGTAGTAGGAGGGGTGAGAGTAGAAACCACCGATATGCTTACAGATATTCGGAGGTATTATGATCTTGGGTTACCTGCTAATGATCCCGGACGTCAAGCTACTGCGGGGCAGTTGGCCAATCCCGGCGAAATTCAACAAGTGGATGTGCTGCCGAGCGTGAATCTCATTTTAAAACTCAGGGAAACGGATGTGAGAGTTTCTAATCTTCGGATGAATGTGAGCAAATCGCTTGCACGTCCCGGATTTAGAGAACTGTCTTCGGTAGCTCTTCTCGATTACGAGTTTCGGGCGGCAGTACTTGGAAATCCGGCGCTGAAGATGGTTTCCATAACCAACTACGACCTCCGATTCGAAAATTATTTTTCCAATTCAAGATCCTTTTCAGTCAGTCTTTTTTATAAGGACTTTGATAATCACATCGAATTGTATCGCACCACCACAGGTTTTTTTTCGTGGCAGAATGCGCCTGAATCGTTCATCTACGGATTTGAAATTGAAGGAAGACAGAAGATCCGGGAAAACCTTGATCTGCGTGGAAACGTGACACTCATGAAGTCGCAGACTACCATCTTCGAACCCGTTGAAGACACGCGCCCAATGTTTGGTCAGGCACCTTATGTCATTAATGTGATGGCCATTTATACGTGGCAGAAAAGGAATGTGGATTGCACCGTAAGCTTCAACAGACAAGGTCCAAAACTGGCAGTAGTCAATTCAGCTACCGCGCTGATTCCTGATGTGTATGAAGTACCGAGGAATGTGGTGGACCTGCGCGTGGCCAAGCGATTCGGGGATCATTTTTCGGCGAGTATCGGCGCTACTGACTTATTGAATTCTCCTATCCGCCGCAGCTATGACTTCAACAATGGAGGCTATTTGGTGGATTTTGACAGACAAACGTTTGGCACAACATGGAACTTCACTTTCACCTACAAATTATGATCAGGGATATGCGAAGCCAATTTGCTCGAGCTCTCTTTTTGTTCTTGACAGGACTTGGTGCGCAAGGACTCTCCTTTTCCGTGAGTGCACAGATTGATATTGAAAACGTGATCGTGGAAACCTACTATGTCTCTGATGCAAACGATGCAACGGATACGGATGGGGGTGCACTGGCTGCAGGAAGTGTGACGTACCGCGTGTTTCTGGACCTTTTGCCGGGCGTTCGCTTGCGTGGATTTTTCGGAAGTGTGAATCACCCTTTTGTGATCAGCAGCACGGAAGTATTTTTCAATAATGAAGACCGTGGTGAACCTTATGGATTTGATATTCCTGAAATCCGAATAGATGAGAATACTGTAGCGGTGGATTCATGGTTGAGTTTGGGAAGGGCCACCGGAGTGCATTGGGCTGTGGAAAAATCAACTGATTCAGATGGCTCGTTGGTGGGAGGAGTAAACAGCGATGGGGGAAGCGAAGGGGTTCCGGGTGGAATATTGATCAATGAAGATATGTCTGCGGGACTGCCATTGATACTCGCTGATGGTCTCATACCCTATACGGGAAGTGGGCTGATCAATTTTATCGCTACAGGCGATCCGTTGTCCACTGTATTTGGAGAAATCAGCGCTAGTAATGAATTCAACTCCACTTCGTTTAATTTGATCAATGTCGGAGTGCTGGGACAAACGGAAGATAACCGCATTCTCATCGGCCAGTTTACAACCACGGGCGCATTGAGTTTTTCACTCAATGTGCGTTTAATCCGAAATGATGGTACTCTAATTAATTATGTTGCAGATGGAGCGGTGCTTGGTCCTGATGAATCAGTCAGTTCCTTGCTTACGTATCCGCCGCAGTGCGGATGCACTGATCCGGATTTTTTGGAGTACGATGAGGCGGCGGGTTGTGAGGACGGCTCTTGTGCTACTCTGGTGATATTGGGATGCAATGATCCTGCGGCATGCAACTACGATCCAGAAGTGAATTTTAACGTGCCCGAATTGTGTTGCATTTTACCGGATAATTGCATCGGTCTGGATTCCGATCTGCTTTGTCCGGGTGCTGTAGGCATATCAGATGCGGTTTATTCCGGAAAATGGAATGTGTTTCCTAATCCATCTCGCGAGTATACTCATCTCTCGTGGTCCGGTCTTTCGCCGCGCATCTGCAACGCAGAGTTGCGTGCATTGAGTGGAGAATTGATTTGGCGCAAGGAACAAGTAAGTATCTCTCGTGAGAATCAACTTTCTACCGATACCTCTTTACTCAGCCCAGGTATGTACATTCTGCTTGTTAGCTCAGGCGATGAATTGATTCGTTTTCCAATTGTTCGTGTACCATGAGAAATTACCTCCGCCGTTTGCCAATGAATTTATCGCATGCACTCTTCCTGTGCTGCTGCATGGGGTGCTCTCTTGGTATGCGCGCTCAGGGTATTGAAGGGTTGTATGTGGAGACGTACTATATCTCAGGAGCGGCCGATTTCGATAGCACGGACTGGACACCACTCCAAGTGGGGACAGTTACCTACCGTGTATTTGTGGATCTCGCTCTAGGGTGGAAAGTTCAGGCGTTGTATGGCAGTCAAACACATCCATTAGAAATCTCCACCACCACCCATTTTTATAATGATCCATTGAATGATGAGGCGCGGGGGGAGATGATTGATGCACGACATATCACCGACGGACACGCGGTATTGGATTCTTGGATTTCATTGGGCAGCGGCACTTCAAAGCACTTGGTAGTGCCCAAAATGCAGGATCCGGATGGCTCGCTCTTTTCGGGCCGCGGCGCAAAGGAGATGTTGGGAAATAGGTCAGAGGACAGGTTCAGTGGAATTAATGAGGCGGATGGACTCGTTGGCGGTTCTCCGGCAAGCGTAAGTAAGATAGGAGCAGATTTGAATTGCTTTCAGGGCAAAGGAAATGGATCTTCTTTGCGGTTAACCAATGGAGCTATAGCCGCAATCGAAGGGGTGCGTGGGCTGATGGATTCAAACCACGTTCTGCTCGGCCAATTCACCACTGACGGAGAACTTACGCTGGAATTAAATCTGCAGTTGATCCGTCCCGACGGCGTTTCTGAACAATATGTAGCAAGGGATCCCATAGGCAGCGAAGTGCGCTGCGAATTTCTCCGATGGAAGGGAACTCACTTAGAAAATAATAACACCGACAATCACTAACCTCTATTAATCAGCGCCATGAAGAAACTTCACGTTTTTTTCGTTTTCATGCTTTTATCAGCCTCTGTATTTTCTCAAGGGCTCGAAGGCATTATTGTAGAAACCTATTACATCTCTGATGCGAATGATGCCACCGATACAGATGGAGGTTCTCTGGCAACGGGTTCAACGACCTACCGCATCTATGTAGACATGGCAGCAGGCTACGAAATTCAAGCGGTTTATGGAAATGCAAATCATGAAATGCGCATTGCCACTACAACCCAATTTTTCAATAATGTGGACCGGGGTGAACTGACCGGAAGTGCAATTAATGATGCACGGGTGGATGAAAATACAGTTGCCCTTGATTCTTGGCTGAGCATGGGTCCAGCTACTGACGCTCATTTTGGTGTACTCAAATCAGAAGATTTGGACGGCTCTATAGTTGGAGGTGTTAACAACGACGGTGGAAGTTCGGGTATTGCGGGTGGTCTTCTCGTGAATGCTAATCCACTAGCAGGTATTCCCCTGACTACTGCTGATGGCTTGATCACAGCAGTGGTACCCTCGCTCACATTTGTTGGGATTAACCCCACAATGTTTGATAATGTGAATTCCCCAACCACTTTTACGAGCAACGGAGGAGCATGGTCGGTGCTGGAAGGCGTAGTGGGCCCAACAGCTACTAATCGTGTGCTCATTGCGCAGATTACGACCAATGGGGAGCTGTCGTTTGAACTCAATGTGCAATTGGGATCACCCAGCGGTGATGTCGAAAAGTATGTCGCTTCAAATCCTATTGACAACGAAACACTTTTTGGTCAGTTGACCTATCCCTTCCAGTCATCTGGTCTTGGTTGTACCAACCCTATTGCATGTAACTATGACTTGAATGCGTCCACAGATGATGGCTCGTGTGTTGTTCCGGTTGCAAATTGTCAGGCCTGCAATGGCACCAACGATGGACTCGTGCTTGTGGATGCAGATGGTGACGGAATATGCAACGCGAATGAAATTCCCGGTTGCACCAATATGTTGGCCTGTAATTTCAATCCATCCGCTACCGATACCGACGGTTCTTGCATTGTGCCTGTGGCAAACTGCACGGTTTGCAACGGTACCAATACAGGATTGAATTTAGTAGACACCGATGGTGATGGTATTTGCAACGCTCAGGAAGTGTCGGGCTGCACCAACAGCAGTGCGTGCAACTACAATTCATCTGCAACAGACGACAATGGAAACTGCCTCTTTGCAATACCGAACTGTTCGGTGTGTAATTCAACCAACGATGGAGTGGAGATTGTAGATACAGATAATGATGGAATCTGTGATGCAGAAGAAGTGCCCGGTTGCTCTAATGCAGCGGCGTGTAATTTCAATGTGAATGCCACAGATGAAGATGGTTCGTGCATCGTTCCTATTGCCAATTGTCAGGCGTGTAACTCCACCAACGACGGACTTGTGATTGTGGATGCCGATGGCGACGGTATTTGTAACGCCCTTGAAATTCCGGGTTGCACTGATCCGGAAGCATTGAATTACAATCCTGCTGCTACCGATGACAATGGCACATGCTCCTTTCTTTCCACTCCCGGCTGCTTGAACACCACTGCGTGCAACTACAATCCTTTTGCAACCGACGATAATGGTTCATGTATCGTACCCACCGCAGACTGCACCGCATGTAATGCGGGTAATGATGGACTAGTATTAATTGATAGCGATAACGATGGCGTGTGTAACGCTGAAGAAATTGAGGGTTGTACAGACGAAAATGCATGTAACTATTCTGCTCTCGCTACGGATGAGGATGGCTCATGTGTAATCGCAATTGCGGGCTGCACGGTGTGCAATGGCACAAATGATGGCCTCGATTTGATTGATAGTGATGGCGACGGAGTATGTAACGGAGAAGAAGTATCAGGTTGTACCAATTCAAATGCCTGTAACTATAACGCCTCAGCCACTGATGAAAATGGATCATGTATAATTCCTGTTCCCAATTGTCAGGAATGCAATTCTACCAACGACGGTCTTGTGCTTATGGATAGCGATGGAGATGGTGTCTGCAATGCAAATGAAATTGTTGGATGTCTGAGTCCGACAGCGTGCAACTTTGTTGCGGGAGCTACAGATAGTGTAGCTTGTATTGAACCTGTGGCGAATTGTCAGGAATGTAATTCCACCGATACTGGCTTGGTCATCGTAGATACAGATGGCGACGGAATTTGCAATGCCAACGAAATTTCGGGCTGCACAAATCCGGTGGCGATAAATTACAATCCCGTTGCAACAGATGACGATGGATCATGTGAATTTGAGCCAGGAACGGGATGCGGTGGTGGACTGGGATTGGAAGGAGTAATTGTGGAGCGCTATTATGTAGCTGATTCAAATGACGCTGCGGATTTAGATGGAGGATCTGAGCTTGTTGATGGTTCAGTCACATACCGCGTATACGCAGATCTGGCCCCGGGATGCGAAGTGCAAGCTGTTTATGGCAATGCGCTGCATACTCTGCGCATTGAAACAAGCACTTTCTTTTACAACAATGCCGACCGCGGTGAGCAAACGGGAAATCAACTTCCTGCCAACCGATTGGATGAAAATACGGTAGCACTTGATTCATACCTCGCGGTAGGTGCTGCCACTGATACACACTGGGGGATATTAAAATCAGAAGATACAGACGGCTCTGTTGTTGGGGGGGTGAATAATGATGGTGGAAGTGAAGGTGTTGCTGGCGGACTGCTTGTCAATGACGATCTGCTTGCAGGAATTCCACTTACCACATCTGATGGCCTTCTTGAAGGTACAGTTCCAACGGTTACTGTTGTCGGAATGGATCTTGCGATTTTTGATAATGCGAACGGTGGACCTGTCTTTACTTCAAATGGCGGAGCATGGGCCGTGCTCGAAGGCGCACAAGGTCCAACAGCGAGCAATCGTGTATTGCTAGCTCAGCTTACTACGGACGGTGAGTTGGAGTTTGAATTGAACATTCAGATTGGCACTCCAGATGGAGGTGTAGAAAAATATGTCGCTTCTAATCCAGTGGACAGCGAGTTCCAATGCGATCAATTGATTTATCCGACTCAAAATCTGGCGGGCTGCACCGATGCGCTCGCAACGAATTTCAATCCAGATGCAACATCTGACAATGGTTCGTGCGAATATGATTTTACACTATGTGATTGCAATCAGGAAGAATTTTCTCCAGCGACCCGATTTCAGGTGGGTAATGCTGTAGCTAATAATGACGGACCTGGTGGCCAGCCAGATTTTGACTGTTGGGCATGGGCTTATGATTGTGGAGACATCGTAGGTTTACCTTCAGAAGATCCTTTTGGAGTTTGTGCAGGAAATCTTCCTGCGGAAAACAACTGCGGAATTTTCGTAGAGGAAAATGCAGGCGTTACAATCTCTGTTTATCCTAATCCATCTTCGGGAGAATTTCACCTACGGCCTGCTGGTCTTTCGGGTACCGCCACCATTCGTGTGATGGATTATACAGGCAGAACGATTATGAACCAATCAGTGGTTTTGTCTGATGGGTTTGCTATTCCCCTCCAATTGCAATCAGTTGCCTCTGGTCATTATCATATTCAGGTGTACACTGCAAATGGAGTATATCATTCGAAAGTGATTCTTCAAAAGTAAATATTCCCCTAACAATAGAAAAAAAGCCGGCTTAAAAGTCGGCTTTTTTGCTTGAATAAATGGGTGATTTCCTAATAGGTCAGGTGCCCTAATCAATTGCCAGGAGAATGTTATGTACTCTATGACCTACACGTAACAAAATGCTTGATCTTTCTTAAGCTAAGTATGTTGATGGTTTAATCGTGATCGCCATAAACGATTGCAATATTCGCTCGCTCTATAAAAATTAAAGAGCGATATAATTAACCAAATTAACCCTTTTCAAAATGAACGGTTTTAACCCTTTCAAATGGATGGCTGCTGTTGCTATTGCAGGCCTGACAATGAATGTTACAGCGCAATCTTCCTTCGGTGAAGATTGTGGATGTCCACCCTTGGCATCCCGCACTACAGTGAACTTTTCTACCCTTGCTGACGCGGGCGGAGAAATGAGCACTCAAACTTTGACTTGCAACAACATTTACGTCCTTGGTGACGGAACAGGTCCAGCTCCTGACCGTTATTATGTTGGAAACAATGTGGACCTGACCATTGAGCCAGGTACCGTAATTAAAGCACCCGTGAGTTCTGGTGCTGATGCAGCCGCTCTTATAGTTGCACGCGGTGGACAACTCTGGGCTGATGGTTTGGATTGCTGCCCAATTATCTTCACTTCGGTTGAAGATCCTTTGGATGGAACTTATTCAATGAACAACCGCGGTCGTTGGGGATCGTTGATCGTTCTCGGTCGTGCAACTAACAACCTCGTTTTGGCTCTCAACGGTAACCCTCCAGCATCGGATGGTCTTTGTGTAGCTGACGGAGTAGGTCGTATTGAAGGTCTTGTGCCTAACGAATCTCGCAACTGGTGTGGCGGAACGGATGATGATGACAATAGCGGTATTCTTCGCTACGTGTCTCTTCGCCATGGTGGTGCGAACATCGGAGCCAACAACGAAATCAATGGTCTCACTCTTGGTTCTGTGGGTCGCGGTACTACTATCGATTACGTTGAAGTAATTTCAAACGATGACGATGGATTCGAAATGTTTGGTGGTACAGTAGATTTGAAACATTGTGCTGCATACTTCTGCAACGATGATTATTTTGACTGGGATTGGGGATGGAGAGGCCGTGGTCAGTACTGGTACGGTGTTCAGCTTCCAATCAATGTAGGTGGCGGTATCGCGGCAGCTCAAGGTGACGAAGGATTTGAACTTGATAACGATGATCAAAATACCAACCTCGCTCCATTTGCTGATCCTACTGTTTACAACGCAACTATGATCGGTCGTGGTGCAAACTCTGGAATGGAATTCAAAGAAGGTAGCCGTGGTTATGTTGCGAATTCTATTTTCTGCAATACCCAGCGCGGTGTAACGCTCATATCCAATGCGGGTGATACAGGATATCCAGCAAACCAAAACTCATTTTTCCAGTGGCAGAATGGAGCTCTTGAAATAAATAACTGCTCATTTGACGGACTCACTGGTGGATTGCTTTTTGAGAATGGTGCCCTTGCAGGTGCAGGCTCTTTAGCGGCCTTTGCAGGTGATGGCAATGCTCTTTCAGCGGGTATCATCGATTTCACTATGCTTATGGCAAACAACAATGCCGTATCAAACGGTATTGATCCGGTTCCTTCTGCCTCTGCTGCTTTCACACCAGAGCGCGCTCCATTGGATGGATTTTTTGAACCTGTAAAATTCAAAGGTGCATTCAAGCCAGGCGCTGCTCCTTGGACTTCTGGTTGGTCAGTGAGTGAATTGGTTGGATTCGACAACTCAGTAACTAGCTGTGACGAAGACGTAGATAAGGATGGTGACGTGGATGTAGATGACTTCCTCCAGCTCATCGGCGTATTCAACACCACCTGCGGTAACTAACATAAACCGGTATTGACGGTCAGGTCAGCGCGCTGATCTTCCCTGTCGTGCCCAAAAGAAATCGCAAATCATGAAAAAAAATATTCAAATCAAGAATGTTCTCGCTGCATTCGCTGTGATGTTGACAGGCACTACTGCCTTCTCACAGGGACTGGAGAACGTGATTGTGGAAACGTATTACGTTTCTGATGCCAATGACGCTACCGATACGGATGGCGGTACATTGCCGACAGGTTCTACGACCTTTCGGATCTATGCTGATCTTCTGCCAGGATACGAAGTGCAGGCGGTTTATGGCAATTCTAACCACGAATTGCGTCTTGAAACCTCTACCTTCTTCTTCAACAACGAAGACAGGGGAGAAATCACCGGCAGTGAGCTCGGTTCTGGATTTCTATCTGACAATACGGTAGCTCTTGATTCATACCTCGCAATGGGTTATGCCAGTAATTTGCATTTCGGTATTCCGAAAAATGCGGACACCAATGGTTCAATCGTAGGTGGTGTGAACAACGATGGTGGAAGTGCCAATATCGCTGGTGGTTTGTTGGTGAATAACGCGGCTTTACCTGCGCTCACCACTGCTGATGGATTGGTTCCTGGTGCTGCAGGTGCATTAAACCTTGTGGGTTTGACTCCAGCGCAGACTACATTGTTTAATAATGCGAATTCCATTTCTGGATTGTTTACGACTAATGCTGGTGCATGGTCTTCACTTGCAGGTGTTCAGGGCCCAAATTCAGCGAACCGTGTGCTGATTGCTCAAATTACTACTAATGGTGATTTCTCTTTTGAATTAAACATTCAAATTGGAACTCCACAGGGTGGTACTGTTCAGTATGTGGCGAACAACCCACAGTCGGGAGAACTTGAGCGCGCATACCTTTCTTACCCGCTCATTTCTGAGCCGGCAAATGGACAGCGTATCAATGCGACTGCGGTGACTGTGTACAACACAGGATCATGTCTCGCGGAGACTGGTAATCTAACCAATGCACTTGCTTCGCCTGAATCTAACAGTGCCGCAGTGACTGGTGAGGATCAGTGGTTTGATTTTGTTGCAAATGGCCCTGGACTGCGTGTATTGCTCAGCACTGTTGCTTTCAATGGTCTTATTGAACTGCAGGATGCTTCAGGTAATACGATTGCTACAGAAAATGCAGTTGCTGGTTTGGGCGGCGAAACGCTGAATTACGGCGGTCCGCTTACCATCGGTGCTACTTATTTCGTAGCTATCCGTAACGTGGATTCTTCTTTGGGTACTGGCGCTTACACCGTGTGTTTCCAGCGTATGCGCGCACCTCAGTGTAACTCAAGTGCGCCTTACACTGTCTGTGGAGCCTTCAAGGCTTCCTTTACAGGAGCGTCAACATACTCGTTCGCCTTTGTCAACACACTTTCTGGTGCCACTACTACTGTAAATACTGGTGGTTCGACTTCAGTTCCTCTTTCAGGATTAATTCCTGGTCAGTCGTATGGTGTTTCTCTTTCCTGCACCTACAACCTGACAGATGCAGCCGGCAATCCAGAATCGTTCACGTTCACTACGACCAATGCATGTTTGATCACCATCAATGCTCACGTAGATCTGGACCTTCGGATTCAGGATGTGTGTGCTAGTGGAGCCCGCCCTGCGAATGCAGTGATAGGAGCCACCACATGGCTTTGCGGTGCATCATACTATCAGTGGGGATTCACTCAGGTGTCACCTACACCTGGCCTTGAATTCACTGTAAACGGAGTTGGTGTGAATCGCTTCCTCAACCTCGCTACGTCGGGTGTTGTAGGCGGATCCACATATAACGTACGTGTGCGTCCTGTGTTCGGAACTACCTTTGGTGACTGGGGTCCAGACTTCCAGTGCCTTCAGATCATTGGCCAGTCTTCTACCGAAGCTGGAAATGAAACCGTGGCATTCTCATCGAATGTGATTGCGGAGAATGGGGTTGCAACTGCATCTCTCTTCCCAAATCCTTCCAACGGAATGTTCGTGAATCTGAGCTTGCATGGCCTTTCTTCTGAAAATGCACAGGTTCGCATCATGGATCAAACAGGTCGCGTGGTTTACATGACAAACTTCGTTGCCGAGGAAAACACAAATAAAGTGATTGCTTTCAATCAGGCACTGGCCGCCGGTATCTACATTGTTGAAGTGATTGCTGGTGAAAATTCTGCGATTGAGCGTCTCATCGTTCAGAAGTAGTCTTTTATATCTTGATTGTTTTTGGGCCGCTCCGACTGGGGCGGCCCTTCTTTTTGCCCTTTTGTGAAGAGCACTCGAAAGGAGAGGGTGGCAACCCTCACATTACCATTTCGTCATATAAACAACAAACCCCGGTCGTTACCGGGGTCTGTTTTACCTTAACTAAATAGACTCGTGTCATACACGTCGCCGGGACAAAAGCCCCAGCATGTCGATTTCGTGTCACGAATGTACGATTTATGTCCATGAGTCGATTTACAGTGACTTCACTGTTTGATTGCCTTTCGAGGAATCCAAACGAATAGTGCGCTGAAATTCAATCTCTTACTTTTTAACATTTAGTTCGCTGTGTCACTTTTTTCCAGAAGAAATTCGACGCGGTGTGTTCGGTGCTTGGCCACTTCCTTCCATGTGAATAAAAATCGGTAGTCAATTGCTCTTTATAAAGCCATAGTGGAGTAGAGAAGGAAATTCTATTCACCAGTTCTATACCCAAAGAAAAAGGCCTCACTTGGAGGCCTTTTTCATATGCTGATAAAGCGATTATGCTTCTTTTTCGGCAGCGGCTGCAGCGCGCTCCCCTTTGCGGGCCAAGAGGTCCACATATTCTTCGTTGCTGCCTACGATCATCTTCTGGAAGCGACGTACACCGGAACCTGCAGGAATTGCGTGTCCAACGATTACGTTTTCTTTCAGTCCAATGAGGTAGTCTGTCTTACCCTGCACGGCTGCTTCGTTCAACACCTTCGTGGTTTCCTGGAACGATGCCGCAGAAATCCATGAATCTGTTTGCAACGATGCACGTGTAATACCCTGAAGCATAGGGCGCGCAGTGGCGGTGATAGCAGGACGGGCTTCGATCTCTTTTTTATCCTTACGCTTGAGCTGCGAATTTTCATCGCGCAGCGTGCGCACACTGATGATCTGGCCAATCTTGTAACGATCGCTTTCGCCTGAATCGATAACTACCATTTTGTCGAACAACAAGTCGTTTTCTTCTACGAATTCGGCCTTGTCTACATTGGTATTCTCAAGGAAACGGGTATCGCCCGCATCAATGATTTCAACCTTGCGCATCATCTGACGAACGATCACTTCAAAGTGTTTGTCGTTGATTTTCACACCTTGCAAGCGATACACTTCTTGAACCTCATTGACCAGGTATTCCTGGACCGCTGTTGGTCCCTGAATGTCGAGGATATCTCCAGGTGAAATGGCTCCGTCAGAAAGCTGCATACCGGCGCGTACGAAGTCACCATCCTGAACCAGAATGTGCTTCGAAAGTGGAATGAGGTATTTCTTCTCATCTCCCAGACGTGACTTCACGGAAACCTCGCGGTTACCACGCTTGATCTTGCCGTACTCCACGATACCATCGATCTCAGACACAACGGCTGGGTTGGATGGGTTACGCGCTTCGAACAACTCAGTTACACGTGGCAGACCACCGGTGATGTCACCACCACGACCTGCCATCCGTGGGATCTTCGCGAGAATGGTTCCTTTGCCCACTTTCTGTCCGTTCTCAATGCTCATGTGAGCACCTACAGGTAGAGAGTAAACCTTCACCACTTCCTTGCTGCGAACAATCTCAAGGCTTGGGTTTTTCTTCTTGTCTTTGGTTTCAATGATGATCTTCTCAGAGAATCCGGTTTGTTCATCGACTTCCGTTTTGAAGGTGATTCCTTCTTCTACGGCATCGAAATGAATCGTTCCTTCTTCCTCAGTGATGATCACACTGTTGAATGGGTCAAACTCACACAACACATCACCTTTCTTCACTTCGCTTCCGGAATTGACAGAAAGGATAGCACCGTAAGGAAGGTTTACTGTGGCGAGTGTAACACCCGTTTTATCATCGTTGATTTTGAGTTCAGATGAACGCGAAACCACGATTGTTTTCATTTCACCGTTATCACTCATGCGAGGCACGGTGCGGAGTTCTTCAATTTCAACAACACCGGCATACTTCGCTCTCAGGTCGGAATCGATTGCCGATGCCGATGACGCACCACCTGTGTGGAACGTACGGAGAGTAAGCTGTGTACCTGGTTCACCGATTGATTGTGCGGCGATAACACCTACGGCCAATCCTTCCTGAACCATGCGCGCAGAGGCGAGGTCGCGGCCATAGCATTTCGCACAAACACCACGCTTGCTTTCGCAGGTGAGTACCGAGCGGATTTCTACATCTTCAATACCGGCATTTTCAATTGCAGTAGCGCGGTCTTCATTGATTTCACCACTCGCTTCCACAATCAATTCGCCTGATTCTGGGTGATAGATATCCTGCACGCTTACACGTCCGAGGATACGGTCGCGAAGGCTTTCCACCAATTCATCGGCCTTTCTCAAAGCAGATGTCACCAATCCGCGGAGGGTACCACAGTCTGTATCGTTGATGATCACGTCTTGAGCTACGTCTACAAGTCGACGGGTGAGGTAACCCGCATCCGCCGTCTTCAGTGCAGTATCGGCCAGACCTTTACGTGCACCGTGAGTAGAAATGAAGTACTCAAGAATGGAGAGTCCTTCTTTAAAGTTTGCAAGGATCGGGTTTTCGATCATGTCCTGACCACCGGCGGCCGCATTCTTCTGCGGTTTCGCCATCAGTCCACGCATACCGGCAAGCTGACGAATCTGCTCTTTCGAACCACGTGCTCCTGAGTCAAACATCATATAGATGGAGTTGAAGCCCTGTTGGTCAGTCTTCAGACGATCCATCAAAATATTGGTCAAACGGGAGTTGGTATTCGTCCAGATGTCGATCACCTGGTTGTAACGCTCGTTGTTGGTGATAAGACCCATGTTGTAGTTGTCGAATACTTCGGCAACTTTCTGAGTGGCTTCGTTCACCAGTTTTTCTTTCTCTGCTGGAATGACTACGTCAGACAATTTGAAGGAAAGTCCTCCTTTGAATGCCCAGTAGTAACCCATATCCTTCATGTCGTCGAGGAACTGAGAGGTGCGGGCAATGCCTACCACTTTCAGAATGTCGCCGATAATATCACGAAGTGCTTTTTTGGTCAGAACCTGATTGATGAATCCCACTTCATCTGGAACAATGTCGTTGAAGAGCACTCGTCCGCAGGTGGTTTCCAGCATGTGGTTATTTCCTTCGGTATCCATCCAGCGCACTTTGATCTCTGCATGGAGATCGAGGCGTGCTTCGTTAAAGGCGATCTGCACTTCTTCTGGAGAATAGTACGATTTGCCTTCCCCTTTGCAAGGGAATTCAGGAGTGCCTTTGCGCGCTTTGGTGATGTAGTACAGTCCGAGTACCATGTCCTGAGAAGGTACAGTAATCGGTGCTCCATTCGCTGGGTTGAGGATGTTGTGCGAGGCCAACATCAGAAGCTGTGCTTCCAGAATAGCTGGTCCGCCCAGTGGCACGTGAACGGCCATCTGGTCACCATCAAAGTCGGCGTTGAATGCAGTACATACAAGTGGGTGAAGCTGAATTGCTTTTCCTTCGATCAGCTTTGGCTGAAAAGCCTGAATACCCAAACGGTGAAGGGTAGGGGCACGGTTGAGCAACACGGGATGACCTTTGAGAACATTCTCGAGAATGTCCCAAACAACAGCTTCTTTCTTATCTACAATTTTCTTCGCTGACTTCACCGTTTTCACGATGCCGCGCTCAATCATCTTGCGGATGATAAACGGTTTGAAAAGTTCAGCGGCCATGTCTTTTGGAAGACCGCACTCATGGAGTTTCAGCTCTGGACCTACGACGATTACTGAACGTGCGGAATAGTCGACACGCTTACCGAGGAGGTTTTGACGGAAACGTCCCTGCTTTCCTTTCAGCGAGTCAGAGAGAGACTTGAGTGGGCGATTACTTTCGGTTTTTACTGCAGAAGACTTACGGCTATTGTCGAACAGTGAGTCAACGGCTTCCTGCAGCATTCTTTTCTCGTTGCGAAGAATGACATCTGGAGCTTTGATTTCCATCAAACGCTTCAGACGGTTGTTCCGGATAATAACCCGACGATACAGGTCATTCAGGTCGGAGGTTGCAAAACGTCCGCCGTCCAGAGGAACGAGTGGACGAAGTTCGGGGGGAATCACAGGAACTACGCGGGTGATCATCCATTCTGGACGGTTCTCCACGCGGGTGTTCGCATCACGGAATGCTTCGACTACTTGAAGACGCTTGAGGGCTTCATTTTTCCGCTGCTGTGAAGTTTCAGTGCTTGCCTTGTGACGAAGCTCGTAAGAGAGCTCATCGAGTTTCACATTCGCCAGCAAATCATAGAGTGCTTCTGCACCCATTTTCGCCAGGAATTTATTGGGGTCTTTGTCGTCGAGGTACTGATTCTCCTTCGGCAATTTGTCGAGGATATCGAGGTACTCTTCTTCAGTGAGGAATTCCATCACCGAAAGTGAATTGCCTTCGGCGTTGGTTGCAAGGCCAACGTTGATGACAACGTACCGCTCGTAATAAATAATCTGATCGAGCTTCTTAGTAGGAAGACCGAGGAGATATCCTATTTTGTTTGGAAGTGAACGGAAGTACCAGATGTGAGCTACAGGCACAGTAAGCGTGATGTGGCCAGTACGCTCTCGACGTACTTTTTTCTCTGTTACTTCTACACCGCAGCGGTCGCACACGATACCCTTGTATCGAATACGCTTGTATTTACCGCAGTGGCATTCATAATCTTTCACCGGACCGAAGATGCGCTCACAGAATAGACCGTCGCGCTCTGGTTTGTAGGTTCGGTAGTTGATGGTTTCCGGCTTCAGCACTTCACCATGCGAACGCTCGAGAATTTCTTCAGGAGAAGAAAGACTGATCGTGATCGAGTGGAAGTCGCTGTTTTGACGGTTTGGTTTTTTCGCTTGAAGCATGGCTTGAGAAAGGGGTATAATGGGTCTTTCACATTCAATTAAAATCCCGGGAGAAATTAATTTCTCCCGGGATGAAGTATTCTTAGTTCGTGTTCAGCTTGATGCTCAACCCGAGACCACGCAATTCATGTAACAATACGTTGAAGGATTCTGGAATACCAGGTGCTGGCATGTTTTCACCTTTCACGATCGACTCGTAGGTTTTCGCACGACCAATCACGTCATCCGATTTCACCGTCAGGATTTCCTGGAGAATATTGGCAGCACCGAATGCTTCGAGCGCCCATACTTCCATTTCACCAAAACGCTGACCTCCGAACTGTGCCTTACCACCGAGCGGCTGCTGGGTAATGAGAGAGTATGGTCCGATTGAGCGCGCGTGCATCTTATCGTCAACCATGTGGCTCAATTTGATCATATAGATCACACCCACAGTTGCCTGCTGTTCAAAACGTTCGCCGGTGCCGCCATCATAGAGGTAAGTTACACCGAAGCGAGGAACACCCGCGTCATCAGTGGCTGCATTGATATCGTCAAACGTGGCACCGTCGAAGATTGGAGTTGCGTAGCGCTTACCTGTCTTCATACCTGCCCATCCGAGTACAGTCTCATAGATCTGACCGAGGTTCATCCTCGAAGGTACCCCGAGTGGATTGAGGACGATGTCAACAGTGGTTCCGTCTTCCAGGAACGGCATGTCTTCATCGCGAACAATACGTGCAACGATACCCTTGTTTCCGTGACGGCCGGCCATCTTATCGCCCACTCTCAGCTTACGCTTCTGTGCGATGTATACTTTGGCAAGCTTCACGATACCTGCTGGCAGTTCATCTCCCACAGTCAGTTGGAATTTCTTGCGCTTGTAGGATCCGAGAAGTTCGTTGTTCTTCAGGTTGTAGTTGTGAACGCAACGACGCACGAGTTGGTTGATCTCGGTGTCCTTGGTCCAGTTCTCCGTATTTACCACGCTGAAATCGATCGTAGTGAGCGACTTCGCAGTGAATTTGGTACCCTTCTTAATTTGCTCTTCCTTGAAGTAGTTGAATACACCCTGACAGGTTTGATCCTTGAGGATCGCAATCAGTTTGTCTACCACCACTTTTTTCAGTTCAGCAACATCTTTATCATGCTCCTTATCGAGTGCTTCGATAATGGCTTTCTCATTGGTCTTAACTGGCTTCTTGTCTTTGATCGTGCGGCTGAAGAGCTTCTTGTCGATAACCACACCTGTAACGGCTGGTGGAACTTTCAGAGAGGCATCTTTTACGTCGCCGGCCTTATCACCGAAGATGGCACGAAGCAGTTTTTCTTCCGGAGTCGGATCAGTTTCTCCTTTCGGAGTAATTTTTCCGATCAGGATGTCACCTTCTTTTACTTCAGCACCAACGCGGATAATTCCATGCTCGTCGAGGTCGCGGGTAGCTTCTTCGCTTACGTTGGGAATGTCGGCGGTAAGTTCTTCCACACCGCGTTTGGTATCACGTACCTCGGTAGTGTACTCATCGATGTGAATGGAAGTGAAGATATCGTCGCGAACTACACGCTCGCTGATTACGATAGCATCCTCGAAGTTGTATCCTTTCCATGGCATAAAGGCTACTTTCAGATTGCGACCGAGAGCGAGCTCTCCGTTACGCGTTCCATAACCTTCTACCATGATCTGTCCTTCCATTACGCGCTCACCCTTGGTCACGATCGGACGAAGGTTGACGCACATACTTTGGTTGGTCTTTCCGAATTTGCGGATAGTGTATGATTTCACGGCGGTATCGAAACTCACCAGTTCATCATTTTCATTGCGCTTGTATCGAATGCGGATTTCTGCAGAGTCCACGAATTCAACAACACCATCGCCTTCAGCGGTGAGAAGGACACGTGAGTCTTTTGCAACGCGCGCTTCGAGACCGGTTCCTACTACTGGAGCTTCCGGGCGCAGCAGCGGCACCGCCTGACGCATCATGTTCGATCCCATCAGTGCTCGGTTGGCGTCATCATGCTCCAAGAACGGAATCAGTGATGCTGCAATTGATGCAATCTGGTTGGGAGCAACGTCCATCAGGTTGATGTCAGATGGTGGCTTCACAGGGAAGTCACCCTCCAAACGCGTCTTCACATTGGCTGTGGTGAATTGTCCCTTTTCATCAATCAAGGCATTTGCCTGAGCGATTACTTTGGTATCCTCGTCTTCTGCGGTCATATACTGAACCGCGTTATTGGTCATTATCGCTTTGCCATTTTCTACTTTGCGGTAGGGCGTTTCGATGAAACCGAGACGATTGATTTTAGCGTACACACA
>Ga0105049_10002121_pt1 | contig 23456 bp, 20 predicted proteins | sample MAT06_FD_78087 | JGI IMG/M metagenome (GOLD analysis project Ga0105049, IMG submission 78087) | Freshwater microbial communities from Lake Fryxell liftoff mats and glacier meltwater in Antarctica - MAT-06 | ecosystem: Environmental > Aquatic > Freshwater > Ice > Liftoff microbial mat | place...
AATCGCACTGGACGCCCCCGACTTCGATGCCTTGCGTGTAGGCAAAGAATTCGGCAACCGAGCGCAGTGCAACCCAACGTATTTTACCGTTGGAAACCTGGTGAAATACCTGATCCACATGCGCGACGAAAAGGGGCTTTCGAAGGAAGAGATCGTGGACAAATTCGTGTTTCTCACGGCGGGCGCTTGCGGCCCGTGCCGCTTCGGCATGTATGTCACCGAGTACCGGAAGGCCCTCCGCGACGCAGGATTTGATGGCTTCCGCGTCATGCTGTTTCAGCAGCAAGGTGGCCTCAGTCAAGCCACTGGGGAAGCGAGTGGCCTGGAGCTCAATCCCAAGTTTTTCTTGGGGCTCCTCAAGTCACTGATCGCTGGGGACGTGATCAACGGCATGGGTTACCGCCTGCGCCCCTATGAAGTGGTGCCCGGCTCCACGGACATCGCGCTCGAGCAAGCCAAGAAGCTGTGCCACACCGCGCTGTTGAACGGTAAAAGCGTGCTCTGGGCGCTCCGCCAGTCCAGGAAGCTGTTTAGCAAGATTGAGGTGGATCGCACTCAGGCCAAGCCGAAGTGCGCCATCATCGGCGAATTCTGGGCCATGACGACCGAAGGCGATGGCAACTACAAGCTTCAAAGGTTTGTGGAACAGGAAGGCGCCGAGGCAGACATCCAATTCGTGACGGCCTGGATCTTGTACAACATCTGGGAAGTGACCAACGACACCGCGAATCGCGCGCTCTTGCGCGGACAAGACGGCGGACAATATGGCCTGAAGGCAGCCGGCGAATATGGGGCTTTTGTGCGCAAAATAGGGCTTTGGGCAGGCGGGCACGCACTTCGCGGCGCGTTTCAAACCTTCGCCCACGCGGCTGGCTTCTATGGCTACGCGCTGCCCGACATGAAGGCGATCGCCGATCTCGCTCAGAATTTCTACAATACCGATCTGCGCGGCGGCGAAGGCCACATGGAAGTGGGCAAGCTGATCCTGAACGTGGCCAAGCACAAGGCCACCATGACGCTCAGCGTGAAGCCCTTTGGCTGCATGCCGAGCTCAGGCGTGAGCGACGGCGTGCAAACCATCATCACTGAAAAATACCCGGGAACGATCTTTTGCCCGGTAGAGACCAGCGGTGATGGCGCCGTCAACTTCCAGAGCCGCGTCCAAATGTACATGTTCAAAGCTCGTGCCGCCGCTCAGGCCGAGTTCGACCAAGCACTCACCGAGACCGGGATGACGCTCGAAAACTTCCGCAGCTTCCTCAAGCAGAATCCACGCTTCAGCTCACCACTGCACCATCCGCCACACGCCGCCGCCGCAACCGCAAGCGATCTGGTCTATCAGGCGGCAGAATACCGAAACTCAACCCGTGCCGAACGCGCACTCAAAAACGCCAAGAAAGCAGCCCGCATAGCGCAACAATTTGCCGAGACTGCGGTAGCCGAGGGGCCTCAAAAGCTGGCACACGCTGCCAAAATGATCCCAATCGGGGCCGGCGAGCTGTTGACGTTAGCGCGGGAGAAAGGGCCTGGGCTGGCACAGGCTGCAGCGACTGCTGCGAAGAGCCGAGTCTCGACGGCGTTCGGTCGTGGCAGCCAGCATGTTGGTGCGCAAGCTCACGCTTAACGGCTTTCTTAGGGTGAGCCGCTCGCTGCTGCACTAGCCCCACCGGCGCCCGGAGGACCCCCGCTAACCACCCAGTCGTTTGGTGCCCAACTCCTCTGGCGTGCTAGGACTTCAGCATGAGTCTGCTTAAGAACAAGCGACTTCGCGCAGTGGCGCTGGGTGTTTTGATGACGTCCGGAGTTGTGGGCGCTTACTTCACCTTAAGGCCTGCCAACGAAGCCTATCGATTTCAAATTCGATCAGCGATACCGGGCGCAGGCAACGACTTTCGTTTGGCGATCTATCAGAGCCTCGGGACTCGTATGACGCCTGGCCACACCGTTACGTGGCTTAACAATGGCCAAGTCTTTGATGCCCTTGCGCGGTCCGTAGGCGCTGCCAAAAGCAGCATTCACATGTTGCTCTACATCTGGGAGGAGGGGTCCGCGTCTGCGCGTATCACCTCCGCCATAGTTGGTAGAGCGAAAGCCGGGGTGCAATGTCGCATTCTCGTTGATGCTTTCGGAAGTTCAGCGTTCGGCAAGACGGTTGCACCCCAGCTCAAGGCGGCCGGTTGCGACGTGCGTATCTTTCGCCCCGCTGCCGCCGGTGCGACGATCGCGCGAAATCATCGAAAAATTGTGGTGATTGACGGTACCAGCGCAGTGACTGGAGGATTCGGTATTCGCGACAATTGGTTAGGTGACGGCGTCAATAACGAAGGGTGGCGTGATGCGAATGTATCGTTTTCGGGACCTGCCGTCACCGAAGCGCAACAGGCCTTCGCAGAAAACTGGCAGGAGGCAGGAGGGGCGTTGCTGCCCAACGAGGCGTTCCCCTCCTTGGCCGCCTCTGGCGGCGCCGAAGCGGGGTTTGTTGCCAGCACCAATTCCATCACGGTGACCCGCGCCGAACGCCTGACTCAGCTTTTGATCGCCGCGGCCAAGCGAAGGCTATGGATTTCCAATGCATATGTGGTTCCTTCGTCAGCCATCTTGGCACTGCTGAAACAAAAAGCGCTTGAGGGCGTTGACGTACGCCTGCTGGCTCCCGGTAAAAAGAGCGACTCAAAAACGTCTTTTGGACTTCAGCATACTGAATACGGAAGCCTGCTGAAGCACGGCGTCCGCATTTGGGAGTATCAGCCATCAATGTTCCATGCGAAGACAATGCTCGTAGACGAACGGCTTGTGGTGGTGGGATCGATAAATCTCGATCCGTTGTCCTTAAACAAGCTGGAAGAAGGCGCGCTGATCGTTAACGACGAGACTTTCGCCGCGCAGCTCGCGGGCGCCTTCCAGAAAGACTGCTCGCACAGTCGTGAACTTACCAACCAATGATGCTCTGGGCTGGGCCACGCACGCGCGGTGCTCCTAACCCGTCGCACGCGGCCAAAGCTCTGGAAAGCAGGGGCCTTCGAAAGGTTGGCCTGCGCGGGGATTGGGTCCAAGAAATACGACGTTGGGGTGCCACTGTGCGGAGCCGCTGAAGCGCGTATCGGCCGGCATCATGTGGGCAACGACGGAAAGTCGCGGAGCGTTGCTGAGGTTGGGGCCTGAGCCGTGGAGCGTGAGCGCGTGGTGGAAGGTCACTTGTCCAGCGCGGAGCACACACGGCTCGTCAAGCCACTCGCCTTTCGCTTGATACCGCTCTCTCAAGCCATCCAGATCCTGCTCCCAGAATGTATCGCTCCCCGGGATGAAGCCCCAGCGATGAGAGCCTACGATGGTGCGCATGCCGCCGTTGCCGAGGTCGGTGTCCTGGAGTGCGACCCATGCCGTACAAAGGTTGGTCGTGTCGGAGGCTTGCCAGTAGCCGTAGTCCTGATGCCAGCCGACATTGCCGGCCGAGCTGGTTCCGTCGGAACCCTGCCCGGGCTTGTAGATGGCTTGATCGTGCCAGAGGCGTACACGCGGCACACGCATCAAACGAGCGGCAATCGCTCCCAGGAGGGGACTTTGGACCGCAGCGCCGATTTCAGTGTTGAGCCAGAACGCATTGCACTGTTGGCGCACCTGGAGGGCGCTCTCGAGAACCTTGGGCTGCCCGTACTGTGACGCGGAGCCATCGAAATCTCCACGCCAAAGTCGCTCGTGAGCAGCTCTAAGACGCTCGATCTGTTCATCATCGAACAGCTTGGGGCTCACCCAATAGCCGCGCTCCCAGTACTCGTGCACTCCAAGAGCGCTCAGGTAGCTTTCCGATGGGGCATCACATATGTCAATTTTGTCTGTCCGCATGGTTCTTGAGTTGCATAATAGCTGGCTGCTATTCGCGTACCATGGCGGCTTTGATATACTGCATGGCAATTATGACCCGCCGTCCGAGCATTACGATCGCTGCCGAACCGTTGCTATCTCCGGGCCTCATCCGGGATGTGCGCGTCGCCACTGCGGGACACCTTGCGACCAAGCGAGCGTGGATCCATCACCGTTTCGGGGTCCATGCGGTGGGTCTCGTGGTGCGGGGCCATGGGAGCTATGCGGTTGGAAAAGAGACCCCTCGAAGAGTCGGCCCTGGGAGTTTATTCTGTGTTTATCCTGGCCCTGTTTTTCACTACGGCCCCGATGACGGCACGGCCTGGGAAGAGTACTACGTGACGGCTATGGGCACTGGTGTCCGCCGGTGGCTTCAGAATGGGTGGCTGTTCGTGGATGGGAGCGTCCGCAATATCGTGGCCAAGGAACCGCTCATCGAGCTCTGGCGGGAGCTTCTAGCGACGCTGCAGCGCGGTGCAACCGGGGACTCGGATCGGTCGGTGGTGATCGCAGAGCGGCTGCTCGTTGAGGCTTATTATGGCCAGGCGGACTACGCTGTGCCTGAGGAAAATATCAGTCGGCGCGCGCGTGAGTACTGCCAGGCTCACTTCGCGGAGGACATCGATTTCGAGTGGCTGGCACGTTCCTTCGGGGTGAGCTACTCGCTCTTGCGTAGGAAAATGAAGCAAGCAACCGGTGAGGGCCCAGCCCATTATTTGACGCGGGTTCGCTGCGACCGCGCGCGCTCGCTGCTGTTGCGACGGCAACTCTCAATCCAAGAGATCGCCAGAGCCGTAGGTATTCCTGACCCATTTTCTTTTAGTAGAGCTTTCAAGCGATCAATCGGCGTCGCTCCTCATCATTATCGCGAACAGATGGTAGGTCGATAGGATGCGGCTCTTCGTCCGCAACCTTTGGCAAGCGCCTGGTCTGGTGGCCTGTTCGCGTCTCGCTATTACTGAGTGTGCAAGAATGTCACCGTATTGCCATTCGGATCTTGAATCTTGATACCGACAAGACCAGGGCGTTCTGGGTTCGGTCCTTCAAACGCAATACTAGATTTCTTGAGCTGTTCTTGAATGGCGTCGAGGTTCTTCACGAGAACACTCAAGCCAACCACGCTCTTCGGTTGAGTCGAGGCGACGTGAATGGCAAGTTCGTTGGAGCCCACCCCAAACACGACCAGGTTATCCCCCATGGCGCTGATACCGCGGAATTCGCGGACGGTGAGAAGAAATGGCTGGCCGATAAATTGCCGGACAAGCGCTACGAGAGTGCCGACGAGGCGCTCACAGCGTTGAACCCATGAGGTACTCGACGTCGGGCTCAACCAAGCGGAAAAACGGTGCTCGACCACACGCGTTCGAAAGCGACCAGGGAGGCACGCGTCAGTCCGAAAAGGACTGAGCGCGCGACTTTTTGGCCAAGCTGAGCGCAAACCAGTCGTTCGGAGCCGGCAGCCATTCCAGAAGCTCAAGACCACCCGTCCCCAACATGCTCTCCACGCTTGAACGCGTGAATTTACGACTGATCTCAGTCCGGAGTCGTTCGTCTCGTTCGAACTGTATCTCCATCCCAAGGCTCGAGATCGAGACCGTGTGCTCACGGCACGCCCGCAGATGCATTTCGATCTGCTGTTCTTCTTCGTTGAAGAATGCCTCGTGTGCGAAGTCCTCTAAATCGAAACCCGCACCCAGCTCACGATTGAGCACGGAAAGCAAATTCTTGTTGAACGCGGCGGTCACCCCGGAAGCATCATTGTAGGCACTATGAAGAACGGTGCGATCCTTCACCGTGTCGGTACCGAGGAGCAGAAAATCTCCATCTTGCATGATGCAAGAGATCCCCCGAAGGAAGCTCTGCGTGGCCGCGACGTCGTAATTACCAATCGTGCTACCGAGAAACACGAACAGGCGACGTGAGCCTGTCGGGAGCATCGCCAGGTGACGCTCGTAATCCCCAACTATGCCGTGAATCTGCAGCCATGCGTAGCGCTGCAAGAGCCCGAGCGAGCTCTTTTTCAGCATGGGCAGCGTCACATCGAAGGGAATATAGCGGCATCTTCTTCCGCTCTGCTCAACGGCATCCAACAACACCCTGGTCTTTCGCGCCGCACCACTTCCAAGCTCGACGATATCCCGCGGACGTGCGATTTCGAGCACTTGCTGACTCACGCTCTGCAAAAGCGCGTATTCCGTCCGCGTCGGGTAGTACTCCTCCGTGTTGCAAATCAGATCGAAAAGCTCAGCTCCACGCTCGTCGTAGAAATACTTGGCGGGTACTGACTTCGGCCTTCTGCCCAATCCACGCCGCGTGTCCTCCGCCAACTCCGCCACACGGGACGCTTCAGAGACCACCTGGATGCGTAGCCGTTCGGCGATCGTGGCTGGGACGGAAATCTCACTGCTGGTCCTCATGGCGTTTCCTCCTCTTGAGCGGTCCGCTTTCGGTCCATAGGTCGCTCATGCTTTCGACGCAACCGCGCGCACCAAAATATGCTTCGATTTTCAGACGCTCCGGCCCCGAGCGAGACGCTCATCAACGATCGTGTTACGAGTCGGTGAATGTGCCGCGTGGTGGCTTACCTGGGCCCTTCCCTTCCAATTTCAACCTGGCTCGACGCGGCGCCGCATTCGCTTGAGCGCCAAAGCTACGCGGCCAGGGAACTCACAAGCGCCACGGTGTGCGCTGATGGTTGGGGTTTTGGGTTTTACACGGACACGGGGCCCATCGTGTACCGTTATCGTTCGACACTTCCCATCTGGGCGGACGCCAATCGTACGGAGCTCGGTGCGGCCATTTCCACACGCTGCTTCCTGGCAGCCGTACGCAGCGCCACCGATCCGCTCTCTGTTTCGGCAGCGAACACCCAACCCTTCGCATCCGGAAAGGTCTGCTTTCTTCACAACGGATTCATTCGAGATTTCAGCAGCAAGATGTTGCGCACCCTACGACGTGCTCTCAGTGATCGAAGCTACGCTGAGATCCAAGGCAGCTCAGACTCGGAGCATGTGTTTGCCCTCTTCCGAGATGAGTACGACCAAGCAGCTGCATCGGATCCGGGGCGCCTCCTGCAAGCCACAAGAAACACGCTCACGAAGCTGCGAGCTCTCGCCACCGAGGCCCAATGTGAAGCGCTCTTTACCCTTATTGTGAGCGACGGCGAGACGTTGGTTGCCACGCGGTCGGCAGTCACGGGCACCGCGCCCAGCTTGTACTTTCTGAGCAGCAGCGGCTCGCCCTTGGTGGGCCATGTGATTGCCTCAGAGCCGATCAACGAACAGCCGGGATGGAAGCCAGTCCCTGACGAGAGCATCGTTCAGTTCGCTTTTGGGAGTGAGCCTGACATTCAGCAATGACTGGGCTTGCTCAAGCGTTGGACTCCCTTTCACGGGCGCGCAGAAAGACGCTGCTTCTCTGCCAAGATCTCAGTGAAAACGCGCTCCGCGAACAAGTCGATCAAGAATTTTCGCCGATCGGTTGGCACCTCGGTCACATCGCTTGGCAAGAAGAGTGTTGGCTCCAGCGCAACCTGGGGAAAATGCCACCTCTAGATCCCGAGCGTGATTCACTTTGGAATTCCTTTGCCAGCCAAAAAAATCAACGCGGCCCCGGCTTGCCTTCGAAAGACGAGCTTTGGTCGTACCTTCACGCCGTGCGCGAACGCACGCTCAGCCTGTGTCAGGTCTTGGACGTAAGCCTACGGACCATTGAACTCTTCCACTTCATCGCCAACCACGAACGCCAACACACCGAAATCATGGGCACCGTCCGCTGGCTGGGAAAGCTCCCACTCGAGCCTCAAACATCTAGAGCGCAGCCTAAAGAAGACACTCAACCACAGGAGTTCGATACTCAATTCTGTGCGATGCCCGGCGGAGAGTTCCTGATGGGAAGCCCTCCCAGCGATCTGGATGCATGGGACAACGAGCGACCTCTTCAGCGTGTTAAGGTTGCAGATTTCGAGCTCATGCGGTTCCCGGTTTCAAACCGGAGTTGGCTTGAATTCATGGTGCACGGTGGTTATCGCGAACGCGCGCTTTGGGACGAAGCGGGTTGGGCGTGGCGGTGCTCTCACGACGTCGAATGCCCACTTGGATGGCTTGAGGATAAGGATGGTGGCTGGCAGCTGTGGACGCTCCACGGGTTCGAAAGGGTCGAGCCAAGGAAGCCGGTGTGTCACGTGAGTTGGTTCGAGGCGAGGGCGTATGCACGCTTCATGGGAGCACGCCTGCCAAGCGAGGCTGAGTGGGAATTCGCGGCTTCCCATTCACCGGCAGGCAAACGTCGCACTCCGTGGGGTGACAACGCCAACGGCAACCATGTGGCCAATTGGGATCTCCAGCACTGGGACGTGACGACCCTTGGAACCCTGCCCGCTTCCGCCAGCTATTTTGGTGCCGAACAGCTGATAGGTGACGTTTGGGAGTGGACCTGTGACGAGTTCTCTGCGTACCCAGGCTTCACTCCACAGGCCTACGCGGGATACAGTGCCCCCTTTTTCGATGGTCGACACCAAGTGGCGCGCGGCGGCAGCTTTCTAACCCAACCCGAGATCGCACGAGCTTCGTTTCGCACTTGGTACACGCCGGATCAACGCCAACCGGTACTTGGCGTTCGCTTGGCAAGAGGCTGACGGGCTTGAGCGCGGACCGCCTCCGAAATGGGAGTGCCCATGGTATCTCCTAGCCCAGAGGTTGCCCGGACGTCCACGCGTTCCATCGAAAATTGAAGCTCCAAGTGGTGCTCCAAGCGAAGCTGGGCTTCCGATGAAACAGCATCCTTCATGCTGTGTTCTTGGAGCGGGAGAAGGGATTCGAACGCTCGACGTCGACCTTGGCAAGGTCGATCAAAGGCCTTTTGTCTCGTGACTACGAGTGTTTGGATCACTTCGTGATCTTCGGGGACCGGTTGAGCCATCGCTTTCGGTGGTGCAAAGTCAGGCGGTGGCGGTTCGATGAGCGTGGGCGGCTCCCAGGTTGGCGGAGCGTCTGCAGTTGATGGCGACGCCAACGGCACTGGCGGAGTAGGTGGCTCCGCCAACGGTGGCATCGGAGCGGCATTGGCAGGGGCAGGCGGCAGTGCGACGGGAGGCAGGAGCGGTGGCCGCGGAACCGGTGGCGGCGCACGGTGGGCATCCCGTACGCGCGGCCAAGAGCAGTTCTTCCGCCCCCTATTGCGTCACCGAAACCACATCCACCTGCGCAAATTGGTCCATCCCGTTCGAAGCGACGTTAGGGATCATAATAGGAGCAGTGACCCCCGGTGAAACAAAGCCGGCTGCGTTGGGAATGGCGTTGCAGTTCGAGTCTTGGCTGAAGAGATGCAGCGTGGCACCTCCAGCAATCTGAATTGTGACCGTGTAGTCCATGGCGAACACCAGGTCATCGCCGATCACATCGAGCTCAGCATTGTTGAGGTAGTAGGTTTGCATCGGTGCAGAGACCGTAAAGCCCACGGTGTTGTAGTTTGCCCAGGGGTCGGTCGTTCCGGGCATCCCTCCGGTGTAGAACTGCAGGCCTTGGCCTTGCGCGGTTCCGCCCAGGTATTCCTTGCCCTCGAGAACGCCGCGAAAACGCAGGGTAACGTTGTAAACTGTCCCAGGCGCTCCGCCGAACTGTACGTCCACGTCCTTCAAGACGCAGTATTCTTTGCCAGGGGCCTGCATTGGCACATGCGGCGTATCCCAGCGTTGACCATTGAGGGCGGCGCCAGGATCTCCGCTCACGGGTTGGCCGTTTGTTCCACCGGCTGCAGTCGAATTGCCGCCGCCGCCTGCGCTTGTGCCGCCACTTTCGTCGGTCGTCCCTCCGCTCGCTTCGCTCGAACCACCCGACGCAGAGTTTACCGTGCCGCCGCTCGCCACAACGCCGGAAGCGCCGCCTGTCTTGGGGGCGTTAAGGCCTCCAGTATTGGCATTGGGAGCCGCGCTCGAACCACCACTGCCGTTCGCCCCGCCAAGGCTTGACGAGTTAGGTACGCCTTGGCCAGCGGGTGTGTTCATCCTTGGCTCTGAGGAGCAGGAAAGAGCGAGCAAGATGGTGAGCGCTGGGGTGAGGGTCAACGTCTTCATAGATCTTCCTTCAAATGGGGTTCATGCCACCACCCGCGACACGCCCGCTCCGGTGACTAGATGGGAAACTGTGTGGGCCTGCTACCGTGGCTGCAGCCGACTCGGACAACAGGGTGGGATTTTGCGAAACTAAGCCAGTTTGTGCCACGCAGTTTTGCGCCAATCTATGGCAGATCTGCGTGCGGGCAGGAAGGCGCTGCGATCGCATAATGGTCCTCGCGCCATGACCGAAACCTACATGGTCTGTGTCCAGGCTTTCCATTGCAATCGGCCTTCGCTCACAGCCTCCTCAGGCTTTCGGCCCTTCGGCTTCGCTTCGCAACATGGCAAGCAAATCCGTAACACCGGGATTGTGCCCGGCCTGCATGAGCAAAGTCGTCACTTGTCCGCGATGGTGAGTTTGATGATTGAACAAGTGGGCAACCGACCACCAAAGGGGAAACCCGGACACGACTCCTTGCCGAACATAGCGCAGCGGCGCCGCAAGCTGTTCTGGGCCAAGCGTCCCCACCCAATGCGTGATCTCGTCGTCCATCTTTCTGCGCGCACCCCAAAGCTCGTCGAAATCTCGATAGAGCTCCTGATCAAGCGAGCGAATGGCACCCGGTCCGAGCCAATCGGGTTCAAGGGGTACGCCTGTGAACCGACCCATCAATACGCGGTCGGCTAAGAGCAAATGGTTCAACGTCGCGTGAATTGATCTAAAGAACGCGCCACGGTCTTCCTTGCGCTGCTCATCCGTCAGCCTTGCCGACACAGCATACAGCTTTTCGTTCATCCAGCGGTTGTAACGGGCCAGGAGTTGGTAATGCTCGTGAGTCATAATGAGGGGCGCACTTGTACCATGCGTCGCTTGCGGGCGGGCATCACGGGGCATTGCGGCAACAAGAGAGCCTGATGTTGTGGTATCTTCTCGTACCATGAAGACAATCTTTTCTGAGCCACTCGATACACCGGAGTTAAAAATAGGCGCGATGGTGGGTCATGCGACCATCCGCGACACACCCGGTCCGGTGGCTACATAGGAACCTATGTGAGAAGCTGAGCCAGCTTGTCCCACGCAGTTCTGGGCCGATCTAGGAAAGTGACCGAAACATACATCACCTGTGTCCACGCTTTCCATTGAGGATTCCGAAGGCGGCGTCATACTGAATTCAATTCGTGCTTGAGAATTGAGTCCTCGGTTTTCCGTAGGTGATATGATGTTTCGATCCAGACACGTGAGCGCTATTCTTGTTGCCATTCCGTGCGTGGCGGCGAGCATTGGGGGCTGTAGCACTGCCCTCCCCGACGGCACAGCGCGTGGTGATCGAAACGCAGCAGCGCCGGTTGGCTCCGATGGCCTGCCGATCAATTCGAGTTCTACGGTGCCACCGAGCGGCACGGGCCTCATGCCGGGGGGGATCATCGGCGCGCAAGCTTGCAGCGCGCCCCTGCCACCAAGCGCGCCGCTGCGCCGCCTGACACGCTTCGAATACAACAACACGCTTCGTGATCTGGCCAACATTACGGATAACCCGGCTAACGCTTTTCCGTCCGAGGAGTCTGGCAACGGTTTTGGGAACGATGCTGCCTCGCAGTCGGTTCCGAATATCCTCGCAGAAAAGTACATTTCCGCGGCAGCCAGCATCGCTTCTACGCTGACCGACCCTGCCAACGTCGGCAAATTGGCTTCCTGCGCGTCTGCTCCGCTCGTCGGCGATGAAGTGACCTGCGTGCGCAGTGTGATCGACGGCTTCGTAGCGCGCGCTTATCGTCGCACAGTTCAGCCTGCCGAAGCTGATGGCTTGACACAACTGTTTCAGAAGCTGCGCGTTAACGAAACCTTCTCGTCGAGCCTCGCTGCCGTGCTGGAAGCGGTCCTGCAGGGTCCCGATTTTCTCTACAAGCCCGAGTTCGGTGAGCCGGTACCTGGACGCACGGATGTCCTCCGCCCCACCGGCGATGAAATGGCAGTGCGCCTTTCCTATCTCTTCTTGGGCTCGATTCCGGACGATGCGTTGCGGCAAGCCGCCGCACGCGGTGAGCTACAGACGCCCGCCGGGGTGCAAACTCAGGCACAGCGCCTCTTGGCCGATCCGAACGCGCGCCAGGTAACGGCATTCTTTTTTGATAACCTGTTACCGATCGCGGCACTGTCCGCTTTGGAACGCGACAAAACCCTGTTTCCGGCCTGGAATGCCAAGATCGGGAGCTTGATGCGCCAGGAGACGCAAACCTTCCTGGATCACGAAATCTTCGAAGGCCCCGGAACCTGGCCCGGTATGTTCACGGCCAAGTACACGTACCTAAACGACGAGCTCGCCGCCTATTACGGAATACCCGGTGTGAGTGGTTCGTCATTCCAACAGGTGGCATTGGATGGCTTGAAGCGCGGCGGGTTACTGACCCAGGGTGGCATGGTCGCGGGCCCCATCCATTCGAATCCCACCAATCCCGTGACGCGCGGAGCTCTGATCGTGAAGAAGCTACTCTGCCAAAACATTCCACTTCCGACTGGCGCGGTGCTGTCCCAAGTCAAAGTGCCCGAGCCCAATTCGGCGCCAACGGCTCGCGAACGCTTTAGCGCGCACAGTTCTCAGCCCGCGTGTGCTGCCTGCCACTCGAACTTAGACCCTGTGGGATTCGCACTTGAGAACTTCGATGCGGTGGGTCAGTGGCGCGATCAGGAAAATGGCGTAACGATCGATCCGAGCGGCAATTCGCCGCTGTTTGGTTCTTTTAGCGGACCCGTTGAATTGGGTCAGAGGGTTGCAGAATCCCCCGAAGCCATGCAGTGCTTCGCTCGGCGCTGGATGGAGTTTGGCTATGGGCGAGTGACGGGGGAGCGAGATGCCTGCGCGCTCCAGAGCACCTGGGAAAAATTCAAAGGCGCTGGTTACAACGTCAAAACTTTGCTCATACAACTCACCGAAACAGATACCTTCAACTACTTGCCGGCGGTGCGCGAATGAACGTCCTCGGAAAAAACAAGCTGCATCGACGGACTCTCCTTACGGGCGCGGGCAGTATCGCACTCGCATTGCCCTGGCTTGAGTGTATGGGTGAAAAAAAGCTCGCGCACGCTCAAGCCGGCACGACAGCCAAGCGCTTCCTCTCGGTTTTTCAACCCGGTGGCACGATTGCCGCCCAATACTGGCCAAGCGGTACTCCGGAGGCACCCATCCTGAGTCCCATCCTAAAGCCCCTTGAGTCCGTGAAGAGCAAGCTCCTGGTGTTGCGCGGTTTGGACATGAAGAGCGCCGTGGGCGAGCAGCACCAAGCGGGCATCATCGCTTTTCTCACCGGAAGCACTCAAGGGCCCGAGACAGTGGTGCTAACCGACGGCGGCTACTCCTATTACCCGTCGATCGATCAGATCATTGCGACCAAAATCTCGAAGAACATCAAAGCCAAGGCGAGTCTGCAGATGGCGGTGCGGTGGGCCACCGGATCCAGCCATGGCCTGCTCCACCCGATCAACGCGGCCAACTTCGAAGACAGCGCGAACTTGGCTCCCATCCCACCACGACTCGATCCGCAACAGATCTTCGACGATCTTTTCGGCACCTTGACGCCTGCTGTCGCCCCCACCCCAGGCGCCAACACGGCACCGCTTGAGCGTAAGAAATCGATCCTCGATTTCGTCATCGCTCGCTATGCCGAACTCTCCGCACGACTCGGCCCGAATGATCGAGCCAAGCTCGAGCAGCATCTGACAAAACTCCGTGAGATCGAGCTCGGTTTGAGCAAGGGTCCCGTCGGAAGTGCCACGTGTCGGGCACCCGTTCGAGCCAATACCACTGGATACAATCCCACGACCGGCCTCAACTCGAACGAAGAAGGCTCCATTGTCGACGTCTCGACGGACAGCATGATCCCGACCGTTGGCAAGTTCATGATGGACATGATGGTGATGGCATTGGCATGTGACATCACGGCCGTCGGCTCGCTCCAGTGGTCTGACACTGAGGCCAAGCACACCTTCCCTTGGCTGAACTTGCACGATCACCAGCACGCGTACGAGCACGACGACAGTCCCGGAGGCATGGCCGCGTGTACCACGATTGCCACCTGGTATTCCGAGATGCACAACTACCTGCTAGGTGCCATGGACCAGGTGGATATGGGCGGTCACACGTTGCTCGACGAAAGCGTCGTCTTCTTTGGCTCCGAGCTCTCGCTGCCCTCCACCCACATGAAGGACAACATGCCCTTCCTGCTGGCGGGTCAGGGTGGCGGCTTACGAGGCGGGCGCCTGCTCAACTTCAACGCCACCTCACACAATAACCTCCTGGTTTCGATCTTGAATCTGTTCGGTGACCCCCGAACCAGCTACGGCGACCCCCAATTCTGCACGGGCGCACTGAACGGAATAACGTAAACTTGGCTGACCCTTTGCATGCTATTCTTAGAATTGCATGCGCCAGGTCAACGTCCGATACGGGGGCTTCTTTCGCAAGTCCGGTGTAGTCAATGGAGCCGGCTACATCTACGACAAGGAGGGAGACGTAGAGCGCTGGTGCGAAAACAGGACGATCAGCGCTTACGCTTTTGTGTATTTATTGGAGGGCAGCGGGTTCTATAAAGACGATCTCACAGGGGAGCACCGTGTAGAAACGGGCGACGTGCTCTTGCTCTTTCCAGGCTTGACACACAGTTATGGCCGTCTCGATCCGCAGGTGACGTGGTCGGAGTGCTTCATTGAAATGGGGGGGGACACGATTGAGGCTCTTGAAATCGATGGGGTCATCAGCCGAAAGACCCCCATCTTGCGACCGGGACTCCATTCAGCGTTGGTCGCTGGCTGCGACGAGATCATTCGCGATTACCAAACAGCAAAGCCGGGCGAAGAAGCGCTATTTGCGGCACGCGCGCTCTTGATGTTTGTGCGCCTGGCGGAGGCTCACCGGCAAAACGACCAGAGCGAATCACAGAAATCATTCATCGCTGATGCTTGCGCGCGTTTGCAGGCGACGCTGGATGTGGACATCCAGCTTTCGGAAGTGGCTCGCACATTTGGCATGAGCGAACGCACGTTTCGGCGTCGCTTTGTGGCTCAGATGGGTGTGGCGCCGGCACGTTATCGACTGCTGCAGCGCGTCGCAGCGGCGCGAACGCTACTGCATGGATCGGGTTTATCCCTGAGAGCGATTGCCGAAAAGCTCGGCTACTGTGACGTGCACTTCTTTTCAAAGCAGTTCAAGGAAGTGACGGGGATCACGCCGACGCAGTTTCGAGAGGAACCGGTGCCGGCAATGGAACAGAGCTGAGCTACTCTGTCCCCGTTCTTCAACGCATAGAGCGAAAACGCGCCTAACAGCCCTTAAGATCGCGCCGCCTCAGGGGCCTCGGAAGGCACGGTGCGCCGGACGCATGGCGCGGAGCACGTTTCTCCGCTAGGTTCGCCCGGTTTAATGGCACACGCCTCCAATGCGCGGCAGATTTTGGCGTTAACTGGAATTTCAATCCTTGTTCACGCTTGCGGAGCCGACCCCGACAGGCGCACTCCGAGGGCACCAGAGGCGAGCCCAGCCTCAAAGCACGACGCGCCCGAAAGGAGCTACTGTCAAAGGCTGCAGCCAGAACTGAATCTGGCGGTGCGCGCCGCCCGCATTGGCACCGAGATGTCGTGTCTCGATATTCCTGGGGTCACCGAGCTCGGTCGCTTTGGGACCGCCAACGCCGGCGAAGAGGGCACTCTTTCGGGCTGCTTCGACAACGAAGGTGATTACCAGAAGTTGCTCGAGTCCTCCGAATCCGATTTCAATCTGGATATCGACCAACAATTCTCGGCGGACGTGGGCGTCGAGGGTGAGGCAGGCCTTAGCAAGCTCTTGCCTTGGCTCCCGAGCGTGAAGCTCGACGCACGACGCGCCCGGCACGTCACTGCGCGGGTTTCGTTAAAACATGCGCGTTTTGTGACCCTTTTGGGGGTCGCCAGCAGGCTGCAAGGTCAACCGCGTGAGCTGCAGTGTCTCGAAGCATTATGTCGACCGGGCTATTCCTACGTCCACAAGGTTCTGATCGGAATTCCCACGCTGACCCTGCGCGCAGAGGACGCTCTCGGCAGCACAGTGCGCGTGGGGGCACCCTTGTTCTCTTCGGGCTTCAGGGCGCGAGAGGCGACGGGCGGCATGCAAGAAATCAGCGCCAAAGCGCCCGTCACGCTCGCCATTGCGAGGAGCGTTTTTCGCACGCCGCAGACCGAGCGGCTTTGTCAGTTTTGCGGGCGAGGTGGTCAAAAGTGTTGTTCGGAAGGGCCGAGCTGTAACGGCGGACTCGGCTGCTTCGAGAACACTTGCGTTGATGTGGGGGGGCCCGATCAGCCCTGCGACGGCGAGCGCTGCTCCACCGGTTCGTGCGTGAGCGGCCGCTGCAGAACCGCGTGCGGTCAGGTCGGACAGCCCTGCTGCCGTGATCGGGTGTGCTCAGGCGCTCTGCGCTGCACGCCTGATCCCAAGAACGAAATCGAACCCCGCCTTTCCTCCGAGGAAGTCACGATCGGCGGTGGGCTCTTCGGGACGAACGAAGATCGCATCTTCGGCAGCTCGAGCTGCGGACCTCTTTTGACTCGCGGCCGATTTGCTCTGACTAAGCTTGGAACCGGCCGTGGCGAGTGCGAAAAGGCTTGGTGGTTCGATCCAGAAAACCAGAAAGACTGCCGCGTCGCAACGCACTTCCAAGTTTCGTTCCTGGGATCGATTTTCTGCAGAATTGAAGTATTCGCGGCGCCCGACAAGAAGCCCGATCGCTGCGAGCCGTGAACCTGGCTGGCCGTCGCCTGCCAAGATGAAAGATGACGTAATATTACTTGACGCCCCTTTTCCAGGAATTCCCGGCAACTTTCCGTACCCCACAAGCCAATTGCTCAATCTTGTACGATAGCACCCCACACGCGCGCTTCGACTTTTACTACCGGCAACGGCGCAAATACCGATTAGCTAATCGTCGTCTGCCGTGGCATCCTCCCGACATGATCTCGCCGCGCTTAGATGCAGAAGAGCCGGCGATTGCCCGGGCGCTCGACCAGAGCGAGCGCGTACGGGAAACGGTGGAGCAGGCGGCGGCCGATCTTTCCTCTGTCAACGGTGTGCTGAAGGACGAGATTGCCGACGGTGTGCCGCTTGCGAAGGTCGAACTCGCCCTGAATCAGAGCGAGGCCATTGAGGTGCATATCCAGCAGGCAGCAGAGGAGATGGGGGCGATCAACGACGCTTTGGCGGAAGAGATCGACGAGCGCCGCGATCTGGAACGGCGGCTGTCGAGGAGTGACGCCGCCCTGACTGAGAGCCGCGCGGAGGCGAGAAAATCGCGTCACAGTGCGCTCCACGACGGCGTCACCGGCCTGCCAAATCTGGAGCTCTTCAACGACCGGCTCGGCAACGCGCTGGCCCAGGCGGAGCGCCACACGCGCCGACTCGCCGTGATGTTCATCGATCTCAACGAGTTCAAGAACATCAACGATACCCACGGCCACGACACGGGCGATCGGGTGCTGCAGATGGTCGCCGAGCGGCTGCAAGAAGGCATCCGCGCCGGCGACACGGTCAGCCGACGCAGCGGCGACGAGTTCCTCTTCCTGATGCTGGAAATCAAGGACGAATCGAACGCGGGGGAGCTTGCCGCACGCATCGTCGACAAGATCGCGGCCCCAGCCGACATCGACGGCGTGAGCTTCACGGTGAGGTCCAGCCTGGGCATTGCCGTCTACCCCGAGGACGGTCGCTCGGTGCAGGAGTTGCTCAAGAACGCAGATGCTGCGATGTACGTCGCCAAGCAACAGAAGCAGGGCTCGGCGTTCTACAGCCGGATCCCACCAGCTCCCCGGGTAGGTTGATCACTCTTTCCTGGGGACTGGCGCGCTGGCGGCGTTGCCGCTGGTGGGTGTGCCCATCTACCTGCTCGTCGGCCCACGCCGGCTGCGGCGCCAGAAGCTGCGCCTCGGCCTGGCCCGCGACCATGTCGTCCAGCTGCTCCATCCGTGGAATACCGCGCGCGGAGAGCTGCTGTCGTCGCAGGGACAGTTGATGCGCGCCGGGGCGCAGCTGGGCCACCTTCCTCCCGAGACTGCTCGCGACGTCCAGCTGTTCAACGGCGCCCGTCCGCGGGGCCTCTGGCGGCGCGTGATGAACTTTCGCACGCATCGGAAGATCTTCCTCTACGAACCAGCGATGCTGCACGCAAAGACTGCGGTCATCGACGACGAGCTGGCCATCGTGGGGACGGCCAACCTGGACAACCGCAGCTTTCGCCTGAACTTCGAGGTGATTGCAGCGCTCTACGAAGCTGAGCTACTGCGTTACCGAAACCACATCCATCTGAGCAAACTGGCCCGCCTCTCCAGTGGAGTTCGAAGCGACGCCGGGCACCCTAATGGGCGCCGTCATGCCAGGCAACACAAAGTCGGTCGCGTTGGGGATGATGCTGCAGTTTGGATCTGTTTGCGTCAAGTGCACCGTGGCGCCGCCGGCGATCTGAATCGTGGCCATGTAGTCGATGGGGAATACGGTGTCATCCGGCGTGCAGCTCATCACGCCGTTTAGGTAATAGGATTGCATCGGTGCAGATACCGTGAAACCCACCACGTTGTAGGCTGACCAATGGCTATCCGGGGCACCCACTCCTCCCGTGTAGAATTGCAGGCTGTCGTGGCCAGGCGCGGGCAGATCACACCCAGGGCTATTGGCGACGGGATCGCCTTGCACTGATCCCCCTGCGTACTCCTTGGCCTCGAGCACGCCACGAAAGCGGAGCGTAACGTTGTAAATGGCTCCTGGCGTGCCACCAAATTGCACGGTCTTGTCCGTGTGAATGCACGAACCCTGGGCGTCTTGTGGAGCGTTGGCCGCGGTTTCCCAACGTTGGCCGTTCAACACCGCTCCAGGGTCTCCGCTTACAGATTGGCCATTGGCTCCGCCGGTGTTCGTTCCCGCGCCAACGTTCATTCCCCCGGTCGCGTTGGTTCCTCCGCTCGTGCTCGTTCCCCCGGTTAGGTAGGTCGCGCCTCCACTAGCTGGACCGCCCCCGGCCAGCGTGTTCCCTGCGCCACCACTTCCCGGGAGGCTCGATGCACCACCTGTTTTGAGTGTTCTGGCACCGCCGCCGCTATTAGGACCCGCGCTCGAACCCCCGCTGCCGTTCGCCGGCGCTCCGCTAATGCTGGTTGAGCCACTCACATTTTGCTCAGAAAGTCTGCCAGTAGCAGGCTCTGAAGAGCAGGCGAGCGCGAACAATAGGGTCAAGGCTAAGGCGGAAGTTTTCATAGTCTGTCTCCGATGAAGGAAGTTGTGAGGCCTAGGCGTAGAGCCCTGGCAGAGTTCCGCGATTCCAGTCCGGAGCGCCCCACTGGGTCATGTTGAAGTTAAGGCGCCGGAAGGTTTCCACCCAAACATCTGCAAACGTCCGCCCTGTGAATTGTAGGTAGCTCCCGCCCTGCAAACCCAGGAATTTCCCACCAAATAGCAACACCGGATTATCCTCAATGCTGTGAGCAGACCCAATCATGACCTCACTGAAGTACACGACCAGCGTGTTATCCAGCATACTGCCTCCGCCTTCGGGCGTGTTCTTCAAGTCCAAGAGCAACTTGGCTGTGGTGTCACAGTAGAACTTATCAGCTGCTTCCTGAATACGGCGCGCTTCAGGATCATCACCATGCGAAACGCTGTGCACGCCGTCGGCGTTTGCCCCAACGTTCGGAAACTGACTCACTGCTTCTTCAGAATTCCCCTGCCCGAAGGTCATCGTGATCACTCGAGTGAGATCGCAGGCGAACGTGGCTTTGATGAGAGCCATCTGTTGTTGCGAGGCAAGCACGTGACGATCTCCCTGATCGGGGAGAGCATTTAACCCGGGCTGTGCGCAGCCCACCGTGGAACTAGCCATGCCGGTCTCCAGTGCGCGAATCGCCGTTAGGTGGGAATCCAGTTTGGCAAGCTGTGAGGCGGGAAGGCGCGTTCGGAGGTCGCTCAGATCCTGTATTGCGAAGTCGAGCACGCTCTGATTGCGAAGTCGAATTCGCTCCGCCAGGGCGGCGTCCACGCCACCGGTCATGATACCGCCAAAGAGATTCGCAAACGCCACATCGGGGCGGCTTTCAGGCCAAAGAGGGAGGCGAGCGCCGGAAAAGGAAAGACACGCGCGCGCCTCAGGAGAATTGCTCTGCATCGAACCTAACGAGGATCCTAGCTGCACGGACGCATAACGAGCACCTCCGAATGCAGCTACGTTCGCTTGAAGTTCCTGATCCACGGAGCGAGCTCCTGACGTGAACCAACAGGCGTCGCTTTGCTTCGACTGGCCTGGCAAAGCCTGATTGTCAAAGCCAATCGCGAGCGGTGGGGGCGGCGTCATGATAGACACGAGCCCGGCGGCATGTTCGTCTCCGGGCCAATCGCCGCTGCGCGGGGTGTCAATCCCCTTCATCACCACCATGTCCTGTCTGACGGCATCGAAGGAACTAAGGAGCCGAGTGGTTTGCCAATCCTTCAAACCCCCGACCGTCGGGAACCAGTGTTCAGGCCGAGTGCCCACGGGGCGGTGGATGATCAGCAATCGCTGTGGGGTGGTGCCTTGAGCTTCACTCAAGAGTGGACGTGCCAACACACCGAGTCCGAGAGCACCAAGGCCGTTTAGAACGTGTCGACGTGGTAGTAACTGCTTCACAGATTCTCTCCTTTCACTTGAGCTCGATATCCCGATTGAGGAACCCGGGGGCCGTGACCAGGGAACGGAAGAGATCGGCAAAATTTCCAGACATTGCGAAGGTGTCTCGCGCCTGCAGGACGTCACAGGATGGTGTGGCAGACGTGTAGCCAAGAACATAGGAAGCCAGAGTCCCGCTTGCGCAGTCCAGCGTTCCGCGACTCGAAGCAAGCCGTTGACCAAGCTCCGCGATGCCACTTACCGGGCCGTCCAGACTCGGACCGAGCCCTTTTAGAACAGAGGAGCTATCGATCGCCGAGCCATCTACGTCCACGCTGCGAAAGCGTCCAATCGGATCGAACTCTTCCAACGGGAGACCCAATGGATCAAACAACGAGTGGCAACCAGCGCAAGTGGGGGTCCCAGCCCGTGCGGCTGCGATTTGACGCTCGGTTCCTGTCATGGTCTCCGCCAATGCGACCACGCCCGGGGGCGGAGCTGGGATCTTGCCGCCGCAGACAAACGATTTGTAAAGATAAAGACCCCGATGAATGGGATCACTCCGCGACGGTCGTTTGTTCGTAGCCGCTAGGATCCCAGGATGGGTGAGCAGCCCCGCATTCGGTCGACCGGCGGGAATGTCGATGGGGACGAGACCGAAACCGGTAGCCGCTGGGAGCGCGATAAAATCATAAACCGACGCCATTTCGGCGTTGGCGAGAATCTTTTTCGGAGCAAAGATATCCCCGAACTTGCCGGTCCAGGCGACGTCCTCAACAAGTGCCTTGGCGCTTGAATAGAGGCTCGATTTCAAGGTGTCTGTGTAATTTGGGAAGGTTAAGCGGTCTTTGGTTCGTATCGGTATTTGCTCAATCCCAGCCCAATATCCAATAAGGCTCGACAATGTGCGACGCACCTCCGGGAGTGTGAGCAATCTATCGACCTCTGCAACGAGAACACTCGGCTGAGCGAGTGTGCCGTCGTTAGCTTTGGCCCAAAGCTCCGCATCGGGGACAGAATCGAAGAAGAGGAATCCAAGAGCGCTCGCGAGTTCATGGGGCGTGAGCGAAACCGGTTGAGTGGCGGTTGCCGCATTGGTTCCAATTTCACTGCGATACAGGAAGGAGCCGGTTTGGAGCGCCGCCTGCACCACCAACGCGAGTGCGCCGTCTTTCCCCTCGGCTGGAGAGAAATTTCGGAACACGGCCATGAGGTTGGTGACCTCTGACTCGTTGGGCGGTCGTCGCCAAGCTCGGGCGACCCCGTTGCGAACGAATTGTTCAACGCACGCATCCGTTACTTCAGACGCGGTGCCACACGGATGGACGAGCTCAGAAACTTTGACGGCTGCTCGCTGGTAGCCTTGAACTGCCGATCCACTCACCGAAAAAGCCTCTGAAAGGTTGGTGTACGCCCCAGAGCCCGACGTCGTTGTCGTGATCTCCGCGTCTTTCCCCGACAGCGTCACCCCGAATGCGTCGCGCACGACGTTGACGTACTCTTGATCGGTAAGAACCCAGATCCGAGCAGGAGCTACGGGCGCGCCCATCACGCAGGCCGCTCCAGTACCGGTTGTCGGACCTCCCGGAATCACCGTGCCATCCGGCAGCGTTGTGCTTGGAATCCCAGTCGATCCGGGGGCCATTATCGACGGGGTGGTGCTTCCATCGGTTGGCGAACCTGTCGCGTTCGGTCCACTCTGACCGGCGCCAACAGAGCCCTGGCAGCCAAAAGTTCCTCCAAGAATAAGTACGGCTGTCGATAATTGACTACAGAACTTGGGCATGGCGAAACGTCCTTCCGTGCGGCAGTCGCACAGGGCGCGATGGCTGCTACCGTCACCGGCGCGCGGCAGCTCCAACGTCAGGTTTCAATCTACGGGGACGGACAGTTTCACGCCACCAGGTTTGCGCCAATCCATGGCAGATTCGCGTAAAAGTGACCGAAACATGCATCGCTCGTGTCCACGGTCTCCATTGACCTTCCCCATTGAAGATTCCGAGAGGGACTGAGGCAACCTAACAATGACAACGCCTAAATACCTGCAGCTTAGACGAGGATCCCCGACAAAGGACCGTTGCCGAATCCAGAATCTCCGAAACTGGTAGCGGGAACTCCCATGGCATTGAGGAACGTGACGTGTAACTTATTGTGCGCTGCTCCCGCAAAATCGAGATGCTTCCCGGTCTTGATCTTGCCACCCGCCGTGCCAAACAAGAATGCCCGAATATTCTTGAAAGTATGAGTGGCAGCGTACGAGACCTCGGAACACCAGAATGCCAGCGAATTATCAAGTAACGTGCTGCTGCCCTCATTGACTGCGTCCAACCTTCCAACCAGATAGGCAACCTGTTCGGCATACCAACGGTTCATCACGGCCATCTGCGCGTTCGACATGCTGTCCTCGGTGTGCGAAATGGTGTGATGATCCAGCTCAATGGTTCCGCAGGGGCCACAGCCTTGCGTGCTCACCCATTCCAAACGCTCGATGGAACGCGCGTATGAATACTGAAGCGAGGCCACGCGCGTGAGTCCGCAGGCGAGAGCGAGCACGAGCAGATCCGCCTGTTGCTTACCAACGGCTGGGAAATTCGTGTGCAGAAGGTGATCGGCGATTGGAGTTATGCCGGCTGCTTGGTCACAAGACACCGGGCCTCCAGCTCCCCCAGCTTGTAAGCCACGCTCCACTTCCCGGATCATGCTCAGATGCTGATCAAGCCGTACTTTGTCGGCAGCCGGGACCGAAGCGTTGACTGTCTCAAACTCCTTCAGCACGTGGACGAGAACACTGCGTGTATCCGATTCACGGAGCCGTGTAGCGGAGGTCTGCCGATGGCATCAATGTAGCGGGGTGACGAAAACTGCGTTAACCGGCCAGCGCATCGAGATCGCTGAT